>Ga0105162_1000033_pt1 | contig 89262 bp, 104 predicted proteins | sample JNZ201metaG_FD_81532 | JGI IMG/M metagenome (GOLD analysis project Ga0105162, IMG submission 81532) | Hot spring microbial communities from Jinze hot spring, China to study Microbial Dark Matter (Phase II) - JNZ 20120812A | ecosystem: Environmental > Aquatic > Thermal springs > Hot (42-90C) >...
CTCAGTTTATTAACCTATTACTACATATTATTTATTGTTCTAAATACTAGTGAGTATTGAAATCTATATATTTTAAAACAATAACGTAGAAATTTGAATTAAATCTAAGAGTATTGAAACTATTTATTTAAAACATTTCGAGATGATTAGATAAAATAAAGTATTCATATATTAAATTCTAGAAAACAACACGGTATTGTTTAAAAGAGAGTGTTAAACATGGTTTTAGATGGTTTGAGAAATGCTTTAGCAAAATTCCTTAAAAGTAGTAGGTATGAAGAAGCTGTTGAAGATTTTATAAAAGATCTTCAGAAAGAATTGATTAAATCAGATGTTAACATAAATGTTGTCGTAGAGATTTCTAAGAGAATTAGAGATAGAGCTTTGAAAGAAGAACCACCGATAGGTGTTTCTAGAAAAGACTGGTTTATAACAATTGTATACGAAGAATTAACTAATTTATTCGGAGGTAGTGAGAAACCAAATATTAAACCAAGTAAGAAACCATGGATAATGTTGTTAATCGGTTTACAAGGTTCAGGTAAGACAACGACAGCTGCTAAAATAGCTTTTTACTATAAAACAGAAGGTTATAGAGTTGGATTAGTATCTGCAGATACGTATAGACCAGCTGCTTATGAACAATTAAAACAACTCGGAGACCAGATCGGAGTACCGGTGTATGGTGAACCAAGTGGAGGTAATGCAGTAGAAATAGCTAGGAGAGGAGTTGAGTATTTCGTAAACAATAGATTCGACATAGTAATAATAGATACTGCTGGAAGACACCATAGAGAAGAAACGTTATTAGAAGAAATGAGAGAGATCAGTAGAGTAGTTAATCCCGATGAAATAGTATTGGTTATAGATGCTTCTCTCGGTCAACAAGCATTCAATATTGCTAAGAAATTCCACAGTACTACACCGATTGGATCAATAGTAGTGACTAAACTAGATGGTACAGCTAAAGGTGGTGGAGCATTATCAGCAGTAGTTGCTACAAACGCTAGGATTAAATTTATAGGAACAGGGGAGAAACTGGATGAACTAGAAGTTTTCAACCCCTCGAGATTTATAGCGAGAATACTCGGTATTGGAGATATTGAATCACTAGTTGAGAGAGTTAAGAGAATACAAGTAGAATTCACTGAGAAAGATATAGAGGATTTAATGAGTGGTAGGATTAATATGCGTTTAATATATAAGCAATTGATTAATATTAGAAAACTCGGACCATTTAAGAAAATACTTCAGTTAATACCTGGATTGGGTTTAAAAATACCTTTTGAAGTAGATCCTAGGGAATTAGAGGAGAAAGTATCTAAATGGATATCTGCTATAAACTCTATGACGTATGAAGAACTAGATAATCCAGATATAATTGATAAGAATAGAGTTAAGAGAATAGCTATAGGTTCAGGTGTTGATCAAGAAAATGTTAGAGAATTAATTAAACAATACAATATGTTGAAGAAGATTACGAGAGAATTGAAGAAGAGGAAAGATATTCTTAGAAAACTAAGAGAAATGGGTTTTCAAACAGATTCAATAGAGTAATTACTAGCATTTGATTTGAATCTTAACTAAGTATTTAAATTAAACTAGTGGAGAATCAGTATGAGCTCTGAAATAAAGAATTCCATAGATCTCGATAGAGTTCTACAACTGGTTAAAAAATATCCTCTGTGTAATCACTGTTTAGGCAGAGTATTTGCTAAACACGGACTCGGACTTGGAAACGATGAGAGAGGATTTGCTATAAAAACGATTCTACAAATGTACGTGTACAGTAAATTAATGAACAACGAGTTGAGTATTGAAGACTTGAAGATAATAGCATCTAATGCTGGAGATCCTTTAACTAGATTGTATGAGAAAATAACTGGAGAGAAGATTTCTGTAAAAGAGTGTTTTATATGTAGAAACAAACTCTCTAGAAAATACTTCGAAGACCTAGCTACGAGAATAGGCTTCGACTTGGTGAAAAATAATGCATCTAGTTTCGTAATAGGCATATCTATATCTAATGAAACAGTGTTCAGAGAACTAGATGTTTATAGAGAGATTGGTTTAGAAACAAGTGAATCTATTAAAAATGAGTTGAAGAGAGAGATTGGGAAAATAGTGAGTAATGTTTATGGTTTAAAAACGGATTTTAAAAACCCTGATGTAATGGTAATTATTGATTTCGAAACAAATAGCTATAGGTTAATTATAAACCCAATACTATTAGAAGGTCGTTACTGGAAAAGAGGCCGTGGTATTTCGCAAAACCCTTGGTTTAGTAAAAACGGTACTAGAAGATACCCTGTTAGCATACAGGAGTATTTAGAACATAGATTAATTGAATTGTTTAAAACTAGTAATATAATTATACACGCATCTGGTAGAGAAGATGTTGATGCGAGAATGCTGGGAAACGGTAGACCTATTATCATTGAAATAAAGAATCCAGTTGTTCGAGGAATTGATTTAAATACTATCAATAGTGTTTTGAAAACAAGTCTTCTAGAAGTTAGATTAGATTCTCTCTCAAGTAGATCTAGAGTTAAGTATTTTAAAAACAAATACTCTAGAATGGCTAAAGTATATAGACTACTCGTCTACTCTGAGAGAGAAATTAGATTAGAAGAACTCAGCTTACTTGAAGAATATTTTAAAAACACTATTGTTAAACAACAAACACCAACTCGTGTTTTAAGAAGAAGAGAAGATATTGTTAGAACTCGTAGAGTATATGAAGTTAAAAACCGATATATAGATTCTCATTTATTTGAAACAATTATATACTGTGATGGAGGATTATATGTTAAAGAATTAATTCACGGCGATAATGGTAGGACAAAACCTAGTTTCGCTGAATTAATTGGATCAAAACTATATCCAATAGAAATCGATGTAATAAGTATTCAATATTGATAATGGATATATTTATAATCACTTAATACATTTAAAACTCTTAGTAAAATGTGTTGAAATAAAGGTGTGTTAATGTGGTTAAAGCACCTAAAGGATTTAGACATCGAACTAGGAAATTGTTGAGAAAAACGCCTCGTGAAAAAGGCATTATTCCACCACTTAGTTTACTAATGATCGATTATAAACCAGGAGATAGAGTTCATATAGTTATAAATCCATCGGTTCATAAAGGAATGCCTCATAGAAGATATCATGGTAAAACGGGTGAAGTAGTCGGTAAACGAGGTAGATCGTATATCGTAAAAGTACTTCTAGGTAGAAAAGAGAAAACACTATTCATTAGACCGGAGCATTTGAAACCAGTTACTATTCATTAGAGGTGAGATAATGTCCGAGGAAATAGATATTGAAATTATTGAAGAAGAATACTTATCTAATCCAGAAGCATACGAGTTGCTTAAAAAAGTTGTTGATAAAATAATTGAGAAAGAAGGAGTTGTTTCTCCATTATTATCTAAAACAATGAGATATTTAAGTAAATTCTCGAAACTAGAAAGTGAAACAGCTAGAGCATTGAAGAGTAAGTTAGAGAAATATGGTTTAAAGAAAGAAACTATTACTATGATTATAAACATCTGTCCTAAAACAATTGAAGAACTACATAGTATTCTAGAGATTGAGAAGAAAATCTATGAAAAAGAAGTATTAGACGAGATCATTGAAGAAGTTAAAGCTAGTTGTAGAGAAGAATAGTTAATAGTTAATCCTAAATTTTAATACTATTTAAAACAATATATTTTATTGAAATAAAAATCGGAGAGAATTGTAAATACTATTTAAAAATAATGGATGATCGTTTTGTACAAACCATTCAAACCCTCTTCTTTCGATAAAAAAGATAAAGATAGAGAAGATAGGTTTAAACAAAGAGAACCAGGTATGTATGTAATCGATTTCATGGAGTTCGGAAATCCCGGCGATAAACATGTTGAACACAGGAACAAACCTCTAGCTCAAGGTGTTGGTTTTAAATACTTCTCATTATTAGAAGCAACCCCTTTACCAGCAGTGAGACTCGAAATTTTTGAAAAAGTATTTTTTGACTCTGAATCTAAAGTTAGAAGGATAGTTCATATAAACTACGATGATCTAACTAGTGTTTCTAAAACTAATCTAGAAGAGGCTGTTAAGAGGATTATTATTGATAACGAGAAAGTATTTGTAAACTTTTTCAACATAGCTGAACCAGTTAATATTAGAATGCATGTTTTCGAACTACTACCGGGTATTGGTAAGAAAACTGTTAGAACTATACTTGATGAAAGAAAGACCAAGGTGTTTGAAAGTTTCGATGATATTAGAAATAGAGTAAAAATTGATCCAGTTAAAGTACTTGCGAAAAGGATTGTTAAAGAAATTGAAGGCGGTGAGAAATACTACGTATTTATAAATCCATATCCTAATCCAGGTATTTACTTAAACTATTTGGAGAAACTATATAGTGAATACACTTAAACCATTAAGTGTTGATTTGTTTTGGATAAACAATTGCTTAACAAGAGAGAACTATATAAATGGACTACTAGTGTTCTACGTGAATACTCTATTAAACCATTGAAGAAGCTTAGTCAGAGTTTCGTAGTAGATCCACGTGTTATAGATGATTTTCTTAATAGAATAGAACCTGGTTTAACAACGATAGAGATCGGTGCTGGATTAGGTACTTTAAGCTATTTCTTAGTAGATTATTGTAAGAATAAGGTATTGTTATATGAAATCGACTATAGATTAGTTAAATTATTGAGAGAGATTATTGATAAACCAAATGCTATTATCATTAATAGTGATGCGCTTCTACATGAATGGCTTGTAGAACAATTAGTTTCAAACACTCCATACAGTATTACAACCGATATATTGGTTAAACTAGCTAGAAGCAATTGTATTAGAAAAGCAGTACTTGTTTTACAGAAAGATGTTGTTAATAGACTCGTATCTAAACCTGGAACTAGAAATTACGGTAGAATAACTGTTTTAATAAATTCTGTTTTCAAAATAAAACCGGGTAGAGTTTATCCACCTAGCTCGTTCTATCCACCACCGGAAGTATCTTCACAGATCATCGTATTAGAGAGAGTGAGAGATTATGATTCAGAAATAGCTTTATTGGAAGAAGTTACTAGAAGATTATTCAGTAAGAGAAGGAGAAAAGTGGTTAAAGTACTTAATGAAGAATTTGGATTAGATGAAAAAACTATTACATCAATAATTCCAGACAGAGATCTGAGAGTTTATGAATTAAATACAGGTGATTTTCTACGAATAGTAGATCTCGTGAAAAACTACGGGTTAAACTAAACTGGGGTCTTCTCGTTATATATGAAAATGTATATGAACCAAGTGAAGATACATGGTTTCTACTAGATATTATTGAAAAGAGACTTGTTGGTGGAAAACAAAGATTTGTTAACTGTATAGATTTAGGTTGTGGAACAGGTGTTCTAGGTTTATATCTACTTGTTAACAACATTTGTGAAAGAGTATTCTTCATAGATAGTAGTTTCGTTGCATTAGAAAATACTTTTGAAAACATTCTTTTAAACAATGTTTTGAACAAAAGTATTTTGATAAATACAGATGTTGCTGATTTAAAACTAATCAATGTTTTCGACCTAGTTGTCGCTAATCCACCATACTTACCGGGTAAACCAAGTGATCTATATGATACTGCATTATTAACAGGCATTAATGGTTTTGAAACAATAGTTTCTTTCATAGAAACATCTTATAGATTGCTTAGAAAACATGGTTTACTATATCTTGTCTACTCTAGTTTAAGCAGGATCAATGTTGTTGAAAACACTTTGAATAAAAAATTTAAAGTAATTAATAAGTTTTCTAAAAAATTCTTCTTAGAAGAATTATACGTTATAGAGGCTTTGAGAAAGTGATAGTTAGATTCATACTAGTTGGTATAGAGGGTTCTTTCAATCTAGGGCTTATTGCTAGAACTTGTATGAATTTCAAAATAGATGAACTATTCATTGTTGAATCCAGAGTGGATTTAAGTGAAGCATTTAAATATGCTGCTAATGCTTATAGCTATTTATCTAAAGCTATTTTTACAGATTGTTTAACTAGTGCTTTGAAAAATTGTGATCTAATTGTTGCTACTTCAGCTATCGGCTATAGTCCCGGTGATGTTGTTAGACAAGCTATCTCTATAGAAGAATTCGTAGAAAACATACGTGGATTTAACGGTAGACTAGCTGTGTTATTCGGTAGAGAAAGCACTGGTTTAACTAGAAACGAGATATCTAAAGCAGATATTTTAGTAACAATACCTGCTAATCCCGAATACTCTGTACTTAATATTAGTCAATCAGTAGCTATTATAGCATGGGAGCTCTGGAAACTGAGAGAATTGAAAGCTGTAAATATACCTCCTAAAGCTTCTAGAGATGAAATAGATCAATTGAATAAATTAATATATAGCGTTAGCCATGAATTGTTTAAAACAATTGATAAAATTGAGAGACTACAGACTGTATGGAGGAGAGTGCTCTACAGATCTCATCTATCTAAATACGAATGTAAGCTACTAGAATACTGGTTTAGAAGATTGAATAATAAATTAAAGAGAACAAATAAAAACATCAGTTAGTATTAACGATTACTCTGGATAAATAATTGTCCCCGGGTTTTCTCCATTAAGAACTTTAACTACGTTACCAGGATCTCTATAGTACACGTTGTATATTATTATACCGCTTCTAATAGCTAACTCTAATGCTCTAATATCTATTAAAGCATATTCGCCGGGTAATTGTTTCTGTTCAAGTATTTTAATTAAATGAGATGCTTTTATCTCGATATATTTCTTAGCATCAGGATATTTAACCGGGTCTTTATCATATACGTAGTCGACAGCAGATACATTTACAATACTCTTAACACCTATAGCTTCAGCAACTTCTAGTGCAACAGATGATGTCGATTGACCCGGAATTAAACCACCGACTGTTAATACTCTCGCATAGTTTATAGCTTTACATAATTCTTCTAAATCCTCTACTGGTTTAGGATAAGCATCCGGATATAGACTCGATATTAATAAGTAACTGTTTAATCTAGAAGCAATTATTCCAATAGTATCTAACCAGTAATTCGATTCGACACCGATCTTTCTAGCTGTTTCAATATATTTCCTAGCAGTATTGCCGCCACCGGTTACAATAACGAGTTTATACTTTTTACCTAGTTCTCGAAATAGATCAACGTATTTCTTGAGTAAAGATGTTTTATCAAATAATTTACCAGTTAGTTTAATAACTAACTTATTCAAATAACCACCTGTTTCTAAAATATTTTTAAACTAGTCTATAGACTACTTAGATTAGTAAAATATTAATAATCTTATTACCCAGTTGTTATCACAATTACTTAATCGTGTGAGGTATTTTGTGCGGTATAATAGGTATAGTGTTGGATAATAATTCAGCAAATATTAATCCGGGAACAGCTGTTTTCCATGGATTAATTAGATTAGAGTATCGTGGATACGATTCAGCAGGTGTAGCGAGTGTTTCTAGAGATAAGTTGATTATCTTGAAAGGTAAGGGTAGAATATCTGAATTAGAGAAAAAACTATGTTTTTCATGTATTGAAGGAGATGTGGTTATTGGACATACTAGATGGGCTACACACGGTGCACCTAGTGATATTAATGCACATCCTCACAGCGATTGTTCTGGTAGAATAGCTGTTGTACATAATGGTGTTATTCAGAACTATAGAGAATTGAAGAAAATGCTTATACAGAAAGGACATGTTTTCAAAAGCGAGACTGATACAGAAGTTATACCACATCTCGTTGAAGAATTCTATAGAGAAACAAATGATGTGTTTAAAGCTTTTGTTAAAACAATAAAAATGCTTGAAGGTAGTTTTGCAATAGCTTTAATAACAGTTGTTGAACCAGATAAGATATTTTTCGCTAAGAAAGATAGTCCATTGATAATAGGTATAGGTAATGGTTTCAACATAATTGCTAGCGATATACCGGCTCTTTTAGAATACACTAGGAGGATTATTACATTAAGAGATAATTGGATTGGATACATAACACCTAACGAAATCCATATTATTGATTTAACCAATAATGAGAACGTTGAATGGAGTGAATATGTTAGAATAGTTGAATGGAGTCTTGAAGACGCTACTCGTAGTGGATACCCCCACTATATGTTGAAGGAAATACATGAACAACCACGTGTTTTAAAAGAAACATATTATGGTATTAGAGAAGACCCTGTGATCGCGGAGACTGTTGATAGAATGATTAACTCTAGAAATATCTATATAACAGGAGCTGGAACTAGTTATCATGCTTGTCTATACTTCAGTATATTAATGAATATTATCGGTAGAAGAACTATTATATCATTCGTATCTAGCGAGTATCAAGTATATGTTAAAGCTGTCGATGAACAAGACTTATTAATCGTTGTTAGTCAGAGTGGTGAAACAATGGATTCGTTGAAAGCACTTAGAAGTTTTAAAGAACGAGGTGTTAGAACAATAGCTATTAGTAATGTCGTTGATTCAGCTATTCCTAGAGAATGCGAGTTAACTATATACACTAGAGCCGGTCCTGAAATAGGTGTTGCAGCTACTAAGACTTTTACAACACAAACTCTTACGTTAACATGGCTAGCTATAGCTTATAGTGAATCAACCGGATCTATTACACGTATTGAAGCAGACGAGTATAGGAAAATCCTTGGTTCTAGCAGTGAACTTGTTGCTAAAACTATTTCATGGAATGAAATTAGTTGTAAAGAATTGGCTAAATGGCTTTCCGAACGTAGAGATATGTATTATCTCAGTAGAAGTATTGGTTTACCAATAGCTATGGAGGGTGCTTTGAAGATGAAAGAAATAGCTTATATACATGCTGAAGCATATCCGGCTGGCGAGTCTAAACATGGTCCTATAGCTCTTGTTGAAGAAGACTATCCGGTTTTATTTATAATACCTGAGCAGGAGGAATTGGAGAAGATATTGCTTGGTAATATTCAAGAGATGAAAGCTAGGAATGCTGTTGTAATAGGTGTTGCTTCCGAGAATACTGGTTTAAGCGATCAATTTAATTACTGGTTTAAAATACCTTCATCGCATTGGTTGTTAACGCCTATTACACATACTCCAGTTTTACAGCTTTTAGCATACTATACTGCTGTTGAAAAAGGGTTTGATCCCGATAAACCACGTAATTTAGCTAAAACAGTTACTGTTGAATAGAGGTGTTTTATGTGAAAAACCTTATACTAGCTGGTGGTAGAGCGAGTAGAGAATTATCTGTTTTAATACCTAAAGGTAGGAATAAAGTTTTGTTGAAGATTATGGGTAAACCTGTTATATACTATTCGCTCAATGGTTTACAGCAAACAGTTAGTGCTGAAACTATTCTAGTCTATAGAGCTGGTGAAGAAGATGTTTATAGAGAAGCTAGTAGTTATTCTCAAACACCACTCATACCTGTTGTTCAGGAAACTGGTGATAGTGTTCATGAAGCAATACTTGCAGCTGAGAGTAGACTTAGAGATATTGATTACTTCTTTCTAGTTTTCGGAGATATAATTGTTGAACAAGATGCTTTCACTCATTTACTTAATACTCATTTAACAGAAGAACCTTCTGCTACAATACTCGTTGTTCCGATTGAACCTAGAAATGTTTATACATATGGTTTAGCAATAGTTGATGAAAATAGTTTTGTTAAAAAAGTTGTGGAAAAACCACAATCTATTGAATTGAGAGAACCTTGTTACGCTCTAGGTGGTTTATATATTCTACCAATATGGATTCTAGATAAACTAGAGAAAGGATACACATTGCCTCAAGCGATAGATTACTTAGCTAGAGAGAGTAGAGTTAGAGCTGTATACTACAGTGATCTATGGATCGATATAGGATATCCAACGGATCTACTTGAAGCAACCTATCAACTACTGTCTAGAATAGATCAACAATTCATAAGCAATAAAGCAGAAATAGAGACAAATACTGTTATAAAAGGACCAGTATATATAAGCGATAACGTCTACATAGACCACTATGTTGTCATAAAAGGACCAGTATATTTAGGCGACGATTCATTTATAGGTGCACATAGTTTCATAAGACACTACGTTAACATAGAGAATAGAGTTAGAATAGGTGCTTTTAATGAAATAAGATATTCGAATATACAGCCATATGCTTTCACACATAGTAGGGTTACTATTATGGATAGTATTATCGGTGAAAATACTTTATTTGAATCAAATATTACATTGTTAAACGTATTATCAGAAGAAGAAGAACCTCCTAGACTGAGAATCCATATTGTGAATAAACCAGGTGAGAAGATTCGGAAAATGGGTTCTGTAATAGGTTATAATTCCAGAATATCGACTAACAAAGTATTGAAACCAGGAACAATTCTAGAACCAAATACTGTATTAAAATAGTTAACCATAGATCTATGACATTATTCAATCTTTATTAAAAATCAAATACTGTTATCTCCAATATAGATAATACTTTTAGAACAAGATCAAACTCTCTATGAATAGAATAATCTAGATACAAATTGTTAAAAACTTATTTATCCTCTTTATCACGTAATATCCATATAAGTAAATATAGATTATTGAATTAAATATTGATTATTAATTTATAAAACACTGTTTCTAAAACACAACATTTACTGTATTTGATAAAAGTGTTCAAAAATAATTGAGTATTAATGATCGGTTAGGAAAATGAGTTTAGAAAAGAGATGAGCTAGATATTAATTCTTTAAACCACTTATTTTACAATCGATCAATAATACTGACTGGATATTAACTATACTCAAGAGTAGTTAATAAGCGATTAACTACACTATTCTCTACTACGTTGAAGTGGGAAAAACGTTTAACAACATGTTTATTAATCAACGGATTTATAGAATCAATTGGTTTACAACACTATACTCGGTGTTCTTTTTTGACTTATTCTAAGAGTTTAGAGGAATTAAGAAATACATTAGAGAACGCGATAGTTGAAGCATTGGAGAAAGCTGTAAACGATCTACCAGTTGATGTAATCAATGCTTTGAAGAAAGCTTATGAAAATGAAGAAAGCGAGATTGCTAAAGCACAGCTTAAATCTATACTAGATAATGTTGAAATAGCTAGTAGTAAACGTAGACCTATTTGTCAAGATACTGGTTTAATAAACTACTACGTTAGAGTTGGCTGTAGATTCCCATTAATCAATAAAATAGAGGAAATCATTGTAAACGCTACTAAAAAAGCTACTCTTCAAATACCTCTTAGACCAAATACTGTAAATCCATTGACAGGAGAAAACCCCGGCGACAATACTGGTAGATACGTACCTGTAACACATATTGAATTAACTGAAAGCGATGAAATAGTTATAGATATAGTTCCGAAAGGAGGCGGATCGGAGTCGATGACTATTCTAAAAATGCCTCCTCCCGGAAGAGGTTTAGCTGCTGTTAAAGAAATAGTAATTGATGCTGTATTAACCGCTGGTGCTCAACCATGTCCTCCAACAATCCTAGGAGTAGGTATCGGTGGTGGAGCAGATACAGCAGTTTATTTAGCTAAGAAACAAGCTAATGTCAGGAAAATAGGTAGTAGTAATCCAGACCCAGTTCTCGATAAACTCGAGAAAGAACTATTCAATGCTATCAATGAACTAGGTATAGGTGTTATGGGTTTAGGGGGTAAAACAACTGTACTAGCAGTACATATTGATTACGCACATAGACATCCAGCGGCTTATCCAGTAGCTGTTGCTTTCCAATGCTGGGCTGCCCGTAGATCAACCGTTTACATGGATTCAAAAGGTTATTATAGAATAACACAGTAGTTAAAGGTGGTTAAACATGACTGTATTTAGAATCCAAACTCCAGTTAATGAAGAAGATATTCGTAGATTAAAAGCTGGAGACATATTGTACGTAACTGGATTAATTGTTACAGCTAGAGATGCTGCACACCGTAGAATAATCGAGTATTTAAAGAGCGGTAAACCACTACCAGTTGATTTAAAGGGAGGAGTTATATATCACTGTGGACCAGTTGTTAAGAAAACTAATAGTAAATGGGAAGTAGTCGCCGCTGGACCCACAACGAGCACTAGAATGGAGTTATATGAAGCAGAAGTTATTGAAAAAACAAGTGTTAGAATTATTATTGGAAAAGGAGGAATGGGTTCTAAAACAGCTGAAGCATGTAGAAAGTACGGTGCAGTCTACACGACATTCACGGGTGGAGCTGGAGCATTAGCAGCTAATGCTATTGAAGAAGTTGTTACTGTAGAGTGGCTTGATCTAGGTATACCTGAAGCACTATGGGTTCTGAAAGTGAGAGATTTTGGACCATTGTTAGTAGCTATAGATTCACATGGTAGGAATTTAATACAGGAAGTTATAGAGAATGCTATGAAGAAGAGAAACGATATTCTAATGAAACTCGGAGTAATGTAGATTGGAAAACGAGGTAAAATCGTTTGGAAAACGAGGAAGTTAGAGTAGGCGTTTTCATCTGTCATTGTGGTAGAAACATAGCTGGAGTAATCGATATTAAGAAACTAGTTGAGGAAGTTAGGAAAATACCTGGAGTAGTCTATGTAGAAGACTATGTTTACATGTGTTCGGAACCAGGTCAGAAGAAGATAATAGATGCTATTAAGAGAGAGAATTTGAATAGAGTTGTCGTAGCAGCTTGTACTCCATCTATGCATTACGAAACGTTTGCACGAGCTGTTGAAACAGGTGGTTTAAATAGATTCCTATATGAAATGGCTACTATAAGAGAATTCAGTAGCTGGGTTCACTACCGTGAACGCGAAGATGCTACTGAGAAAGCATTTAAACTAATTTCTTCAACAGTAGCTAAGGTTAAAGGTAATAAAGCGTATGAACCAGTTAAAGGTAGAGTTGTTAAGAAAGTTCTCGTTATTGGAGGAGGAATAGCTGGTATTACAGCAGCATTAGATATAGCTAGCGCAGGTATCCCCGTTGTTTTAGTTGAAAAAACTCCTAGCATTGGAGGTAAAATGGCTATGTTATCTGAAACATTTCCAACACTGGATTGTGCACAATGTATTCTCACTCCTAAGATGGCTGAAGTAGCTAGAAACCCTGGTATAAAGCTATACACATTATCGGAAGTAATCGATGTTGAAGGATTTGTTGGAAACTATCGTGTACGTATACTTAAATACCCGCGTAAAGTAGATCCAAGTAAATGTACTGTATGTTCATTCTGTGAAAGAGTTTGTCCAGTTAAAGTACCGAGTGAGTTTAATAGAGGACTGAGTTTTAGAAAAGCAATCTATATTCCATTTCCACAAGCAATTCCATCATCTTACGCTATAGACGTAGAACATTGTACGAAATGTAGTGCTTGCGTAAAAGTATGTCCTGTTGGAGCTATTAATCTAGATGAACAAGAAGAGATTGTTGAAGAAGAAGTTGGTGCAATAATAGTAGCTACAGGATACGACCTATACCAGGGTTTAAAGCTTAGAGAATATGGTTACGGTAAGTATAGGAATGTTATCGATTCACTACAGTTTGAGAGACTACTATCTTCAAGCGGACCTACTGGTGGAGAAATTATTAGACCTAGTGATGGAAAACCTGTTAAAACAATTGTTTTCATACAATGCGCTGGTCAGAGAGATGTAAACCATTTACCCTATTGTTCGAAAATATGCTGTATGTATACTGCTAAACACGTTCTATTATTTAAAGAAAGAGTTCCCGATGGAAATGCTTACGTATTCTACATAGATATACGTGCTGGCGGAAAGGGATACGAGGAATTTGTTAAAAGAATTCAGGACGAAACAGGTGCAGTGTATATACGTGGTAGAGTGTCTAGAGTATACGAAGACTCTAGTGGAAAACTCGTTGTCGAAGGCGTTGATACACTTAGTGGTGAAAACATTATTGTTAAAACAGATCTCGTTGTACTAGCACTAGGCATGGTTCCTACACTACCACCGGATTTAGCTTCTAAATTAAAAATACCTATTGATGAAAACGGTTTTGCACAAGAAGTTCATCCTAAACTAAGACCCGTTGAAGTAGCTACTAGTGGTGTATTTATAGCTGGAGTTATACAGGGTCCTAAAGATATTAGTGAAACAGTTGTTCAAGCATCTGCTTCAGCATCTAAAGCATTACAATTAGTTGTTAAAGGAGAGATTGAGAAAAACCCGCTTATAGCTGAAGTTAATAGAGATGTTTGTAATGGATGCCGAATATGTGTATCTATTTGTCCATATAATGCTATAGAAATGATCGAAGGTAAAGCTAGAGTTAATGAAATACTCTGTGAAGGATGTGGTGCTTGCGAAGCATCCTGCCCGGTTGGAGCTATAACTCTTAGAAACTATAGTGATAGTCAATTGATTGAAATGATAAAAACAGCTTTAAGGTGATTATTTGAACTGGAAACCTCGTATAATAGCTTTCTTCTGTAAATGGTGTGCTGGTTCAGCAGCTGAATTAGCTGGTGTATCTAGATTAGAGTATTCGTCAAACATCATACCGATAATAATACCATGTACTGGTAGAATTAGTCCGAGACATATCGTAGAAGCTTTTCTAAACGGAGCCGATGGTGTTTTAATAGGAGGTTGTCATATTCCAAATGATTGTCATTATCTATCAGGTAATTTCAAAGCATTTAAAAGAACATACTTGTTGAAGAAATTGTTTGAACAAATAGGTTTAGAACCAAGTAGAGTTAGAATAGAATGGATTAGTGCAACAGAATCTAAGAAACTAGTACGTGTTGTAAACGAATTCGTAGAAGAGATTAAGAAAATGGGTCCACTTAGTGGAAAAGGTGATTAGTTTGAATAAAATGAAACTAGCTATCGTCTACGGAGCTATTTGCGGAGGATGTGATGTTGCTTTAGCTAACTGGGGTGAGAGATTAATAGATATTTCAAATAAATACGATATCATCTACTGGAATGCTGCTGTCGATGCGAAGAACGATCTATTGGAGAGCGTTCGTGAAATAGATATAGGCATATACATGGGTATTATTAGAACAGATTATCACCTAGAATTAATTAAAACTCTTAGAGAGAAAACTAGAATACTTGTTGCTTACGGTACGTGTAGTGTTTACGGAGATATTCCAGGTTTATCAGCGTTGATCAAGAGTTCTAGATTATTAAACGATATTAAAAACACTGTTACGACAACACATTATAGTGAAGAAAACATATCGAGCTCAATCTCTCTCCCTAGATTACTAGATAGCGTATACACCGTAATCCAAGTAGTCAATCCAGATATAATAGTCCCCGGTTGCCCGCCTAGTGAAGAATCAAATGATGAATTAATAAATATATTGTTGAAAATAGAACCTGGTTATAAACCCGGTGGAGTAATAGTTCTAGGCGAAGATAGATCGCTATGCTATATTTGTCCACGTAAACCAGAAGACTTTCACAGAATAGTAATGCCAGGTATATATAGATTACATGAAGTAAAACTCGATGAGAGAAAATGTTTCCTAGAACAAGGAGTAATATGTCTAGGTCCAGCAACAAGAGCTGCTTGTAAAACACCTTGTATTAAAAACAATTTCCCATGCACTGGTTGTATGGGTCCAGCACCTGGAGTAGAAGATACTGGTTTGAAACTAATATCGTCAATATCATCAATACTATTAGTTGATAGAGAGAAAGAATTATTGGAGAAAGGTTTGGCTAAACAATTGGATAAAATAGTTGATCCAATGGGTTTATTCTATAGATACACACTACCAGTTTCTCTAGTTAAGAAAATAAGTGAGAAAGAGAGGTTTGGAAAATAATGGAGAACACTAGGTATTTGATAATAGACCCTGTTACGAGAGTTGAAGGAGAATCGAGAGTTATCGCTATTCTCGATGAAAACTCCGAAGTCAGCGAAGTATATTATCAAATACTCACTACACGTGGTTATGAATCGTTCTGTATAGGTAGAGCTGTCGAAGACTTACCTAGAATAACGTCTACAGTCTGTGGAGTTTGTTCATGGGCTCATCATTTTGTCTCAGGTAAAGCTGTTGACGAATTATTGGGTAGAAAACCTCCCATACCCGCTTATAAATTGAGAGAACTAGCTTACTATATTCAAATAATTGATTCACATCTCCTACATTTAGGTGTAATGGCTCTACCAGATTTCATACTACATGATTCACAACCTGTTGATAGAAACATTATTGGTTTGATAAAGAAAGAACCTAGATTAGCTACATTATTGTTGAAAACTAGAAATCTTGTTAAAGAAATAGAGAAAATAATTGGTGGTAAACCGATTCACGCATCGTTTATTATACCTGGAGGTGTAACTCGGAGTTTAAATAGAGAAGATGTTGAGAAAATAAATAGACTGCTTAGAGAACTAGAGGGAATTGTTAGTGAAATAACTGTTTTCTTTAACGAGAAAGTAGTTAAATCAAGTGTTTTCGAAAACTATTTACAAAACGATGCTTATAAACTAGAAACCTACTATATGAGTCTAGTGAGTAGAGATAATTCACTAACATTCTACGATGGTTTGATTAAAATTATCGATAGAAATGGTAGAGAAGTAGCTGTTTTCAAACCAATAGATTACTCTAAGTATATTGGCGAATACATGAACAACTGGTCTTACTCTAAATTCCCATATTTTAAACCAAATGGTTGGAAGGGTTTTAACGAAGAATCCGTTATACGTGTAGGACCATTAGCTAGATTAAATATAGTGGATAAAATACCTAGTGAGAAAGCTGGTGAAGAATATGGTAAAATACTAGATTATTTCGGTAAGAAGCCGATCCATAATACTATAGCATATCACTGGGCTAGAGTTGTTGAAACAATATATTGTATCGAGAAAATGCTTGAACTCTTAGAAGACCCCGATATTGTTTCGAAAGAAACTGTTGATTTAACAGGCGAACCCAGATACGAAGGCGTAGGGGTTATTGAAGCACCTCGAGGTATTTTAATACATCACTATAAAGCTGACGATAGATTAATCGCTACACATGTAAATATCATAACACCGACTACTTTCAACAATACTGCTATAAACGTTGAGTTAAAGAAAGTTGTTAAAAATGTTTTAAAGAATAGAGAGATTGATAGAAATGTTTTGAATAAAATAGAGATTGATATAAGAGCATATGATCCTTGTAATTCGTGTGCAGCGCATTTATTCAACTTAGAGAATAATACATTCAAAATACTAGTTATCGATCCATTTAGGAAAGAGAAGAATACTGTTTTCATTAAGATCACTTAGGGTGGATTGTATTGAACGAGGATTTATTTAAGAAAATAATTGAGATAAGTGGTAGAAACCCTAATCTATGTTATCAATGCGGTATGTGTACAGTTGTTTGCCCAATTAATCAATACATGGATTTAAAACCACATGTTATAATAAGATACGTCCAGTTGAAATCAATTGATTTCAAAAAACTAAGTTCAGTCTGGAAATGCGTATCATGTATGGCTTGTGTAGATAGATGTCCTAGAGATGTTGGACCCGGCGTTATTTTTGAAGCAATACGTTCTCTCGTTTTAAGAAAAGGAATTGATGCTGTCGATTATAATAAACTAGTTGATTTCGAGAAAACTCCTTCAATGGCATTAATCGCTTTATCTAGAAAAATGACTGGGTGATTGATTACGAGAAACATCCTATACTACCCTGGTTGTACTGTTAAGAGAAACGCTATGGAGTACGAGAAGACAGCGATTGCTATACTCGGTAAAATTGGTTTTAAAATAATTGAATTAAATAAATGGTATTGTTGTGGAACACTATATAGTTTAACTATAGATGATTTATCTAAACATATTGGAGCAATCCGAGTATTGATAAATGCACAGAAAGAATCTGTTAAATATAAAACTAGTGAATTGCTAACGCTGTGTCCAATGTGTTTCAACGTGCTTAAACGAGTAAATAATTATTTAACTAAATACCCGGATAAACTAGAAACCATATCGAGATATATTGATGAAGAAGAACCTTATAAACTAGGTATAGTTGTAAAACACGTTGTTGAAACACTTGTTGAAAACATTGATGCTATTAAGAAGAGTAAAGTAATAGAACCGGGTGGAAAACGTATAGCAGTATACTACGGTTGTACTATTGTTAGACCGAGAGAAATAGGTATTGATAACCCTGAAGACCCTGTTATTATCGAGAAATTTCTTAATGAAATCGGTTTTGAAACAATAGATTATCCATATAAAACTCTTTGCTGCGGATCATATCAAGTATTGCTTGATAAAAACATTGTTTACCGTAATTCGAGTAGAATACTCAATGAGATAGTTAATAGAAATGTGAATTTACTAATTACTGTTTGCCCACTGTGTTTATATAATCTTAGAGAAACAGTCGACAAGTTTGAGAAGAAAATTGAAATCAAGATAATCTATTTAACAGATATCGTAGCTTATGTAATGGGTTTGAGAAACAGTATTGATAGCAATACATTGAGTTTTCTAGATAAAGTTTTTTCCTCAAATCCTCTTAGTTAAATAGAGGAGGTTTGCATGACTACTCCAATAGCCACTAGTGAGCGTAAGAGTAGTGTTAAAACAGTCCGTATTTATTTCATGAATAAAGCCTATGATGTACCAATTGGTTTAACTATTATGAAAGCTCTCGAGTACGCTGGGTATAAATTGATGCGAGGAGTCGGGTGTCGCGGCGGATTCTGTGGAGCATGTGCTGTAGCTTATAGAAAACCAGGTGATTACAAGTTTAAAACTGGTTTAGCTTGTCAAACAGTTGTTGAGAACGATATGTACATAGCTCTACTACCGTATAGTCCATTGATTAAACCAAGATACAATATTTTCGAAATGAAACCTGAAGCAGGATATGTATTGAAAATATTCCCAGAAGTAGCTAGATGTATAAGCTGTAATTCGTGTTCAAAAGCCTGTCCACAGGGATTAGAAGTAATGGATGCTGTACAGAGTGTTTTGAGAAACGATATTTTAAAAGCAGCTGACCTCGTATTCGACTGTATATCGTGTGGATTATGCTCACTTAGATGTCCCGCTGAAATAAGACATATCTATTTATTTCAATTACTGAGAAGACTGGCTGGTAAATACCTGTTACCTCGCGCTAAACACTTAGAGATTAGAGTTAATGAAATAGAATCCGGTAAATACTTTGCTGAAATAGAGGATTTAATGAAGAAACCCATTGATGAATTGAAAAAACTATATAGTGAAAGAGATATTGAACCAGAGTAGGATTACGAGGTGAAGGTTTTGAGCGAATACACTAGTTATGGATATCCACCAGAGTTCAGGAAATTGATAAAAATCGTTGAAGAAACTAGAGAAGATAGATTGAAAACAAGCTATAGAAGATTATCGTTGAACGAGAGAGAGGAACTTATTAAAAAATACCATCCTGATTATAAACCGGATACTAAGAGAGTTCTTAGAATAGGTGTTAATAGAGATAAGATTGTTTATAACGAATTAGCCGATCTACTTGAAGCATGGCCTCTCGTAGAACCAAATAGTATTGACCTAAACCATATTGATTACGATACGGATATTTTAATAATAGGTGGCGGTGGAGCAGCTGCAGCTGCTGCACTCTGGGCTATATATGGAGGAGTTTCACCGGAGGATATATTGATAGTCACTAAATTGAGATTTGGAGATTCAAATACTGTTAAAGCTCAAGGAGGTATTCAAGCTGCAGATAGACCTGAAGATAGCCCTGTTAGACACTATTTAGATACGATTGGAGGAGGTCATTTCGCTAATAAACCAGAACTAGTTAGAGCACTCGTTATGGATGCTCCTTTCATAATAAAATGGCTTGAAGAACTAGGTGTTATGTTTGATAAAACTGGAGAAGGAGAGATGATAGAGTATAGTGGTGGAGGAGCTTCTAGAAGAAGATTACATTGTGCTCGAGACTATACTGGTTTAGAGATAATGAGAGTTCTTAAAGATGAAGTACTCAATTACGGAGTCAACGTACTAGAGTTCAATCCAGCTATAGAATTACTTACAGATCCAGATACAGGTGCTGTATCGGGAGCTATCTTATTGAATCTCGAAACTCACGAATACTATATTGTTAGAGCTAAAGTTACAATACTAGCTACAGGTGGTTTCGGTAGATTACATTTAGCTGGTTTTCCAACGAGTAACCACTATGGTGCTACAGCTGATGGAATAGTTCTAGCATATAGAGTTGGTGCAAACCTACTTCACATGGATACTGCACAGTATCATCCAACGGGTGTTGCATGGCCTGAAGCTATTCTAGGAGAATTAATTACAGAGAAATGTCGTAGTCTTGGAGCACAATTAGTTAATATTAATGGAGAACTATTTATACATGAACTAGAACCTAGAGATGTTGTAGCATCAGCTATAATAAAAGAGTGTTATGAAGGGAGAGGAGTGATTACACCAACGGGTTCATGTGGTGTATGGCTAGATATGCCAATGATCGATGCTAAAAGAGGACCGGGTACTATTAAGAAAGCTCTACCAGCTATGTATAGACAATTCATTAGACAAGGTATTGATATCACAGTTGAACCAGTTTTAACATATCCAACACTACATTATCAAAACGGAGGAGTTGAGATAGATGAGTATACACATGTTCTCAATCCTCGTGGAGAATGGATTAAAGGACTACTAGCTGCGGGTGAAGTAACCGGCGGTGTCCACGGTAGGAATAGGTTAATGGGTAATTCACTACTAGATCTAATGGTATTTGGTAGAAGAGCTGGTTTAACAGCTAGTCAAATCGTTAGAAACATGGATAAACCGAAGATCTCTCTTAATCATCTGAATAGATATATGGATGAATTAGAGAAATATAATATACCTAAAAACAGGAAATCTCCTTTAATACTACCAGATTATCGTGGTGAAAAAGTTCTATCTAGATTCCTAGATATCAGGATATAGATGGAATACATATATTTAAAACTCGATTAACCATTATAATATATACGTAAACTATTATTCTATTCACTAATGGTGTAATATAGATGACTAAATCTAGTGAAAAGAAAACTATTGATTGGTTCTCTATATCTAACGAACTACACTTCAAGTACCAGGGGAAAATAGAGATAATGCCTAAAGTCCCTGTTATGAAACTACAGGATTTCTCAATATGGTATACTCCCGGAGTTGCCGGTCCATGTAAGATCATAAAGGAAAAGGGTAAAGACCTTTCTTTCGAATACACCTGTAGATGGAACTATGCTGCTGTTATAAGTGATGGAACTAGAGTTTTAGGTTTAGGAGATATTGGTCCTGAAGCTGGCTTACCGGTTATGGAGGGTAAAGCATTATTATTCAAATACCTAGGAGGAGTTGATGCAATACCACTAGTTGTTAACGCCAAAGACCCGGATAAATTCATCGAAGTAGTTAAAATAATCGAGCCGAGTTTTGGAGCTATTAATCTAGAAGATATTGAGAGTCCTAAATGTTTCTACATACTCGAGAAACTAAATGAAATACTAGATATTCCAGTATGGCACGATGATCAACAGGGGACTGCTCTTGTTACACTAGCTGGTTTAATAAATGCTTTAAAAATTGTTGGTAAGAAACTAGATCACGTTAAAATCGCTTTTATCGGAGCTGGAGCAGCTAATATTTCTGCAATAAAGTATATAACACTAGCTGGAGGTAGGATGAAAAATTACATCGTGGTGGATAGTAAAGGAATACTACATCCAGGTAGAGAAGATATTAAAGAACTAGAGAAAGAAAATCCGTGGAAATACCGTATAGCGTTAGAAACAAATATTGAAGGTAGAACAGGAGGTATACCCGAAGCACTTAAAGACGCTGATGTAGTGATCGCTGCTTCAAGACCTGGTCCAGGCGTTATTAAAAAAGAATGGATTAAATTAATGGCAGACGACCCTATAGTATTTGCCGAAGCAAATCCAATACCAGAAATATGGCCATGGGAAGCTAAAGAAGCTGGAGCTAGAATAGTTGCTACCGGTCGTAGCGATTTCCCGAATCAGATTAATAATAGTCTAGGATTCCCCGCTGTATTCAGAGGTGTTTTAACAGTACGTGCGCGTAAAATGACTGATTCAATGTTTCTAGCAGCAGGATATGCTATAGCTAGATTTGCTGAGAAAAAAGGTATTCATGAAGACTATATTGTTCCAACAATGGAGGAAACCGAGATGTTTGTTGAAGAAGCAGTAGCTGTAGCGGAGAAAGCTATGGAAGAAGGAGTTGCTAGAAGGAAGCTAACTAGATCTGAACTAGAACATGAAATTAGAGAACTCATCTATAGACCTAGGAGATATATGGATATAGCTATTAGTAATAAATTGATAGAAATACTACCACCTTATCCGAAAGAATAGCTAGTTTTTTAAACAAATCTCTTTCTCTAACAATACTTTAACTTTATTAAGCGAATTCGCTAAACAATAATTGAAATTGAATTGTTAAATCAATCTCTAGAATACTCTGGGTGTATTTATTGATAGATATACTTATACTACCTGAGAGAAGAAAGATGAGAATTGAACGTGAAGAGATGAGATTAAATGAAATACTCAAATTACTTGATATAGATGAATTCAATAGTGTAGCTGTATTAGTTAATAATAAATTAGTTAATGATGAAAACTATTTAGTTAAGAAAGGAGATAAAGTTGTTTTAATAAAACAAGCAACTGGTGGTTTATAACACTATTCTTCATAACAAATTCTGCAATCAACATCTCTAATCTCTATAATTGTAAACTCGTTTTTCAAACCATTGTAAACAAGTATTTTATTAACAAGGAGTTCGCCTAAACCAGTAGCTAGTTTCAATACTTCATTAGCTTCAATAACTCCTATAATACCTGGCGTTGTAGCTACAACATTAACTCTTTTCTTAACAGGTTTAATGATTTGGAAAATACATCTCAAACAAGGCGTTTTACCCGGTATTAACGTTGTCACCTGTCCATAGAAACCCTCTACACCTCCATGTACGAGAGGTTTATTATATTTAAAAGCTAGTTTATCAACTATAAACCTAGTCTCCCAGTTGTCTAGAGCATCTACAATTATATCGACATCTCTAACAATTCTTTCTCCGAAACCGTATGTAAATTCTTCAACATAGGTTTCAACAACGACATTAGGGTTTAACTTAGATAGCTTCTCTCTAGCAACAAGTGCTTTAGGTTTACCTAAAACACTCGTATCGTAAAGTATTTGTCTATTCAAATCACTTAGAGAAACAGTATCGTGGTCGACGACAACAATTCTACCAATACCTGATGCTACTAGATAAGTTGTTATAATCGAACCTAAACCACCTAATCCAACAACAAGTACACTCGTATTCTTCAATCTAACCTGATTCTCGTATCCAATAACAGGGATTTGTCTATCATATCTAACTAGTTCTTCATCTGTCAAGGACATTAACTACCACCGGATTTAACAGGTATTATAGTGATTTCATCGTTATCTCTAGCAATATCATCTTCGGTTACAACTATATTGTTTTTCAAAACAACATATTCACTACTTGTTAAACCAAGTTTTCTAAAAAGATCTCTTATACTTATCTCGCTAACATCTATTTCTCTATATATCTTCTCGGAACCAATTATTTTAATACGAATAACCATGTTCATCATCCTTTGAATAAAATCTTACGTAAAAAGGTATTTTACCTTCAAGAAAATCTTTAATAATAGTTCTAGCAGCCTGATCTATTAAAGGCTCGCGTGTTGTTTTATAAAACCAACCTCTTTTAACAGCTAGTTTTTCAAGTATTTTAACAGGATCTCTCTCATCAATACCATATGCTTGTATGAAAGCTTTTTCATTATGTTTAAGTATTTTCTTGATCAACTCTATTGCAGGATTAACAGGGTCTGCGATTTGATCAGGGTTTTCTCCTCTAATCACTCTATCTAACCAAGAACCTTCAACCGGTATTACACCAGGTGTATCGATCATCAATATGTTTCGATCAATTCTATATAGTTGAGGATACTTCGTATAACCGGGACTTCCAGGTATAGGACTTGTTGAAGCAGAATGTTTACCTTTCAAAGCATTTATAATTGTTGATTTACCTGTTTTAGGATAACCTGTTATAGCTACGACAACTGGAAGCGATGGTGCAATCTCCTTAATCTTCCTCCTCAATACTCTAGTACCTTTGTGTTGTTTAGCCGATATATACACGGCGTGATAGCCTCTACTACGCAGAACTCTAACCCATTCTTCAACAATATTTCTAGGGACTAAATCAGATAAATTAAGAACTAGTAAAAGTCTTTTACCAAGTTTATTCACAATATCTTCAAGCTTCTTACTCATAGTTGATAAAGGATCTCTAGCATCTAAAACCTCTATTACAACATCAGCTCTCGATACTATATCCCATATTTCTCTCCAACTAGCTTTCCTAAAACTACTCATTTTTAACACCATTCACTATAGTTAATACTCATATCTAGTGATCTCTTCAGGTTTTAAAACAGTTAACCAATCAATTATTTGACCCGGAGTATGTTTACACTTATTTTCAACAATATCGATGATTATTTCAATAATTTCATCAACAGTCCTACCAGTAACATCTATTTCAAAAACCTTGTTTTCTCCAAATCTCTCTATAGCGTTTACTGTAACAATAGATAGTATTTCAGCCATTACGTTTTCATTAACTTTTCTACCACTCCATCCTCTCTCACGTAGTTTATTCTCTAAAATAAATGGATTCAATCTTAGAACTATAACTAAATCAACTATATCTGGAGGAAGTATTTCAGGATAATGAGTATCTATAACTACGTATTTATACTCATTAATTATTCTCAAAACTTCGTTAACTAAACTAGTTTCATCTATAACATACGTCTGTCTATCCTCATCATAATGTGATAATAAATTCTTCTCAATAGCTAGTTTACTCAGATTAACATATCTATATCCGAAAACACTGGCTAATCTCTCTGAAACACTTGTTTTACCCACACCAGGCGTACCGGCTATTACAATAACTTTTCTATTCAAAGTAAAACCACGTTTAATTATTTTAATTCATGTTATTGTTAAAGTAGTTAATAACATTGAATTGAATATTCCATAAATATTAATTCGCACTAGTATTAACGATAGAAAACTCAGTAGTATTGATTATTTAAACCTAAGATCTACTTAGTATTTTGTTTTAAATCCGAGAAGCTGAGGGAAAACATGTGGATCAGTATTCCAGTGTTTCACTCAATTTTATTAAAACTCTAAACTAAATTCAATAAACCAATCACTTAGATAACACATTAGCTTGAAAATTAAGTATTTACAATACTAGATGGAGAATTGTGTAGAAAAATGATACAAGTAATTCCTTATCCAAACCTCGAAGCAGTTATTAAACCATTACTTTAAGCAACTGGGATTTTAATATAAATGAAAACATTTAATAATTAGGCTTCTCTATAAAACGAGAACCTCTTATTGAATAAAAACTAATCTATTTACAAATAAATATTTTGAGTTGAAAGAAAAAGTTATAGATATGAAACTTACTACTATTGTTTATTATAGTGGTTTTAAGTAAGCTATATCATTGTTATAGGGTGATTTGACTGAATTCAAATAAGTTAATCGGTGAAATAAGCTATACAATACCGGCTATAGGTAAAGGAGAGGAATTGTTATCAACAACTCAGAGTATATGTCCATATTGTTATCGAATACTACCAGCTACAATAGTTGAGAGAGATAGAAAAGTATATATTAAGAGAGTTTGCCCTGAACACGGTGAAATCGAGGAACTGTACTATGGAGACGTAGAGTTGTATAAGAGAATGATTAAATGGATTAATGAAGGTAGAGGAACTAGATATGTATACACTAGTTTAAACAATCTATGTCCATTCAACTGTGGATTATGTCCTTTACATAAACAACACACTGCTTTAATAAACCTTGTTGTTACGAATAGATGCGATCTGAGTTGTTGGTATTGTTTCTTCTTCTCGGAAGCAATGGGTTATGTTTATGAACCAACTATTGCTGAAATCGTAGATATGATTAGAAGTGCTAAGAAACAAAACACTGTGATCAACGTTCAAATAACTGGAGGCGAACCATTACTTAGAGAAGACTTAGTAGAAATAGTTAGAGTTTTGAAAAATGAAGATGTTAGACACGTACAGTTAAATACTAATGGATTGAAATTCGCCGAACTATATTGGAGTAATCCGGGTGAAGCGATTAAGCTAGCACGTGATCTGAGAACTAGTGGTGTAAACACTGTTTACCTTAGTTTCGACGGTGTAACACCTGTTACTAATTGGAAAAACCACTGGGAAATACCGTATATTTTAGAAGTTTTCCGTAGAAGCGGAATGACTAGTACTGTTCTAGTACCCACGGTTATCAATACAGTTAATACACATGAACTAGGTGCTATAATATACTTCGCTAGTAAACATATTGATATAATTAGAGGTATTAATTTCCAACCAGTTAGTTTAACCGGGTTGATGAAGAGATTTGAGAGAATGAAGTATAGAGTAACTATTGCGGATTTGATTAAACTAATCGAGGAGCAAACAGATAACGAGATACCTCGTGAAGCATGGTATCCAGTCCCAGTTTCAGCAATTTTCTCTAGGTTAATAGAAGGTATTACACGTGAGTATAAAATAGAGATGACTAATCATCCAATTTGTGGAGCAGCAACCTACGTTTATGTTGATAAGACTTCTAACAGGATCAGGTTAATACCGATCAACGAGTTCGTTGACATAGATGGTTTACTAGAGTATTTAAACGAGAAGTGGATGGATTTATTCAGTGGTTCAACTCGTTTAATAACAGGTTTGAAAATACTTTACTCTATTAAGAAATTCTTCTATGAAGATAAAATGCCTCCAGGAGTTAATCTGTATAGAATACTATTCAATATTATCATAAAGAGAAATTATGACGCACTAGGTGAATTACATTATAAAATGCTATTTCTAGGTGCAATGCATTTCATGGATCTATATAATTACGATATACAGAGAGCACAGAGATGTAATATACACTATCTAGCTCCCGATGGGAGATTGATACCATTCTGTACATACAATATATTCGAAGATATTTACAGAGACAAGTTATTGAAAGAAAACAGTATATCTATTAGAGAATATAGTCTAAAACACAATCTACCACAAGATGTAGCTACGAAGAAATATGTAAGAGACCGTAAGAAACTTGAATCAACAGAACTCTATAGAATGACTTATGAAGACGTTATTAAAATAGCTAGTAGGAGATAATGTTGTGCTGAAACAGAAAAATACTAGTAGAAGGTTTGAGAAAGATTTATAAAGTTACTTGTTAATAGCCGGGCGGGGATTCGAACCCCGGTCACGGGGGTTCTTCTACATCTACCGATTCTACAGTAGAATGTATCCAAAGCCCCGCATCCTTGACCGCTAGACGACCCGGCTATCTATTAGAAACTATTTAAATAAAGAGGGTTTTATATCATTTACGTTAATAGTGAGTTATTTTTATAAACACCTCGTTGAGTAAAATAGTTTTTAGAATAATGGGCCCGTAGCTCAGCTAGGTAGAGCGGCGGGCTTTTAACCCGTAGGTCCCGGGTTCAAATCCCGGCGGGCCCGTTAATCAATTACAACACTAAATAGTCTTCTAGATAAAATAGATGCTATACTATGTGCTATTCTCAATGGTTCTGGAATAGGGCTGTATATCATTGTTTTCAATAAAATAATACGTGCTTTATCGAGTTCAATACCTGTTGCATAAAATTGTATAGTTTTCCAAGGAGTATCGAGATACTGGAATTTGTCGACAACTTTCTTTATAACACTATATCTTTCATCAGCATCGCTGAAGTTTCTATATAAAGCTTCTCTTATATTGTCTAAATCTAGTGGATATTGTTGAACAACTACTACTGGAGTATTTGTATTCAAATATATTTCATCAGGATCTGCTGTATCGAAACCAGCATAAGTTATTCCATCTAGTATCAATAGATCAGGTGAACCCATTAGTTTAGATAATTCGATCACAACACTACTTGTTTCCCTACCATCTACAGTAACTGGTTTCCAACAGACTTTATTTATTTGAAAACCCTTTGTCTCCACACCAGTGATGATAGTTTTACCTCTACAGCCCTTATACTGTACTGGGAAATAACCGTCGTCGAATGCTTGTATTCTAAACGAATTCATTCTATAAACCAAGCGATTTATTTATTAAATCAATAGTATCTTTACTAACTCTAATTACTCTTGTTTTACCATACCTACCTCTATTAGTTACAACAGCATTTATCAAACCAATCATATCTAGTTGATTAATAATCTCGCTTACCCTTCTCTGAGTTAAAGGTTCATAACCATGATCTATCGCTATTTCAACGTATTTATTATATGCTTCACCAGTTGTACAACTATCTTTCTCCAAAACTAGGTCGATAATAGCTTTGAGAACTAGTTTAGCATGGAGAGGTAGAGTTGAGACAGTGTAGTATATTCTACCTTCTTCCAATTCAACTAAAGCTTTCTTAACATGTTCTTTACTCAGTTTAACCGCGTTCTCTCGTTCAGCTATTTCACCGGCAACTCTTAGTAAATCAAGTGCTTTCCTAGCATCACCGTGTTCACGAGCTGCTATTGCAGCACAATAAGCTATTACTTCATCATCAATAGCTTCTTTTCTAAAAGATTTTTCAGCTCTTTGTTTTAGAATATCGAATAGTTGATCAGCATTGTATGGTGGGAAAACGATTTCTTCTTCTCCGAGACTACTCCTTATACGTGGATCGAGTGATTCAACGAAATTAATATCATTAGTTATACCTATTAAAACTACTTTCGAACTATTCAACTCCTCGTTAATCCTAACTAGTTTATAGAGTAAATCATCACCTTCTCTTTTAACATAGTAATCTATTTCATCTAAGATAACTATGTGTAAACCACTCCAATTCTCAAGTGCGTTAATATATCTCCTATATACTTCACTAATAGCTATACCTGTTGGAGGTATTTTCAAACCAAGCGATGAAGCTATTGAAGCTAATACTCTATAAGTTGTATCAACTTTACGAGTATTAACATATGAATAATTGAGTTTAACACTCATACTATTCGATTTCTCAACAAGATGTTTGACAACATATCTAGCTACAGCTGTTTTACCAGTACCTGTTAATCCATAGATTAACACATTACTAGGTCTCTCTCCACGTAGAACAACGAGTAGTATCTCGGCCAGCTTCCTGATCTCGTTCTCTCTATGAGGTAGAGTCTCCGGTATGTATTCGGGATGTAGTATATCTTTATTGAGGAAAATACTGCTTTCTTTCCTAAACTTTGTTTTAATCAATTCATCGATAATATTACTCATTGAAAACACACCTGTCTATAGGAAACATTGGTTTTTCACAGAGAAAATTAACTGTCTTTTACTTATAAAACGAGGAGTAATAGAATACTCGTTAATTAGATAAAACTAATAAACCCATTGTGGTAATGTTAATAATAGATTTAGAAGAAAAGGGCCGGTAGCTCAGCCCGGAAGAGCACCCGGTTGGCATCCGGGAGGTCCCGGGTTCAAATCCCGGCCGGTCCATTAATCTCTAATTAAGCGAAATTACATATTCTACTGCTACTACTGCAATAAATATATTTATTAACCCTATTTTCTAATCATAGTTTTAGCATCAATATTTGAGTTTCTAAAAACACCACTGTATGAGGTATATTTTTTGAAAAAGAAGAAAACCAGTAGAAGAAAAACTACTGGAAGAAAAACTACTAAGAGAGAGAAGAAGAAAACTAAAGCTAGCGTTGCTGATGAAGAAACAACTACTAAAAGAATTGAAGTAAATATTTTAGAACACGAACTCGTTCCCAGACACGAAGTTTTAAAACCTGAAGAGGCTGAAGAAGTTTTGAGAAAACTAGGTGTTAAACCAACTCAAATACCCTGGATATCTATAGACGACCCTGTTATAAGAGCTATTGGTGCTAAACCAGGTGATATAGTTAGAATTATTCGCAAAAGCCCTACTGCAGGAGAGAGTATTGCATATAGATATGTTGTTGTAGATACACCAATATCTGTTAAAAAGAGGTGATTTAACTGAGTAAGAGAGTTAAGAAAAGTTTTCCTACAATAGATGATTTATGGATTGTAATGAAGAGTTTTTTCAAAGAAAAAGGTCTTGTTAGACAACATTTAGATAGTTATAATAGATTTGCTGAAGAATTGATTTATGAAGTTATTAGAGATTTCAGTAGTGTTAAGATTAGTGAAAACATTACTCTACACATTAAAGACCTACATATAGAGAAACCGAAAGCTAAACTAGTTGAAGTAGGAGAGAAAGAAATAACGCCACTAGAGTGTAGACTAAGGAATTTAACATATGCTGCTCCATTGATTGTTAGAATATCGGTTTCCGGGGTTCAACAAAGTGGTAAAGAAAGAGAGATAGAGGTTAAACTACTTGACCTACCAGTTATGGTTAAATCTAATCTAGACCCATTGAGTAAACTACCTAGTGAGCAATTGGTGAAACTCGGTGAAGATCCGAAAGACCCTGGTGGATACTTTATAATAAACGGTAGTGAAAGAGTACTTATTGCTCAAGAAGACTTAGCTAGCAACAATATATTAGTTGATAAAGTAGAGACAGCTACCGGTGTAACATATATTGCTAAAGTGATTAGCGTTGCTAAAGGTAGAAGAAGTCAGTTGATTATAGAAAGGAGGAGGGATGGAATATTCTACGCTAATCTACGTGGTTATAGAATACCTGCAGTTATATTAATGGCTGCACTCGGTTTAGCATCAGAGTTTGAAATAATGTATGCTGTTAGTTTAGATGAATCAATACATACTTACCTACTACCATCAGTTATGCATGCACAAACTATTTTCCCTAAACAAGAGATTCCACCAGATATTTCACCAGCAGAGAGGGTTAAAATAGAGGAGGAGATTAGGAAGAAGACTATTGAAGAAGCATTGCAATATATAGGTGCTAGAGTAGCTGTTGGTAAAACAAGTGAAGAGAGAATTAAAAGAGCGTGTAGATTACTAGATGAATACCTACTACCTCATCTCGGCACTGACTCTAATCCTGAGACTAGACTTAAGAAAGCATTCTTCATTGGACAGATGATTAATAAGATAATTGAATTAATGCTTGATAGAAGGAAGCCTGATGATAAAGACCATTATAGAAATAAGAGATTGAAATTAGCGGGAGATTTGTTAGCACAACTGCTTAGATACGTTATGACAACGTATTTTATTAAAGAAGTTAAAACAAGTATTGAGAGAACGTATAGTAGGTTCAGGAAAATAGATTTGAAAACAGTTTTTAAACCAGGTATGTTAACCGATAAGATACTACATGTGATGGCTACAGGTAATTGGCCTGGAGGAAGGACTGGTGTTTCACAATTACTTGATAGAACTAATTTCATGTCGACACTATCTCATTTACGTAGAGTTGTATCACCATTAGCTAGAACACAACCTCATTTAGCTGCTAGAGAGCTTCATCCTACTCAATGGGGTCGTTTATGTCCATTTGAAACACCTGAAGGGCAAAACATTGGTTTAGTTAAAAACCTAGCTTTAATGGCGTATGTAAGTGTTGGTGTGAACGAGGATAAGGTTGAACAACTTCTCTACAGACTAGGCGTTAAACGTATGAAAGAAATTATTGACGAGATTAAGAGAAGTATTAGTGAAGAAACCCCGTTGCCAGATTACTCATCTTGGAGTAGAGTTTATTTAAATGGTAGACTCATAGGGTATCATCCAGATGGTAAGCAATTAGTTAGTGAAATAAGGAGATTGAGGAGACAGGATAAGATAGCTAATGGTAGTGAGATAAATGTTGCATATATACGTGACGAGTATTTGAACGAAGTTTATGTTAACTGCGATGCAGGTAGAATTAGGAGACCACTACTCGTTGTCGAGAACGGAGAGTTGAAACTAAAACCAGAACATGTTGAAAAACTTAAGAAAGGAGAGTGGAGTTTCGATGATCTTGTTAAAAGAGGTATTGTAGAATACCTTGACCCGGATGAAGAAGAGGATTCTTACATAGCTTTAACACCTGATAAAATAACGCCGGAACATACACATTTAGAAATATGGTCTCCTTCAATAGTTGGTATAACTGCATCAATCATTCCATATGCTGAACACAATCAGAGTCCTAGAAATATGTATGAAGCAGCTATGGCTAAACAAAGTCTGGGTTTAAGTTCATCTAATTTCCAGTTGAGAATGGATACACGTGGACAATTACTACATTATCCTCAAGTACCTATTGTTAAAACAAGATTTATGGAGATAAATGGTTACAACGAGAGACCCGCTGGTCAGAACATGATTGTAGCTGTTATGAGTTTTACAGGATATAATATTGAAGACGCTTTAATTATGAATAAGAGTAGTGTTGATAGAGGACTTGGTAGAAGTACTTTCTTCAGACTATACAGTACTGTTGAATACAAATATCCCGGTGGTCAAGAAGACCAAATAACTATTCCAATAAGCAGTGTTAGAGGATATCGTGGACCGAGAGCGTATGAAAAACTAGAAGAAGACGGTATAGCGGCTCCCGAAACAGAAGTTACTGGTGGAGAAGTTATTATTGGTAAAATAAGTCCACCGAGATTCGTAGCTGCACAGGAGTATACTATAGGAGGAGGGTTGACTAAACAAGATTCTAGTATAACTGTTAGACACGGTGAGAAAGGTATTGTAGATACAGTTATGATAACTAGTGATAGTGATGGTAATAAACTAGTTAAAGTTAGAGTTAGAGATCTCAGAATACCCGAGCTGGGAGATAAGTTTGCTAGTAGACATGGACAGAAAGGTGTTCTAGGACAATTAATACCGCAATACGATATGCCTTTCACCGAGGAAGGCATTGTTCCCGATTTAATTATCAACCCACATGCTTTCCCATCTAGAATGACTGTTGGACAGTTAATGGAGAGTATTGCTGGTAAAGCAGCTGCTCTTAAAGGTAGATTTGTTGATGCAACACCGTTCTTTAAAGAATCAATAGAGGATCAGATGGTTGTGTTGAAAAAATACGGTTATCTACCAACTGGTGAAGAAGTTATGTATGATGGTAGAACGGGAGAGTTGATTAGAACACCTATTTTCATAGGAATAGTTTACTACCAGAAGCTACATCACATGGTTGCTGACAAAATACACGCTAGAGCTATTGGTCCAGTTCAGATTTTAACGAGACAGCCGACTGAAGGTAGGTCGAGACAGGGTGGTTTGAGATGGGGTGAAATGGAGGTTGATTGTCTAGTAGGACACGGTACATCTTATCTACTGAAAGAAACAATGGTTGACCGTAGTGATAAGACATATGTATACGTATGTACTATTGAAGGCTGTGGACATATCGGTTGGTTTGATAAATACCGTAATACGTATGTTTGCCCAATACATGGCGATAAAGGTAAGTTGAAACCAGTTGAGATCAGCTATGCTTTCAAACTACTTCTACAGGAACTTATGAGTATGTGTATAATGCCACGTTTGAAAATAAGTGGTTTAATAAGTTTAAGCGAGAGAGAACGAGGAGGTGGAAGCTAGTGTTTTTAAACAAATTAACTAGTATAAAATTTGGACTCTTATCGCCAGATGAGATTAGAAAAATGAGTGTAACAGCACTAGTAACTAGCGAAGTATATGGAAACGATGGAGCACCAATTGATGGAGGAGTAGCTGACCGTAGACTAGGCGCTATAGAGCCTCGCGAAACCTGTCCAACGTGTGGTAATCCTAGAGATAGTTGTCCAGGACATTTCGGTCACATAGAATTGGCTAAACCAGTTATACACGTTTCTTTCTCTAAATACATACTCATGTTTCTTAAAACAACTTGTAGAGAATGTGGAAGAATAAGATTAAGAGAAGTAGAGAGATCTAGGTATTTGAAACTACTAGATGAATTGAAAACACTTAAACTACATCATTTGCTGAAAAAATTCCACGAGTTTATACAGAAGAAAGCAATGTCGACAAACATTTGTCCACATTGTGGAGCTAAACAGTATAAGATCAAGTTAGATAAACCTCATTCATTCTATGAAGAGAGAGAAGAGGGTTTAACTAGATTAAATCCTGCAGAAGTAAGAGCTAGACTCGAGAGAATACCTGATGAAGATGTGAGACTGCTTGGAGGAGACCCTGTTTACGCTAGACCAGAATGGGCTGTTTTAACAGTACTACCTGTTCCACCTAGAGCAGTTAGACCATCAATATCTCTAGAAACAGGTATTAGGAGTGAAGATGATTTAACACATAAATTAGTCGATATAATACGTATAAACGATAGATTGAGAAACCACGTTGAGTCAGGAGCTCCTAGCGCTATCATCAATGAAGAATGGGAGCTTTTACAATACCATATAACTACTTATTTCGACAACGAAGTACCAGGTATACCGGTAGCTAAACACCGTAGTGGGAAACAGTTAAAAGGTATTGCTCAGAGACTTAAAGGAAAAGAAGGTAGATTTAGAGGTAATTTAAGAGGTAAGAGAGTTGATTTCTCAGCAAGAACTGTTATCAGCCCAGATCCGAATCTTAGTATAAATGAAGTAGGAGTCCCGGAGGTTATCGCTAAAACATTAACTATTCCGGAGAGAGTGACGCATTGGAATATTGATGAAATGCGTAGACTAGTATTAAACGGTCCTGATAAATGGCCTGGAGCAAACTATGTTATTAAACCAGATGGTAGGAAAATAGATCTAAAATATGTTGATAGAAAAGCTGTTGCCGAATCACTAGCTCCAGGCTATATCGTAGAGAGACATTTGAGAGATGGAGATGTAGTGTTATTCAATAGACAACCGTCGTTACATAGAATATCTGTAATGGCTCATATTGTTAGAGTACTGCCTTATAAGACGTTTAGATTAAACCTTCTCGTATGCCCACCCTATAATGCTGATTTCGACGGAGATGAAATGAATCTACATGTGCCTCAAAGCGAGGAAGCACGGGCTGAAGCTCGTTTACTTATGCTCGTTGAAAAACATATTTTAACACCACGGTATGGTGGACCTATTATAGGTGGTTTACAAGACTATATTAGCGGTGCATACTTGTTAACAAGTAAGTCAACGTTACTCAGTAGAGAAGATGTCATAGATCTACTGAGTGCTGCTGGATATTTCGGCGAAATACCTGAACCAGCAATACTTAAACCAAAAATTCGTTGGACTGGTAAACAAATAATTAGTTTATTCCTACCGAAAGATTTGAATTATAGAAAACCATCTAAAATAGCTAGTGCTACAGCTCTAAGATGTATCGATGAGGATTGTCCACACGATAGTTTAGTTATTATTAAGAAAGGTATTATGCTAGAGGGAGTATTGGATAAAGCTAGTATTGGTAGAGAAGAACCAGAGAGTTTAATACATTGGATTATTATAGGGTATGGTGAAGATTTAGCTAGATTATTCATGGATAGAGTTTATAAAATATTCCTTAGATATATTGAAAAACACGGTTTCACTATGAGTTTCTCACATCTATTAATCCCAAGCGAGTATAAGAGTAAGATTGTTGAGTTAATTAACGAGAAGAAGAGAGAAGTATATGAATATATAACGAAATATATTGAAGGATCGCTTGAAGCAAAACCGGGTAAAACAGTTGAAGAAACACTAGAGGATATAATTATAGAAACACTATCTAAGAAACTCTTAGATGAAGTAGCTGATTTCATAACACCGTTCTTCACACTATCTAATCCAATAATAGTAATGGCTAGAACTGGTGCACGTGGAAATCCCGTTAATTTAACACAAATGGCTACACTACTTGGTCAACAAACAATCAGCGGTAGGAGGATTACGAGAGGATATATTGATAGAACTCTACCTCATTTTAGAAAAAGAGATCTAGGGCCAGAACCCCGTGGATTCGTAGCAAATGGTTTCGTAGATGGATTAACTCCTACTGAAATGTTCTTCCATGCAGCTGCTGGAAGAGAGGGTTTAACCGATACAGCTGTCCGTACTAGTCAGAGTGGATACATGCAGAGAAGACTTATAAACGCTTTACAAGATTTAAAAGTTGAGTATGATGGTACTGTTAGACTACCTAGTGGTGAAATAGTTCAATTCATATATGGTGAAGATGGAGTAGACCCTATGAAGAGTGAACACGGTAGAGCTGTGAATATCGATAGAGTTTTACAGAAAATAATTGGATGGAGGATTTAGATTGAAGAGTAGGAAAAAGAGTAAGAGGAAGGAGAAATCTATTGAGAAAACTGTATTAGAGGAGAAGATTGAAGAGAGAGAAGGTTTAAATATAATAGAAAAAATCCTGAGAGAGAGAATTGGAAGTATTGTTAATCAAACAGTATTTAATGAAGTATATAGGAAAATAGTTGAACAATATAAAACACGTGGATTAACGATTGAAGAAATCGAGAATATTGCAAACGAAGTAGTCAATAGATATTTAGCGAGTCTCGTAGAACCAGGTGAACCTGTCGGTACGGTTGCTGCTCAGAGTATAGGTGAACCATCTACACAAATGACTCTTAGAACATTCCACTACGCCGGTATACGTGAATACAACGTTACTCTAGGACTGCCTCGTTTAATAGAAATAGTTGATGCTCGTAAACAACCTGGAACACCTATTATGGAGATCTATTTAGATGAAGAACACAGATACTCTGAGGAGAAGGCTAAAGAAGTTGCTCGTAAAATAGAGACAACTACTGTTGAAAACGTTTCTAAAGAGATAAATGTAAATCCATATGAAGGCGTATCTGTTCTACTTGATCCAGAAATGCTTGAAGACAAAGGAATATCTGTTGATAAAGTAGTTAAAGCACTCGAAAAACTAAAGATTGGGAAAATAAGTGTAGACCCCGATAATCCTTATTTAATTAGAATAAGTATTAAACCCGAGAAACTAGATTTTACGAAAATCGAGAAAATTAGATTAAGAATAGCTGAAACTAAGATAAAAGGTGTGAAAGGAATTAAAAAAGTTATCATCCAACGTAAGGGAGACGAATATGTACTGATAGCTGAAGGGAGTAATCTAGCTGAAGTTATGAAAATACCGGGAGTTGATTATAGAAGAGTTTATACAAACAATATTTTCGAAATACAATCCATCCTAGGTATTGAAGCAGCTAGAGGAGCTATTATCAGAGAGATTAAGAATATTCTAGAAGACCAGGGTTTAGATGTCGATATTAGACACATCATGTTATTAGCCGATATGATGACGTGGACTGGTAGAATAAGACAAGTTGGTAGAATGGGTGTAGCGGGTGAGAAACACAGTATATTAGCTAGAGCTACTTTCGAAATGACTGTTCAGAAACTAGTTGAAGCAGCTATACAAGGTGCTGAGGATCCGATGATAGGTGTTGCTGAAAACGTTCTCGTAGGACAACCGGTTCCAGTAGGTACCGGTATTGTTGAACTATATATGTCTTTCAAGAAAGAATTAGAGGAGGAGTAGTGTTGGCTAGTTTAACAGATATTATAAATGCTTTACAAACATGTGTGAGAACTGGTCAAGTAGTAATCGGTTCTAGGAAAACAATTAAACTAGCAATGCACGGTAAAGCTAAATTAATAGTTTTAGCATCGAATGCTCCACCTGAGATAAAGAGAGATATAAAATACTACGCTAAATTATCTAAAATACCTGTACTCGAAATACCTAGTACTAATATTGAACTAGGCACTATTGTTGGTAAACCATTCGGTGTATCATCCATGGCTATTATAAACCCCGGTCAATCGAATATATTGGATTTAGTTAAAGAGGTTGAGAAAATTGAGTGAAAACAATAGATCACAGATAAAGATAACTGCAGAAGAGTTTAGATACATAGCGTTGTTAAACGAATACACGAATGTATTTGTAAGAGACTGTATTGTTGATGAAGAAAACAATAGAATAATATATTTAGTTAACCCCACTGATATAGCTAAAGCAATTGGTCCTAAAGGTATTTACGTACAGAAACTCCGTAATCTATTGAATAAAGATATTGAAATAATTGGTTATAGTGAGAAACTCGAAGAACAAGCTAAATACGCATTAGCACCTGCTAAAGTGAAAGAAGTGAAATTAGCTAATAAACCAAGTGGTAGGAAAATAATATATGTAATAGTTGAACCAAAAGATAAAGGATTAGCAATAGGTAGAAACGGTAGAAACGTTAGTAGAGCTAAACTAGTTCTTAAAAGATACTTCAACATAGATGACGTAATAATTATATAGGATTATCGTTTTTCAAAATAATATAGAGTGTGATAATAATGCCGGGTAAGAAAGCTCCAAATGGATTATATGCTGCTAGAAAACTCGTGAAAAAGAGGTTAAAGTTTAGATGGAGTCAGAGAAAGTTTAAAATAAGAATGCTTGAATTGAAGAAGAAACACGATCCTCTCGAAGGAGCACCTATGGCTAGAGGAATAGTACTTGAGAAAGTAGGTATTGAATCGAGACAGCCTAATTCAGCTATACGTAAATGCGTCCGCGTGCAGTTGGTTAAAAACGGTAAAGTAGTTACAGCATTCGTACCATGGGATGGCGGTATAAACTATATCGATGAACACGATGAAGTTATCATAGAAGGAATAGGTGGACCTAGAGGTAAATCTCTCGGAGACATACCTGGTGTTAGATATAAAGTTATAATGGTTAACGGAGTTTCTCTCAAAGCACTATATCTCGGTAAGAAGCAGAAACCTGTAAGATAATTTAATGTATTTAAATATATTCATCTTCTTCATATTCATCTCGATCATTGTTTAAAGACTCTAGTTCTACGAGCAGATTATACATCTCTTCCTGTTGATCAACTAAACTCTTCTTAACATATACTGGTTTCTTAGCTAGTTTAGCTAGAAATATTGCATGACTAGGAATCATTTTACGCTTAATAACAATCGATCCATCGCAAAACTCTACTGAAGCACTATATAAACCAGTTTTCTCATCATAATTGTCGATAACGATTTTTCTCATATATTTACTCAGCGAATCTATAATACCTGGAATACTCATCAATATGTCTACAAATCTCTCACGATCATCTCTCGTTTGTTTACCATTCAATTCTCTTAGAAAAAACACTATTTCCGGCGAAGCTCTCTCCAGATAGAATTTTCTATTATCTTCTAATATACATTTTATCCTAGTATCTAGTATTGAAAAAGACTTGTTTCCATAAAAAACCTTTTTCTTAATAACTTGACCATAGATTTCTCTAACTAGAAGCAGATCATCATCCATTAGAATCAACTCTCAGTAATCATCATCAAGTTTCTTATTTTGAGAAAACACCTTTTTATCTCTTCTTTGAATAAATTTATAAACTAGTCAAATAGTATTCAAGTAGAGTAAGATGTTTAAATAAAGGTGTATTGTATTGAGTAATGAGAGTGTTATTGTTAAAGTTAGTGAAATAAAATTATTTGGTAAATGGAGTTACAACGATATCGTAGTACTAGATCCTAGTTTGAAGAAATACATATGTTTAAAACCAGTTTATCTACCACATACTGGCGGTAGACATGAACATAGACGCTTTGGGAAAGCTGAAGTACCTATTGTAGAAAGACTTATAAATAAATTAATGAGTCCCGGTAGAAATACCGGTAAGAAACATTTAGCATACAATATTGTTAAGAAAGCATTTGATCTAATATATCTAAGAACAGGTGAAAACCCGTTACAAGTATTTATAAGAGCATTAGAGAATTCTGCTCCACGAGAAGAAACAACACGTATAATGTATGGTGGTATAGTTTATCACGTAGCTGTCGACGTATCTCCTCAGAGAAGAGTAGATCTAGCTTTAAGATTCCTAGCTGAAGGTGCTCGAAACAAAGCATTCAACAATCCAATACCTATAGAAGAAGCATTAGCTGATGAAATAATACTAGCTGCAAACAACGATCCCAAGAGCTATGCTATTCAGAAGAAAGAAGAGATTGAGAGAATAGCTTTAAGCAGTAGATAGTGGTTTAACGCAGTATTTGTTAAATCTCGGTTTTTCCCTGAAAACATGTTTCTAGATAGAATTCTAGCTAGATATAGTTTAGTAAACCATAAATATTAAAACCCCCTAAATAACTATGTTTAAATACCTAGTTAGATAATATCGGTGGTTAAATAATGTCTACGCTTCAGAAACCACATTTGAATATAATATTCATAGGACACGTTGATCACGGTAAGAGTACTCTAGTAGGCAATATCATGTATCGTCTAGGATTAATAGATGCTAAAACAATGCAGATGATTGAAGAAGAAGCTAAGAAAATGGGTAAAGAGAGTTTTAAATTCGCATGGCTACTCGATAGATTGAAGGAAGAGAGAGAAAGAGGTGTTACAATATCACTATCTTATCTCAAATTCGAAACTAAGAAATACTTCTTTACAATCATAGATGCACCCGGTCATAGAGATTTCGTTAAAAACATGATCACTGGTGCTAGTCAAGCTGATGCAGCTGTACTAGTTGTTAGTGCTAGGAAAGGTGAGTTCGAAGCAGGTATGAGTCCTGAGGGTCAGACTCGTGAACACGCTTTACTAGCTAAAACAATGGGTATTAATCAATTAATAGTTGCTATTAATAAAATGGATGCTACTGAACCACCGTGGAGTAAAGAGAGATTTGAACAAATTAAAGAAACTCTATCTAAATACTTGAAGAGTCTTGGCTACGATATTAGTAAAATACCTTTCATACCTGTATCGGCGTGGACTGGAGATAATCTCATAGAGAGATCTATTAACATGCCTTGGTATGATGGACCTGTTTTCGTTGAAACACTAGATACTCTTGAACCACCAAGCAAGCCGATCGATAAACCACTTAGAATACCTATACAAGATGTTTATGCAATATCCGGTGTAGGTACAGTCCCCGTTGGACGTGTTGAAACAGGTGTTTTGAAAACAGGTGATAAAGTAGTATTCATGCCTATTGGTAAAATAGGTGAAGTCCGTAGTATTGAAACCCATCATATGAGAATTGAGAAAGCTGAACCAGGCGATAACATTGGTTTTAACGTTAGAGGTGTTGAGAAAAAGGATTTGAAGAGAGGAGATGTTGCCGGACACACGGGTAATCCACCGACTGTAGCGGATGAGTTTACAGCACGTATATATGTAGTATGGCATCCAACAGCTATAGCAGTTGGATATACGCCTGTCATACATGTACATACAGCTAGTGTAGCTTGTAGAATAACAGAAATAGTTTCTAAAATAGATCCGAGAACTGGTCAGGAGGTTGAAAAGAATCCACAATTCCTTAAAATGGGTGAAGCAGCGATAGTTAAGTTTAAACCAATTAAACCATTAGTTATTGAGAAATACAGTGAGTTCCCACCACTCGGTCGTTTCGCTATGAGAGATATGGGTAAAACTATTGGTATAGGTATTGTTACCGATATTAAACCAGTTAAAGTAGAGATCAAGTAGTTTTTCAACAAACTCTATTCATTATTGTTTAAACAATTAAGCGTAGAGACGGTTAATTAAAATGTCTAGTAGACAAATGGTTAAAATAAAAATATGGAGTACTAATACCGATTCATTAAACGAATTTGTAAATAAAATAGTCGATATTGTTAAGAAAACTGGTGTAAACATGCATGGACCAATACCTCTACCAACTAAGAGAATAGTTGTTAGAACACTGAAACTACCGCATGGCGAGGGTAAGAAGAAATGGGAGAAATGGGAGATGAGAATACATAAAAGAGTACTATATATAGCACCCGATGAGAGAGTTATGAAACAAATAATTAGAATAAGACTACCACCAGATATTTGGTTAGAAGTAGCAATGCCTAGACCTAGATAAATAGATTAATTAAATCACATTAAAACAATTATAAAATAAACCTCTTTTCTAAAAAATAATAATAGATAAGCCGGGGTGCCCGAGCGGTCTAAGGGGCTGGCCTTGAGAGCCAGTGGGCTATCCGCCCGCGCGGGTTCAAATCCCGCCCCCGGCGCTTAAACTCTCCATAAACCCAAACAATCCCCTTAATCTTTCAACTCTTTGTGTTATATTCTCTGCTTTTGACCTTAACTTAAGTTTATCAACCTCATCGATCTTTCAATTCTTTGTGTTGTATTCTGTGTTTGTTGTTTTAATTGCTCGCTATAGTTTTTTATATTTTGTTTGGTTTTTATGTTTTACCCTGATCTTTCTACGTTGAAAATTCATGGATTTGATGAAGATCTGATCAAAAGTTTTAACGTAATTGTAGGTTATAAAATCATCTCTCTCTAAAGGATTTTCTAATGAATTGTATAATTTTATTAAACAAATATCTATATATGGAAAAACTAGATCAAAAAACAATGACATTGATTCAACTATTGATTTAAATTTATTCCCATATTTCTCCGGGATTGCCAGTGTAGATAGAATATCTTATACTAGCAGTTCATGTATTTTCATATTGTTTTGTTTTAACGTCTTCACTATTCACGATCTCGTTTTCAACATCTTCATTTAATTCAATTTCTCTAATCCTAATCTTATCTCTGGTTTAACTCTATTCATATTGTTACTAATGTAGCGGTAGTTATCGTTAATACTACTGTAATAATCATATTGAGTTTTTCATAAACAACATTCCATTGGTTTTAAATTATTTTTTAATATAATCACATATATGTTTCAGTTAAAATTTTGAACGCTAAGCTTAAGCTAACGCTCTTTTGAGTGAAATCAAGTGTTGTTTTCCGATTAAGATTGTTTAACTATTAAATCATATCTTTTCACAACTCCTAGATGTAGAGTAGATTTATGAGAATTAAACTCGCTCTATTGGTGAAACTAGTGTTTTTGAAACACTATTCTAAACACTTGAAGCTATTAAATTTTTAATCGTGAATTAATTTCATAAAGATTTCTTATAAATAACTACTACTAGTTAATTATGTGAAAAGCTCAATAGAAGTAGGTTTGTAAATAGTTTTAAATTTTGGAATTACTGTGAATTTCACTGTGTTTATAAATTAAATAATAATTACAATAGTTCTTGTTCCGATTGATTTATAACTCCCGTTAACTTCATATACTTAACATTGATTTTGAAATAATTAAACGATTGATTTAAAACATTGTTCACCAATATTCGTGAAGTAGGTTTGATTAAAATAATTGATAATTAATTGAAAGGTGAAGTGTTTGGAGAGGAGTTTTAAATATATTGTTAGAATAGCTGCTACAGATATTGATGGTAATTTATCTACAGCGTATGGTTTAGCTGAGATTAAAGGTATTGGTTATAATTTCGCTAAATCTATTTGTAAAGTCTTATCCATAGATCCTGGTTTGAAAATAGGTTATTTAACTGAAGAAGAAATTGCTAAAATTGAAGATGTTATTAAAAATCCTAGTAAATACAATATACCTTCATGGTTGTTTAACAGAAGAAAAGACTACAGTACGGGTAGTAATCTGCATCTAGTTGGCTCAGATCTAATATACTATGTTACACAAGATATCGAGAGAGAGAAGAAGATTAAAAGCTGGCGTGGTATTAGACACGCTCTTGGTTTGAAAGTTAGAGGTCAGAGAACGAGAACTACTGGTAGAACTGGTGCAACTGTAGGTGTTCGTAAGAAGAAATCGGGTGGTTAGAAATGGGAGATCCGAAGAAACCGCGTAAGAAATGGGAGGGTCCTCGCCACCCCTGGCGGAGAGAAGTTTTAATTGAAGAAATGAATATCATAGGTACTTATGGTTTACGTAATAAGAGAGAATTGTGGAGAGCTAAAACTATTGTTAGACAAATCAGACACAGAGCTAGAGCACTGTTGGCAGCACCTAAAGAGATTAGAGAGAAAATGGGGAAAGCTCTTATTAACAAATTGTATAAAATGGGTCTTGTTAAGGAAAACGCTAATCTTGAAAACGTATTGGATTTAAGAGTCGAGGATTTACTTGAGAGGAGATTACAAACTATTGTTTATAGAAAAGGATTAGCTAATACGATTTATCAAGCTCGTCAACTAATAGTTCATGGACATATAGCTATAGGTGGACGTAGAGTTACATCACCAGGTTATATTGTTTCGCGTGATGAAGAAGATTTAATAGATTACTCGATCAATAGTCCGTTTAGACAGAAAAATATTGTTAAGGAAACATAGGTGGTATTGATTGTCTTTTACACTACGTGAATTAAAATGGGGTATAGCACATATATATAGTAGTTCGAACAATACTATAATCCATATAACTGATCTAACGGGTTCAGAAACAATCTCTAGATGGAGTGGTGGAATGGTTGTTAAAGCTGATCGTGAGAAACCATCACCTTATGCTGCAATGCTTGCTTCAAGTAAAGTAGCTAGTGAAACTATGGAGAAAGGTATAAATGCTTTACATATAAAAGTACGTGCACCAGGTGGCCATGGATCTAAGACACCGGGTCCAGGTGCTCAAGCAGCTATACGTACTCTAGCTAGATCTGGTTTTATAATAGGTAGAATTGAAGATGTTACTCCAATACCACATGATTCAACTAGAAGACCTGGTGGTAGGAGAGGTAGGAGAGTTTAAACCATAGTGGTGTTTTTAATGGAGATACAGGTTTTAGAGAAAAACCCTCTCAGTATACGTTTGTTAATCCGTGGATTACCATTACATGTTTTAAACTCTATACGTAGAACTATATTAGCTGAAGTACCGACTATGGCTATAGACTACGTTGTTTTCCTAGTGAACAGTAGTGTTTTCTACGATGAATATATTGCACATAGATTGGGTTTAATACCTTTAACAAGCGATGAAGCATTAGATAAATACAAGTCTCCGGAAGAATGCGTAGAAGCTGGTGAGAGAAATATTTTCTCAAGTGATTGTTTTGTAACATTCACTCTAGAAGGAACTGGTGAACCGGGTAAAGTAATTACACTATATAGTGGTGATTTGAAAACAAGCGATCCCAGTGTTAAACCTGTATATGATAAGATACCTATTGTTGCGTTAACAGGTAGGATAGTTGAAATTGATGAAAGGAGTAAGATAACTAAACCAGAGATTCAGGAGATTAAACTAGAAGCATATGCTAGACTAGGTCGTGGTAAAGAACATGCTAAATGGTCTCCAGTATCTGTTGCTGCACACAAATATGTTCCAGATATAAATATTGATTACAGTAGATGCACTGGTTTAGAGTGTGGTAAATGCGTAGATACTTGTCCTAGAAATGTATTCATGTTTAAAGATAATAAACTAATTGTGAGAGATGATAAGGTTTTAGAATGTACGTTGTGTCGATTATGTGAAGAGATTTGTCCAAATAAAGCTATTGATGTTAAATGGCGTGAAAACGAATACATCTTATTCATTGAATCAACAGGTGCTTTGAAGATTAAGAGAATTCTAATTGAAGCAACTAAGATTCTAGAAGGTAAGATCAATGATTTATTGAGTAAAATTGAGAGTGAGGTTAAATGAAGAAAACTGGTCCAACAAATATTGTTTTAAGAAAAACTATTAGATTACTAGTGAAATACTCTAGAGAATACAAAGCACCTATATGGAGAGCTATTGCTAGAGAACTCGAGAAACCGGCTAGAAAACGCCGTGTAGTCAATATTAGTAGAATTAATAGACACACTAGTGCTGGAGATATCGTTATCGTACCCGGTAAAGTACTTGGTTCCGGTGATTTAAAGCATTCTGTTACAGTAGCAGCTATTAGTTTTAGTAAGAAAGCATTGGAGAAGATAAATAAAGCTGGAGGTAGAGCAATCTACATCACTGATCTCGTTAAGTTGAATCCTAGTGGAAGTAATGTAAAGATCATAGGGTGAAACTATGAGTACTGAGAAAACAATATATGTTGATGCTTCTAATCAAATACTAGGTAGATTAGCGAGCATTGTTGCTAAGAAACTGCTAGAAGGCTATAGAGTATACGTTGTAAACGCCAATAAATGCGTTATAAGCGGTGAGAAAAAGAGAGTTTTAGAAGGCTATAAACTATTATTTAGAGTTAAAACACATTATAATCCAGATAAATCTGGTATAAGGAGACCTCGGACACCACATGGTATTTTTAAACGAACTGTTAGAGGAATGCTTCCGATGGATAAACCTAAAGGTAGAGAAGCTTTTAAACGATTAAAAGTATATTCTGGTCTACCACCTATGTTTAGAAACGTTAATTTAATAAGATTTCAAGAAGCAGATGTGAGTAGATTGAAAAATAGGTATATTTACTTAGAAGAGTTAGCTTCAGAACTAGGTTTTAAAAAGAGGTTTGGAGAATGAATAGTAGTGAGAAAATAGTTATAGCTACTGGTAAGAGGAAGACAAGTATAGCTAGAGCTGTTATTAAACCCGGTGAAGGTAGAGTATGGGTTAACAATATACCTATTGAAATATGGCCATGCGAACTAGCTCGTTTGAAAATGATGGAACCGTTAATAATAGTAGGGGATCTATGGAAGAAAGTTGATATAAAAGTTAATGTGAAAGGAGGTGGTTACATGAGTCAAGCTGAAGCTGTTAGAATAGCTATTGCACGTGGATTACTAGAGTATAGTGGTAGAAACGAAGAGTTGAAAAAAATTATGGAGGAATACGATAGACATTTATTAACAGGAGATCCTCGTAGAACTGAATCCGAGAAATGGGGTAGATATAGTGCTAGAAGAAGATGGCAGAAATCGTATAGGTGATGTGAATTGATGATTCCAATTAGATGCTTCACATGCGGTGCACCAATAGGTCACTTATGGGATGAGTTTAAGAGAAGAATTGAAGCAGGTGAAGACCCTAGTAAAGTACTAGATGAACTAGGTGTTAAGAGATATTGTTGTAGAAGAATGTTTCTAACACACATAGATATTTTCTATGAAATACTCAATTTCCCGAAAATATCTTAGAAGAGGTGGATAGAACTGTCTCATATCGATATGAATGAACAGAGAGAGAGAATTGCTGAAGGAGAACTACTAGTACCTCTTGAACAATACCTTGTAGCAGGTATTCACATAGGTACACATATATGCACATCTTTTATGAAACCATTCGTATATAGAATTAGAAGCGATGGACTATACATACTTGATGTTAAGAAGATAGATGATAGAATACGTATTGCATCGAGATTTCTAGCAAGATATGATTCAACCAAGATAGCTGCTGTATCAGCTAGATTATATGGTCAGAAACCAGTTGTCAAATTCTGTCAATACGTTGGCTGTAAACCATTCATAGGTAGATTCCTACCAGGTTCTTTCAGTAACCCTAGTTTAAACAATTACTTCGAACCAGAAGTAGTTATAATAACGGATCCTAGAGCTGATTCTCAAGCTTTGAAAGAAGCTTCTGAGATAGGAGTAGCGATCGTTGCACTAGCTGATACGGATAATAAAACAGAATACGTTGACCTAGTTATACCTGTTAATAATAAAGGAAGAAAGAGTCTAGCACTAGTCTACTGGCTACTAGCTAGAGAAATTCTGAGAAATAAGGGGATTATACAGCCGGATGCTGAATTACCAGAATCTCCTAAAGATTTTGAAGTAAAGATATAGAGTTGATTTATTTGAATCAAACTAAATACGTTAGAGAACCGGTTGTTGCCGGATACTTCTATCCAGATAATCCTGTTGAATTAACTAGACTTCTCGATGAACTATTTACTAAAAATCCACATGGACCTGGAAGAAAACCTGTAGTTAACAGAGAGAGGATTAGAGGAGTAGTTGGCTATATCTCTCCACACGCTGGCTATATATATAGTGGACCTGTTGCAGCACACGCCTATCTCTCACTAGCTGAAACAGGATTACCTGAAACAATCATAATAATAGGTACTAATCACACTGGTTTAGGCTCACTCGTATCTATATATCCGGGAGGAAAGTGGATTACACCACTCGGCGAATTAATAGTTGATAGTGAACTGGGAGAGAGGATTAGTAAGTATAGTGAATTAGCTGAACTAGATACTGATGCTCATCTAGATGAACACTCTGTTGAAGTACAGCTGCCTTTCATACAATACGTTTACGGTAATAGAGTTAAAATACTACCAATAGTCGTAGGACTACATACTGTTGAAACAGCTCAAGACCTAGCTAGAGCTATTAAGAAATCTATTGATGAAACGAATAGAGACGTAGTTATAATAGCTAGTAGTGATTTCAACCACTATGAACCATATGAAGTAACTAAAAGAAAGGATTTAGAAGCAATAGATTATATTATTAAATTCGATACAGAAGGCTTCTATAGAGTAATAGTAGAGAAACATATTACTATATGTGGACCGGGAGGTATAATGACTCTAATAGAGTATACTAAACTAATAGGTGGTGAGAAGAAGAAAGCTGAGCTACTTAAATACGCTAATAGTGGAGATACTTCTAATTATAGAAACGGAGTCGTAGGATATGCTTCTATAAAGTTCTTCATCGAGAAATAGGTGTATTTATGGATCATAGTATAAGTAATAGAAAAATAGAACATATCGATATTGTTCTGAAAGAAAACGTTGATTACAACGGTTGGTGTAAAACAATATATGAATCAATAAAGTTAATACATCAAGCACTACCTGGTATTAATTACAAAGAGATAGATTTATCAACAAATTTTTTAAAATACAGTTTAAACGCGCCAATTATAATAACTGGAATAACGGGTGGACACGTCGATACTATTAAAATTAATGAACAACTAGCTAAACTAGTTTCTAAACATAGATTAGCAATTGGAGTAGGTAGTCAGAGACCTTTAATAAACAATAGAGATGATAAGATAATTGAAAGCTATAGAGTTGTCAGAAAATACGTTAAAGACCTACCAGTTATAGGAAACATAGGGTATAGTACTTTAAGTAAACTTAGTGTTAAAGATATTGAATCAATTATTAAAACAATAGAAGCCGACGCACTAGCTATTCACTTAAACCCCGGTCAAGAGATTATTCAACCGGAAGGAGATACTGATTTCGGATATAACACACTTGTTTTCATCGAAGAACTACTTGATTACCTAGATATACCTATAATTATCAAAGAAGTGGGAACTGGTTTATCACGAGAAACTGTTTCAAAACTATACAGTATTGGTATTAGATTCTTCGACGTAGCAGGTGCTTGTGGTACAAACTGGATTATGGTTGAGAAACATAGATGTAGAGAGAATGTAATTAAACAGAAAGTAGCGGATTATTTAAAAGACTGGGGTATTCCAACACCGTTATCTGTAATTGAAACTAGAATAGAAGCACCCGATTCATACATAATAGCTAGCGGCGGTGTGTGGAATGGTTTACAAGCTGTTAAAAACCTGGTTTTAGGTGCAAATATTGTTGGATTAGCTAAACCTGTTTTGAAAAAACTATTGATTGAAGGATTCGAAGCCGTGGATAAATATATTGAAGAATACGTTGAGACTATGAAAACAATAATGTTTCTAATAGGTGCTAATAATGTTCAAAGCTTGGCTGAAAAACCAGTTGTATTACTCGAACCAGTATCTACTTATCTCGAACAGAGAGGTGTAGATGTTAAACAATATATTGAGAGAATTAGGTCTAGGAAATGGATACAATAGTTTATTCAAAGAATCTATACGTGTTTCCAGAAGTATTTATTGAAAACAATTATTCGAATAAATGTATTGTAGAGACTTTAAACAATGAATATATCATGATCGAATGTAGTGAACTAGATAAATACGGTTATAAAAAATACTTCGGCTCAATACCTTACGAAAGCGTTTTAGAGTACATTGATTTAGTTGAATCAGTTTCTAGGAGAGGAATAGTTGTTGCGAAGAGAGAGAGTAATAGGTTTTTAAACGGTTTCCTTATTGAAACAGGTACGAAACTATGTATAATAGAAATTACTGGTTATGAAATATTCGTCGACGCAATAGAGGGGGAAGAGATTTTAGAAGGAAGTAGGATAGCATATATCGTTACGAATAAGAACGATATACGTGTTTATAAATCACCTTGTTCAGGTTTAATACTTTTAGTAGTAGATGTTTCATGGGAGAAACCTTGTAGATACATAGTGGTGGTTGTTGATAAAAATGAATGTAGAAGAATCAATATTAGAGAGAGTACGTGAGATCGCGTATAAACATGCTTTATTAAATGCTTATAAACACGACGGTAGAGCTGAGTTAAAACCAGTTATTTCTAAAATAGTCTCTGAAATACCCGAGATAAGGAGTTTTATTAGAGAAATAATAAGTATTGTACAAGAGATAGTTAATAGAGTAAACTCTATGAGTATTGAGAAACAGAGAGAAGAGATTGAGAAAAACTGGCCTGAACTACTTGTTGAAGAACATAGAGTTGAAGAGAAGAAACTACCACCTCTACCCAATGCTGTTGAAAACAAAGTTGTAACCAGATTTGCTCCCAATCCCGATTACACTATACATTTAGGTAACGCTAGACCTGTTTTACTAAGCTACTGGTATGCTGAAATATATAAAGGTAAGATGATACTTAGATTCGAAGACACTGATCCACGTATAAAATCTCCGTTTCCAGAAGCATATGTTAAGATTAAAGAAGATATTAAATGGCTTGGTGTTAAATGGAGTGAAGAATACATTCAGAGTATGAGATTGCCGATCTACTACGATATTGCGAGAGAATTGATTAAAGCTAATGGAGCATATGTTGATAAATGTAGTGACAAAGAGTTTAAGAAATATAGGAATATGGGGAAAGCATGTCCACATAGAAACAATAGTGTTGAGAATAATCTAGAAGAATTAGATAAGATTCTTGAAAACTACTATAGTGAAGGTGAAGCTGTTATTAGAGTTAAAACAGATATGAAACACCCGGATCCGAGTATTAGAGACTGGGTTGCTTTGAGAATAATCGATACTTCTAAAACACCGCATCCAGTTGTAGGCGATAAGTATAATCTATGGCCAACATATAATTATGCAGCTGCTGTTGACGATCACTTAATGGGGATTACGCATATACTTAGAGCTAAAGAACATGTTTCAAACACTATTAAACAGAAATACTTGTACGACCATATGAAATGGACTTATCCCGAAACAATACATTTCGGTAGATTGAGTTTAGAGGGAGTTATTCTAAGTAAATCAAAAATGAGGAAGATGATTCTAGAGCAGAATCTAGAGCCGTACGATGACCCTCGTTTCGGAACGCTCAGTGGTTTAAGGAGAAGAGGTTTTGTAAAAGAAACTATCTGGGAGATCGTTAGACAAGTAGGTGTTAAATCAATAGATGCTCGTATAAGTTTCGTAAACCTAGCTGCTATAAATAGGTCTTTTATAGACTCTAAAGCAAGGAGATATATGGCTGTTGAAAACCCTATATCTCTATTCATCGAATTAGAGAGCGATGTTAAAGCAACTATACTGAGAAATCCAGCTACAGGTGAGAAATACGAATACTTCTTCTCTAAAGGAGTACATATTATATATATTTCACGTAGAGATCTAGAGTTGTTTAGAAACAATATGGTTAGATTAATGGGTTTTGCAAACATAGTTTTAGAGGGATTAACCATTATAGATAACAATATTGGTTATAAAACAAGAATAACTAGTTTCTCACAAGAAGACGCTGTTGAGAAGAATTTAGCTATAATACAATGGGTTAGTGGAGACAACTACGTTGAAGCAGATTTGATCACGCCTACTGGTAACGAATTAGTATATAGGAGAATACTTGTAGAAAGAGATATATTGAATTCTAAAGTAGACGATATAGTACAGTTCTATAGAATAGGTTTCGCTAGAATAGATAGATTTGATAATAATAGATTAACATGTATATTCAGTCATGAATAGAAAAGTTTAATAAAGGTAAACAACTTTTAATTAATAAAACTAGACCGACGATAAATGGAGGAGGATGAAGTATGTCTAAACCATTCTACATAAAATTCGAAACACCACCGGATCTGGCTGAGAAAGCATATGAAGCATTAAAGAAAGCACGTGAAACTGGAGGTAAGATTAGAAAAGGGACTAATGAAACAACTAAAGCTATTGAAAGAGGACAAGCACAGTTAGTTATCATAGCTGAAGACGTTGACCCGCCCGAGATAGTTGCTCATCTTCCATTACTATGTGAAGAGAAGAAAATACCATATGTATACGTACCTAGTAAGAAGAAACTAGGTGAAGCCGCTGGTATAGAAGTAGCTGCTGCTAGTGCTGCTATCATAGAACCAGGTGGTGCTAAAGAACTAGTTAGTGAAATAATTAAGAGAGCACAAGAGCTTAGAACAAGAACTGGTAAATAGTTTTTACCTCTTACCACTCAGTTTCCTAGCTTCTCTCTCTGTTTCACGTAATATCACTATATCTCCAATTCTAACGGGTCCTTTAATATTCCTAGTTATTATCCTACCTTTATCTCTACCCTCTAAAACCCTTACTCTAACTTGAATAATCTCACCGGTAACTCCCGTTCTACCTATTATCTGAATGACTTCTGCTGGGAAACCTATTTTCTCAACAATATTTATTTCAGGTTGTTCAACTACTTTCTTCTCTTCATTACTCAAAATACTACACCTTAATACTTCTCTAGTGTTTTAAGAAAATATTTTAGAAACCTATATATTTCTTTCTAAAATATTTGATTAAACATTGATTAAAGAGAGTGTTAAATAATGGTTAAGTTAGAGAAATGTAGTTTTTGTGGAAATACTTTAGAACCAGGTACTGGTTTAATGTATGTTAAACTAGACGGTAGCATACTATGGTTCTGTAGTAGAAAGTGTTTTAAAAACTACTTGTATTTGAAAAGAGACCCTAGAAAACTCAAGTGGACTAAATACTACGGTGTGTAGACTAGAGAATAGAATTAAACTAATCCATAGAATGGATCTATTTTCCTCTTAATATCTATTATCTCTTTTAAAACAATTAACTCATCATTACTCAATTCAACTCTGTATTTTGTAAGCCATTGTTTAACGTGTTCTCTAGGTATATCAGTATACATTACATCACCTTCATCAATATGTCTACCAATCATCACTCTACCACGTATACTGATTGCAACCGATTGACCAACTCTAGCTTCTTTCAAAACAATATCTCTATCTCTAATCTGCATTATAACACCGAGATTCATTCCATCACTTCTCATCAACGGATATCCCGGTTTAATAATACCGTTTAAAACCTCAACACCAACTATAGCTGGTTCGCTTCTTCTAAAAACACATCCTGGTATTATCCTCAATTTACTCGGTCTGATTAAAGAATCTAATTCTCTTAATCTAGATTCTTCTCTGAGTTTCTGGAGCCATGTAACGTATTCTTCAATCAATCTATATATAATGTTGTGAGAAAATACTTTAACACCACATTTAGTTAAATACTCTTCAGCTTCAGGTAGTGTTTTAACATTAAATGCTATTATAACACCATATTCCGGTTTGCTTCTACTAACAATAGATGCTTCAATAACATCAGATCTAGATACTGGACCGACATCAGCTAATCTAACTGGAATATTTTCTTTCATTAAAGCTCCAACAACAGCTTCTAGTGTACCGAGAGTATCTGCTTTAACAACAACACCTACGTTATCTGTTTTAATAATGATCGATTTTATTTCCTCCACAACTTTCTTCTCATACTCGTTGATCAAGTCTTCGCGAGGAATAACATATAGTGGTGAACCAGCTAAAGCTTCTTCGAGATTTGGAGCAGATATTTTAACACCAGTTGCTGCTACAACTCTATCTACTTGTATAAACCTACCTTCATGTATACGCATATCCTGTAGTGGCTGAGGAAGTAATAGTGCTCTAACTCTAGTAACTATAGCTTTATCTCTACCTCCTGTTATTATCAAATCACCTTTCTTAACAATACCATCGTATATTATAGTATCAATAGTTACTCCTAAACCTGGCTCCTCCTTAACTTCTAGAACAACTCCTTTACCTGGTTCATTGCTCGTTATTAACCTTCTCTTCATATATTTCTGTGTTAAACCAGCTAGTAGAGCTAGAAGTTCTGGAATACCCTCTCCTGTTTTAGCAGAAACAGGCACTATAGCAACAGTTCTAGTGAAATCCTTTACTCTATCAAACCTCTCTGCACTGAAACCTATTTGGTAAAACTGATTAACTAATCTATATATAAGCTCATCTAGCTTATCAATAGTTTTCTTATCTTGATTACTCAGCGATTCTATAAACGGCTTACCTGGAAAACTACGCCAATTAGGTATTTTATCGATCTTGTTGGCAGCAACTATGAAGGGGACTCTTCTCTCTCTAAGAATATTAATACACTCAACTGTCTGTGTTTGAAAACCTTCTATAATATCGATAACTAGAATAGCTATATCTGCAACACTACCGCCTCTTTTCCTCAGATTAGTGAACAATTCGTGACCAGGAGTATCTATGAATAGTAAACCAGGTATCTCGATCTCTAGTTTGGGAAAATATTTTTTAAGAGGTTCAGATATCTTTTTCAAAACACTAGCTGGAACAATACTGGCTCCAACATGTTGAGTGATCTCACCGGGTTCTTTGGAAGCAACGGCAGTACCGCGAATTCTATCAAGTAAAGTTGTCTTACCGTGATCAACATGTCCAAGTACAACTACAATAGGCTGTCTCAACCAACTCTCTAAACTAGTGTTAAACACATTACTACACCTTAAAACTAACTAAAATAAATAAGAGTATTATATATTTCTGAAAATACAGATAGCTTTGCAACAAGTGAATACGTGTCAAGGAAAACCAGTGTAAATATCAGAGTTATTCAAAAACAATTAAACAAAACCAAGTAAACAACACGAACAATTACTCCGATAAATATGGGGAACTTGTTTAAAACTACTTTAAATAAGTATAACGGAGTCTTTAGATGAATAATCATTGAAGAATTGAGATAAATCATGGTAGAGAACGGAAAGTATTAATACCAGTTTATTTGATTTCTTTTTTAATCGTATTTAAATACACCGGGTTCACTGGTGTATGTTTTGGCTGATTTTAAAATCGTTATAAACGATCCCGAGGCTCCTAAGATAGAGAAGGTTTTTAGAGTTAAAGTTATCGGAGATCCTAGTGTAGAATACAGTGATAAGATGAAAGAGAAATACGAATTACCTATTATTAAAGTAAATGAAAAACTCAGTAACGAACTTCAGTTAAAACACGGAGTAGCAACTATTAAAATGATTAAACCAGGTACTAATGAGAGAGTTAAAATTACCGGTAGAGTTATTGTTGACAATAATATCCCCGAGAATGAAGTACATGTAAACTACGACCTTCTAGTAAACTCTATTGGTGTTAATGAAGTTGAAGGAGAGATTGTTAGATCTAGAGCTTGGCAGATTAGAGTAAGCGGTGATAGAGCTAGAAGCTTTATCGGTCTTAAGATCGGAGATAGAATTAGTGGTGAATTAATTGGTTTGAAAAACGTTGAACTAGAGATTAGAGGTGGTAGTGATAACAGTGGTTTTCCAATGAGACCTGATATACCTGGTGGTGTTAAGAAAAGAGTATTGTTATCAAATCCACCGGGATTCCATCCTAGAAAGAGAGGCGAGAGGAGGAGGAGGAAAATAGTACGTGGAAACACTATTACGGAAGATATTGTTCAAATAAATACCGTGATTATTTATAAATAACTCTATACTTCATAGTTATCATAGTTATCAATAATTAAACTGGTGTTATGATTATTGCCATGGGAGATTAGACAACCAGAGGTTAATATTGGAGTTGTTGGACACGTTGATCACGGTAAAACAACGCTTGTTCAAGCATTAACAGGTATATGGACTGCTAGACATAGTGAAGAATTGAAAAGAGGTATGACTATTAAACTAGGTTATGCTGATGGAAACATAGCTTACTGTGATACAGTTGAACCACCGGAGTCCTATACAACTAGTGAAATATGTCCAGATGGTTCTGATTCAAAACTAATTAGAAGAGTTAGTTTCGTAGATGCTCCCGGTCACGAAGCATTAATGGCTACAATGTTGAGCGGAGCTGCTTTAATGGATGGAGCTATATTGGTTATAGCAGCTAATGAACCATGTCCACAGCCTCAGACTCTTGAACACTTTATCGCACTGAATATTATCAATGTTAAAAATATAGTTATTGTTCAGAATAAAATAGATGTTGTTAGCAAAGACAGAGCATTAGAAAACTATCGTGAGATAAAGAAACTCGTTGAAAACTCTTTTGCTGAAAAAGCCCCGGTAATACCTGTAAGTGCTCTCCATAAAGTTAATATCGACGTACTGCTTCAAGCACTTGTTGAAGAAATACAAATACCTCCAAGAGAATACAATAAACCTGCTTTAATGTATGTTGCAAGGAGTTTTGACGTCAATAAACCAGGTACTCAACCAGATAGAATGATTGGAGGAGTTATTGGTGGAACACTTATTCAAGGAATTCTTAGAGTAAATGATGAAATAGAGATTAAACCTGGTTTGAAGAAAACACTACCTAGTGGGAGAATAGTTTATGAACCAATACTAACAGAGATTACTAGTTTGAAATTTGGAGAATACTCTGTTGAAGAAGCAAAACCCGGTGGTTTAGTAGCGATCGGCACTAGACTAGATCCTTCTCTCACTAAAGCAGATGCATTAGTAGGAAGCGTTGTAGGTAAACCTGGTCATATGCCGGATTTAGTTAGAGAAATGAGAGTTAAATATGAATTACTCCAGAGAGTAGTCGGTGTGAAAGAGTTTATTAAAACACCTCCTCTTCAAGTAAACGAATCTATTATCATAACAGCTGGTACAGCAACACGTGTTGGAGTTGTGAAAAACCTGACTAAGGATTACATGGATATTGCTTTAAGAGAACCGGTTGTCTCATGGGAGGGTTCTAGAATAGCTATCAGTAGGAGAATACTAGGTAGATGGAGGTTAACGGGCTGGGGATTGGTAGAGGAAATAGTAGAGTGAAGAAACTAGTAATACTATTCGATACTAATATGTTACTACTCATAGCTAATAGTATTAACGTTTTTGAACAAATAGAGGAGAGAATAGATGTTAAACCAGATTACATTGTTTTAAAACCAATTATCGGAGAATTAGAAAAACTAGTTAAATCAGGAAAACCAAGTATTTCGAGGAAAGCCAGGTTTGCATTAAGTATTGTCAAAGAATACTGTAGAATAATAGACGTTGACTTAGAATACAGTAGTATAGATGATTTGATAATAAAATATGCTGAGAAAAACAAAGTAGTTGTAGCTACTTGTGATAAAAAACTCAGAAGAGAGTTGCGTAAGAGAGGTTTACCAAACATATATTTAAGAGAAGAGAAGATGATGATCGAAACAGAAGGATTAGAAATATAGTTGATAATAAATCTTATAAACAAGTATGATGATTATTCAAAAGACGTTGAAAACACTGCTTGTTTTAAAAAGGTGTTTTTATTGGTTTATAGATTGTATAGAGTAAGAGGTATTGTTAGAATAATTCCCAGTAAATTCGGTAAATCACTAGAAGAATCTGCTTTCGAAGAGTTGAGAAATAGGTATGAAGGAGCTATTATATCGAATATGGGTATTGTAGTATCAGTTATCGATGTTAAAGTAAATCCTCTTGGTAAAATACTGCTCGGAGATGGAGCTACTTATCATGAAGTCGAGTTTACACTACTGTGTTTCAATCCGTTTCAACACGAAATAGTTGAAGGCGAGATAAATACAGTTATACCTGAAGGTTTATTCATCGATCTAGGTGCACAAGATGGTTTCATACATTTATCACAAATATCTGAAGAAAAAGTTGAATACGACCCGACTAGACCCGGTTTCATATTGAAACAATCTAAGAGAATTATAGAGAAAAACAATATTGTTAGAGCTAGAGTTTATGGAATGAGTATTCAGAAAGGAAAAGGTTTCAGAATACAGTTGACGATTAGACAGCCATTGCTCGGTAGAATAGATTGGATTAGAAAAACAGTTAGTAGTAAGTAAACAGAGTAATGGGTGGTGGAATGTCTAGTCGTGGACGAGGTAAGGTATTTAAAGCATGCCGTAGCTGTAAAGCACTTGTTGATAGAGAAGTAGCTGAATGCCCTATATGTGGTTCTAGAGATTTCAGCGAGGAATGGGAGGGTATTATCATAATAATAGATCCTGAGAAATCGCGTATTGCTAAAATATTAGGTATTGTAAAACCTGGTAAATACGCTGTTAAAGTTGCTTAAATATGACTATAATACCTGTACTACAACTACCTTTTCATCTACGTAAAGATTTATCTAAACCATTAGGAGTACTATATGTTTCAGATAACACTATATCTGGTTTCAAAGTAGATTATAGTGTGGGAGATGTTGTTTCTAGAAACCAGATTAGTGAATATAGAGTAGTTGATAATAGAGTTATGAGAACACGTAGAGAGATTGAGAAAAAAGATTTCTGCGATATACACGTCGTTAACCCACCTGGAACTATTAGTTTAAATACATTAACATTTCTCAACACAAGATTTTTTAAAAACATATGCATTATAGGTGAAGAAGATTTAGTTGTTCTAGGTATTGGTAGAGACAGATCTGTAACTACGGCTTACGGTCAGCCTAGAGTAGGTGTTGTATTGTATAAGACAGATCCTGTTTACATAGTGAATATTATTAAAACATTTAAACCTACATTAATAGTCTATAATAATAACCATGTAGATTTGATAGAAAGGTGTGAGAGTATTGTCTAAAACAATTGAAATAGATGAGTTTACTGGAGAAATAGTTGATGAGAAATATAATCCATTGATTAAGAGAAGAGAGATTGTATTGAAGATATCACATATTGGTAAAACAACGCCATCTAGAGGAGCTATTAGAGTAAATATTGCTAAACACTATAATGTAGATGTGAATAGAGTTATTGTTAAAAAAATAGAAACAGAGTATGGAATTAGTGTTTCTAAAGTATATATCCATATATACGATGACTTAGATAGATTGAAGAAATTTGAACCAGAATATATTGTTAAGAGAAATGAACAATCACTACAATTATATGAATTAGAGAAGAGTCAGAGAGAAACAGGTAGTGGTTGAAAAGGTGTTTGAAATGTCTAATATTCATAAACTATATGAATACGACTATAGTAAAGGAGTTATAAATCGTAGGAATAAGAAATGTCCTAAATGCGATAGCTTCATGGCTTTTCATAAACAACCAGTACCTAGATGGCATTGCGGTAGATGCGGATATGTTGAATACGTTAGATCATAGTTAGATGAATAGAAATGTATGTTCTTGGAATAGAGTCTACGAGCCATACATTCGGAGTAGGTTTAGTCGAAGAGAGAGATGGTAGTATTAGAATACTCGTTAATCTAAATGAACAGTATACACCTGTAAAAGGAGGTATACATCCACGTGAAGCCGCATTACACCATAGTAGAGTTGCACCTATTCTTATTAAAAAAGCTTTAAAAGAAACTGGTTTGAAAACAAGCGATTTAGATGGTATAGCCGTAGCTCTAGGTCCTGGTCTAGGTCCTTGTTTAAGAATAGGAGCATCTATAGCAAGGTTTCTAGCATCATATTATGATAAACCATTAATACCTGTTAATCACGCTGTTGCACATATTGAAATAGGGAAATTTATAAGTAGATTTAAAGACCCCGTAGTACTCTACGTATCGGGTGGAAATACTTTAATAGCTATTCAGAAGAAAGGTAGGTATAGAGTTTTCGGAGAAACTCTAGATATACCATTGGGTAATCTATTCGATACGTTTGTAAGAGAGATCGGTCTAGCACCTCCATATCTAGTTAACGGTAAACACCAATTAGATATATGTGCTGAATGGGGTGGTAAATACATACCATTACCATATACTGTTAAAGGAAGCGATCTAAGCTTTTCCGGTTTACTAACAGCAGCGTTATCTAAAGCAAGTAAAGCGAGTAGTAGAGAAGAAATTGGAGATATTTGTTTAAGTTTGAGAGAGATAGCTTTCAACATGGTTACCGAAGTTTTAGAGAGAGCGTTAATACTGAGTAATAAAGAAGAAATACTAGTTGTAGGAGGTGTTGCTGCTAACAGAGTATTGATGGATAAAATAGAACATATGGCTAAACAACATAATTCAAAAGTAAGTGGTACGCCTTTAGAATATAGTGGCGATAATGGTGCTATGATAGCTTATACAGGTCTACTTCTTTTACAAAACAATATTTCAGTAGAACCCGAGAGAGCTTTTATTAAACAAAGATGGAGACTGGATGAGGTTGAACTACCTTGGTTGAGAGAATTCTAAGTATTGGAGCTGAAGCAATAGTTTATTTAGTAGAAGTTAATGGTTTAAAAATAGTTGTTAAACAAAGAGTAAGCAAACCATATAGACACATTGTTTTCGACAACGAGTTTAGATTGTATAGAACTAAGATTGAAGCTAAAATACTAACAGATCTTTATTTAAATAAAATCAGAGTTCCAGCTCCACTATTCGTTGATCTAAAGAACTATATTATTGCAATGGAGTATATTGAAGGAGATAAATTGATTAATATAATAAATAATCTAGATAAACTTCATTTAGAAGAATATGCTGAAGAATTAGGTGAACAAATTGGTTTAATACATAGTTTTGAAATATACCACGGTGATTTCACACTAGGTAATGTAATTCTTTGTTCTAGAGATAGGAGACTATATGTAATTGATTTCGGACTAGCTGGTTATAGTAGAGATATCGAAGAATACGCTATAGACTTGCATCTAATGCGTAGAAACATATTAGCGATAAACCCCGATCTATACAATTTGTTTTTCAACAACCTATTACGTGGTTATTCGAAAGTATTTGATAAAAGCGATTTAGTTTTAAAGAGACTCGAAGAGATAAAACTACGTGGAAGATATGTTGAAGAGAGATTGAAGAGAAAACTAATTGGTGAGAAGTATATTGAGTGAAATATATTTTGTAACGAATAATGTGAATAAATACATGGAGGTAAAACCTATTGCTGACAAATATGGTTTTAAAATAATACAACATAGTGGTGGTAAATTAGAGATACAATCAAATGATTTAATGAAAATAGCGAAGATATCTGCAATACATGCTTACATGGATTTAAATAAACCCGTATTAGTCGAAGACGCCGGGTTATTTATATATTCATTAAACGGTTTTCCTGGACCATATAGTAGTTATGTGTATAAAACTATTGGCTGTAGTGGAATTTTAAAACTACTTGAAAACACTATTGATAGAAGAGCTAAATTCGTATCAGCAGGGGTTTTAATATATGAACCATTTATATTAACAGAAGTATCTGAAGTTGAAGGATATATCGCGGATAAACCAAAAGGCTCTAGTGGATTCGGTTTCGACCCCATATTCATACCAATTGGTGAAACGAGAACTTTCGGTGAAATGAGTATTGAAGAAAAGAATAAGTATTCACATAGAGCTAAAACTGTTGATAAATTGTTTAGAAAACTGAGGAGAATATTTGATTCAGAAATATATTTAAATAACGAGAATTAAATTTAAAAAACTCCATAAGTATTTGATTAAAAAGATAGTGTTAACTAATAATAATGGTAGTGTTTCATGAATAAACGTAGAGAGAAAGGTCAATCACATTCAACAAGACCTCTCAGAGCTAATCCACCCCGCTGGCTTAAACCAGATATGAGTCCCGAAGACATCGAGCTACTCGTAGTTGAATTGTTTAAAAAAGGATATACTCCATCTATGATCGGGGTTATTTTAAGAGACCAGTATGGTATACCGCTTGTTAAACAAGTAACTGGTAGAAAACTATGTAAAATACTTGAAAAACACGGTGTTCAACTCCCGGTCCCCGAAGACCTCCTCTACTTAATGAAGAAAGCTGTTAATCTACGTAGACATTTAGATGAACATCCTAAAGACTATAGTGCTAAACGTGGTTTAATAGAAATAGAATCTAAAATACATAGATTGGTAAAATACTATAAGAGAGTCGGTAAATTACCGAGTGATTGGAAGTATTCGCCTGAATCAGCTAAATTAATTGTATCTACTTATCTCCAATACTAATGAAATAATTAGATTAAACAGTATTTTATCAAACTGTATTTAACTATATTTCTTCATATTATTAAATAGATTGTCTATAGAAACGAGTGATATAGATTTGAATATAGATATTGTTTTAAAAACAGCTCGTGAACAAAATTTTCTACGTATTGTTCCAGCTACTGATCTAGATTCATTAATAACAGCTAGTATTTTATCTAAAAACCTCGAAGAACACGGTATTCTATGTCCAGTAAACACTGATCCAAAGATTATTTTAGACAACGTTGATGAACCATTATTAGTAATAAACCTACCTGCTAAAGATAGGAGAAATTTATTTGAGCTGAAATATAATGGTGAATTTAGTTTAGCTAGCTATATTACACATTATTTAGATAGAGTGTTCGGAGTATCTAAATGGGATAAAATATTTTCGATAATAGCGGGTATTTATAGAGGACTCGATAGAGGTCGTGAAGGTTTCAAAAATATTGAAAAAGAAATACTAGATGAATTGACTAAAACGGGTTATATAGGAGTAGATCTTGGTTTAAAACTATGGGGTTGGAAGAATAGTAGTTTATTTAAAGCAATGTATAGAACGCTCATTCCTTTCATACCAGGTTATTCAGGAGATCCTCAGCGAACAACTGGTTTTCTAAAAAACGTTCTCGGTATAGATGAAATAGAGAGTATTAAAGGTGAACAAGTACTCTCTTTTGATGAAACTAAAATAGATAAAACAAGGATTTTTATTGAAAAACTAACACAATCTTTTGAATTAGTAGATCAAGAGTATAGGAGTAAATTAGTATTGAAACTTATAGGATACGTATACACAGTTCACGATGAAAGACGTGTCTACGATATACATGAATGTCTGGGTGCGCTCGAAGTTTTTTCAAACATAGATTTTAGAAATATCGTCTACACAATACTATTGAGTCATGATACCACTATTCTACATCAAGCATTGATAACTTATAGTAGATTTATCGATGAAGTATCTGTTGAAATATCTATTAGTATAAAGGATTCTCTGAAGAAGAAGAATAGTGTTGTTGAAATAAATGATTTAGTTAAAAGACCAGATATATATATAGATATTTTCGAAAGCCTGGATCTTCTCCCAGATAGTAGACCATTGATTATAAAGAATAATGAAATACTATACACTAGTTTGAGAGAATACATTAGAGTGAATAAAGATTTCGAGAAAGCATATAGTAAGTGTAGTGAGTATCAGATATGTATGGTTAGTGAAAATGAGAATCTCCTCGAAGCTCATAGTATTTAGTAGAGATAAGCATTTCATAGAATCTCTATATAAGAGTTTGAAACCAGATAATTCAGCTACAGTACCGGGTCTTATAATAGAAGATTTCGTTGAAGAAAAAAATGGAGTATTCGTTTACACTATTCGTATTGAAATAGATACTGCAAGACGTAGTTTTAAAACAATACGTAGTACGTTAGATGAAATACTAACAGCTATACATGTAATCTATAAAACAATATTTAAATAACCCTATTAATTGTTAAATGTGATAAGTAATAGTTTGATTACATTAAAGGGAAATAGAATTGTCTACGAAGAAGAAATATGTTGCTAGAGATAAGTGGAAGCTTAAAAAATGGTACGAAGTTGTAGCACCACCAGTATTCGGTAGTATAGTTATTGGAACAACGCCCTCAGATACTCCTAGTAAATTAATCGGTAGAGTTATGGAGACAACTCTCTATGACATAACCGGTGATATTACACAAGTTCATGTTAAACTATTTTTTCAAATAATAGATGTTCAGGATAATAAAGCAATAACGCGTTTCAAAGGACACGAGTTGTCTCGCGATTATATTAGAAGCCTCATAAGGAGAAAGAGTAGTAAAATACAGGGTATTTTTGATGTTAAAACAAAAGATAACTATGTTTTAAGACTAACTATAATAGCGTTAACAGCTTATAGATGTAAAACTAGTCAGAAGAAAGCTATTAGGAGAATTATGAAAGAACACGTTATGGAGAAAGTACCTCAGCTAACATTTGATGAATTGATTAACGAAATTGTTTTTGGAAAAATGAGTCAAGAGATAGCGGAGAAAGCTAGGAAAATATATCCTTTGAGAAAAGTAGAAATTTATAAATCGAAACTATTAATGATCCCAACTCCCGAGGGTTTGAAACCTGCTACAGTTGTTCAAACAATTACTTCACGCTAGTGTTTCAACGAATTTTAATCAAATATTCTATTTTAAAAGAATTTAATTCACTATTCCTACTATTTTATCTAGTGTATTAGTAGTATTGTAATACGAATATTGTAATTAGAGATGAAGGTTGATGAAAGCTTTAATACTAGCTGCTGGTAGAGGTGAAAGACTCCAACCGATCACGGATACTCGTCCAAAACCGTTAATTCCAATACTTTGTAAACCATTGATTGAATGGATAATTAGAACTATTGAAAACACGAGATTAGTAGATGAAGTAATCATAGTTGTTAGCTATTTGAAAGAAAAGATAATTAATCACATTAATAGTCTTAACGTTGATCTTAAAATAAAATTCGTCGATCAAGGATCTGAACTGGGTACTGGAGATGCTGTTATCAAAGGTTTAAGTAATATTAAAGATATCGATGAAGATGTTTTGATCATATATAGTGATATTTTCTTAAGCGACTGGAGTGTATTGAGAGATATAGCTGTTATCGACGATAACGTTATCGTAGGCTATTATTCACCTAATCCGAGCAATTACGGTGTATTATTAATAGAAAATGGTTTACTTAAGAGTATTGTTGAAAAACCCGAGAAGCCTTTATCTAATTTAATCAACACTGGTATATATAAGCTGAGGATTAGAGATATTTTAGAAAATAAAGATGTTGAAACAAGTTCACGTGGAGAAATAGAGTTCACCGATATAATAAACAATATTGTTAAACATAGTAGAATACGTGTTCTAGATATCAGCAATAGAACGAAATGGATTGATATTGGTTTACCGTGGAATATCATAGATGCTAATAAAATCGCATTAGAGAGCTTGTGTGAAAATAGTATTAAAAGTATTGTTGAAGAAAATGTTACTATTAAACCACCTGTTTATATAGGTGAAGGATCGATTATAAGAAGCGGTTCATATATAGAAGGACCTGTTTACATAGATCGAGGTGTTGAAATAGGACCTAATGCTAGAATTAGACCATACTCAGTTATATGTAGTGGTTCTAGAATCGGTTTCTCAGTAGAAGTTAAAGAGAGTATTATAATGGAGAATGTCCATATTAGTCATCTAAGCTATGTTGGAGACAGCATAGTGTGTGAAAACACTAACTTCGGAGCAGGAACTATTACTGCAAATCTTAGATTCGATGAGAAAACGGTTTCAGTGAATATAAAGGGGAGGAGAGTAGATAGTGGTAGGAGGAAATTAGGAGCTATTATCGGTGGATATGTTAAAACAGGTATACATGTTTCAATAATGCCTGGTGTTAAAATAGGTTCTTATTCATGGATCAGCCCGGGTGCTGTAGTTAAACACGATATTCCTTCAAAATCTTTTGTTAAAACAGAGGTAAATTATTTTATAGACACTTTACATAATGAAATATTTGATGAATAGTTTAAAACGGTGTATTTTACTACATGAGAATGAGTATCGATGAATTCAGAAAGAAGTATCCTAATTTAGCACGTGAAATATTAGATAACGAAGGATTGAGTTTAACAATTAAGTTTGAGAATAAAGAATACGTATTAGATGATCCTTGGCGTGGATACATACCTAGGGTTGATGATTACATTAGAAGATGTAAAACAGTAGATGAAGCAGTTGAAGTAATCGACTACTTGGAGAAAAATGGAGAGATAACTAGTGATGAAGCACGAAGTTATAGAGAAATACTTAGAGAGAAAGGTTTAGAATACTTTGGTCCGAGAAAAACAGATGATTATTATTACAAGAAGGCTTACGAATACTGGAGGAAACGTGCTTTAAAACAAGATCTTAGTAGAGATATTGAAAACTAATGTGAAGCTGTAGCAACTATTTTAATCACATCATCGTCTCTCAACACGTAGTTCTCGCTAAGCTTTTCACCAGTTTTAACGTTGATAGCGTATAGAAAAGTATTGCCTAGATCTGTGTGTATCATGTAAGCTAATTCTCTAGCTTTAGTATTGTTAGATACTAGATAAGCATCTGGTAAAACATTACCACTATGATCGCTGAATTTACGCGGATTCTCAACGGGATATACAACTATTAATTTTAAAACACTAAATACAACTCTATTAATCAATTCCTGTACACCTGTTGAACCATATTTATTCAAAACATTTTCTTCAATAATCTGCAATGCTTTCATTTGATCACTTGTTAATTTATTTCCATCTATTATTTTGAAAGAACTATCGCCGGGAAGATAGTCTATGTAGTTATTTAAAGCTGCTTTCCTCAAAATATACTCGGCTAACGCGCTTACAGGGACAACATTTCTTTCCCCAAAGAATTCGATCAACCTCTTAATATTATCCTCAGCTATGGGTATATCCGATTTATTAGCAGCAATTATTATTGGTTTACTAATTCTTCTGAGATTTATAGCAAATAATCTTATATCATCAATACTCCACGTTCTAGGATTCTTATCTGCTAAAATACTGTTCTCAATAGCTTCTACAACATGGTTTTTACTTATACTTAAACCAGATAGATTTTGAGTTAAGTACTCAATGGGGTTTTGAATCGTTAGAATATGTTTAGATATTTTACTAACCCATATTCTATACACTACGTTGAAAAACCATTCATCGACTTCGTTTTGAATACTCTTAACTTCTTCAACAGGATCTATTGAACCGGGTTTAACCGGGTTTCCATCTAGATCCGTTGAACCAGCTGCATCTACTACGTGTATTAATGCATCTGCTTGACGAAGATCATCCATGAATTTATTACCTAAACCTCTACCTCTACTAGCACCGGGTACTAGTCCAGCTACATCGAGTAGTTTTATAGGGATGAATCTAAATCCTTTTAAACAATAACCGGTTCTCGGATTACATTTTTCCAAACCTAGTTCAACGTGGATACATTTCTTTCTCACATATCCTACTCCAATATTCGGTTCTATTGTTGTAAAAGGATGATTAGCTATTTTAACAGTAGCTAGCGTTAATGCTGAGAAAAGTGTTGATTTACCGACATTTGTTTTACCAATAATACCGATTACTTTCTCGGGAGGAGGCAATTAATAAACACCTTTCTCTAAATACTAGTTTAGAGATATGAGTATTAATAATCTGTTTTAATTGAATAATTTTATAAACCCCGGATTCTATTTAATCACATAGTTTAGTTAACGCTATGATTAGCTATTCGTTAAACGAGATGGTTACTAATGGCTAAAAGTATGTATCATTATTTAGCAGAGATCTGGAAGAAGCCTTATGAAGGAGATTTCGGTAAATTACTTCGAGAGAGATTGATAAAATGGAGGAAAGAACCAGCTGTTATACGTATTGCTAAACCAACTAGATTGAATAGAGCTAGAACACTTGGTTATAAAGCTAAACAAGGATTCATCGTTGTCCGTGTTCGAGTGAGAAAAGGTGGTTTGAGAAAACCAAGACCTGATAGTGGACGTAGACCTAAGAGAATGGGTGTTTACGGATACGCTCCAGCTAAGAGTCTTAGATTGATCGCTGAAGAGAGAGCTGCTAGAAAATATCCTAATCTCGAGGTTTTAAACAGCTACTATGTTGGAGAAGACGGTGTGTATAAATGGTTTGAAGTAATACTCGTCGATCCACATCATCCTAGTATATGTAGAGACCCCGATATTAAATGGATATGCGAGAAACAACATAGAGGTAGGGTTTTTCGTGGATTAACAAGTGCTGGTAAGAAAATGCGTGGTTTGAGGAAAAGCCGTGGTTTGAAATATACTGTTAAACACAAGTGGAAGAAGAAGCAGAAAGAAAGAGAGCTTCGTAAGAGACATGAAGCTAGTAGAGGAGCTCGTGAACCGTGGAGTATTGTTGAGAAAATGGATGAAGAGTAGATTTTATGATTAGAGTGAGTAGTGTAGAGTATTTAGTATACTGTCATGCTACTGAAGATTGTTCTAAAGTATTAGAAGCTGTTAAGAAACTCCTACCTCCGGATATGAGAGATACAGTTGTTTTTAAACAACAGAAACTACGTGGATACTATGGGAATCCTATTACAGTAATTTCATTGAAGATAGTTGAGAATGCTGAGAAAATATTCGATTACTTAATTAGTAGAATTAACGATATTGATAAAGCAATTATATCTTCAACAATTGATTTAAGATACGATAGTAGATTGAGAAAACTATATTTGAGATTTGATAAACAAGAAGCATATAGAGGTAATGTTGTTCTACAAGATAGTGATGATGTTATTAAAATAATTATATCTTTTAGTAACCACTATTCTAAGTTAAATAGTGTTAAAGAATACCTTAGGAATAAGGGCTTCATCAGGTGATTACATATTTTCATTGATATGTGGATTAAGAAAATAGATGATGAAATACTGAATCTACTCCATAGAATGAAGTATAGAGCTGTAGTTGTAGAGAATTTAGACTGCAATAAACCGATTACTAGAGGCAATATCGTTATTGTGAAGAAAATAGTTATTGAAACAGATAGTCGAAAAGAATTGAAAAAGAGTTTGAAGAATATTAAGAGAGAGAGGAATATTGTTTCAGTTAAACCAAAGAGTGTTGAAGCATCACGTATGGCTGCTCATGATACTAGAGTTGATACTATTATACTCGATGAGAATACTGTTTACTACATGGATAAGCAGCAATTTAGTTTAATGAAACAATATAGTAAGCCTATTGAAATACCTTTAAATATTTTTTACAGTAGTATTGATTCTAGTTTAAAATCAATGATCTATAGGAGAGTTAAGTATTATCTATACTATACTAAACAGCCTTTAATAGTTTCTAGTAGAGCTAGTGAATGGTATGAATTAATGAATCCGAAGATTGCTGTATTGATTTTATCACAAATACTAGGTATTGATAAGAGATTAGCTTTAAGCTATTTAACAATCTATCCTAGAGAAATACTAGTATATAATGGTGTAAGTATTTGAATGAAACTATTACATATATTTTACTATCTCTTCTAATAGTATTAACTATACTTTATTTAATTCTCTATTTAAAACTACGTTCAAAGCTAAGCTTGTTGAATAGAATTGTTAGAGGAATTATTATTAAAGAAAGCAGTAGTGAGAAAATCAATAAGATTAGGAAGAGATATATTGTTTTCTCAATAATAAGTAACAGTAGTTTTAATAAACAATTACTAGAGAAAACTATTAGAGATTCTTATAGAAAATACTTTGGAGAAATATCTTTAATACAAGCAGATCCTCAGTTAATCTACTTTGACTATAGTTTACAGAGAGGTATTATTAGAACAACTAATTTACACAAAAACTCTGTAGTTATAACACTATCTCTTATACGTGAGATCAATAGTAGTAAGTGTTTAATAATACCTTTGAAAACAACAGGTACTATTAAGAAAGCACGTAGAATACTGTATAAACTACATAGAGATGTTGCTAAGACTTAAGTTTATAAAACACTCTAATGAATTAATGTATTAGATGATGAAGCCGCTCCAGCGTGAACTGTGAAGAACTCGCGACGACCTGATTATAAATTATTTAAACCAAGTATGTTACTAGTAATTATTAGATGCGGGGGTGCCCGAGCCTGGTCAAAGGGGGCGGACTTAAGACTCTCTAACTGTGAGAGATCCGCTGGCGTAGGCCTGCGTGGGTTCAAATCCCACCCCCCGCACTTCTAATAATACTTATTTATAACCCTTTCACTATGATTATTAATTAGCGTTTAATGGTGTTATCTATGGGTGTTGGTATACCGCCGGCTGCTGCATACGACCGTGCTATAACTATTTTCGCACCAGATGGTAGAATATATCAGGTTGAATATGCTTTTGAAAGTGTTAGAAGAGGATGGACTACTGTTGGTATTAAGAGTAAGCATGGTGCTGTAGTTGTTGTTCATAAGAAGAAGATTTCACCTCTTGTTGACGAAAAGCTTGTTCAAAAAATATTCATTATAGATGATCATATAGGTGCTAGCTATGCTGGTTTAGCTGGAGATGGTAGAGTTTTAATCGAGTATGCTAGACAATTAGCTTTACTACATAGATTCTACTATGATGAACCAATACCTGTAGAACTATTAGCTAAACAAATATGTGATGTTAAACAAGCATATACACAACACGCTGGTGTTAGACCATTCGGTGTATCAATTATTTTCGCTGGAGTAGATGTTGATAATACAACACAATTGTTTACAACAGATCCTAACGGTAGATATCTCAGCTACTATGCAGTATCTATTGGTGAGAAAAGTAATGAAGCTATAAGCTATATTGAGAAACACTATAGTTATGAAAAAAGTCTAACCGATATTATTAAACTAGGTATAGAAACTATTGTAAACGTAGTTACTGAAGAAGAAGTGACTTCTGAGAATATTGAAGCAGGATACATTAGTGTCGATGAGAAGAAGTTTAAAATAATGACATCTCGAGATATTAGTGAATACTATAATGAACTCGTCCGTGAAGGTAGGATAAAACGTAAGTGAAAACACTTTAATTTAAGGGTTTAGAAATATGCCTGAAAAATACGTTATAGCAAGATATGTTGCTAAAAACCATGTATTCGAAATACTAGTAGACCCCGATCTCGCGTTGAGAGTTAAAGAAGGTAGAGAAGTAAATATTGATGAACTAGTTGTAAGCGATTTTGTATATAAAGATGCTAAAAAGGGTTTAAAAGCATCTCCCGAATCTCTGAGGAGCGTTTTCGGAACAGAAGATATTAGACAAATTGCTTTAGAAATAGTTAGGAAAGGTGAAATACAGTTAACTACAGAGCAGAGGAAGAAGATTATTGAAGATAAGAAAAAACAATTGATTAATCTAATAGCTAAAACAGCTATAGATCCTAAGACTAAAATGCCTATACCTCCAACTAGAATTGAGAACGCACTAGAGCAGGCGAAGATTTCTATTGATCCTTTTAAACCAGTTGAACAACAAGTTGAAGAAATTGTTTCAAAACTATCTAAGTATATACCGATTAAACTAGCTAAAGCAGTTTTATCGCTTAAAATACCTCCTGAACACGGTAGTAGGATATTTAAACTACTCGCGAAATACGGTGAGGTTAAGAAACAAAACTGGATGAGTGACGGTAGTTTAGTTATCGAAATAGAGATACCCGCTGGTTTACAACAAGAATTTATTGATAAAGTAAACGAGTTCACCAGCGGTTCTGCTTATATTAAGATCGTTAGCATTGGGTGATTTTTATTGAAACTGAGAATAAATGTTGCCGATAGGAAAATAGTTACTCCAGGCGAAGAACTAGCTATTGTTGAAGAAGAACAGATTAGAGAATTTAAACATATTCCCGAGAAACATATTTATATAAGAAATAATAGAGTATACTCCGATGTTCTCGGAATAGTTAGTATTTCTGATAATGATTTATCCGTAATACCTCTTGAAGGAACATATATACCTAAGAAAGACGATAAAGTAATAGGTATAGTTTCCAGTATCGGTATAACCAACTGGATTATAGATATACGTTCACCGTATAAAGCAATACTAAATGGAAGCGATGTAATAGATAATTTCACACCAATAGTTCATAATCTAAGAGATTACCTAGATGTAGGTGACTATATTTTAGCTAAAATAGCTGTTTTCGATAGAACTAGAGACCCTGTTTTAACTATTAAAGGTAAGGGTTTGGGTAAAATAACTGAAGGAATCGTTGTAAGTATTAAACCAAGTAGAGTGCCGAGAATTATCGGTAAGAAAGGCAGTATGTTGAATACACTGGTTGAATTAACTAAATGTGAAATAGATGTAGCACAGAATGGTTTAATATGGATTAAATGTAAAAACGATAAGATTCGAAATACCTTGATCAAAGCTATTGAAATAATTAATGAAAAACCACATATCCGTGGTTTAACTGAAGAAATCAAATCGTTTTTAATAAAAGAACTTGGAGAAGGAGAGAGTGTTTAAATATGGAGAAACCTGTTTTGATTAGAGAAAATGGTTTAAGACACGATGGTAGAAGACCTGATGAACTCAGACCTATTAGAATAGAAGTAGGTGTTTTAAAAAATAGCGATGGTTCAGCATTAGTTGAATACGGTGGAACTAAGGTAATAGCAGCAGTTTATGGACCACGCGAAGCTTATCCAAAATATAGTGTTCTACCTGATAGAGCTATTATTAGATGTAGATACCATATGGCTCCTTTCTCGACGAGTGAACGTAAGAGCCCTGCACCCACTCGTAGAGAAATAGAATTATCTAAAGTTATTAGAGAAGCATTGGAATCAGTTGTTTTCACAGAACTATATCCTAGAACAGCTATAGATGTATTCATAGAGGTTTTACAAGCTGATGGTGGAACTAGAACAGCTGGTTTAACAGCTGCTTCATTAGCATTAGCCGACGCTGGTATTCCTATGAAAGACCTTGTAGTAGGTATTGCTGTTGGCAAAGTTGATGGTGTTCTAGTTCTAGATATAGATGAAGTAGAAGATAATTTCGGTGAAGCAGATATGCCTATTGGATATGCTGTTGGTTTAGATGAAATCGTATTACTACAATTAAACGGTGTTTTAACCGTTGATGAATTTAAAGAAGCATTGAATTTAGCGAAGAAAGGAGCTGAGCAAATATATAGGTTAATGAAAGAAGCATTGTATAGAAAATACTATAAGGTAATTGAAAGCTAGAGGTGGTTAGCTTTGTCCATTACCCCTTTTAAACAACCTATAATACCACAAGCTAGAAAAGAAACTATTCAAAAACTATTGAAGAAAGGAGAGAGGATTGATGGTAGGAGATTAGACGAGTATAGAAAGATAAACATTGTTTTAAACCCAATAACTAAATCTGAAGGAAGCGCTATCGTAAGTATAGGTAATACGGTTGTCATGACAGGTGTTAAATTAGAAATAGGTACTCCATACCCCGATGCACCAGATGAAGGAGTTCTCCAAGTACATGCTGAATTCGTTCCACTAGCTTCTCCAACGTTCGAACCGGGTCCTCCGGATGAAAACGCTATTGAAGCTGCTAGAGTGATTGATAGGAGTTTGAGAGAATCTGAAGCAATTAAACTCGATGAATTAGTTATAATACCTGGTAAAGTAGTTTGGATAGTTTTCAACGACCTTTATCTACTAGATCACGATGGTAACATAATTGATGCCGGTATGCTCTCATCTATTCTAGCGCTTAATTTAACTAAAATACCAGATGTAGTTATTGAAGGAGAACGTGTGATCGTTAATCGAGAGAATAAGAGTAAGCAACTACCTATTAATTTAAATGTTTTGTCGACAACAATAGGTGTTTACGAAGATTATTTAATAGTAGATCCTAGTTTAGATGAAGAATTAATACTGGATTCTACGCTGATAGTAGCTGTTGACGAGAAGGGTAGAGTAGTTGGTTTACAGAAAACAGGTAGTAGGAGTATTAGTAGAAGATTACTTGAACAAGCAATTGAATTAGCTATTAAGAAATCGATTGAACTACATGATTTAGTTAAGAAAATATTAAATAACCAGCAAGAATATATTAAACCATACTTGTCAATAGATAGTTTCTGGGAGAGAAGGTAATGGGTAGAACTAAAGTAGTAGGTATTGCGGGTAGATATGGTGCTAGATACGGTGCAACGCTACGTAAGAGAGTACGTGATATACTTGAGAAGAGATATAGTCCACATACTTGTCCATTCTGTGGATATACCGGTAGAGTTTACCGTATAAGCACTGGTTTATGGATATGTAGAAAATGCGGTGTTAAATGGAGTGGTGGAGCATATTTACCGAGAACAGAGTTGAGCAAGTATTTTCCAAAAATAGTGAGTAGAGAATAGATTTGTTGAAATGACTCATTTATTAATAACAACTTCTCGTAAACCTAATCAACGTACACGTTCTTTTGCAAAAGACTTAGCCAGTGTTTTACCAGATGCTTTTAAAATAAATAGAGGTAAGAAAACTCTTCTAGAACTGGGATTAGAGTGTTTTAGACACCGTTCTAACTACTTGTTCATCATAGGAGAGAGAAAAGGTAATCCATCGATTATAAGAATCTATAGATTAGATAAGAAAGCTGAATATCCTTTATTGAAACAAATACTTGTTTTTAAAATAAGTAGTGTTAAACTAAGTAGAGAGATACATAGCAGTAGAATCTATGGAATAGACTATATGTGGATTAACTATGATAAGTGTTTGACAGATAATTGTTTCCACATAGCTGATCTATTTATAGACATATATAGAGATAGGATTAGTAAAGAAAATTACAGTATAATGCTTTATCTAGAAGAAGAAGATGGAGTTGTGTTTTTCAAAATATACAGTAGGTTAGGTAAAATATGTGGTCCTTTGTTTAAAATAAATGGTGTTAAAAAACTTGATCGAGAAGTGTGAATTAGAAGTTGAATTAAAAGATTTTGATAGAAAATTTCTCGAATCAATTATTAAAACACTTAAACCAGATACATTTGATCTACCGATTAATTGCTCAATAGATTTAAAAACTATTGATTCTAAGTTAATTATAAAAATAATGTGTAGAAATATAAGTAATTTAAGAACATTGTTTTTTAGTTATTTCACAATATTATCTACATTAATTGAACTAGGTGAATCTCTGAATGGCTCAACAGAAACTACCACCAGAGGTTCAACAAACAATAGCTCAATACCAAGCTATTAGAGATAGTTATTTGAAAATAGATGCTGAACTAAGAGCTATTGAAGCAGAACTAGCTGATATAAATACAATACTAGATACACTCAGTACTATGAGTAACGATGTAGAGGTTTATAAAATGATCGGACACGTATTGATTAGGAAAAGTAAGGAAAATGTTGTTAAAGAACTAGAAGAGAGGAGAGAATTATTGAATATTAAGAGAGATAAGTATAAGAGACAATTGAGTATCCTTGAGAAACAGTTGAAAGACTTAGAAAGCAAGTTGAGAGAAATACTTAGCAAATACGGGATATCGATTGGTTAGAAAAACGCGTTCACTAAATCTCAGATTTGAAGAAATAAGTATTGATAAAATTGAAGAAATACTTGAGAAAATTAGTATTGAGATTGATAAATATATTAAGAGTAAAACTCCGCCTAAAACAAGCTATGATCTCGTTCTTAGAGTTGATAAAGATCACGAGTTAACTTTAATCATTGATATCGGTATTAAAGGTAGTTATGAAGAAGTATTTAACTATGAATCTATTGTGAACGACGTAGTTAATTTGAGTAGAAGGATTTTTGAAAAAGAAATCGAGAAGTACAGAGTATGAGATATGTTTTGAACTACTATTAATCAAAGATCTTTTATTTATCAAATTTTATTTAAAATCATCTAGTTTAGTTAATTAAGTAAAAGATATTATACCGTTGATTCTATATTAATCCATAATAAGTTTTACCTGTGGATTGAAAAAAAGGGGTTGAAAAATGGTTAGATATAAGCAGACAACTGAAATACTTAAGATTATGAGAAACATTGATCAAGTTAGAAATATAGGTATAACAGCACATGTAGACCATGGTAAAACAACTTTATCGGATAGTTTACTAGCAGCTGCAGGTATTATCTCCGAGAAAGTAGCTGGTGAAGCACTGGCTCTCGACTACCTAGATGTTGAGCAAAAGAGAGGTATTACTGTAAAAGCAGCTAATATTAGTTTATACCACGAGTATAAGGGTAAACCATATGTTATAAACTTGATCGATACACCTGGTCATGTCGATTTCTCAGCTAAAACTACTCGTGCTATGAGAGTTATAGATGGTGCTATACTAGTTGTAGATGCTGTAGAAGGAGTTATGACTCAAACAGAGATGTATCTGAGAGCAGCTCTAGAGGAATATGTTAGACCGGTATTGTTTATTAATAAAGTTGATAGATTAATTAAAGAATTAAAACTAACTCCCACTGAGATTCAGCAGAGATTTATACAGATCATTAGAGAAATTAATCAATTAATATCAATGTATGCTGATAAAGAGTTTAAAACAGCTTGGCAACTAGATCCGGGTAAAGGAAACGTAGCTTTCGGCTCGGCTAGGGATCGCTGGGGAGTTACTATAATGACAGCTCAACAAAAGGGAATTAAGTTCAGCGATATAGTAGCTGCATATGAACGTGGTTCTGAAGGTGTTGCTGAACTACAGAAATTAATCCCAGTTCACGAAGCAGTATTAGATATGGTTGTGAAATTCATACCTAACCCTATTGAAGCACAGAAGTATAGAATTAAGAAAATATGGCATGGAAATCTAGATTCAGAACTGGGTAAAGCTATGATAAACGGAGACCCTAATGGTCCATTAGTAATGCTTATCAATGATATTAAAATAGACCCTCATGCCGGGTTAGTAGCTACTGGTAGAGTATTCTCAGGTATTGTTAGACCAGGTGAAGAAGTATGGCTTGTAAACGCTAGGATGAAACAGAGAATTCTACAAGTTAGTCTATATATGGGTCCTTACCGCGAACTAGCTGATGAAATAATTGCTGGAAACATAGCTGCACTACTAGGTGTTGATAAAGCGAGAGCTGGTGAAACACTAGTTGATGTTAACTACAGAGACCAATGTTATCCATTCGAGAGATTGAGAATGATAACTGAACCAGTTGTTACAGTTGCTGTTGAACCTAAAGACCCTAGAGATTTGACGAAATTAATAGATTCACTATACAAGATTAGTATTGAAGACCCTAGTTTAATTGTTAAAATAAATGAAGAAACAGGCGAGTATTTAGTTAGCGGTTTAGGTACACTACATATTGAAATAGCTTTAACTCTATTAAAAGAAAACTATGGTCTTGACGTGATTTCATCACCGCCGATCATAGTTTACCGAGAGAGTGTTCGTGATAAAAGCCAGGTATTTGAAGGAAAATCTCCTAATAAACATAATAAACTATATATAAGTATAGCTCCATTAGATGAAACAACTATTAGATTGATAAGCGAAGGAATTATCACCGAAGACATGGATCCAAGGGAGAGAGCTAAAATACTAAGAGATGAAGCTGGATGGGATACCGATGAAGCACGTAGAATATGGGCTATTGATGAGAATATAAATGTATTCGTAGATTTAACAACAGGTGTTCAATATCTACGTGAAGTACGCGATACTATTATACAAGGTTTTAGACTAGCTATGCGTGAAGGACCGTTAGCTATGGAGCCAGTTCGTGGTGTTAAAGTAATACTACACGATGCTATTATACACGAAGACCCTGCTCATAGAGGACCCGGTCAGCTATTCCCAGCTACTCGTAACGCTATATATGCAGGTATGCTTACAGCTAAACCAACACTACTAGAACCTATTCAGAAACTAGATATTAAAATACCTATGGATTACCTTGGTAGTGTTTCAACAATTATAACTAAGAAACGAGGTAAAATACTACAGGTTCTACAACAAGGTGTTATAACAAGAGTTATAGCTGAAATACCTATTCCCGAATCATTCGACCTCGCCGAACAATTACGAGGAGCAACTGCTGGTAAAGCTATATGGGGTCAAGAGTTTAGTAGATGGACTCCAGTACCTGATTCAATGCTACTAGATCTCGTTGCTAAGATTAGACAGAGAAAGGGTTTGAAACCTGAACCGCCTAAACCAGAGGATTTCATAGGTCTCTAGTTTTTTCAACAATAGTGTATTTAACAGGTTTTTCATCGAGAACCATGTATACTCCATCACTCCATTTTATAACATAACCTAGTTTAGCTAGTGAAACAAGTATTTTACCAGCTGTTTTAGGACTAGTTCCTAGTTCATAAGCAATTTCGTGTACACGTATAAATTTCTTACCTCTATCACGTAGTCTCATACCGAGTAACCTTAGATCAATAGTTACGTTTATCGTATGTTTAACCATACAAACACCTCTATTAACAATCTATGGGTATTTATATAACTGAGAGAAAGGTGAAAGTATGGAAGAATGCATATTTAAATAAATGAGTAAGAATTATAAGGTTTTTGAATAACTATAAAATAGTTAGAGCCGGGGTAGCTCAGCGCGGTAGAGCGCCGGGCTGTTAACCTAGTTGATCATAGCCTGGTGTAGAAACCCGGTGGTCCGGGGTTCGAGTCCCCGCCCCGGCGTTTAAATAAATGAGGTTTGAAAACAATGCCTGTAGAGGTTTTTGACAGAGAATTGTTTAAGAAAATAGCTGAGAGAGCGGTTGAGTGTAGAGTCTATAGAGATGAGAAGAATGGTTTAGCGAAAGTTAAAGCACGTACTAGGAGGAAACTTGTTACTATTAAAATACCTTTAAATGAATTAGATAGTTTTCTTCGTGAATTAAAGTGCGAGAACATTGTTGAGATAAAGTAGTTTACTCGAAGAGCTCTATTTCATCTCCATTAACAGGAGTGTGTATTTTCACGTCTTCATCAACGTTTTCTCTAATAATCTTTTTGAAACCTACTATGGATTCTGTTTCACCATGTATTAACACGATGTTTTTGAGAAAACTTCGGTATTTCTTAATAATCGATAGTAAACCGTCTTTACCAGCGTGACTCGATAAATCAAGCCAGTATAGTCTAGGTTTTAAATTAATAATACCGTATTCTTCAACACCTCCATTGCTAAGTAGTTTAAATCCAGGTGAATTAGGTGCTTGATAGCTTACGAGAACCACTGAGTTTCTACTATCATCACTTAATTTTTTCAAATAGTAAACACTAGGTCCACCTTTCAACATACCTGCTGAAGCTATTATAACACATGGTTTTCTCCACACCTTCCTGCGATCACTCCATCCTCTTACGAAATAAGTGTTTTCAACAATTTTCTCGAATAAAGCAGGGTCTCTCAAGAATTCCCTGTACTTAAGGTAGATATTAGTTATTTCACACGACATGCCATCTAAATATACTTCAACATGCGGTATCTCTGTTTGTACAATAGACATTACCTCCTGACTCCTACCTATACTGAAAGCTGGTATTAGAACAACACCATTATTATCAACAGTTTCTTCAATAATGTTAACTAATTGTTTTTCAACAAAATGTCTAGAAGGATGTTTTCTATCACCATAGGTTGATTCAATAATCAAAGTATCTACTTTCTTAGGCCAAAGCTCTGCTGCTGAAAGAGTCCAGGTATTTATCGTATTAACATCTCCAGTATATAGTATATTGTGACCGGATGGAGTCTCCAAGTATATCATCGAGCTACCGAGAATATGTCCAGCACTAGTTGCTAAAAGAGTAAAGTCGTCAACACTGTATTCAACACCGTAGTTTATGAAAACAGCGTTTGAAACCATGTTTTCAAACTCACTAATATCGTAATCTACGTAAGCACTACTTATTTTCAAGAAATCAATAATTAGCAATCTAGCTAGATCTAGTGTTGGTTTAGTTAAGTATACCGGGATTCTACCAGTTATATATAGTAGAGGGGATGCCCCAATATGATCGAGATGAGCATGTGAAATAATTAAACCAGATAAATCAACTGGTCTAACGTGTTCTGGAAAACAAGGTTTATCTTCTTCATCAAAATTAATACCATAATCCAGTAAAACACTCTTACCCCGATCAATTACTTGAAACGCTGAACGCCCAACTTCGCCGCCACCGCCTAGTATTCTTATTTTAACCATATGTTACACCAAATCTTATTTTAGGAAACATTAACAATAAATATATCAATAAAGTCTTCATATAATTATTTCACTAAAGGTTTGAGAAAATGATTCCAGGCATGAGTCCTCGTGAATTAAAACGTTTACTAAAGAAAATGGGTATGGATATCAACGAGATCAGCGATGTCGTTAAAGTCGAGATCTTTTTGAAAAACAAGAAGATTACTATTGAAAAACCCGAGATAATCGTTATTAAAACTAGAGATCAAATGGTTTTCCAGATAACTAATGGTTTGATTAGAGAAGAGAGTTTTGAAACAATAGCTATTAATGAAGAAGACGTTGAATTCGTTGCTTCACAAACAGGTGTTTCAAAAGAAAAAGCACGTGAAGCACTTGTTAAAACAAATGGAGATATTGCTGAAGCAATCTTGTTAATAAGAAAAAACGAAATATAGTTTACTACGGGGGTTTTGTTGAAAATAGATTTGATAGGAAATGTTGAAACACTAATAGTCAATAATGTAGAGAAGAAACTATCTAAACCCCATTACTTACTAGGCGTATTCTATGATGGAGAACTTGAAAAAGCAGTAATGCAGTTTTTAGACGAGAATGGTAGTAGACTAGTTTTAATACCAGATCCTGTTAATCATAAACCATATTTTCTAAGTAGGGAATCCGTTGATGAAATTAAGAGTAATAAATCAATAGTGAATCATGAGGGTTTTCTAGATGTCTTAGAAGTATATAAAATAGATCCCTTAACTATGAATAGAGTTAGATTAAGTAAGATAGTTACGAAAACACCTACAGATGTAGCTAAACTCAGAAATTTTGTTTCTAAAGCATGGGAAGCTAGGATAAAGTATCATGATAACTATGTTTTCGATAACAATTTAATTCCAGGTATGAAATATATTGTTGGAAACGAATTGAATAGAAATAGAATAGAGATTGTAAAACCAGTTATTAACCAGGATTTGATAAATGAATTGAGAAAAGTATTTGAAGGATATGATGAAGAAGTTTTGAATAAAATAATCAATCTATGGATACCTTTATTTGAAGAAACTCCTCCTAAATGTAGGAAATTAGCTATAGATATTGAAGTCTACACTCCGTTTAAAGGCAGAGTTCCTAGTCCTAAACAAGCCGAGTATCCTGTTATAAGTATATCTCTTGTAGACGATAATGGTTTTAAAAAAGTACTTGTTTTAGCTAAAGAATCTAAATGGAGTGATATTCCCACAGAGTATCCATTAGATGTAGTGATCGAATTCTACGATACTGAGCAAGCATTGATACTAGAAGCTTTTAGAATAATTACTAAGTACCCGGTTATCGTTAGTTTTAACGGCGATAACTTCGATCTACTTTATCTATACAATAGATCTAGGAAAATAGGGATTCCTCGAGAATACATACCATTATCTATTGGTGAAAACATTGTTAGAGTGAAGACCGGTATTCACATAGATCTATATAAGTTTTTCAAAAACAGATCTATTAAAGTATATGCTTTTAAAAACAAGTATCAAGAAGATAATCTAGATGCTGTAGCATCAGCTCTTCTAGGAATATCTAAGTTAAAGTATACTGAGAATATTGGTGACTTACCGATACCTAGACTAGTTGCTTATAACTATAGAGATGCTGAACTAGTTATCAAATTGATAACTTTCAATAATGAACTAGTTTGGAAACTAATGATACTATTAGCTCGTATATCTAAGATAAGTATTGAAGATATTTGTAGAAAAAGCATATCTAAATGGATTCAAAATCAACTATACTGGGAGCATAGAAGACTAAACTATCTAATACCCGAACCAGATGATATTAAGAGACATGGTAAATCAAGTACTACTAAAGCAATTATTGAAGGAAAGAAATATGCTGGAGCATTAGTTATTGAACCGCCACGAGGTGTTTTATTCAATATAGCTGTACTCGATATTGCATCACTATACCCTAGTATTATGAAGAAATACAATCTAAGCTATGAAACAGTTGAACAAACAAATTGTAGTAAAGACATGGTTATCGATATAGTTGACGAAACTAATAAGAAAATACATAGCGTATGTAGAGAGAAAACGGGTTTAATATCTGAAATAACTGGTTTATTGAGAGATTTCAGAGTAAAGATATATAAGAAGAAGAGTAAGGCGAAAAATCTACCCGAGGAGCAATTAGCATGGTATGATGTTGTCCAGCAAGCTATCAAAGTATTCATAAACGCTAGTTACGGTGTATTCGGTTCAGAAAACTTTCCACTATATTCGCCAGCAGTAGCCGAGAGTGTAACAGCTCTCGGTAGGAAATCTCTATACTTGATACTGCGTAAAGCGTGTGAAATAGGTGTTAAAGTAGTGTATGGTGATACTGATTCTATATTCCTATGGAATCCTAGTGAAGAACATTTGAATAAACTACAGAAATGGGTTTCGAGAAAACTTGGTTTAGAAATAGAAGTTGATAAAGTATTCGATTTCGTAATATTCACTGGTTTGAAGAAAAACTATATTGGTAAATACAGTGAAGGAGGTATTGAGATTAAAGGATTAATAGCTAAGAAGAGGAATACACCAGAGTTTCTGAAAGAATTATTTGAAGAATTCGTTGAAGAGATTAAATCTATAAATAATCCTGATGATTTCAAAGTATTCATAGATTGGCTTGAGAGAAAGATCAAAGATTTGTATAGAAATCTTAAGAGAAAGGAAATAACACTCGATAAACTAGCTTTCAAAGTTGGTTTAACTAAGAAACTTGAAGAATATAAGAAAACAAGACCACCTCATTTCAAAGCAGCTTATCAGTTAAAACAACATGGATATAGTGTTCAGGAGGGAGATATAATACCATATGTTAAAATCAGAGGTAGAGATGGTTATAAAGCAATACAGTTGACTAAACTATATGAAGTAGATCCGGATAAATATATTGAGATAATTAATAGTGCTTTAAGCCAACTACTAGGTGCTTTCGGAATACTCTGGGAAGACGTTATTGGTGTTAAAAAACTTAGAGAAACAACACTATTTCCTTAAATACAATACTCTTTTATACCACTATTTTCATTAAAACATTGAATTAGTGATTTCAAAGGATGATTAAAATGCCTAAGAAAAGAGAGAGTAGAGGTAGGAGAAAGGGTAGTAAAGGTAAAGTAAGTACTGTTCAATGTAGTCAATGTGGTAAACTAATACCTGAAGATAAAGCAGTTTGTGTAACGAGAATGTATAGTCCAGTTAATCCACAACTAGCTAGAGAACTCGAGAAAAAAGGTGCGATTATAGCTAAATTCCCTGTAACGAAATGCTACTGTATATCATGTGCTATATTTCTAGGTCTTATTAAAGTAAGACCTGAAGAAGAGAGAAAGACGAAGGTAGAAACTATTTAATAGATAATAATACGTTAAGATTATAGAATAGAGAAAATTAGATCATCCACTATCAATATTAAATTATTTCTCAAACTAAACTTATTTGAATCAACGCTGATTATTCATTACGATTATTTAACTTATTCTAAAATTCACTATTTCAATATTCAATTCAACAACATTATTTTCAACATACTCGATTTACTTATCAACATTGTTTTCTTAAACCATATAGTTTATAATCTCGTATATCTATAAGAAATAGAGATATTGTTGATTAAAGGTGAATTGTTTGGTTAAAGCTAGAAAAATATATCTAGTTACAGCTACTCATCATCCGTATCACGGGTTTTGGACTAAACTCGCTGAAGAACTATCTCATCGTTTAAACCTAGAACTCGAGGTTAGATACGAAGACTATTTGTTTCTAATAGAACATGGAGATACGGATGAATACGGAATGGCTTGGGTTCCACAAATACTTGTTGAACTAGATGATGGTTCAATAACAGTATTACTCTCACAATTACCGTTAAACGAATCTCTACAACCTGATGCTAATAGAGCGATCGAGATAATGATGAATAAGATTAGAGAACTTGAAACTCAATAGATTTAAACCCCTTGATCGTGGAAAAAAGGGGTTTAGAATAAATGCCTTATCACGTACCCTATGTACCCACGCCTCTCCCAGTAGTTAGAGCTATGTTAAAACTAGCTTATACCGGTCCAGATGATATTGTATACGATCTCGGCTGTGGTGATGGTAGAATACTAGTTATTGCTGTTAAAGAATTTAATGCTAAGAAAGCTGTTGGTATAGAGAAAGATGAAGAGAGAATTAGAGAAGCTCGTGAGAATATTATTAAAAACAACGTTGTAGATAGAATTGTTTTAATAAACGATGATTTCTTCAATATCAATATTAATGAAGCAACTGTCGTTACACTATTTCTACTAACTGTTGTAAACGAAGCTTTGAAACCAAAATTTGAGAGAGAATTACGAGACGGTACGCGTATAGTTAGTCATGAATTTAGAATACCTGGTTGGAAACCATATAAAGTAGTTGATATACGTGATGAAAATGGTTTAACACATACAGTTTATTTATACATTAAAGGTAAACATAAATAGATTCACTTAATTCTTCTAGCAAAGATAATATAACCAGTATGACCAATAGCCATCGTTTTAGGTCTCGTAGCGTTTTTCTCAACAATATACTCGCGTAGAAGTAGTTCGTAGACATTAATATCTGTAAACAAACCCTTCTCTCTCATTTCAACAACAGTTTTCTCAACTTGATTCACTGTTGGAACATAGATTAATACGGGATGCAGTGGTTTTAAAACAGAATAAGCTGTTTCAAGAGCATTCCATGGATCCGGTAGATCGTAGAAAACAGCGTCTAAATCTCTTAAATCAACTGATTCTCTAACATCTCCTAGTTTTAACTCAACTCTATCTATTAAACCAGCTTTCTCGAGGTTTAAACTAGTTGTTTTCAAAAACTCTGGTTCAATGTCGAAACCGTATACTTTACCATTAGATCCAATGAAATTAGCTAAACTAATCGTTAGAAAACCAGATCCAACTCCTGCTTCGAGTACTCTAGAACCAGGTTTGATCCCGGATAAGTATATCATGAAAGCAGCGTCTTTCGGGTAAATTATCTGTGTTTTTCTAGTGATAACGTATTGGTAATCGATTAACAATGGTTTATATAAAAATGCTTTAACGCCGAAACTAGTCTCTACAGTATCTCCATAGTTTTTACCAATAATATCACTATGTTTTATAAAACCTTTATCAGTACCGAGTATACCGTTTCTCTCCAGGGTTATTAAGAATCTTCTCTTCTTATCTATATAGACTAGAACGCGATCGCCTTCGTTTAGAACACTCATATTGAATAATCCTCTTCAGACCTGGTGTCAGTCATCATGAAATCAGTAATACCAACCATCAACATCTATTTATTAAATATTAATAAACAACCTTTTTATTTTAATAAGTTAACTAGGAGCTGGTTATGGGGAGTAGAGTATTTATTATAAGTATTAAACCGAAATTTGCTTATAGAATATTCAGTGGTATTAAGAGATTTGAACTTAGAAAATGGATTGGTGTTAAACCAGAGAAAAACTCGTTGATAATAGTATATGTTAGTGGTTCAGTTAAAGCAATCATAGGAGAGTTTAAAGTAGGTAGAGTGATAATTGATAAACCAAGTAATTTGAAAAACATATTGAATAGTATTGAAAACACGGGCATAGGTCCAGAAGACTATTCTTATATCGAAAAAACAAAGTATGCGTTAGCGATAGAAGTTATTGAACCAAGACTCTACGTCAAACCTATTAAACTAGAACATTTGAAGAAAATACTACCTGATTTCGAACCACCGATCGGTATTAGAGAAATAGATTGTAGTGAACCATTATATGAATTAATTATTAGAAAAGCACGTGAAGAAACTTTGAGAAATAATTAGTATTTGGAGAAAAACAATTATATTTACCTTAAATCTGTTTCTCTAATCCAAAGTTCTTTTTTCAATAGATCGCGTATTGCTACACGTATTACTTCACTACGACTACTGTATCTACCTACTTTAACTAATTCATCTAATCCTTCAACATATATTTCAGGAAGTTTAACAGTAACTAGTTTCATTCTAGCTATAGCAACACTAGCCATTCAAACCACCTGTATATGAATACTAATAGAAAAGTTTATAAACAACTGGACATAGATTTACCTATTAGTTTTATTTAAATATTTCTCTCTATTTCAATATAAGAATCCATAAAAGTGTTGACCATATTTTGTTAAATAATTCTCTCCAATGGATAAATACTTTTCTTAACTTATTAAAATCAAAGACTATGTATGTAAATGAATATATTAGGTTTAAATAAACAATTGGTGTGAAATGCACTGAGTAGAAACTATATTGAGTTCTATTACCAATAACATAGAGTAGAATATAGCCGAAAAACTGTGTTATAAAAAATAATAGAATTAAACGAAATCTTCTATCAAATCTATATATAGGTATAAATAGAATTGAGTAAATTAATGATATCAACCATAGTGGCCAGAAACCAGTTGCGCTCAAACTATTTTCTTTACTAAAATAGTATATTGTGAAAACATTGTTTCCAATAAACCAATCCCATGGAGATGAACTAACCGGACAACCGGGTCCAGTACATTTAGAACTAGTATGCCATTTCAAAGCATTTATGAAAGATAAGTAAAACCATTTATTGAAACCGAAGTAATTGATTAAAGGTATTGAAACAATTATTTGTATGATTATGAATATCAATAGAGATAGTAGTGAATAAATTAGAGTATTCATTGTTAACGTAACTATAGATGGTTCTTTTCTAAGCTTCTCTCTAATAATAATTATTAATACAGGTATTAGTAGGAATAGTGATGTAAATTTAAATAACGAACCAATTATTGAAATCAATAACGCTAATCTATATTTCTTCGAGAAAACCAAATACATTGTTATTGAAGTAAATAATGCTACATAGATATCTATTAATCCAATACTAGACATTATTCTCATAATAGGGTCTAAACCAGTGAATAATGTAACAACTAGTGATAACCATTTATTACCAGTTAATTTAAAACTAGCTAGAAATATGAAAAATACTGTTAATAAACCAGCAACAATACTAGGTATTCTCCAGTTAAATGGATTATCGCTAACTAGATACATAGATAGACAGATCAAGTATTTGAATAACGGAGGATGTTCTAGATTGAAATACTCATTAATTTTTCTAGCATCACCTATTCTCCAACCCCATACAGTATCTAAAACACCACTAGTATTTTTCAAAATATTGATGAGCTTTACTAATTCATCTGGATTACTCGATTCTAAATAAATAGCATTAATCTTACTGTAACGTTTATCAACAATACTTATATTCAATTTATTTTCAATAATCACACTCTCAATATAGCTAGCATTGATTAAAGTATTATTATATACTATTGAAACACCGTATAAATTATCGTAAATCCTTGGTTTTACATTAAATACTTTTAATAAAATATTTCTAGCTGAATTAACATACCATACTTCATCTGAAACATATCCTTTACCACTTCTATTCAATTCAGATGAATAAAGTTCTTCAGCCAATGAATAGTATTGATAAGCTATAAATACTAAAATAACGACAAACACTATTGTGAACAATAATTTATCTATAATTATTCGCAAACCGTTAGCCTCTAATTTTAATTAAAAAATTACATATATTTACACTAATTATTAATAGATTATACTGTTTAATAATACTACGTGATATAATGAATACTCTTGAAGAGAGAATTATTGTTATTAGAATAGGTTTAATAATACTCATAGTACTATTCATAGTATCTTTTATAATCCACATGCCAATCACTGTTCAGAAAACAGTTTTCAACAAAATACTTATTGAACCGGTTTATATCGATATTGTTTACGATGATTATAATTCAATACTCGTTAATCCATGTAGGGGAGTTGAATCTAGAAAATGGTTTAATAAAACACTTCTAGATCAGTATTGTAGAGGTGAATACTATCTACTAATACCTTATAGAGATTATGATTATAAATATGGATTTTTAAATGGTTTACTATGGTATGTTATTATTCAAACAACTCGTTTATTAACACCAGATACTGGTTATAAACCAGTTTATTTGAGTGAAGTTAGTTATACTATTTTCTACACATTGTACTCTATTGTAATATTTTTCTCTACAATAGTGTTTTACATTTATTTAAATAAAATCTATAGAGTACTAGGTGTTGAAAATATTGTTTTGAAAACATCTTCTATACTATTAAGTAGTTTATTCATATACATGATCTATAGTTGGGAATTTATTCATTTTACAATACTTGTATTGACAATATACTACTACCTATTGGGTAAATATAGTTACTTCTACTTATTCCTAGGTTTATTCACTTGTTTCAATCCAATAGGTTTTACTCTAATATTTTTCACTATATATAATGGTTTACATAGTGATCTATTTGTTTTAGATAAGAGGATCTCGTATTTAATAATTGGTTTAACACCATTGTATTTACAAACAATATTATCTCCAATATCTGTTTACAAACAATTCACATGGTTTATGATTGATTACTGTAATAACTGTCTATACTTATTGTTTACTAATAATCCTTTTAGTCAAGTAACGCGTGGATTAGCAGTAGTGTTTTTCACAATAGTATTTACAATCTATCTTGTTTTAAAACCTGTTAATTCAAATACTCTATATAAATATGCTTATATTGTTTTATTCATATCAATAACTATTTCCTTTAACCTAGTTTTTACACCACAAACATTATTACTAATACTATCTCTACTACCTCCACTATATTCTATATACAATAGTTTTAAACCAATTATACCACACTATGTATTAGATATATTAAATTCACTAGTGATAATAACTTGGTTTAGAGATATTGAACTCAGAAAAACACTATCTTTTCTAGGAATATCTATTCAAAACAATCCATTATCAATAGAATCACCAGTACAATGGATTACTCAATCGAGAAACATAACATTAATAATAATAACACTAATATTAACAATAAATTATCTTAAAATACAGAATAATTACACTAAAGTATTTAAACAACAATAATTAAAACAAAATATATAGAGCCGGGGTACCCGAGCCTGGTTAAGGGGCCGGCCTGCTAAGCCGGTGGGGGACACCCCGCGCGGGTTCAAATCCCGCCCCCGGCGCTACTTCTCACGCTCATATAAATCAGTGTTCTCTCATATTAAACCATTCAATCATTATCATTCAACAATCTACATATAATCC
>Ga0105162_1000034_pt1 | contig 89127 bp, 87 predicted proteins | sample JNZ201metaG_FD_81532 | JGI IMG/M metagenome (GOLD analysis project Ga0105162, IMG submission 81532) | Hot spring microbial communities from Jinze hot spring, China to study Microbial Dark Matter (Phase II) - JNZ 20120812A | ecosystem: Environmental > Aquatic > Thermal springs > Hot (42-90C) >...
AATAGTTTTAATATGCCAAAGAGGAATTTAAACTTAACTTATAATAACTATAATACATTGATAACATTAGCTCGTTTTAATATGCCAAAGAGGAATTTAAACCTATTTCATATTCTCCGTTTGCCTTTTTAGTTCTTATGTTTTAATATGCCAAAGAGGAATTTAAACAAGAGGAGAACACAGATGATGATATTGAGAGAAAAGATAAGTTTTAATATGCCAAAGAGGAATTTAAACGTCTAAAACTTCTCTGATATAACTCCACTGACTTCCTTGTTTTAATATGCCAAAGAGGAATTTAAACCAAATGATATATTCTTTGTTGCGATTGATTATTTCTGGTTTTAATATGCCAAAGAGGAATTTAAACAAGATACTTTTTATCTCTTTGCAGAGTTGGATTTGGAGGTTTTAATATGCCAAAGAGTGATCTAAAAGCGAAGAAGGTTTTTAGCTATACACTGTTTTTATTGGTTTGTTCCCAGTTTTTTCTCCTCAGGTTGTGGTCCTAATATTGATGTTTTACTCAATCCTCATCCTTTACCGATATATCACAAAGATAGAGGAATGGTCTCGGGTGTTATCGGCTTGCCTTTTTTAGGAGGAGAAGCACAATTTTTTCTTGATAAAAATAAAAGATATGATTTAGGAGTAATAGCAGGTGGATGGGAAAATATCTATAATTTATCTCTTTTTGGCAGGATATGGTTTCTCACAAATAAAGGAAATCCCTGGGGGAACATATATATTTCTCTCCAGGGTTCTGATGCTTTTGATGATGTAGAAAATATTGAGTATTTTTATTCGCATGTTGAATTAGGTTCTTCAGCTGGATTTTTCCGGAAAGTTTTCAATATCTCTTTGAATTTGAATCTTTCTCTGTTTCCTTTTGAGCATTTCGGATTTGGATTAGAGGGCTCTTTGGGCTTGGGACTTGGAAGTTTGAAAGATATAGACGTTCTTGCTATACCTCCTCTCATCAGAGCTTTTTTATCTATAAGGTTCTGAAATTTTTTACTTTAATTTTTTCCTAAAATCAAAGTGCTTACTTTTTAATACTCTTTTGTTGAAAACTTAAATTTATTTTTCGTTTTTAATGTGATGACGGGAAAAGATATTCTTGAGAAGTTGGGTTTGAGTGGTGAGGGGATTATAGGAGTTAAAATTAGAGGGAAAGTTTTTGACCTGCATACTCCTATTTCTGCCGAATTTTTAAATGACCTATCTTCTGGAAGTGTGAAACCTATAACTATTGATAGTCCAGAGGGTTTAGATATTATGAGGCATTCTTGCGCTCACGCTCTCGCACAAGCTGTCAAAAGATTATTCCCCGAAACGAAACTCTCGGTCGGACCTACAACTGAAAATGGCTTTTTCTACGACTTTTATAGACCGAACGGCTTCACAGAAGAAGACCTCAAAAAAATAGAAGAAGAAATGAAAAAAATAAAACAAGAGGGCTTGAAAATAAGAAGGTTTGAGATGAAAAAAGAAAATGCTATAAAAATGTATCAAGAAAAAGGAGAAATTTTCAAAGTTGAGATTCTCAAAGGTATCCCAGAAGATACAGTATCTTTTTACGAGCAGGGAGAGTTCTCTGACCTATGCAGGGGACCTCATGTGCCATCAACAGATATGATAGGTGCTTTCAAACTCGTTTCAATCTCCGCTGTCCATTTCAAAGGTGATGAAAGTTATCCAATGCTTACAAGAATATATGGGGTTGCCTTCCCAAAGGAAGAAGACCTGAAAAGATATTTTGAACATTTAGAGGAGATAAAAAGAAGAGACCACAGAAAACTTGGTAGAGAACTTGAACTTTTCCTTATAGACGAAGATGAAATAGGTCCAGGACTTGTCATCTGGCTCCCAAAAGGAGCAAAAATAAGAAGATTGATAGAAGATGAGTGGCTCAAAATTCACGAGAAAAAAGGTTATAAGCTCGTTTATACTCCTCACATAGCTAAGGTGAATTTGTGGAAAACCTCAGGGCACCTTGATTACTACAGAAAATTTATGTTCCCCCAGATGGAATGGAAAGAAGAAAACAAAGAAAAGAAGAAAGATAGTCAAGATTTTGAGAGAGATATAGGTTATTATGAGAAGGTTCCCTATCAGCTCAAACCCATGAACTGTCCTTTTCACATTCAGATTTTCAAGTCAAAAACAAGGTCTTATAGAGATTTACCTTTGAGGTTGTGTGAGTTCGGAACAGTTTATAGGTATGAAAGAAGCGGAGTTCTTCACGGACTTTTGAGAGTGAGAGGTTTCACTCAAGATGATGCTCATATATTCTTGAAGCTTGAGCAGATAGAAGATGAAGTTGTTGAGATACTTGATATAATGAAATACTTTCTTTCTCTCTTTGGATTCACAGATTACATGGTTTTTCTATCAACGAGACCTGAGGAGAGAGCAGGAACTGATGAAGAGTGGGATTTTGCTGAATCTGCTTTGAAAAAAGCGATAGAGAGAAGCAAGATGAAATACGAAATAGACCCTGGAGAGGGCGTATTTTATGGTCCGAAGATAGATGTCAAGATAAAGGATGTGCTTGGCAGGGTGTGGCAGTGTTCAACGATACAGCTTGATTTCAACCTCCCCAAAAAATTTTCTGCTTTCTACATTGATTCAAACAATCGTCCGCAGAATGTTTATATAATTCACAGAGCGATTTTGGGTTCAATTGAGAGGTTTTTCGGGATACTCATAGAGCATACTGCTGGGAACTTTCCTCCCTGGCTTGCGCCAACTCAATGCGCTATAATAAGCGTAAAAGATACATCAAATTCGTATGCTGAATTTATCAAAAACCTTCTTGAAGAATACAATTTGAGGTGCGAGCTTGATTTATCAACAGGAGAACGACTCGCAAAAAGAGTTAGAGATTGGGAAATGCTCAAAGTCCCATTTATGATAATTTTAGGAGAAAAAGAAAGAGACGAGAAAAAAATTACAATTAGAGAAAAAGGTGGATTGATAAAAACATTTTCAATAGAGGAGGGAATAAATTACATTCTGGGAAGATGCAAAGTAAATTCTGGCGAGTAGGAAGAAGAATAAAAGCTGAAAAGGTAAGAGTTATAGGAGAGGACGGGAAACAAATAGGTATTCTGCCTCTTGAGGAAGCATTACGCCTTGCCGAAGAAAAAGGGCTTGACCTCGTTGAGATAGTCCCTGACGCAGACCCGCCTGTCTGCAAAATAGTTGACTTCGGAAGATTCCTATATGAACAAAAGAAAAAAGAAAAAGAAATAAAAAAAGGACAAAAATCAGTAGAGATAAAAGAAATGAGGTTCAGCCCAAAAATCCAAGAACACGACATAGAAATAAAAGTAAAAAAAATCAGAGAGTGGCTACTTGAAGAGGATGCAAAAGTGAAAATAGTTGTCAAAGCGAAAGGAAGAGAAGCATTATACGAAGATGTGATGAAACAGGTTATAGATAAAGTTATGAATCATCTCGGAGATGTTGCTGAGTTTGAAAAACCACCGTATAAAGAAGGAAGAAACCTTTCAGCCATAATAACAAAAAAGAGAAAATAACCAAATCAGATAAGCAGAGATTTTTCTGAAAATCTTTTCAAAAGCAAATCAAACCTGTTTTTTTATTTTTTTAATTTTTTATTAAAATATATGAATTTATGAGAAAGATAGGAATAGCGGGACCCGGAACGATGGGCTCATCAATAGCTTATCTTTCCGCGGTATCTGGATTTGAAGTTGTCCTTTGGGGAAGAGGAGATGAATCAATTGAGAGAGGCAAAGAAAGAGTTGAAAAAATAATATCTGCTGGATTGAAAAGAGGAAGATTGACCGAGGAGACCGCTCAGAAGATAAGAGAAAAAATAGAATATACAACAGACATTTCACTTATGGCAGATTGCGATATTGTAATAGAATCTGTTGCAGAAGACCTTAAACTGAAAAAAGAGTTCTTTGAAAGGTTAGACAGAGTTTGCAGACCTTCAATAATTCTTGCTACAAATACTTCAACAAAGTCCATAAGTGAAATATCCACTGCTTGCAGGTATCCAGACAGAGTTATAGGCATGCACTTTTTCAATCCAGCTCACATAATGAAACTTGTTGAGGTTATAGAGGGTGTAAGGACTTCAAAAGAAACAACCGAAAGGGTCGTAGAACTTTCACAAAAGCTCGGGAAAGTTCCGATAGTTATTAAAGATTATCCTGGCTTTATTGTAAATCATCTTCTTGTCCCTTTTCTGAACCATGCCATAGAGATGCTGGAAAGCGGAGTAGATGCAGAAGTACTGAAAAAGGTAGCAATGCTCGGGTTGGGGCATCCGATGGGACCAATAGAGCTTGCCGATTTCATAGGACTTGATGTTGTTTCAGCCATGGGTGAGACACTTTATGAAGCGTTCAAAGACAAAAAATTTAATCCTCCCATTTCTCTGAGAAACCTTGTGAAGGTTGGATTTTTGGGTATGAAGACAAAGAGAGGTTTCCTTGATTATAATGGTGAGAAAAAATAGCGAATGATACAGCAATAGCGACAGAAGATGCGACATTTAGAGATTCTGTTTTACCGAATCCTGGAATTTTTATAACTTCGTCTGAAAATTCAAGGGTTTCAGAAGATACTCCTTCATCTTCGGAGCCGAAGCACAAAGTAGCGGGGAATTCAAATTTTGTGGTGAAAATGTCTCTTTCACCTCTGACATCAAAGCAGTATATTTTTGTCATCTTTTTGAGTTCTCCCAGAACCGATTTTCTCTTTTCTTTTATGACATCTATGTGGAAGAACGAGCCAGAAGATGATTTTATCATCGCTGGGGTTATATCGGGGCTCTTTTCAGATGATATTATGACCGCATCTCCGCCGAAAAACTCTGTAATTCTTATTATGTTTCCGATGTTCCCAACATCTTGAACTCCATCTAAAAAGACAACGAAGTTTTTTATCTTTTTTGTTGAGAAGAAATCTTTGAGCGTCTTGTATTTTATATCTACGAGTATTGCTATTCCTTGATGGTCTTCAGATCCTGATAGTTTCGATATTACGTTTGGGTGTACTATTCTGATTTCAGAGTTTGGGAAGTGTCTTTTTGCGAATTCATAAAGGTTTTTTTTGACCCATATTCTTTTTGGTTTTATTTTAGCTTTTGCGATTTCTTTTGCTACTTGCTTGCCGTAAACGAGCATTTTTTTAATTTAACCCAAGGTTTTTCGTTTTGCTTGACTTTTTGAAAAAAATGATTAAAATAATTGCTGGAACTTTGACGCAATTTTTTGAAAAGATTGAGCCGGAAACCTTGATTTTATTAGGGTTTTTTTGCGGTTTTAATATGCCAAAGAGGAATTTAAACCACCTGATTTGTATGCCTGAACGAGTGTCTCATCTCCGTTTTAATATGCCAATGAGGAATTTAAACTTTTCAGTTCTGGAACTTTTTGTCTTCTCAAAACTTGTTTTAATATGCCAAAGAGGAATTTAAACTCTTTGTTTCTTTGCATATTTTACACAATAAAGCTTGTTTTAATATGCCAAAGAGGAATTTAAACCCACAAGCCCTTTCAGAAGGTCTTAAACTCTTCTTGCAAGTTTTAATATGCCAAAGAGGAATTTAAACAGCAGAAGAAACAAGAAGGTCAAGGTTGCCATCAAGAATATCATCAAGCCGGTAAATTGTAATCCCAAGCCGGTGGTCAGTGACCCTGTTCTGCATAAAGTTATATGTCCTGACTTTTTCTGACCTTTCAGCAGAACCTATCTGCTGTTTCCTCTCCTCCAAAATTTTTCTTTCTTGCTTCTCTTTTTCAAGCTGGAAGAGCTTGGCTTTAAGGAGACGAAGAGCTTTTTCCTTGTTCATATGCTGTGATCGCTCCTCCTGACATGTGACAACTATTCCTGTTGGAATATGCTTTATTCTCACAGCAGAGTCGGTCTTATTCACATGTTGCCCCCCCGGACCCGAAGCTCTGAATGTCTCTATTATTATATCTTGCGGAGAGATATTTATCTGAATATCTTCTGGCTCTTCAAGCACAGCAACAGTTGCAGTTGAAGTATGAATCCTACCAGACGCTTCGGTTATCGGAACTCTCTGAACTCTATGGACTCCTGCCTCGTTCTTCATAAAATCCCAAACCCCTTTTCCTTCCATTATAAAAGCCATCTCCTTTATCCCGCCAAGATCTGTTCTTCTCTCATATATCATTTTTATCTTCCAGCCCTTTTTATCTGCAAATTTTGAGTACATCCTGAAAAGGTCCGCAGCAAACAAAGCTGCTTCTTCTCCTCCTACCCCTGCTCTTATCTCAACTATGCAGGAGTTTTTCGAACTAACTTGCTCAAACTCCTCAATCAGCTTTGATAGCTCCTTTTCTAAATTTTTCTTCTCATCAATAGCAAGAGAGACAAGTTCTGGGTCTGATTCGGTTTTTATAACTTCTTCAACATCTTCAAGTTCTTTTATAATTTCTTTCAGTTTTTCAAGCTTCTCTAATTTTTCTTCAAGCTTACCTCTTTTTTCAAGGAGTGATTGGTCAAATTCAGAGGAAAGTTTAAGGTCTATCTGTTCTATTTCTGCTTTGATTCTTTCCAGATCTTTGATGAGTGTTTTTGCTTTTTCGAGCATAGATTTTGGAGGCGACGCCGGGATTTGAACCCGGGAATGAGGGATTTGCAGTCCCCTGCCTTAGACCGCTTGGCTACGTCGCCAAAAAGAAAAAATCACTATGAAATATATATAAAAAGAGTATGAAAATCCAGAGAGAATTTCACAAAATTGAAAAAATCAGCTCAAAAATAAAGAAACATATATCACCGGCCATATCAGTACAACAAACTTCCAGAAAAGAGAGGCACTTTCAATTGAGGGAGTTGATAATGAGCTTTTCTTCCTACTTATGAGAAAAGCTATGATGAGCCATATCAAGCCACCAAAAGCGTGAACCGCATGAGAACCAACTATAAGATAAAAAATTGAGCCGTAAGAACTTGATGTCATTGTAAGCCCAAATCTAACGAGCTGAACCCATTCTCTCCCCTGAAGCAAAAGAAAAACAGCACCAGACAAAATAGTGAGTAAAAGAAAAGTGAAATTTCTCTTTTTATCAAAAATATAAATAAGTATTCCGCTTGCAAACAAGAAAAGGGAGTTGAAAAAGGTCTGCAACACAGGATATGATGGTTGCCCAGGCGGAGGCCAAACCTCATACTGACTTCTCATAACAAAAAAAGTGCTTATCAAACCACCAAAATACATGAGTTCTGCAATTATGAAAAAAATCGTTCCTATCTTTGCCACCTTTACTCTATCAGCTACAATTGGCTCACCTTCGCTCCTGAAACTCATCTCGTAAAAATCAATTTCTTCTTCTTCAATTCCCATATCAATTAACTTTTTCTTTCCTTCTTCGGTATCGTTTTTGTTATCACGCTCCATCAAAGAAAAGTTAATATAAAATTTTCAGATTTCTCAAAAGCAGAAAGGAAACATTTTCCTGATTTTATAATCTTCAAAGTAGAGCAAACTTACTTTCTTACTTTTAGGAAATAAAAAGGAGGTAGAGATTATGGGAGTTCCGAAATCAAAAAGGAGCAGGATGAGAGCAAGAAGAACAAGGGCTCATCTTACTATATCTTTGCCAAACCTTGAAAGATGTCCCAACTGCGGGGGTCTTAAGCTACCGCACAGAGTTTGTTCAGAATGCGGATATTACAGAGGAGAAAAATTTATAAAGTCAGCGCAAGAAATAAGAGAAGAAAGAGCAAAGAAAAAAGAAGAAAAAGCAAAAGAAGAAAAAGCTTAATAATTGGTTTCTTGGTCGCAGGAAGCAAAGGTCCCCTTTCCAGAAAACTACGAATCCCTCATCAAAGTAGAAGAAGGGGAAATAGGAAAAGGAAATCCGCTTATGGGAATAATCCCAGGTCTTCACAGAACATATCTCAATAACATAGCTTACGAGCACTTTAAAAAATATATAGCAGATTATAAAGCCGGAAAGACGCCCCCACCTTTTCCCGAAGGGTCATATATAGTTCTTGTGAACTATGAAGATAAAGAAGGGAAAAAACCTCGTCTTTTTATTGTCATGCATAAGAAAAAGGAGTATGGGCAGACAGGGGGTTGGGGATGGGAAGCGTTCAAACCGAATGGCGAAAGAATCGTAAAAAATCCAGATAAGGACTGCGCAAACTGCCACTATAAAGGAGCAAAAGATTGGGACGGCGCTTTTTTCTCACACTATAAACCGGAATAGAGCTTAAAGCAGATGAGTTTCAAAACCAAAATATATCTTTTAGTCGCTTTAACTCCATCTGTTATTTTCATTATCACCTCTATTTCATCTTATCTGAAAGAAAAGAAAAATTTTTATAATTTGACACAAAATTCAACATATATTATTTCTCTTTCTTTATCTTCCCCTATGCAGTTTGAATCAAAAGACGGAGTTTTAGATGTGCTCACAAACCAAGCTTCACAAATTGAATATTTCTCTTTTGCCGTCGTTTTTGATAAAGATGGAAAAGAATTTGCCCGTTATCCCGATAGCGCACCTTCACTTCAACTCCCTTCAGTTCCTGCGAATATAAAATACCATACATCGTCTTATAAAGGGTATTTATTAGCGTTAAGTCCAATATTCTCGTCAGATGGTTCTGAAGTTTTAGGAGTATTGGGCTTTGCTTTTGATTTAAATAAAATCAACAAAAAAATTTTTACAAGTTTCGCTTTGAATTTTCTGGTAATTTTGGGATTGTTTCTCGTATCTTTGATTGTGGCGAATTTCATAATCAGTTCAGCAATCAAAAATCTTGAGCATGTGAAAAAATCGGTAGGTAACTTGGGGGAAGGGAAACTAGAAGGTTTTGAGGTAAAAGGTTCCGATGAATTCAGAGAAATATCTCAAACCTTGAACGATGTTATAAAAAAGATAAAAGATGCCATAGCTATTGTCTCTGAAACATCAAAGAAAGTTTTTGATGGCTCCCAAAACCTTGCTTCTTCTTCGCTCCAAATCTCCCGCTCCGTGAATGAAGTTTTTTCTAATCTTTCATCTATATCAAATGCAGTAGAAGAATTCACAGCGGTTATAAATGAAATGTTAGGAAGGGTTCAGAGTATATCAAAAAATGCAGAGGAAGTTTTTACAATATCTTCCAGAATAAAATCTGAATCAGTAAAGATAGCAGAGCGTATAACTGATTTTTCAAGGAGATTAAAAGGTCTTATTGAAAGTTTTAGGTATTTTGAGGAGAATATAGAAGGAATAAAGAGAGTGGCAGATATTATATCAGACATAGCAGATCAGACACATCTTCTTTCTTTGAACGCATCAATAGAAGCAGCAAGAGCCGGTGAAGAAGGTAAAGGTTTTCAGGTTGTTGCAAGTGAGGTCAAAAAGCTTGCGGAGAGAACATCAGAAGAGTTAAAAAAAATTGACTCCCTCGCTAATTCAATTCTCTCAACTTATAATGAAATCAAAAAGTACATGCTGGAAGTCGGGAAAAATTTTGAGGAAATTAATAGAAGTGTTCTGGATTTGTCTTCGGAGATGGCAGCAATACAAGAGAATGCGAGTCGGAATAAAGATAATGCTCTTTCTGTTGCTTCCGCTTTTGAGGAACAAGCAAAAACCGCAGGAGAGATTTCAAGAAATTTGCAATCCGTAGTTCAGCTGGCTCACGATTTAAAGGACTTGGCAGAAAAACTTTCAGAATTAGCGCAAGAGATGAAAAAACTTGGAGAAGAGCTTAAAACTTCTGTTTCTTTCTTCAAGATTTAAATCTTCCAGAAAAGATTGAATTTAAGTTTTTCAAAAAATCAAAGCTTGAAAATAAGTTATTTTTCAATATGATCTTTGTGCCTCGCATAAGATTACAATAATTATTAAAGGGCTGAGAGAAAATGAAGAAATGGTACACACAACAGTTATTTTATGAAAACACTCATAAGTCGCTCTCTAATTCTAAAACTTGGTATAAATTTTGCTTCTACGCAACTTGAATACTACATAAATTGGGCAAGAGAAGATATTGAAATAACTTAATTCCTTTTCCTTAAAATAGCGTTCTTCAAAATAAGAAGCATAAGAAAAATAAGTGAGTGAAATATACCGAGGACAAAAAATATACCAGATACACCAAATTTTGCTGAAATCAAACCCATAAAAGTCGGTCCAACTATATTTCCAAGAGAAAAAGCCCAATCCATAAAACCTATTGTTCCACCTATTCTCTCTTTCTCTTTTGCTTCACTTCCAACCTCAGCCATCAAAAACGGATAAGAAAGAGCAGAAAATGAGCCAGAAAACAAAAATATCAAAAAGAAAAAAATCTTTGATCTAAATTCAAAAGAGAGGAGAAGAATTGGGATAGAAGATAAAAAAGCAAAGAGCAAAGCAAAAGAAAACTTATCTTTTACTGAATCCACAAAACGAGCGAAAGAGTACTGCAGAACAGAAGATAACACAGCATAAAGAGTTATCGCCAATCCAACATCAAACTTATCAAACCCGAAATTTTCAAGAAGTAAAGGAGAGTAAGAAATTACAACACCCCTCTGCCAGATCACAAAAAACCAGATCAAAAAAGCCATAAGAAAAACACGCGACCTCAAAATATCCTTTATCTCACTCAAGACATCTCTTTTATGACCATCTACAACCTCCCTATCTTTATCTTTTAAAAATATCAGAGATATAAAAAGGGCAACAAGTCCCATAACTCCCATAGAATAGAAAGCGACAAACTCTCCAAAGAACTTTCCGATAAAACCTCCAACAACAGGACCTACTCCAAATCCAAGCAGGAGAGAGCCACCCAAAATTGCAGCAACCTTACCCTCATTACCCTTTGGCACATTATCTAATGCGTAAGCAAAAGCCACAGGCAAAATCATAGAAGACGCAACACCATGAACCACCCTCACCAAAAACAAAGATAAAAAGTTGTTAGCATGAGAATATAAAAAAGAAGTGATTGAATATAACACAAGACCTACCGCAATAAACGGTTTTCTCCCATACTTATCTGACATGATAGAAGATAAAGGAACAGCGAACATCCTCGCAAACGCAAATCCAGAGTAAATCAAACCAACAAACTTCTCTCCACCTATCCTCTTTGAAAAATCAGCAAGAAAAGGAATTATAAAACCTATACCCAAAATTGAAGTGAAAATCAAGATAGCAGAGTGAAAAACGGGAAGAAAAATATCTTTCCTCTCTTTCACCTCCGTTTCATCAAAATCCTCAGAATGAACTTCGGAATGCATTATTCAAATTGTTATTCACGCAAAATAGATTTTTCAATTATCAAAAAGTAAGAAGAAAATTTAAAATTCATTTCAATGATACTTGAAGGCATAATGAAAGCAACACTTATAGTAAAAATCGTGGTTTTTATTCTGATATCATCTTCTATAATATCATGGGCTTTGATAATCTACAACCTGATAAACTTCAAGAAAATTGAAGATAAAGACGCAGAGTTTATTGATTTTTTCCTGAGTTCAGAAACAAAAGATTTTCTCCGCTCTTACTCAAAATACGACTCATTTTTGCCTTCTCCATTAGCTAAAATGACTCAGGAAGTCGCAGCAGCTATATCATCAAAAAAAGAAATCTTCAAAGAGAGAATTTCAAGAATAATAGAACAAGAGGCAAAAAATATCATCAACGAAATTTCAAAGTTTCAGTTCATATACGCAACTATTGCCTCTTCTGCACCTTTTATAGGACTTTTCGGGACAGTATGGGGAATAATGCACTCGTTTCATCAGATAGGAAAGTTAGGTAAAGTCGGACTTGAAGTTGTAGCTCCGGGAATATCAGAAGCCCTCTTCACAACAGCAATGGGGCTCCTCGCAGCAATACCAGCTGTCATCGCCTATAACTTCTTCCAGAACAAAGTAAAAAGAATTTCCGCAAGGATTGAATTTTTCTCAAATGAACTTGAATCACTTATAATCAAGTCAATTGAATCATCAAAAAATCCAGAGCAACAAAAGACCGTGTCAGACAGAAAGTGATATTTATTCGAGCCACAAAGATGGATCTTCTATCTGTCTCAAAAAAGATTCGTAGTTTGATTTTATCTCGTTAAGAGAATCTCCCCCGAATTTTTCTAAAAACGCCTTTGCTATCTCAACAGCAACAGCAGACCTACCGACAACAGATGCAGCAGGAACGGCACATATATCTGACCTATCAACAAGAGCCGGCTCTTCCCTCATATCCTTCAAATTAACAGAACGCAAGGGAGAGTAAAGAGTAGAAATCGGTTTCATAGCTGCTCTGACAACTATTTCACAACCGTTGCTCATACCCCCTTCTATACCACCTGCTCTGTTAGATGCTCTTTTTATCTTTCCGTTTTCTATTAATATCTCGTCGTGAACCTGCGAGCCAAACCTTCGGGCGGATTCAAATCCCAAACCGATTTCAACCCCCTTTATCGCCTGAATGCTCATCAACGCCTGCGCTATCTTCCCATCTAATTTCCTATCCCATTGAGAATGAGAACCCAAACCCGGTGGAACACCCTTAACCCTCACCTCAAAAATTCCTCCAAGTGTATCTTTTTTTCTCCTTGCCAAATCTATCATCTCTTTCATTTTCTTCTCGGCTTCTTCGTCAGGAGTATAAAGTTCAGATTGTTCTATTTTTCTTCTCATTTCATCGTAGTCAAATTTTTCTGGTACGTTTGCTCTCACGCCTCCTATTTCAACGACGAAAGAGATGAATTCTATTCCGAAGTTTTTGAGAAGTAATTCACATAGTGCACCAGCAGCAACCCTACCCGCTGTTTCCCTTGCAGATGCTCTCTCAGATATAAACCTTGTGTCTTTTATTCCGTATTTGAAAGCTCCGGCGAGGTCGCTATGTCCCGGTCTTGGAACATAACTTGCTTTCATATCCCTCACATCCCTATTCCAGACCGCAATAAGAATCGGAGAACCCATCGTAACCCCATTTCTAATACCAGAAAGTATATCGGCTTCGTCTTGCTCTATTTTCTGTCTGCCCCCTCTCCCATATCCACCCTGTCTCAACCTCAAAAGATGATTTATGTAATCTAAATCCACCCTTACCCCTGCGGGAAAACCATCTACTATAACAAATATTCCTCTCCCGTGCGACTCACCAGCTGTGAAAAACCTCAACACAAGATAATATAAAGTAATGAGTTGAAAGGCAAAATTATTTTTTTCTCCTTTTATTACTGAAAAAAAGAATAAAGAGAAGCAAATAAATACATATAAAATATGAAACATATTTTCCTGCTAATGCCTTACTTGATGGTTTCATTTTCAGAAATTGAAAATCTCAACTCCTACTTTGAAAGAATAAAGAGTCCAAAAATAGATATACCAGCACTCATGAAATTATCAGAAAAAGATACGGTCACTTTACTGAGAAGTTGCACAGATTTAGAAGGCAAAAAGGCATACCTTTCTGTATCAGCTGTTCAGGTAAAGGCAGATAAAAACAAAGTTTGGAAAGTGCTTTTAGAACCCGAAAAACTGCAAGGAGCAATACCAAGCTTGAAAAAAGTAAAAGTTCTCAGAAAACTTTCAGAAGACATATATGAGATAGAATTTGAGGTTGAAATCAATATAATTTCTGTGATCAGACCCACGGTAAGATACATCGCAGTAAGCAGAATTGAAGACCAGAAAATTATTTCATTCGTAAAAGAAGGAGAAAACAAAGGTTCGTGGAGAATATGGCAGGTTTACGAAAGTGAAAAAGATAAAACCTTACTTATTCTTGTTATGTGCGAGTATGTAAGAAACATTCCTATTGCGGAAAAAATTTTCTCTTCAAACCCATATATTGAACTCGGGGTTGTCTCATCTTCTTCTCTTATACCTGTAATTTCTTTGAAAAAATTCATTGAAGAAAATCATAAAGAGAGTTCGGAAAGGTAATTTGAAAATTATTTCACTTTGTTTTTGTTCTTTATATAGTTGAAGATAAACCAGATGTAAAAAATCACAATAATAGATGCGACTGGGAATAGAGCGAAAAAGCCCTTCTGGTGCGGGTCGTCAAATCTACTTGCAAACATAAAGACACCAAACACCGCAAGCGAATATAAAAAAGAAAATATCAGAATATAACCGAACTCCTTTAACCTTGATTTGAAAATATCTTTTAATGTGCTCATACAGATTAAAAGATTACTCACAGAAAAGCAAAAATCAAAAAACAGTAAAAATTTTAAAATTTTAAATGATGGTAGTTATAGGTATAGACCCCGGATTGAGGGAACTCGGATGGGCAGTTCTATCAATAAAAAAACCCAAAAAAATAAAAGTTTTATCTTTTGGAGTTATAAAGACCGAAAGTGAGAACGGGAACACACCCGAGAGAATGTGGGAGATAGGTAAAGAACTTGAAAGGATATTCAGAAAATTCTCCCCATCTCTTTGCGGTATTGAATCGGCATTCGTATGGAAAGACCCATCAGCAGCTTTGAAACTTGGTCTCGTCTCAGGAATGTGCATAGAAATAGCAAGAAGAAAAAAAGCAAAAACAGTAGTTCTTTCTCCACTATACATCAAGAGCAGGATTTCCGGAAACCACATAGCAGATAAAGAAGAAATGCGAAAGAGTGTATTAAGAAAAATAAAAAAAATTCCCAAAGATGTCTCCCATCATGTAATTGACGCAATATCAATAGGAATAAGCGCATTTGAGAAATTTGAAAGAGAAAAAGATGAAAAAGCACAGAGGAAAATGAAAAAACAAAAATATGAAAATGGAAAACTATGAACACTTCTTCTCAAAATAATGCATAATTTGATTTATTTCTTCTGAAAATATGACAGGATAATTATTGTCTTCTGTGGGAGGATCGAGCGATTTGAGATAATCTGGAAGGGACGCAAAATCTCTCATAAACCTATCCCTACAACCTATGATATACTGTTTTTTTTCTCTCTCATCTTTTGGAATAACAAAAGATGGGTTCTGCCCAAAAACTTTTTTCAACATTATCTCAGAGGAATCAAATTCAACATTCTTTGGGAAACTCTCATCTTTGCCGAAAGGATAAACATAATCAGCTACCATTTTATCTTCCTTATATAATCTCTTGAAATTCTTTCTCCCCGGAAAAGTTTTCTTCCCCGCAGAGAGTTTCATTCTTGGTTTTCCTTCATATTCAACGAGCTTATATGCACAGTCAAGATATGGCAGGTCAGAGGACACAGTAAGGTCTGTTCCGACCCCAAAACCATCTACCTTTACATTCTTATCTAACAGCTCTTTTATCTTGTACTCGTTAAGCCCTCCCGATAAAAATATGAAGACATCATGAAGTCCCGCCTTATCTAATTCATCTCTTGCCCACATAGATAATTCGGCTAAATCTCCGCTATCTATTCTGATCCCTCTCACTTTTATCCCTTTCTCTTTGAGTTTGGTTATGACTTCAATTGCGTTTTTAACTCCTTTTTTAGTGTCGTAGGTATCTACAAGTAGGACGGTTCCGTTATATAGTTTTGTGAACTTTTCAAACGCTTCTTTTTCATCATCGTATATCATGATATAGGAGTGAGCCATTGTTCCGTAGACGGGTATACCGTATTTTTTTCCTGCGGAAAGGAGAGATGTTCCCATAAAACCGCAGATATAAGCAGATCTTGCTGAGATTTCAGCAGATTGAGGTGAGTGAGCGCGACGGGCTCCGAAATCTATAAGCATTTTGTCCCCCGCAACAGAAAAAATCCTCGCCGCCTTTGTAGCGGAAAGAATAGAAAACTGAACGAGATTTATTATAGCGGTCTCAATTATCTGTGCCTGCGGAAGAGGTGCAACCACTTCTATCACCGGCTCGTATGGGAAAAATATCCTGCCCTCTTCTAACGACCATATCTCACCCTCAAATCTGAAATCCCTCAGATAATCTAAAAATTCCTTTCTGAAAAGTCCAAGAGATTTGAGATATTCAATTTCTTCATCAGAAAAACGAAGGTTTTGAACAAAATCAATCAGAAACTCAAGTCCAGCAAAAACAAAATATCTGCGAGGAACCCATTTTCTATATCTGACAAAAAAATCAAAAACAGCTATTTTATTTTCTCCCTCAAAAAAGTAGCTTTGCATCATAGTGAGCTCATAAAGGTCAAAAAAGAGATTCATTTTCACATCATTGATATCCATAACATTAAATTGTAAAAACTTGAAATCAAAGTAAAAACAAACTAAAAATACTAAAACTCAAAACTTTTCCTTAAAATATAATGAAAAAGGGAGGTAGTTGAGGTTATGGGAAGCAAAAAAGATAACGAAAGCAAAAAGGAACCAGAAATAAAGTCAAACAAAATAAAAATGGTAGTAGCAACTGTGATAGTAGATAGCATCACACAAAGCCCAGCAGTTATACTCAAAGAAGAAAACGGAAACAGATTTTTACCCATATGGATAGGTATTAACGAAGCAAACGCAATAATGATGGAACTTGAAAACATAAAATTTGAAAGACCTCTTACTCACGACCTCATAAAAAACATCTTCTCAACTCTTGGAATAAAACTCAAAAAGATAGAGGTATCGGATCTGAAACACTCAACTTACTATGCAACAATGTATGTTGAACTCAACGGGAAAGAATATCAAATAGATTCAAGACCATCTGATGCAATAGCCATAGCCCTCAGACTTGGAAGTGAAATATATGTAGATGAACTCGTATTTGATAAAACAAGAAGCTCTGACTTCCTGAAAGGAATTCCAACAGCAATAGCTGAACAAAAGGGAGAGGCACTGCTTGAAATAATATCAGAAGAGGACTTTGGAAAAATGAAAATGTAAAACAACACAACAAGAAAGTGAAATCAAAAAATGAGAAGATTTTCTTCCCTTTTGATCTAATAGCTTTTGCTCTCTCAAAAATAGAGAAAAAATCCAAATTCCAAAAAATACCAAGATATATCCTCGCAAAGAAAAACTTAGAGGTAATCTTGAAAAGAGAAGTTACCGAAGAAGAAATTGATTCGGTTTTTTTCTTCCACACACTATATCTCGTTCAACTTATAACATTTAAACCACTTATGAAGTACGGAGCAGAAATAATTACTGATGAGAAAGAAGAAAAAAATTTACTATATCAGATCAGAAATAAAGGTGTTATCTGCGTATCTGCTCACCTTGGAATACCTGAATCAGCATCTATATTATTTACCGAAAAAGGAGCTGAAATTTTTGTCCTTGTAGAAAACCTCAAATCGAAAATTCAGAATATATTTTTCAGTAGAACCAGAAAGTCATTCGGACTCAACCCTCTGACATCTTTCAAAAAGATGGTAGAAGAAATAAAATCTGGGAGTAGGAATAAGATATTTGTGTTTTTAGTAGATAGACCAATTCCGAACTCAAAAGATATTGAGATATTTGGAGAAAAATCAAAAATGACAGACCTGCCTTTCAGATTATCTTCAAAGTTCAACTTAAAGGTCTTTGGAGTATCAGCAGTAAGAGATAGCAAACTGAAAATCCCTCCCAGAACTTCTGTATCAAATTGGAAAATAAAGCTGAAAATAAGAGAGATTGAGTCATTCAGAGATATGGTGAGATTCATAGAAAGAGAGATTTACGAAAACTATGTTGAATGGAACCCGTTCTTCATATTCCCGTTCACAAAAATATGCCAGGAATAAAAACTCAAGAAAAATCAAAAAGAAAAGGAAATGACTAAAATTAATTATGGTGGAAAAGGAAAAAAACAAAAAGCTGATAGAAGAGAACATAATGCCTATTTTACCCGTATCAAACTTAGTAATGCTACCCGGAGTCAGAGTACCTATTCTGATCATAGAAGAGAAATATAAAAAAATGGTTTTTGATACCGTATCTTCATCTGGATTTGTAGGGATATTTTCAGTAAAACAATCTTTCTTCAGACAAAGGGAAAGAGAGCTTAAAGCTCAGGATTTTTTCCCGATAGGTTGTGCGGGAAAAATCGTCTCTTTCTCAGAAGCTATGAGAGAAGGATACTCTGTCCTGATAGAAGGCATATTCAGGGTAAAACTTGTTGAGGTAATTCAAGATGAACCTTACGATAAAGTGAAGTTTGAAATACTTCCTGATATTCTTCCTCCGGAAGATGAGCAGGAGCGGCTGAAATCTGCGATAATAGAAAAAGCAGTTTTGTTTTTGAGGAAGATAGGAGAGGATCCGGCGAGAATAAGAGATATAGTTCAGTTTGCGAGCGCGATGAGGTTTGAAGAAGTTGTGAACTGGGCTGTATTTTTACATCCACTGAAATTCAACACAAAGCTTTCGCTTCTTGAAGAGAACAGAGTTGAAGAAAGGGCGAAAAAGCTTATTGAAGAAATCAAAAGAGATGTGCTCTATCTTGATCTATTAGAGGTTTTCAGACCTCTCAAACCAAAAGACCCAAGGGTGAACTGATTTGCTCGGGAAATACAGAAATACACTATTTTCTATTCTTGAAGCTGTAATACCAGAAGGCAAGAAATTCCCGAAGGGCAACTCAGACGATGTAGAAAGAATAGAGCAATTCGCAAAACAAAACAAAGCATTCGGAATAATTCTGAAAATCCTCCTTTTCACTATTGAAGAAACAGAAAAAATATCCTCAAAACCAATCAATAAGCGAATAGAAATACTGAAAAAGTGGCAAAAAGGCGGTACCATAAGGAGAGCAATTGCAGAAATAATTCTGACGATTATCAAGTTCTCCCACTTTTACGAAAAAAATGTTTATGAAAATTTCGGGTGTGTATGGGATAAAGCTCCAAAGTTCTACCAGAAACCGCGGTACATGATTCAGGTGAAAACAGCAGACCAATTTTCGGAAGATATAGAGTGTGAAGCGGCAGTTGTGGGAAGCGGAGCCGGTGGCGGAGTGGTAGCAAAAGAATTAACCGATAAAGGTATAGCAGTAGTAATAGTTGAAGAAGGAAAGTATTTCACAAGAGAACATTTCAACGGACAAGCAATAGAGGCGTTCAGAAAATTTTACAGCCCAATCCATCGCATGATAGCTTTTGGAAATGGGGTTTTTGTTATACCATCGGGAAGATTAGTCGGAGGTTCAACAGCAATAAATACAGGAACATGCTGGAGAACACCAGAATGGATACTTGAAAGATGGGAAAAAGAATTAGGTCTCCGCGAACTTTCTCCGAAAAACATGGAAAAATACTTTGAAAAAGTTGAGAATATCATCAGAGTTCAGGAAGCAAGCGATAGAGTAATCGGAGGGATCAAAGAAGTTATAAGTAGGGGGTGCAAACCTCTTGGGTTCAGGCATTACCCTCTGAAGAGAAACGCTCCTGACTGCGATGCTCAGGGCGTCTGTAATTTCGGCTGTCCCACAGATGCAAGATTATCTACTAACATAAGCTACATACCAAAAGCACTTGAAAGAGGAGCTATACTCCTTGAAAAAACCAAACTTGAAAGAATAATAATTGAGAATGGTAAAGCCAAAGGCGTTATCGTGAACTCCAACGGCAAGAAAATAAAAATAAATTCAAAGGTTGTTATAATATCGTGTGGATCAATTATGACACCCGTTGTTCTTATGAAAAACAAAATAAACCCTTCCGGACAGGTCGGTAAAAACCTCACAATCCACCCATCTTTAAATGTCGGAGCATTCTTTGAAAATGATATTATAGACCCACATAAGCACGCACCACAAGCTTATTGTATTGACTCACTCCACAGAGAAGGGATATTATTCTTGCACGCAGGTCTTCAACCCGATGCCGGAGCAGTAGCAATACCATATATAGGAGACATGTTCTCCAAAATCATGTCTGAATACGAAAAGACAGCTTGGTTCGGAGTTTTAGTTGAAGATAGACCATCTGGAATGGTAAAAGCACTGGGAGATAACCCAATAATATTCTACTGGCTCGGAAAAAGAGAAATAGAACTCCTGAAAAAAGGAATAATTACTATGGCAAAAATCTTCCTTTATGCGGGAGCAAAATATGTTTTTCCTCCAATAAGAGGAATAGATGATATAAAATCTTTCGCAGAACTTGAAAGCTTACAAACCAAAAGTTTATCTGCAACCGACTTCAAAATAATCGTAGGATTCCACCCACTTGGCACCTGCAGGATGGGAATTGACCCCAGAAATTCCGTCGTTGATCAAAATCATAAGGTTCACGGCATAGATAACCTTTTTGTGTGTGATGGTAGCGTTGTTCCTACATCTATTGGAGTAAACCCACAAGAAACAATAATGGCGTTAGCAACAAGAGCAGCGGAAAAAATTGCAGAATTTATTACCTGAAAACATCTCGTAAAACTAATTTTTATGAAAGTTCTTGCTATACGACATGTTGAATTTGAACATCTTGGAAACATCGCAAAATACCTCAAACAAAAAAAGATAGAATATAAATACTTTGATGTATGGAAAGAAGAAAAAGTTAAAAACCTTGAAGAATTTTCCGCACTCATAATTTGTGGGGGATACATGGGAGTATATGAAAGCTCAAAATATAAATTCCTCAAAAACACACTCAATACAACAGAGTATTTCCTCAAAAAGCAAAAACCCATATTGGGAATCTGCCTCGGCTCACAAGTCCTAGCACATATACTATCTGCAAATGTCTTCCGAGGAGATAAAAAAGAAATAGGTTTTTTTGATGTATTCAAAAGAAGCGAAGACGAACTTTTTGGAGATTTCCCTCACACTTTCACCGCATTTCACTGGCACGGAGATACTTTTGACCTCCCAAAATCAGCAAAGCTTATTTTCTCTTCAAAAATGTATGAAAACCAAGGTTTTGTATATGAAAAAGCAGTTGGATTGCAATTCCATATTGAGGTCTCAAAAAATATGGTCTTTGAGTGGGCTGAAAAATACAGAGAAGAAATAGAAAAAGAAAAGATAGATACAAAATCATGGGAAAAAGTTAAAGAAGATGTATTTTTTACTATGGAAAAACTTCTCTTTTCCTTTCTTGAAAAATTTCTGCATCGTATATGAGTTTTCCCGCAACTATGGTTTTTTCAACCATACCCTTGAGGTTCCAGCCAATATATGGGCAGTTCTTACCACGCGATACAATATCTCCTTCCATAATGGTAAATTCACGATCAGGGTCAAAAATTATCACATCTCCCCACCTACCCTCCTTTATCTCTCCGCCGTTCAGACCAAATATCTTTGCGGGATTAAAAGATATCAGCTCAACCATTCTTTCAATCTTTATTATTTCTCTTCTGACCAATATAAAACATAAGCTCACAAAAAAATCAGCTTGAGATATACCGAATGGAGATGAAGGGAAATCTGTAAGCTTTTTGAAATCAGGATGAGGAGCGTGGTCGGAAGCGATACAATCTACCAATCCCTCAGCAACTCCTTCTAAAAGAGCTTGAACATCTTTTTTTGAGCGCAGAGGAGGATTTACCTTAAAATTCGTATCTTTCACCGAGAAGTCCTCATCAGAAAGGAGAAGGTGATGAGGGGTTACATCTGATGTTATCTGAGCTTTGCTCTGAGTTCTTTTTATTTTTTCTTTGGCAAACTTCAAGAGTTCAAGCGATTCAGCAGACGAGAGATGAGTAAGATGAAGTTTCCCTTCAACATAGAGCGACAGAAGTATATCTCTGGCAACGCAGACGCTTTCAGCAACAGATGGATAAGGTCCAAGTCCATACTTTAAAGTCAAAACCCCTTCATTAGCGTCCCCAGAAAGCTCGCTATCTTCCGGATGCTCAATAAGAATAAGTCCAAAATTTTTTGAGTATTCAAGCGACTTTCTCAAAACAAAAGAAGAAGATACAGATTTACCATCATCAGAAACCGCTATTATACCCTCTCTCTTCATAAGTCCGTATTCGGCTATTCTCTTACCTTCTCTCCTGAAAGTAGCACAACCAACAGGAAAAAGGCGGACAAAACTGCTCTGAATAGCTCTACTTTTTACAAAAGCGACCATCTGAGGATTATCTATCGGTGGATCTGTGTTTGGCATCATAAAAAGAGAAGTTATCCCCCCTTTCGCAGCAGATAAAGTCCCCGTATAAACGGTTTCGTCGTATGGCTCCCCGGGTTCTCTTATGTGAAAATGAATATCTATTGCCCCTGGGAGAACAAGCTTCCCTTTTGCGTCTATCTCAAGGTCAACCTTCTTCCTCAGAGCTCCCTTGAAAATATCTGAAATTATGCCATTTTCTATAAGTATGTTTCCCTCTTTTATCCCGTCGTGATTTATTATCGTTGAGTTCTTTATGAATATTGAAGATGGCTCAAAACAGAAAAAACCACTTTTGTTATCAACCATACAAATCTTTTATTTTTATTCTTTGACTAATTTTTTTATTTTATCTGCTTTATTTTTGGTATGAGAAAAATTTTCTCAAATCTTATTTTCATTCCGCTCAAAACTGCGGGAAAATTTATCAAAAAGCATATAAAGTCAATCGCTTTCATCACTTTGGGCACAGTATTTATCATTCTGGGACTGGCAGGAGCGGTTCTACCTCTCTTACCCGGCGTGCCGTTTATACTCATCGGAATATCTCTGTATATAAGAACAACGGGAAAACTCTTGAAAATCATCGAGAAGACCCCTCTTAAAAACCAGCTTGAAAAAAAGATAGAAACAAAGACAAAACTATATGCAATCTTGCCTATGTGGATTCCTCTGTTTATTTCTCTTGCTTTCCTTGACCTTTCAGATAAAAAACAACTCATCATCTTCTCCGCTTCATCTATGATTTCAATTTTGCTATCAATTTACATCATCAAAGTAAAGACAATAGGGGAAATATTAGGTATAGAACCAAACAGAGAAAAACAGGAGGGAAAAAATAAGAAAGATAAGGTAAATAAAAAGCGATAAAATAATCCTGAAAACAATTAAAAGCGAAATTTTAATTTTAAAATCAGAAGCTCTTTAAAATAATAAGTAATGTCTGAAAAGGAGCAAAAGATAATTATCATAAAGAAAAAGCCGCGAGAAGAGACATTTCAAGCTCCAAAGGAGAGCACACCACCCACACCCGAACCTGAAAAAAAAATTGAAGAAGACAAAAGTTCTGCAAGAGATTTTAAAAAGCACGAGCTGAAAAGAGAGAAAACGGTTCATCACGAGAGAAAAGAAACAAGATCTGAATTCAAGAAAAAGTTCAAACCCCACAGGGAAACTCAACGCCCCCAAACAAAGACACTTAAAACCCAAGAAGAAGAGAAAGAAACACATAAAAAAGAAGAAGCAATAGAAACTGAAAGAAAAACAGAGGAAATAAAAAGAGAAAAAATCCAGCCCGCAAAAGAATTAAAGGAAGAAAAAAAGATTGAAATCAAAACCCAAGAAGCAGAAGAACAAAAAGAAGAAACAATAGAGAGAAAAGAAGAAAAAAAAGAGGAGTTCAGAGAAGAAATAGAGATATTTGAGGGCGGAGAATTCGTAATACCCTTTAGACCAAGAAAACCTTTCTTCAAAAAGAAAAAGAGATTTGATAAACAAGAAAAAATCGTTCAACCACAGCAACCATCATTACCCCAAAAAATAAAAATTCCAGAAGAAATAAGAATAGCAGACCTATCAAAGATAACCGGAATAAAAGCGTCTGAAATAATCAAAAAACTTCTTGAACTTGGCAAAGAAGCGAATATAAACAGCTTCATAACAAAAGAAGAAGCCGAGCTGATATGTGCTGACTTTGGCATAGAGGTGGAAATAGAAGAATTTGATGAGAGCGCTTTTATTGATACATCACCAGACCCAGAAGATAAACTAAAACCAAGACCACCAGTCGTTGTTGTGATGGGGCATGTTGACCATGGCAAAACAACACTCCTTGACGCCATAAGACAAACAAATATAGCAGAAAAAGAAGTAGGTGGAATAACTCAAAGCATAGGAGCATATACAGTAGAAATCCAGAGAAAAGACACGGGAGAAAAGGGAATAATCACTTTCATAGATACTCCGGGACACGAGGCATTCACAGAAATGAGAGCAAGAGGAGCAAAAGTCGCAGATATAGCAGTTCTCGTCGTAGCAGCAGATGAAGGAGTAAAACCACAAACAGAAGAAGCAATCTCACACGCAAAAGCAGCAGGAGTGCCAATAGTTGTTGCAATAAACAAAATAGATAAACCGGGAGCAAACCCAAACCTCGTCAAAAATCAGCTCGCTCAAATCGGGTTGATACCCGATGAATGGGGAGGAGATACGCTGTTCGCTGAAATATCTGCAAAAAGAAAAATAGGAATTGAAGACCTCCTTGAAAAAATTTTGATTCAAGCAGACCTCCTGAACCTAAGGGCTAACCCAGATAGACCAGCAGAAGGAGTAATAATAGAATCAAGCATAGATAAGGGATTTGGATATGTCGCAACAGTGATAATCCAACGCGGAACTTTGAGAAGAGGAGATATATTTGTCGCAGGATTAACATGGGGAAAAATCAGAAACATCTTTTCAGATAAAGGAAAAGTGCTCAAAGAAGTTGAACCAGGCTTCCCAGCAAAAATAGTTATTGGAGGAGAAGAGCTTCCGCTTGCGGGAGATAAGCTCTATGCCGTCAAAGATGAGCAGATCGCCTCAAAAATAGTAGAGGAAAGAAAGAAAAGACAGAAAAAAAGAACTTCAATCTCACTTGAAGAAATTTACCAGAAACTTTCCGAAAGCTCAGAAAAGGTTGTTCTACCGCTCATTTTGAAAGCGAACTCAAAAGGAGCCCTTGACGCACTTGAAAAAGAAATCAACGAAATCCAAATCCCACAACTTGAAATCAGAATAATTCACAAGGGAATAGGAGTTATATCACAGAGCGATATAAACCTCGCATCAGCATCAAACGGAATTGTGATAGGATACAGCGTAGGGATAGAAAAACAAGCTCAAAACCTCGCAAAAATGCACGGAGTTCAGGTGAGATTATATAAAATAATCTACGAAATAGTTGATGATATTAAAAAAGCAGCTCAGGGGCTTTTGAAACCAAAAGAAAAAGAGGTTATAGTCGGCAGAGCAAAAGTTCTCAAAATATTCAAACTTTCCGTAGGAAAAGTCCTCGGATGCATCGTGGAAAGCGGAAAACTCTCACTTGGACTATACGCAAGAGTAAAAAGAAATGGAAACATAATATGCGAAGGAAAAATCACATCTCTGAAAAGATTTAAGGATTCTGTTCAGGAAGTAAAAGAAGGTGAAGAGTGCGGAGTTCTGCTTGAAGGATTAACCGATGTCAAAGAAGAAGATATAATTGAATGCTACCAAATCGTTAAAGAAGAAATAAAAATCGTGTAAAATCAAAAGAAAATAACCCAAAACTTCTGGTGAGATGAAATTTAGCAGAAAGGGCGCCGGGGATAACTATTCAATCCCCGGCAAAACCCAAAAGATTACATGCCCTTTGTCTTTGCCTCCTCAGCAATCTTTTCTTTGGTCTTCTCTCCTGCCTCACAGATATCAAAGTTTTTCACCGAGATCTCTTTATTGTCTTTTTTGACCACCACATCTGTTTCACAAACACAACCCGACCTGAAACTCACTTCAACAACGAAGTTCTTACCATCTTTTGTCCTCACATTAGATTTTACTATACCACCAGAAGGTTTATTACAGCCCTTTTCAAGAACGAGATTTTCAAAAGATACATTTATTTCTTTGCCGTCTTCTTTCTGAATGCCTGTATTACCAGAAATTATGAACTTTTTATCATCTTTATCTTTTATGATTGTGAGGTTATGAGAGTACGATTTTACAATGTTGCCGTTGACTCTGAGAGTATTTGTTATTGCAAGAGCAAACTCCCCTGTTGAGGCGGGCTGAATATACTTATATCTATAAGCAGAAACGGAAAAATTGGTTGAAGGAGAGGAGAATGAAACATCAACGCTCGTCTCCTTCAACAGAGATTTTGGATTATCTCTCTTTTCTCTCTTGTGAGAACCTTTTACCGTAATTTTTTCAGAATTAGCGGTCAAGTTCAATTGAAAAGTGGTATTAAGCGAAGTTCCTTTTGATATATTAGCAGAAATATCACCGCTTAAATCATATTTTTTCTGAGTAGAATAATCTGTTAAAGATACATTAAAAGATGAGGACATACTACCTGACTTATCAAGGGCATTCCAGCTCATAGTTCTTTCACCGCTTCCAGAAACATACCTTCCTTCTTCTGTATCGTCAATCTTTATATCTTTCACCTTAACGCTTTCGGTTCCTGGTTTAAAATCAGCAAAAACGGCTCCTGTTATAAAATTCACATATTCATCTTGCGACTTGGAGAATTTCAGATTGTTGAAGGTTATAGAAGCAGTAAGGTTGGTTTTTGAAGTAATTGTTGCTGCCAACGAGAATTCTCCCGAAACCTTATATCCATCAACATCACAACTTGAAATTACTACTCTGCTGCAGGAGATCTCAATAGGTAAAGATGATGATTGAGGAAGTTTCTCACAGGACCAGTTTTTATTATAACACTTTCCTAAATTCAGCATTAGATCTCTTATTAGTACAGCTATTAGTACAGCATATCTTTTCCCGAGCTTTTCAGCATTTTCATCAAAAATATGTTTAAGTTTTTCAATCTTCTCTATTTCGCTTTTTGGAAGGTATAGTGTGAGAGCTTCTTCAAAGTTCAGCTCATTTTTTACTTCATTTTCTATATCATCAGAACTACTTGCAGAATCTTCTTTTCCGAGGATACGAGGAGCCCTTCCCGTAAGAAGATTTACTTCCTGAATTGAGGTTTCTATAAGGAGCGGGTTAAGCTCTGTTTCAGTCAAAAGAGCGACCTCGCCAGCAGAATCAGTAACAGCGCTTTGTATCTCCTGCTGAGTATTCGGGTCAAGCTGTGATATGTCTACTTTATTAGTAGTTTCCTCTCCTTTCCCTCCTGCACAGCCGAAATAAAGTAATCCAAAACCGAAAAGAAAAGCCAAAAGTTTGCCAAAAGTTATATTTATTTTTTTACTTAACATGTTCTTTCACCTCCTTTCACAGAATAGTAAGCAAAAGTCATTCCATATTCAGAATATCAGAAAAACAGCAGAACTGGATACTTCAATAACCAATCTCTGGATACTTTCATACCCAGAAGAAAACAGAAAAATAAAAGGTCAAAAAAAGAAAAAGAAAAGCAAGAACTAAAATGAATAAAAATGAGAGGTTTGAAAATACCTTATCATGTTGCGATAATAATGGACGGGAACGGGAGATGGGCTCAGAAGAGAAACCTACCAAGAATAGAAGGACACAGAGAAGGAGCAAAATCGGTTGATGATGTCGTTGAGACAGCAAGAAAAATAGGCGTAAAATTCCTCACTCTCTACGCATTTTCAAAAGATAACTGGAAGAGACCGAAAGAAGAGGTCTCCGCTCTCATAACGCTTCTCAGAGATTACATCAAAAAAGAGAAGGAAAGAATGAAGAAAAACGGAATAAGATTTAATGTCGTTGGGGACATAAAAGATTTCCCAAAATATGTCCAGAAACAAATAAAAGAGGTGATGGAATACACGAAAGATTGTGATAAAATGACCCTTACCCTTGCACTGAGCTACTCAGGGAAAAACGAAATAGTCAAAGCGGTGAAAAAAATCGCTCATCTTGTGAAGAAAAACAAGTTATCACCAAAAGAGATAAATCAGGAACTCCTGCAAAAATTAATGGGACTTCCAGATGTTGAACTCCTTATAAGAACATCAGGGGAGATGAGAATTTCTGATTTTCTGCTCTGGCAGATTTCATATGCAGAACTTTACTTCACAAAAAAACTCTGGCCAGATTTCAGGGGAAAGGACCTCATAAAAGCCATAAGATGGTTCTCAAAGAGAGAAAGAAGGTTCGGAATGACATCAGAGCAGATAAAAAAATTAGAAGTTGAAAAAAGTGAGAAAATATAATTTTGCCACAAAAAAATGAGCTGAAAATTTTAAAATTACTTATAGATGGTAATTGAATTTCTTGCAAAACTCATAATATCTCTTGCAGTTATGACATCATTTTTGTTCGGTCTCATATGGTTTATGAAAAAAAGAGGATTATTACTTATCCCTTTCCAAAATATTGATCATCAGAAAATGCAAATCACATCTTTTTTAAAGCTCACCCCAAAAGCATACCTTTTCACAGTTAAAATAGAAAATAAGGAGTTAGTCGTAGGAGTCACAGACAAAAACATAAATTTAGTTTATGAAATAGATCAAAAACAACAAAAATAAATCCGCAAAAATCAGTGCGATTTGCAAACCAAAAGAAAACTTGAATTTACAAAAATAATCTACCACTATACATACTCTAAAAAAAAGGAGGTATATCTCATATGAGCGGAGAAAATATAAAAGAGAAGGAGACAAAGCGAAAGAGCAAATACGAAATACTTCTTGAAAAAGAAAAAAAACTCTTTTCCGCAGGTGGAAAAGATAAAATAGAAAAACAGCACAAGGAAGGGAAACTCACAGCCCGCGAAAGATTACAGCTACTATTTGATAACGGAGAATTTGAAGAAATAGATAGGTTCGTAGAACACAGAATCACAGAATTCGGAATGGGAGACAAAAAATTTTTAGGAGACGGAGTAATAGTTGGTTATGGGAAAGTAGATGGTAGATTAGTTTTTGCTTTCTCGCAGGACTTCACGGTCTTCGGTGGCTCACTCGGTGAAATGTTTGCGAAAAAAGTATGCAAAATCTTTGACATGGCAGCAAAAACCGGCTCCCCAATAATAGGTCTGAACGACTCCGGCGGAGCCAGAATTCAGGAAGGAGTCCTATCGCTCGGAGGATACGGAGATATATTTTTGAGAAATGTAAGGTATTCCGGAGTTATACCTCAGATATCGGCGATAATGGGACCCTGCGCTGGAGGAGCTGTATACTCACCGGCAATAACTGACTTCATATTCCTCGTCAAAAAAACAAGCTATATGTTCATCACTGGACCTGATGTCACAAAAGCTGCAACATTTGAGGAAGTGACAAAAGAGGAATTAGGAGGTCCCGAAATTCACATGGAAAAATCAGGTGTTGCACATTTTCTCGCAGAGAACGACGAGGATTGCATAGAGAAAATAAGAAAGCTTCTTTCTTATCTGCCAAGGAACTATCTTGAAGACCCACCATTTATACCTTCCGAAGACCCAGAAAACAGAAAAGTAGAAGAGTTAAAAAACATAATTCCTGAGGACCCAAACTTAGCGTTTGATGTGAGAGATGTAATAAACACAGTGGTAGATAGAGATAGCTTTTTTGAGGTTCAGAGCGGTTATGCTCAGAACATAGTTATTGGTTTTGCGAGAATGGCAGGAAAAGTTGTGGGTATAGTTGCGAATAATCCAGCTCACCTTGCAGGTTGTCTTGATATAAACTCTTCCGAAAAGGCAGCAAGATTTGTCAGGTTCTGCGATTGCTTCAACATACCAATCGTAACATTTGTTGATGTTCCGGGTTTCCTTCCTGGCACAGCACAAGAACACAACGGAATAATAAGAAGAGGAGCAAAACTTCTTTACGCTTATGCAGAAGCAACAGTTCCGAAAATAACCTTGATTATGAGAAAAGCTTATGGTGGAGCTTATGTCGTTATGGGTTCTCGCCATCTCCTTGCAGATGTCGTCTTTGCACTCCCACAAGCTGAAATAGCTGTGATGGGAGCAGAAGGAGCAGTAGATATAATTTTCAGAAAAGAAATCCAATCTTCTCCCGACCCCAAATCAGCAAGAGAAAAATTCATCAACGATTACAAAAAGAACTTCGCAAATCCCTGGAAAGCAGCAGCACTTGGATTCATAGACGATGTGATAAAACCAGAAGATGTGAGAATAAAAATCATAAAAGCCCTACATGCTCTTGAAGACAAAGTTGATAAATTGCCACCGAAAAAACACGGAAATATACCCCTCTGAGAAAAGCTCTACAAATAAATAAAAAAGTATGGAGCAGAGAAAAGAGAAAAAATTTGTAGTTCTATTTCCCGGTCAGGGAAGTCAATCGGTAGGGATGGGATACGACTCAAAAGAAGATGAGACAGTATCTTATTTTTTAAAGAGAGCAGATGAAGTTCTGAACTTTCCTCTATCTTCGCTTATGTTCAGTGGTCCAGAAGAAGAGCTGACCCTTACTGAAAATGCACAGCCAGCAATATTTACTTTGAGCTACGCTCTATTTCAGGTGATGAAAAGAGAGTTCTCAAAGAATGGGAAGGAGCTAAAGAACTTTTGTGTTTCCGCAGGTCACAGCTTAGGAGAATACACAGCTGTCTCATGCGCAGGAGCAATCTCTTTTGAAGACGCCCTGCAGGTCGTCAGATTCAGAGGGAAATTCATGCAGGAAGCCGTTCCCAAAGGAGAAGGAGCTATGGTGGCTATACTATCAAACCTTGAAGTGATACAAGAAATAATCAAAAACAAAGAAAATGTCTGGATATCTAATATCAACTCCGAAAATCAAATTGTTCTTTCGGGCAAAAAATCAGCAGTAGATACAATTTGTGAAGAGATGAAAGAGAAAAAAATAAAGTTTATCCCTCTTAAAGTTTCTGCTCCTTTCCACTGTCCGCTCATGGAAAAGGCAAAGGAAAAACTCTCAAAAGTTATGGAAAAAATAAGTGAGAACGGATTTGACTTTCCTGTTATCTCCGCTCACACCCTTGAGTTTTATACAAAAGAAAAGTTAAAAGAAACTCTGCTTTACGGAATTGTTGCACCGGTAAATTTTCTCGGTTGCATAAAAAAACTACACAGCATGGGATTTGATACATTCGTTGAGGTAGGACCCGGAAAAGTTCTCTCTTCGCTCGTCAAAAGAATAATTCCCTCCTCAAAAGCTATTTCTATAAACTCAGTCAAAGATGCAATAGAATTCGCCAGAGAATTTTTTGCAGAAATTTCGCGGTAAAACTTCGGCTCATAAATCTCCCGTTCAAGCTACTTTTAATAAAGCGAATTAATAAAATTTTAAGATTTGAGAAAAGTTCGTAATTGATAAAAGGAGGTGAAAAATGCAGAAATTAAGCACAGAATACATAGCACATGAGGAGGACGAAAGAGCTAGCGGAAAAGAGCAAAAAAAAATCTACATAGGAACTGCTGGAATTCCCCATTCAGTTGAACCCGAAAGCGGAGAGGAGCTAACATTAGCTGGCATAAGAAAGATAAAAGAGCTGTCGCTCTCTGCCATGGAAATAGAGTTCGTAAAGGGAATCTACATAAAGGAAGAGCTTGCAAAAAAAGTCAAAGAGACGTCAGAAAAATACGGAGTAATACTGACAGCACACGCACCATACTACATAAATTTTGGAAATCCCGAAAAAGCAGTTCAATCAGAGCAGATTCTACTTCAAACAATAAAAATAGCAGGGCTATGCGGAATAAAGTCAATAGCGTTCCATCCATCATACTACATGGGGCAAAGCAGTGAAGTAATTTTCAACAGAGTCAAAAATTCGCTCAAAAAAGTCATTTTTGTCGCAAAAAAGAAAGGAATACTGAAATCAGATATAAGACCTGAAACCGCAGGAAAAATTTATCAGTTCGGAGATTTAGATGAGATAATAAAACTTTGCAGGGAAATAAAGGAGCTCAAACCTTGTATAGATTTCGCTCACATATACGCAAGGTCAAAAGGTCAAATAAACGGATACGACGGTTTTATGAAAGTTATGGAAAAAATACACAAAGAACTCGGAGATATTGCAATAGAAGATATGCACTGCCACATAGAAGGAATAGAATTTGATTCAAACGGAGAAAAAAGGCATGTTGATTTTGAGAGGTCTGAAATTGATATAAGGGGATTAGCAAAGGCGTTAAAAGAGAGCAAAGCAAAAGGAGTGATAATCTGCGAAAGTCCCTCTCTTGAAAAAGATGCTCTGATCTTAGCAGAAATCCTTATGTGAAGATGGTGGGAAAAAACATAAAAGAACCGGTATATCTTGGACTTATAGGTTTTCCCGCGTTTCACTCACTTTCTCCACGAATGCATAAAAAAGCTCTAAAATTGCTCAACATCAACGGCGAATATCTGGCTTTTGAAATCCCACCAGAAAGATTTGAAAAAGCGGTTGAAGGAGCAAAAAATTTAGGTTTCAGAGGACTCAACATCACTCTGCCCTTCAAAGAAAGAGCTTACAAAATAAGTGATGAGATTGGCTCAGATGAGGTAAAATTCATAGGTTCAGCAAACACACTCCTTTTTGAAACGGGAAAGATAAAGTGCTTCAACACAGATGTGTTCGGATTTGAAAAAGCGCTCGAAAAAAAAGGATATTCAATTGAAGGAAAAAAAATAGCGGTAATAGGAGCCGGCGGAGCTGGAAGAGCGATAGTTTTTTCCTCACTCAAAAACAAGGCAAAAAAAATCACAATATTCAACAGAACAAAAAACAAGGCGGAAAAAATAGCCGAGGATATGCAATCTCTTCAATCAAAAACAGAAATAGAGATAAAAGACCTGAAAGAAATAGATATTGATGAATTTGATATAGTAGTGAACGCCACAAGTTTAGGATGGAAAGATGAAAATGTGCTTGATATCTTTCAAAGAGTAAAAATGAAAAAGAATCAAGGAGAAAGGAAACTTTTTTTTGATACCGTATACAGAAAAACCCCGTTTCTTAAAGAAGCAGAAAAATTAGGGTATGATACGGAGGACGGAAAATGGATGCTTGTTCTCCAAGGAGCAAAAAGCTTTGAGATATGGTTGGGCATATATCCCCCAGAAGAAGATATGCTCAAAGAAATAGAAAATATATGAAAAAATGCTTGGCGAAAAAACAATAAAAACCGAGAAAAAATCAAAGATTAAATTAAGCTTCAATATCACAGTAATAGCTATTTTGCTTTTGATTTTGCTTCCAAGCACAACAAACTCACACAAAATAGAACACAGGAGATACATAAAACTTTATGTCGGGCAAGATAAGATAACTTTATTGATTGTTTTCAGAGTTCCGCCGGGAGAATCGGCTTTCAAAATACGAAAGGAAAACGACATAAACCGAAATGATTTCATAGATGATGATGAACTCGAAAGAATAAAAGATATGTTAGCTTTTGAATCTATAAGGGGCTTATCAGTAAGGTTTCAGAAAAGACCCGTAAATATCAAGGTCATAAGAAAAGATGTGGAATTAGCAAGAGAGTCGTATTCTTCTCTTGAGATCACAGGAATTTTTGAGGTAGCTATATGGCTTGCCCCAGCGCCACCGCCCCCCAAATTCTCAATATCAATAACAGAAAATCTATACGACCACTCACACCTTGAACTTGAATCTCAATTCAAATTCAAAGTAGAAAAAGGGAAATTATCAGAAGACGAAGAAGGTAAAATAGTGGGAGAGCTGAAAAGGTTTGAACCAATATCAATAACCTTTGAGTGGTAGTTAAGATCAACCGAGCAAAAACTCACTCTCTTGAATTCCTCTTGGTCTTGCTCTTGATATACCAGCACAGATTCCAACAAGAAAAGAAATAGATATGTTATGAGTCCCTGCAAATGAAATAATTGTAAATGGTATTCCGACAACCGGAAACAATCCGGTTATCATCAGAAGGTTTATCACAATGTGGAAGGCGATAATTCCTCCTGTCAAAGCACAGATAATTCTGCTCAATCTATAATCTGAAAAAGCGGCTTTGAAAAAAAGAGAAAATATAAAACCGAAGACAAATATAAGTGAGATGAAAACACCTATAAACCCGAAGTCCTCGGCTATAGATACAAACGCAAGGTCGGAGTGTAGATTTGGGAGCCATTTCCCTTTGCTATGCTCACCCTTCGCAAAACCCATTCCCATCAATCCCCCTCCGCTTATAGCTATTTTAGATTGAAGCGTCTGATAACCAGTAGATAAGTATTCACTTTCTGGATTCAAAAATGCCTGAATCCTCTTCCTGTGATAATCTTTAAATCCATACTTCCATATAACAGGCAACATAAGGGAAAAAACAACGAAGAACAAAAAAATCAACCTTAAAGATATTCTTGATAAAAGAAGTGATAAAAGAAAGATTACGAAGAACACAGAGGCAGAACCGACATCTGGTTGAGCTGCTATAAAAAAAGCAGGTAAAATATTCAAGGCAGCAAGAATAAAGATGAGAACAAATTTTTCCCTACGCAGAGCGATAAAATACGCACTTGATATAGCAGATGCAACCTTCAAAATCTCCGTCGGCTGAAAAGTTATACCAAAAATCGTAATCCATCTTTTCGCACCGAAAACCTCTAAACCTGCTACCTTAGTGTGAACAGACAAAATAAAAGATGCTATAAAAAGAACAATAGAAAAAATAAATAAAAAACCTCTGAATCTGAAATTTGATATAATCAATCCAGATACAAAAGAGAATATTGAAAGCCCAAGAGAAAAAATATGTTTGTAAAAAATATCCAGCTCCTCAAGTTTCTGAGAAATGCTCAACATGTTGATAGCGCTGATTATGACAACGATAAAATAAAGAAGAGAAATCAAAACCTTAAAAACCCTGTCAGAAGAAACCATAACAAAAAAATTAAAAGTTTATTTTATGAGTTCAAAAACTGATTTAAAATCTCTTATGAGTTTTTCCGGACTATCACTTCTCATCAGTGTTTCTCCGATAAGAAACCTTCTTATACCTTCTTTCGCAATATACATCACATCAGATTTTGTTTTTATTCCGCTTTCCGCAACAACTATCTTACCTTCAAGATATTTTCTGAACTTCCTGAAAATCCTGATCGCTCTTTCTATATCAACATCAAGCGAATGAAGATTCCTACTGTTTATTCCGACCAAAAGAGGAGATACACGAACGACTTTTTCCATACCTTCTTCTGAGAAACACTCAACGAGTGGCTCCATCCCTAAACTTCTTGACAATTTTATAAAATCTTCGAGAACATCTTCTTCAAGCGCTTCCGATATAAGAAGGAGAGAATCAGCAGATAGGCGAGCGGTTTCAAAAATCTCTTCTTCAAAAATGATAAAATCCTTCCTCAGAACAGGTAAAGAAGTTTCCCTCTTTGCGACAACAAGGTCTTCTAAACTGCCATTAAAGTATCTTTTCTCTGTGAGAACAGAAATAGCATCTGCCCCAGATTTTTCATAAATTTTAACCTGAAAAGCGCAATCTGAGTTTTTTATCAATCCAGAAGACGGAGAAGACCTTTTAACCTCGGCTATTACCAAAATTCCATCTTTTTTCAGAGCTTGAACAAAAAGGTTATTCTCAAGCTGAGATTTTCCGAACTCATATATTCTGCGAAAGTCCCCTCTTTCCTTTATTTGAGCTGAACTTCTTTTCTCACCGATAATTTTCAAAAGAAACGAATTTTCGTAATGTGGCTCCATAAAAGATAGCCCCACGAAATTCATCTTGCCGAAAGAGATACGTTTTCTTGCGTTGATTCTTTGAGATGCTTTATGTATATCTGGAGGTCAAGTATAGCAGAAGGAGTTATTCCCGGAATCATGATAGCTTCACGAAGGTTTTTCGGAGAATATTTTTTTAGCTTCTGCTTAACTTCATTCGATAGCGTAGGTATTGAATCAAAATCAATGTTCTGAGGAATAACCCACTTCTCAAGGTCTCGGAGATACTTCGCTCTCTCAATTTCCTGATTTATGTATCCCTCATATTTTATAGATATTTCAACTTCTTCTTTAACATCTTCGGGAAAGCTTTCTATTTCAGGAGCGAAGTAATTGAGTTTATCTATTGTTGCACCGGGACGTTTGAGAATATCTTTCAGAGAAAGGGGCTTTGATAGTTCCCCTTCTATTCCGAGCTCCTTCAACTTCTCGGCAAACTCTTTTTTTGTAGTGATGATTTTGCTCGAGAGTATATCCATAAGCTTTTCAATGTTCTTTTTCTTTTCCAAAAACTCTTTCCACTCTTCATCTGATACAAGCCCGAGTTTTCTTCCGAGCTCTCTCAATCTCAAATCTGCATTATCTTCTCTCAAAAGCAATCTGAACTCAGAGCGAGATGTAAACATTCTGTACGGTTCATCGGTTCCCTTAACCACAAGGTCATCTATCAAAATTCCGATGTAAGCTTTATCACGCGTGATAACAATCATTTCCTCTCCCATAGCTTTCAGAGCGGCATTTATACCGGCAACTATACCTTGTGCTGCTGCCTCCTCGTATCCTGTTGTTCCGTTTATCTGTCCAGCAAAAAACAGACCTTCTACAAGCTTCGTTTCAAGAGTGTGGTAAAGCTGAGTTGGATCGCAAGCATCGTATTCAACCGCATAAGCAGGTCTTATAATCTCAGCCTTCTCAAGACCAGGGATAGTTCTCAAAAATTTCAGTTGAATTTCATAAGGCAAGCTTGAAGAAATTCCAGCGGGATAAATCTCTCGCGTATCGTATCCATCTGGTTCAAGAAAGACGATATGCTTATCTCTGCTCGCAAATCTTACAACTTTATCTTCTATTGATGGGCAATATCTAACTCCTACTCCTTTTATGAGTCCCCCGTACATAGCAGATCTTGTGAGGTTTTCAAGAATTATTCTGTGTGTTTCGGGTGTTGTATGAGTAATATAAACAGGAATGAGTTTTTGTGTTATTTTCTTTGTTGAGAAAGAGAAGCGAGGAGGGGGATAATCTGATTCCTCTTTTTGTAAAGATGAAAAATCAATGGTTTTTGCATCAAGACGAGGTGGAGTTCCCGTCTTCAACCTCATAAGCTTAAATCCTAACTTTTCCAGTGCTTGTGAAAGTCCATAAGATGCCTTTTCCCCCAATCTTCCACCTTCAAGGGAATCATGTCCTATGAAAATCTTTCCACCAAGAAATGTTCCTGTTGATACCACAACACATTTTGCGAGAAAGACAATTCCGAGGTCTATTTTTACTCCTTTGACTTTTTTTCTTCCGTTTTTTTCCTCTACCCATATATCTATCACATTTCCCATTTTTATTTCAAGGTTTGGAGTATTCCAGAGAGTTTTTTGCATTTCCTGTCTGTAAAGAGCTCTATCGCATTGAGCCCGCGTTCCTCTTACCGCTGGACCCTTTGAGGTGTTAAGACGCTTGAAGTGTATTCCCGTTTTATCTGTATTTTTCGCCATCTCACCCCCAAGAGCGTCTATCTCTCTTACGAGATGCCCCTTCCCTATTCCACCTATTGAAGGATTGCAAGACATTTGAGCTATTTTATCTATGTCGCCGGAGATAAGTAGAGTTTTACAGCCCATTCGTGCGCTCGCCAAAGCTGCCTCACAACCCGCGTGTCCCCCACCTACAACTATAACATCATACTCTCTGTCGTAAACAAGCATACCTTGTCCCGAAAAAAATAGTCAAATCTAAATATTTTAAGCGAACAGCAACCTTGCAGATGAATTTTCTGATTTTGTAATTTTGCACAAGGAATTTTCAGATGAAAGCTTATAAAATCGTTCGCAACCTTTTTGAAAATTATTAAAATTTATCTTAAATTTAAAGGCAGGAGGAGGGAAACTAAAATGGAAAGAAAAAAGGCACAGACCAAAAAATCAAAACCAGCTAAAAAGAACCACATAGAAGAAAAAAAGGCAAAACTAAAAAAAACATATAAATTTGTAGGGGTAAAATCAGCAGTAGAGTTCATAAAAAAGGAGTTCAAACTCCCGTTCAGCACAAAAGGTATAGAGAACCAAATAATAAGGAAGAAAATCGGAAAAATCTTGAAACTAAACGGAAGGAAGATAAGAGTTTTTTCCTCGCCAGATGTTGAAAAACTCAAAAAGCTTTACAGCTCGTATGTGGTTGGAGAGAAACTCAGAAAGATATATCCTGCAATAGGCATAAGAGAGCTTTCTCAGTATCTCAAAAAATTCAAGCTGAACTACTCTGTAAAGAACCTTGAAGCACTTTTGAGCCGACTCGCAAAGAAAAACATAATCAAGAAAAAATACGAAAAAATCATGGGAAAAAGAACTCTTATCTTCTCAAAAGATACCATTAGAAAAATCGTCAGCTATCTATCAAAGAAAGCGAAACCAAAAACAAACAGGAAAAAATGAAATGGCAAAGTCAAAGCAGAACCAAAAGAATCAAGAAATCTCAAAAATCTGAAAATATTTCACAGAAAGGAAAAATTTATTTTTCATATGTATGTAAAAGTAGCTTTATGTCAGATCAACTCAACAGTAGGAGATATTGAGGGGAATGCAGAAAAGATAAAAAGATTTACAGAAATAGCAAAACAAAAAGGGGCAAAGATTATATGCTTCCCAGAAATGGCTCTGTGTGGATACCCCCCGGAAGACCTTGTGTTCAATCCCAAATTCATTCAAGAACAAAAAAGAATAATAGAAGAGGAGTTAGTAGGTTTATCTCGTGATGCTGTACTGATTTTTGGATTTGTAGATGCAGATGAAGACCTTTTCAACAGCGCTGCAATATTATGCAACGGAAAATTCTACTCCTACAGAAAAATTCATCTCCCAAACTACGGAGTGTTTGATGAGATGAGATACTTTGCTCCGGGAAAAGAAAAGCTCATACTTGAAACAAAAGATAAAGTCAAGATAGGGATAACAATTTGTGAAGATATATGGCATCCAACAGAGCCACTTTTGGGAATAGCAGTTGGAGGTAATGCCGAAATTATCGTTAATATATCTGCTTCACCCTATCACATATCAAAGCCGAAAATCAGAGAAGATATGATGATAACGCGTGCGCAAGATTACGGTGTATATATTCTCTTTTGCAATCTCGTGGGCGGACAGGACGAACTCGTTTTTGATGGCTCATCTTCTATAATCTCTCCATACGGTGATGTCGTTTCCCGCGCTCCTTTATTTGAAGAACACATAATAATAAAAAGCATTAATCTATCTGAGATCTACTCAAAAAGAGTTCATGATACAAGACGGAGAAGCGAAAAACCATCTGATTTCAAAAAAATCCAGCTTGATATAGAAGTCAAAAGTGAAAAAACAGATAAAGATGACGAAGTAAATTTTGAATTCCCATCGTGGGAAGAAGAAGTTCTCAAAGCCCTTATTACGGGAACAAGAGATTATATAAAAAAGAACGGATTCTCAAAAGCCATAGTAGCTCTATCTGGTGGAATTGACTCTTCGCTCTGCGCTTGCATAACATCAGAAGCAATAGGAAGCGAAAATGTTCTCGGAATAAGTATGCCGTCTCAGTTCTCATCGCAACACTCGGTAGAAGACGCCGAAATACTCGCTAAAAATCTCGGAATAAAATTCATCAAAATACCAATAAAAAATATCTTTGACGCATTTATGAAGGAACTCTCTGAACTTTTTGCGGGAACACCATTTTCAACCGCAGAAGAAAACCTCCAAGCCAGAATAAGAGGAAACATAGCTATGACCATATCAAACAAATTCGGGCATATTTTAATATCTTGCGGGAACAAAAGCGAACTGAGCGTTGGATACTCAACACTATACGGAGACCTCGCAGGAGGATTTGCAATAATAAAAGACATATACAAAACAGATGTCTATAAAATCTCCGAGTTTTACAACAAAATGAAAGGTAGAGAAATCATACCAAGGAGGGTTTTTGAGAAACCTCCTTCTGCTGAACTACGACCAAATCAAAAAGATGAAGATGACCTCCCGCCATATAAAATCTTAGATTCTGTTCTAAAACTCTACATAGAAAAAGATATTCCCCCGGATGTAATTCACAAAATAACAGGAGTAGATAAAGAGACGATAAAGAGGATAATTGAGATGGTTGAAAAAGCTGAATACAAAAGGAGGCAATCGCCACCGGGAATCAAGATAACCTCGCGCGCTTTCGGAAAAGATAGGAGAATGCCTATAACAAAAAAAATAAACCCCATACTAAAATTCTGAAAATTAAAAATTAAAAAAATCGTTGAAACTTAACATAAATAAAATAAATTTTATTAAATTAAAAAGCAAAAGGAGGGAAGATAAATGAAAAGTTTTATTTACCTTACATTTATCTGCAGTTCTGTGGCAGTAATGTATCTGGCTTTAAATAAATGCGCGAGCAAAGAAGGAAGCAAATCAAGCGATAGCAGTATCCAACCCATAACTACTACGAACTTTACAAGTCCCGAAGATGCTTCAAAAAAGCTATCGGGCACTGCCAATTCTATCTTGACCGCAAGGATACTAACCGCAAGAATGGGGACAACAGACGGAGGGACAAATACTGGTAGTGGAATGAGCGGAGCTCCTCTCGCACATGAAATTCTACTATCACCCCACCTAAAAAAATATACAAAAAGATTAAACCTAAAACATTCGGACGAAGGGAATACTTGTGAGATACCAACAAAATGCGACGAAACAGAACTTCTCCCCGAATGCGAGAGCGGGACTGCAAAACTTGAAAGTTGTAAAATAGAAACCAATAAAATCACATATACTATTTCTACAAATAGCTGCAAAGAATCAGAACCTGATGACCCAAACACATATTTCATATACTCTGGTAGAGGAACTTTTACACAAGAATGCAAAGAATACAGCTTTGCAGGAACCTCTACCCTACTTTCCCAATTTTCTGTTGCTCTTGAAAACGTAAAAATAGATATATACCAGCAGAATCAGAAAATATACGAATACGAATTCTCCCCTAACTTCTCCATTTCTTTAAATTCCTCAGTTGAATATAAAAACAACATCCTTTCCGTTATCATCAATATTGTATCATCAGGAAGTGCAAGAGAGAAAGATGTGAAAGGTAATATTGAACAAAGATCAAATTTTGATAACTTTAAAATTTCCCTTTCTCTTGAATATCAAGAAGGAACTACAGAACCGGGATTTTCAATTTCTCTTTCCGGCAAGTACTCATACAACACATCTACTCAATGGTGCGGTGACGGTGGATTTGAAGTATCAACAATTGAGCCGTTGAAATTTACTGATGCAAGATGTCCGAATCAAGGAAAACTCAAATTAAATAATGCTGAAATAAGATTTGAGGGTAATAATATAAAAATCTCTGTTGATGGTAAAGAAGAGAGTTTGAAATGCGAGGAGTTTTTAAACTCCTGCCCATATCCCTTAAAAGGAGCTTTTAACGCAGTACCAGGAACTTGAAGAGCAAAAACTTTCTCTTTTATTTTATTTTTCAAAAAATAAAAAGATATTAAACTTAAAACTGTGAGGATATATAAATGATTACAAAAAGGTTAGCTTGCGTATTAACAGCGGTTCTCTGCTGATAATAACAGTAGTATCTTTATCAAAATGTTCAGGAAAAAGTGGTAGTTCTTCTGATGGTTCTGATACTCAGCAAATAGTAGTTACGAATTTCAAGAGCCCTGATGGCGCCATCTCGAAAATATCTGGTTCCGCAAACTCTATTTTAAACGCAAGAATACTAACAGCAAGAACTAGTCCTTCGGAAGGTAGCACAGGTGGAACTATGTCTGCACCTCAACTTATAGATATAATTTCAAAAATACCCTATACAAAAAACTTTCTCTGACAAAAAGATTGTTCGCAAAGCATGATGTTGATTTTCTGCATTGCGAAATTCCATCGTGTGAGGGTCCTGAGTGCGAGAGCGGTAACGCAGAACTTGATTGCAATGTGCGAGCTAATAAAATTACGGTTATCGTCTCAGTAAATAACTGCAAAGTTAGAGATGAAAATATGGTTATTTCCGGTAGAATAACTTTCGTTGGAGAATGCAAGGAATACAACATACCAGGAACTTCCGTTTTACTTCCTCACATTTCTGTCACATTTGAAAACACAAAAATAGAAATATACCAAGAAAACCAAAAGATACATGAATATGAATTCTCTCCTAAACTCTCTATATCTTCTACTATGTCAGCTTCTTCTCAAAATGATACGATAAATTTTTCCTCTTCCCTTAATCTATCGGGAGATTCAAGAGAAAAAGATTTTAAACAGAATATTGAGCAGAAAGTAAAGATAGATAACTTTATTGGTACTTTTAACTCCTCTCTTAATGAAAACACGGCTGAATTTTCTTTCTCATTTTCAGGTAGATACTCAGTAAGAACAAGTCCCGAATGGTGCGGTGACGGTGGATTTGAAGTATCAACAATTGAGCCGTTGAAATTCTCTTCTGAACAGGGAAACGACGTTATATTATGTCCAACACAAGGAAAGCTTAAAATAAATAACTCCGAGTTAAGTTTTGTTGGAAATAACGTGAAAATCTCGGTAGATGGTCAGGAAAAAACTTTAAATTGCAGTGAATTTTTAAACTCTTGCCCATACCCGCTAAAAGGTCCTCTACAAGCCATAAGTGAAGAATAATCAAAACTGATAGATGTTCTATGATATTCTTGGCTTTTTGTAGTATCCCATACCTTCTTCTACCACGAGCGATTTTATTTCAAGAGATATTAAAGTTGAGAGTACAAGAGACGGGTCAAGATTTGTTTTCTTGATTATCTCATCTATATGCAAAGATGTTTCAGAGTCAAGAACAGATAAAATTTTCTCTTCTTCTTCCGAAAGGTCTGGTCTTTTTATCTCAACAAAAGGTGTAATGAGTCCAAATGTTTCTCTAACCTCTTTACGAGGAAGGTCAGGTATAATGCGAGATATTATGTCATCAGGTGTTTCTGCAAGTAAAGCACCATCTTTTATAAGCTTATTTGTTCCCTGAGATTTTTTTGATGTTATGTTTCCCGGGACTGCGAAGACATCTCTTCCGTAATCCACAGCAAGGTAAGCGGTTATCAGTGCGCCCGATTTTTCAGGTGCTTCTGTAACTAAAACCGCCTTTGAGAGTCCAGCGATTATTCTGTTTCTTCTCGGGAAATTTTCTGGAGCAGAAACTACACCGGGCGGAAACTCAGATATTATCGCTCCACCCCTATCAAGTATAAGTTTTGCAAGAGATATATTGGAAGCTGGATATATGTTCTCAATAGATGAACCTAAAACAGCCCATGTCTTTCCACCGCTTTCAACGGCTGACTTATGAGCAAAAGTATCAATACCAACTGCGAGCCCGGAAACGATACATATCCCCATCATAGAAAGAGTCGATGAGAAAATTTTTGTGACTTCAACTCCATAAGAAGATGGTTTTCTTGTGCCAACGACTCCCACGCAGAGCATAGATTTACTCATCTCTCCCTTATAAAAGATACACAGAGGCGGATCTGGGATTTTTCTCAAAAGCTCAGGATACCTATCTTCTTCCTCATAGCATACTATGCTTTGACCTAATTTGGCAGAAAGTTTCAGCTCATCTTCAACCTCTTTCCACCTACTAAATTTTTTTATGTTTTCTGCAACGAATTTTCCTGCAACCTGCTCAATTTTCACCTTGTCAGCAGAAAAAACATTTTTTGCCGAACCGAAAAAATCTATCAACCTTTTGCCTATTATCGAGCCAACTCCCCTTACTTTTGTCAAAGCCAGAGAATAAAAAGCTGACTCCCCAAACATATCCTACTATAAAAAATTATAAAATAAAGGAGAGAAATCTTAAAGAAAATCAAACTGAACAAAGCAAAAATCCCAAAAAAATAAGTAAAAAAATATTGAATGGAACTTCAGGAGAAGGAAAGAAAAATCGTAGAAGTAATACGCGCTCTCAAAAAAGTCAATTACCCAGGATATTCCAGAGATATAATATCTTTCGGGTTCCTGAAAAAAATTGATATTGATGATAACCTTGACCTATTCCTTGACCTTGAAGTATCAACTGGAAAAGAAGAAGTTGTAAAAGAGATAGAAGAGAAAGTGAAGCAAGTTCTGAGTGAAATAAAATGGATAAATAAAATCAATCTTTCAGTAAGGAAAAAAGAGGTATTTACAAGACAGCAGATACCTATAAAAGGCAAGGCGATAGCGATATACTCAACAAAAGGAGGAGTTGGGAAATCAACAATTGCGGTAAACTTAGCATATACATTTCACCTTTTGGGTCTTAAAACTTCTCTGCTTGACCTTGATGTGCATGGACCATCAATACCCAAAATGACAGCTACGATTGACTATGAGCCATATTCTCCTGACGGGAAGAGCATAATGCCCGCAGAAAAAAACGGAGTAAAAATTATGTCCCTTGGATACATGGCAAAAGGAGATACAGCAGTAGTGTGGAGGGGACCGATGGTCATAAAAGCGTTCAGAACCCTGCTTTTTTCGACACTGTGGGAAGACACAGAAATTTTAGTTATAGACCTTCCCCCCGGCTCAGGAGATGTCCAGCTTTCTCTCGCACAGGAAGCAAAAATAGATTCAATAGTTATGATAACCACACCACAGGAGGTCGCTCTTGAAGATGTGAGAAGAGGAATTTCAATGTTCAGAAAACTCGGTGTCCCCATAGCAGGAATAATTGAAAACATGTCATACTTTGAGTGTGAATGTGGAAGAAGGCACTACATCTTCGGAAAAGGCGGAGGAGAAAAATTGGCAAAAGAATACGGAATTGAGGTCATCGGTCAAATACCAATAGACCCTCTCCTTATGTCATCTTCCGATAGCGGTAATATCTTCGTGCTCCAAAACTCAGAATCAAAAACAAAAGAAGCATTTTTTCAGATAGCGGAAAAAATACTAGAAAAACTGAATATAAAAACGCATTAAACCACCACTGCAAACTCTCATGATAACTATAAAAAAATTTTTATATTTGTGGTTTGTTATCTCAGTAATTCAATTTTCATGCGGTAAAAAAGAAAGTGTATCTGATTCAGAAAAACTGAAAAACCTTATAATTTCAGAAGGAAAAAAGATAGCAAAACCAGATGAAGGTCTCATCTCGTCAAAAATAGTTCAACACATATTCAGAGATTATCTCAAAAACATAACCGATATATATTATTATGAGGGTTTAACAGAGGAGCAGATAAAGTTAGACCTGAACCTGTTTTTTGTTAATGAAAATGTTTATCTTTTACCTTTCAACTGCGGAAAAAATATCTCCTGTCCGAAAATAAAATGCAATATTTCTGAAAACACATCAAATATAGAAGTAGAAGGAAATTGCTTCAACGACTTTTTTGTTTTTCTCGGAAAATCAAAATTCAGCTCAAAATCAGAAAAAAGCAACTCACGATTAGAATTTGAATACAAAGCAGAATTCCAAAACTGGGAGATAAAAATCGTAGGAAAAGAAGAATACATAGATTACATAGGGAACATAAATTTTTCTCTATCAAGAGGAGATGAGAATTTCAAAGCGCAAAGGAGCATAAATTTAGACGGCATAGTCAATTCAGAATACTTCGGATATTCAGGATTGAAATTTCAGCAGATTTTTGAACACCAATCTTTCGCTTCCGCATCCACAAAATCTATAACACAAAAACTATATGAATACAGAAATCCCTTCTGTGTCATAATAATATCAGATGAGAAAAATCCACAATTTGCATGTTCAAGGGACTTCACAGCAAGAGAAATCTCCATTTACGAAAACCGCAAAGATGAAGAGAATATAGTTCTTGAAATAAGCGGGAAAGAGTTTGACACTTTCAACATTGGTGGTGAGTTAAGATGGGTTTCAACAGAACAAAACATAAAAATAGAATTCAATCAAAAAAAGTGCATAAAAATTGATGGGAACTTAAAAATCAGCTCGGAGGAAGAAGAACTAAACTCTATATTTGTTCAAAAGACCTTTGAAGATAGGGAATGTGATTTAACCTGCCCATCAAAATGGGAGTACAAAGTTAAGGGGAAAACATATCAGGGAACTGGTTGCATATTTGAAAAATAGCAGATCTACTTTTCAGAGAGTTTTTATGATGAGATGAAATTGAGGGCATCTTCAAGAGCTCTCATTTTGCTTTCGGTCTCAAAAAACTCTCTTTCAGGTTGAGAGTAAAAAACAATTCCAGCTCCTGCCTGTATTCTCATTTTATTCTTGTTGAAGAACGCAGTCCTTATAAGTATCGCGGTATCTATGTTCCCATCAGCGGAGAAATAACCAACTGCTCCTGCATAAGGTCCTCTCTTTTCTTTTTCAAGTTCAGCTATTATCTTAGCCGCCTCTATTTTTGGAGCTCCAACGACTGTTCCCGCTGGGAAAGATGCTCTGAAAACTTCAAGCTCACTCACCCCATCTCTGACCTCACCTTCAACCTCAGAAACAATATGCATAACCCGAGAGTATTTTTCTATTACCCCTAACTTCTTAACTCTTACCGTTCCGGGGGAGCATACTCTTCCAAGGTCGTTTCTCGCAAGGTCAACAAGCATAACATGCTCTGCCATCTCCTTCTCATCAGAAAGAAGTTCGGCTTCAAGTTTTTTATCTTCTTCTTCTGTTTCTCCTCTTTTTCTCGTTCCAGCTATCGGGCGAACCTCTGCTTTCCTACCCTCAACTCTCACAAGAACTTCGGGAGAAGTCCCAACTATTTTTATATCTCCGAAATCAAGAATATACATGTAAGGAGATGGATTTTTCAACCTGAGGATTCTATAAAAAGATAGTGCGGAGGCAGATGAAAGCTCAAACTCCTTAGCTCTTGACAAAACAACCTGAATACAATCGCCATCGTATATCCTCTTTATAGCTTTTCTTACAATATCTTCAAACTCTTTTTTTCCGGTCTTATCAATGGCTCTATTTAACTTTATTTTAGCGACCTCTGGATTCACACTCTGGTGCGAAACTTTCAATATATCACCTATACTTACATCCTCTGAAACAAGAATAACATCTTTTTTCACATTATCAAATATCAAAAAGTTCGGAGTGAAGACCAAAATAGAATCAGGGAAACCTGGGTCTTCTTTTCCGGAGAATGTATCTAATTTTTCAAATTCAGAAAAGACATCGTAGCTTATGTATCCTACAAGTCCGAAAGGTAATCTGTTTATACCTTCGCGTTTTTTAAATTCATCAAGAAAATCAAGGTATTTTGATTTGATTTCCCGCATCTTCTCACTGATAATGTCAATAAGTGAAGATTTTTTTGCTTTCCTTCCAGATTCTTTAATATTGTATACTATTTTCGTTTTTGGTTCTCCGAAGCCCAAAAAAGAGTATCTCCCCCATTTTTCCTGCTCCTCAGCGCTTTCAAGCAGATAAATTGGATTAAAGCCAGCTTGCTTCAGCTTCATAAAAAGAGAAATTGGCGTCTCGGTATCAAGAAGAGCTTTTTGATATTTTATCATGACACAAATTTAACTATAAGATAAACACTTAAAATCAGGTGAAAAATCAAAGGTAAAGATAAAGAAATATAAATAACGAATTCAGGTTCAGTATATTTCAAGCAACCTTTTTGCTATCACTTCTTCCTGAATTTCAGATGTACCTTCAAATATTTTGAAAAGTCGTCCATCTCTCCAATATCTTTCTATCTCGTATTCTTTTGAGTATCCGTATCCTCCGAATATCTGCATAGCTTCTGATGTGACATATTCAACCATTTCTGCGGCGAAAAGTTTAGCCATTCCTGCTTCAAGGTCGCACCTTTTTCCTGTATCTTTCATTCTGCAAGCGTAGTATGTGAGCTGTCTCGCTGCTTCTATATATGTCATCATTTTAGCGAGTTTAGAACGGATAAGCTGAAACTCAGCTATCGGTTTTCCGAACTGATATCTTTCTTTTGAGTATTTTAATGCGAGTTCAAAGGCACCCTGAGCAACTCCAACAGCTCTTGCTGCTGTCTGAATCCTTGCCGACTCATAAGTTGCCATAAGCTGATAAAAACCTTTACCAGGCTCACCCCCAAGAAGATTTTCGTCCGGGACAAAACAATCTTCAAAGTGTAGCGTCCAGCAGTGCATACCGTGATACCCCACCGTCTCTATAAGCTCACCATGTATGTTCGGATGTTTTATTTTCTCATGAGCTTCAGATGGCTCTTTCTCAACAATAAAAATTGATAGCCCGAGGTGTCTTTTTGGTGGATTAGGGTCAGTTCTCGCAAGAACGACGAGTATATTTGCTCTGTTTGCAAATGTGCACCAGGTTTTTGTCCCGTTCAGAATCCATCCACCTTTTACTTTTTCTGCTTTGAGTTTCATACCTGCTGTATCACTTCCCGCATTAGGTTCAGTAAAAGCAGCTGCAGCAAAAATTTCTCCGCGAGCAAGAGGTGGAAGATACTTTTTCTTCTGTTCGTCCAACCCATTGTTCAGAAGTAGGGTTTCGGCTATTATGTTTCGTGTCATAACGCTTCCGACAGAGAGCCAGACCCGAGAAAGTTCTTCTGCAACAATAGCCATACTCATATAGTCAAGCCCTAATCCTCCCCATTCCTCTGGGACAAGTATTCCGAAGTAACCAAGATGAGCCATCTTTCTCAATATCTCCCATGGTATTTCTTTATCTTCTCTATCGTATTTATGAGCTATGGGTTTTACCTCGTTTTCAGCAAACTCTCTGACCTGCCTTCGTATCTCATCGTAGAACTTGCCGTCTCTTACGACCTCCATAAAACTCTGTCCCTCCTCACCAGTTTATAGTTAATAGTTTATATTTTAGAAATGGTCTAAATTTTTGCAATTTTCAAAACTCGTGGAGCAAAAATAAAAGAAACTATACCCGAAAAAATCAAAACCAAAACCATATTGAAAACCGATGTTGCAAGCTTTTCTCCGAGCAGGGGAATGAGAACAAAGGAAAACTCACCTCTTGGTAGAAAAGAAAGACCCGCCCGTAAAGAAGCATAAAAGCTCAGACCAAAAACTCTTGCTCCAAAATAAGTAGATAAGAACTTCAAAATCAACGCGAGAAAAATCAAAGAAAAAAACTCAAAATGAGAAACCTGAACCCTTACATCTAACCCTATGCGATACGAGAAAAAGAAGAAAAATAGACCGACAGAAAGGTCTTTTATGGAAGATAAAGATGATTCTATCTTGTGCTTAACCTTTGTATCAGGTATTACCACACCAAGCAAAAATGAAGACACCACCTCAGAAAAACCGATTGCCTTGGCACCAAAAGAAACCAAAATCACAGCCCCGAAAATCAAAAAAATAAAAATATCCTCTTCTGACATCCTATCAAGAACAAAACTAAACCTGTTGAAAATGAGCGAAAGGATATAGAAAAACAAGAAGACGAGAATCATCTTCAAGAAGATCAAGCCGGAACTCAATCCTAACTCTCCGCCTTCTGTAAAAGAGTAAAAAAAGCTCAGAAAAATTATAATCACGAGGTCTTCAAAAATAAGAAGGTTTATAAGAAAATCGGTCTCGGGATTTGCTACACTTCTTGTATCAATTATGAGCTTGGTCACTACTGCGGTACTTGTAGGATATAAAACCGCTGACACTAAAAAAGAATCCCTGAAAGCAAAACCAAAAAATAAAATCAAAATTAAAAAAAGAATTATGAAGTTAAAAGAAAAATCAATCAAGCCCGGAAGAATTATTCTTTTCATTCTCAAAAGCTTTTCAAAACTATACTCAAGACCTATAAAAAAGAAAAGTAGAGTTAAACCGAGATCTTCAAAAATTTTCAGATGCACCAGCTCATCTTTCAGGAACAAGAACTTCCCCAAAATTCCACATATTATAAAAGAGATAATGTAAGGAATTCCACCGAAACGCAGAAAAAAAGGGATCAGGAAAAGTATAAAAAAGACAAGTCCTGATTTTGGAGAAAAATGCTCTTCCGTCATGTCAAAGAAAACTCCTTACAGTAGTCAAGAAAATTTCTTATGCTCTCAACCGTCCCAACTATAATCAGAGTATCTCCTTCAAGTATCATCTCATCTGGGCCAGGACCTGGGATAACCTTATCATCTCGTATTATTGATATAATGGTCACACCGGTTTTTTTTCTTATCTGATTTTCTCCTATTGATTTTCCGGCAAGTGGTGAGCCCTTTTTGACTTTCACCCACTCCATTATCATCTCGCGAGTTATGTTTTTTGTTTTTTCAGCAGGGATTGGTTGAAACTCAGCACCTGCGAGAACAAAAGCAAGCTGTCTCGCTTCATCGTCTTTCATCGCAACAGAAAAAAGCGGTTCCTCTCTCTTCCTATCTAAAAAATAAACCTCTCTCTTTCCGGTGTTGTATATTATCACAACGAGTTTATCTCCGCTGTCAAACTCAAATGTGTATTTCATTCCGAGACCCGGCAGTTCGGCTTCTTTACACTTGCCCATAAATTTTTCTGCCAAACTTTAATTCAAATTAAACCAAAAATATCAAAAAACAAATAAAAGCAATCAGTAAAAATCTCAATAAACCAACATTAAATTTTACTATATGAAGCTATTTCATAAGATTCTTGTTCTCTCCATCTTTATTGTGATATCTTCAAGAGGAAAACAGCAAAATTTAAAATATCTGCTAAAACAAACCTTTCTTTTTCTGACTCTCCTTTGTAGAATTTTCTGAAGCTCTCTATCATATCAGTTGCTCTATCAACTAACTCCGCAATCTTCCGAAACTTTTCTGCTGAATTCGGGTCAATAGTCAATCTCTCTCCAATCTGCGCATTTCCTTTTATAGCTGTGAGATAACTTCTTATGTGATGAATGATAGATGGGGTAAGAAGTCCAATATCAGCTAAAATCTGAATTCTTTCCAGCTCTGATTTTCTCATTCCCAACTAAAAAAATTTATTATTCCGCTGTAAAGTTTTCAAAAATAAAATCAAAACTTTTCAACTTAATTTATCTTTTAATTTCAACTTATCTTTAATTTTTAAGCTACGAGGTGCAATAATATGAAAGACATTTTGAGAAAAAAAACATACGATGTTGAAAAGACACAATTTGTAAGAAAGTTAGGTCTGATTGACCTGACATCAATAGGTATAGGTGCAATCATAGGTGCTGGAATATTTGTTATAACGGGGCAAGTCGCAGCAAACTACACCGGTCCAGCCATAGTTCTTTCTTTCGCTCTTGCTGGACTCACAGTAGCGGTAAGCGCACTTGTGTATGCTGAGCTCAGCTCAAGATTCCCTGTTGCTGGAAGCTCTTATAGCTACGCATACGCATCTCTTGGAGAGTTCCTCGCATGGATTGTCGGGTGGGACCTGCTTTTAGAGTACGGCGTATCTACCGCAGCAGTAGCAAGCGGTTGGTCTGGATACTTCCGCTCCCTCCTTGAAAAAAACTTCGGAATAACCCTTCCAGATATAATAAGTGGGAAAGTCAAAATTTTCTGGCATTTCCACTTCGACCTCATTGCAATGTTGATAGTAATTGCAATATTTATCCTCCTTTTTATAGGTATAAAAGAAAGCTCAAATGTGAATATCTTTATTGTCTTTGTGAAATTGTTCACTCTCACACTCTTTCTTGTGGTAAGTTTGATATTTATAGGTATAAACAAAGAGAACCTTTCACCATTTATACCACCAGAAGGAACAAATTTTAAGGGAGAAAGAGCTTTTGGATTGTTCGGCATACTCCGAGGTGCAAGCATAATTATTTTTGCCTACCTTGGCTTTGACGCTGTCTCTACCGTTGCAGAAGAAACAAAAAACCCAAGAAAAACAGTCCCCCTCGGAATAATCCTCTCACTTCTCATAAGCACAATTTTTTATATACTTGTGAGCTTTTCCCTCACAGCAATAGTCCACTACTCAGAACTCAATGTGAACGACCCACTGGCAAAAGCAATGTACATACACGGATACAACATAATAGGGAACATAATAGCAATCGGAGCAATAATCACAATAACAAGTGTTATGATAACCATGGGAATAGGTTTCACACGAGTCGCCTACGCTCTCGCAAGAGATGGACTCCTATTCTCACAGTTCGCAAGAGTTCATCCAAAATTCAAAACTCCTTATGTGTCTACTCTGTTCGGTGGAATATTTCTGAGCATTCTCGCAGGAACTGTGCCACTCATAGACCTTGTAGAACTTGTAAATGTCGGAACTCTTTTTGCATACTTTATAGCAGGTGTCTCTGTGCTATACCTGAGAGTGAAGAAAACGCCCGGCGGAACATATAAAGTTCCCCTACCATTTTTACTCATACCGATAAACTTAGCCCTGATAATCTTCGTTCTTTCAGGATTACCAAAAATAACATGGATAAGAGTGGTTGTGTGGCACGCCATAGGTTTTATGATATACTTCTTTTATGGATACCGAAACTCCCGCAAGCTCCAGAAAGAAATAGAAGAAACTCAGGATTGAAAAACATCATCTGTAAATCACTGAAAAAGGGATATTAATGGGAAAATTTCAGGAACAGATCCCTCGCATATCATAACGACATAAGAGTTGAAAATAGGGAAAGCACAGCCAGAAAATTTTGGCGGAAAAGATAGTTCTATACCGCTATCTGAAAAGAAGCAATCCCTCATCAGCTCTACCTTAAAAACCGGAAGGTTATTCATTTTCTTCCCTCCAACCACAATTACATTACCAAAAACCTCAAATGCAGAAAAGTTAAATCTTGGCTCAATCATTTTTCCTCCAATCTCAAACCTTTCTCTATCTATATCAAATGATTCACAGTCCGCAATCTCAATCCGATCGTCTGAATAACCTCCGAATGCGAAAACTTTCTGCCCCACTTTCACAACTACTCCCTCCTTCCTCTTGATCCCCAAGATCTTCTCTCTATATGAAACCTTGAATTTGTTCCCCTCTCTTATGATGTACAAAATCTCATACTCGCCTTCCTCGGGATAATAAACTAAAATTTTCGCTAATCCTTCTGAAAAATCCAAAATAACCGTATGCGAATTCAGAGTAATTCCACAGGGAAATGAGATAAAGGGCTTGTTCTCGTAATCAGTCAGAACCTCACAGTATCCCTTATCTTCTCCGCCAGCAATTAAGACATTTTCGCCCCAGAAAATAGCGTTTGCGCCGCTTCTTGAAATGTTCAAAGGATAGAAATTGAAAGTACCGCTTACAGGATCAAAAAATTCAACTATATTGACCTTACCCTGAGAGTTCTGACCACCAGCAATAAAAATTCTACCCGACTTCACAAAGAGCAAAAAGTTCCTCCTTGGAGTAAAGCTTCCAACTCTATCAACTTTCCAGGTGAGATAGTCAAGTTTAAATATCTCTCCGAACTCGGTAAAAACAAAGAGGTTGTTCTCCATCTCAACAAGTGAAACCCAAGTTTCAGTTCTTATACCTGGTCTGAAAAGAGGAAAAAGAACAGATTTTTTAGGAATAACAAGAACTGAAACACTGTTATTTTTTTTGACAGAAAAGATCGGACTAACTCCTTCTGCAATAAACGAGTTATCTTTTTTTGCTCTCAAAAGAACTCTCATTTTTTCGGGATAGTTTTTCAGCTCAACGCTCCGATAAGGTTGAAGTTCAGATACATAAAAAATCTTCCCGCTTTCGTCCAGAACAGCAAGCTCTACACTATCGTAAAAAACCGGAAAAATTCTCTCTATCTTTACATCAAGATTGAGATTACCATTTTTAGAACACGAAAGAAGGAACAAAATGAGTAGAGAGAATATACGGAATCTTATCTTCTTTAAAATTTTTTCTTCTATCATACTCAATTATATCACTGGTAGATTGTTATTTTAAGAACTGTGGAAGGTTTGTTCTTCAACGAGAAAAAGATGATTACCCCCGATGTTATCGCCAGACCTCCAACGACCCCCCATATCAGAGGATTTTTCACAAAGGAGTTCTTCTTCTCATCGTGAAAGTCAAAAGTTATGAGTTCATCTTGAGATATAAATTTTTCTACACATTCCTCACCGACACAGATTATTTTGAATCCATAGCTTATTTTCTCTTTGCAGGGAGTTCTACAAAATTTTTCGCCATTTATGAACACATCTTCTCCGCGACGAGAAACCACCGTTATTGTAAAAAACTTTTTTTCTCTTTCAAGCTCTTCTCTTATGCTTTTTACAAACTCTTTTATTTTCTGCGGGATATAAATATCTTTATCTATGCTGTCTGCTATTTCAGGGAAGATGAAAATTGCTTTTGAAAAATTCTCTCTTGCGTATTCGGTTTTTCCTTCCATGAAAAAAGAAATGCCATCAATCAGAAATGTTTTTGAATAAATTTCTATGGCAGGTTTATTGCGGAGGGATTTTATAATTCTTTTTCTTATCCTTCCTGTGATCTCTCTTGCTTTTTCTCCTTCAAATGTTATGGCTAATTTTTTTGCGTTTTCAATCTCAAAATTCAGCAGTTCATCTGAATACGCCCTTGCAAATATGAAAAACAGAAAAAGAAAAAAAATAAAAAATCTCATCTTAACAAAAAAGATTAAATTTTAAAAACAAAAAATCAAATCCGGAAGATATTTTACACAAGGTCTACAAAGAGGTCAAAGATAGAAAGCAATCCTTTGACAAAAACCCTTTGAGGAATCTTAAACCCATCCAGATTTTTAAGTTCAAGCTCGGCAAAAGAGAAAGATTCCTTTATATCTTCCGATAGAAAAACTTTAAGTTTATCATCACTAACATAATTTATGTGAAACATCTTTTCAGAAAAGTCCTCATTATCTCCGAATATATCTTTTTTATCTGCGCTCAGAAAGTCAAGAAAAAGAGCGACTGGGTCTTTAAATTCCTCGTCTTCCGAATAATCATCTTCTCTTTTGAACTCCCTTCCATCTGTTTTAGCTTCTAAATACCTTGTCTGACGAGTTATATAGCCACTGCTTTGATCAAAAACAACAGAAGAAAAATACGAAAACCTGCTGTGTTTTGTGATGAGTTTTAAGATATATGACGGTTCAAATTCAACCTCAACATTATATACCTCCCCCGAAGAATAAGTTGAAAGTTTTATACCTCCTATAGGAATTTTCCCAAGAGACAGCAAAGATGCGATAAACTGCGGAACTGATACCTCCTTCAAAATCTCCTTGACCGCATCTTTATCTATGCTGAAATGGACTTTATAGAGCACTGATTGATTTGGCAGATTAATTTTCCTGAACTTTATTTTTTTCTCTTTTTTTCTTGTTCTTTCAATCTTGGCAGGATAAGTTTTTGTTCTCACTCTTGAACTTCCTGATTTTGCTCCTCTCTTACTTCTAAACTTTACCATAAAAGAAATTATAAAATATTCCCAAAAAGAAATAGGTATTTTGCTTGAAAATCAAAGTGTTTTCTCAAATATTGTTAATCCCTATCCTCAACCAGTAATTTTTATGAAGATATGAGAGAAGTGTTTTGTGAAGCGATAGGAAAGGCAGTTATACTTCCAGAAAAATGCGAAAAAATAGTGAGCTTTTCTCCATCAATAACAGAAGCACTTTTTGAAATGGGAATTGGCTCAAAAATCGTCGGAGTCAGTGTGTATTGCGTTAGACCCGAAGAAGCGAGAAAAAAAGTCATCGTTGGTTCTTACTCAACCTTCAAAAAAGAAAAATTAAAAGAACTGAACCCAGACATCATATTCACTACAACAGGATACCAACTTGAATTTGCAAAAAAACTATCAGAAGATTTCCCAGTATATGCGATAAGATTACCAACAAACCTCGCCGATGTTATATCAACCTGCTGTGAAGCTGGTCTCGTAGCCGGATACTACGAACAAGCAAGAAAACTAGAAAAAAAACTCCTCTCCAAAATCCATGAAAATATTTCGGATTTGAAAAACGATGAAGAAAAGAAAATTTCAATATATGTTGAGATTGACCTCGGAGGACCTATAACTTTCGGAGCTTATAGCTATATCACAGATACCCTTGAACTCCTCGGATTCAAAAATATATTCGGTCAAATAGGTAAAGAATGGCTGAAACCAGATGAAGAATATATAAAAGAAAAAAATCCAGAAATTATAATATACGAACCGAAAATGTTCTCAAAAAGAAGAGATAAAAACGAGATAATTGAAAAACTCACAAAAAGATTCGGAAAAATAAAGGCAATTGAAGACGGAAATGTATTTATTACCCCGGGAATATACGACTTTTTAGCACACCACGGACCATCTCTGATAAATGAAGTGATACCATGGCTAAAAGAGATAAAAAGAATTTTCCTCATCAAAAAAAAGAATAACTAACTCGCATAAGCAAGTATGTTATCTCCTGAAAAGTCAAATATGACAACTTCTGTATGTATTCCGAAATCGTTGCATTTTTTCTTTGCAAGTTCAGCAACTTTCTGAAAAACATTTTTTAATCCGTATGATTTGGCGAGTTCTGCAAACTGTCTCGCAGTGTTTGCTCTCCTCAGTTCATTACAAATCTCATCACTTGCTTCCTCCCTTGCGAGAGATACAAGAAAATCTATATCTACACTTGATTTTTTGGCATGAGTGAACTCCTCTCCCTTTGCCACCTTTGATATTTTAGCCAAAAAGCCGGCGATTATAACACGTGAGATGTTTTTCTGCTTTGCATATTTCAAAGTAAAGCCGATAAAGTCCCCAACATCAACAAAAGCGACATCTGGAAGATATGGGAAAAACTTTTTAGCTAATTCTTCGCTTTGGCGTCCCGTGGTGCATACTATTATATCACAGCCGGATTCTTTGGCAACAGATATCTGACGGGCTATTGATGCTTTCCATGCACCGGTAGAATAAGGTACAACAATTCCCAAAGTGCCGAGAATTCCTATCCCGCCTATCACTCCGAGACGCTCAAGCATTGTTTTTTTCGCTCTCTCTCTACCTTCGGGAGCGAATATCTCAACTTCAAGGGTTATTTCATCTTCTTTAAAGCCAAGCTCAAGCGCTGCTGATATTACCGCTTTTTTTATCATCTTGCGGGGTACAGGAGTTATATCTGGCTCTCCGACTTCAATGCTAAGCCCAGGTTTTGTGACACGCCCTATGCCTTCTCCACCTATTATCTTTACTCCTTTTTCCCTGGAAAATCTGACAATTGCTCCTATTTCAGCACCGTGAGTGACATCAGGGTCATCTCCCGCATCTTTTATAGTAGAAGCAATTGCTTCACCGTTTAACTTCTCTGCTCTGAATATTTCAAGACAAGCGGTTCTATCTTTGACGGGAAGCTCAACTTCAACCTTTTTTACTTCTTCTAAATTTTTTCCGAGCAAAATATATGTTGCAGCTTTGGCAGAACAGGAAGCACATGTTCCGGTAGTCCACCCCTCTCTTAACTTACCTGACTTTATCCTCTCAGCTCTTTCTTCTCTTGTCTCTTCCATCTGCTAAAATAACTGAAAAATTGAAAAAAAATTATCTCTTGCTCTCTGCCAAAACTTCTTCAAGATAGTTCTTTATTTTCATCATTGATGAGTTTATATCTTCCACTATCACTTTTGAATTACCACATGTTGACATAAAGTTTGTATCACCAGCCCATCTTGGGACAACATGGATATGTATATGTTCTTCAAGTCCTGCTCCCGCTATCCTTCCGATGTTTATACCTATGTTAAATCCGTGTGGCTTTATTGCTTTTTTCAAAGCTCTCATAGAGAGCTCAAGAAGCTCTAAAAGTTCAACCTTTTCTTCAAAGGGAATATTTTCAAGCTCAGCAGTATGCGTCTTCGGGCAAATCATAACATGACCAGAATTATAAGGGTATTTATTCATTATCACGAATGCGTTTTTTCCCTTATAGACAACTAATTTATCATCTTCTCCCCTCCAAGCTTCGCATAAAAAACATTTTTCCTTCTCGTCTTTCTGAGAACCTTCCTTTGCCTTTTCTATATACTCAATCCTCCACGGAGCCCAAATTATCTTCCTCATAATGTAAAAGTAAAAATTAATCAAGTCAAAACAATTTTACATTTTAGCTCAAAGAATGCTAAAAAGGTAGTGCAATATCAGAACTCCGGCTCTCTGATTATTTTGAAACCGTCAAAAGAAAAATCAATCTTCTCTTCTTTGAAAGATACATTTTTTATCTCCAACCTCACTCCGAACTTTCCTCTGATAACTTCAACTTTTCTTATAGGAAAAGCAATCGGATTGAGATATAATCTTATCAAACTGACATCTTTGAGAACATTCTTTTTGGGATAAAGCTCAAAAACGTCTTCTTCAACTTTCTTGACGATGAAGAAATCAAAAACTTTATCTGACCCCCTGAGAAGTTCAAAGAGAAGGTTTTGAGAGACCTCATCTTTTAGCTCCTTCGCATACACCTTATTTTTATTTTTCATTACAAAATAGATAAATGTTCCATCTGATAGAACCTCTTCTTCTCCACGATATGATATTTTGAAGTTGAACGGCTTTGAAAAAATAATCCTTCCCTCTCTTCTTTTCACTGGACCGGAGTATTCAAAAATTTCTTCTTGAAAGTCCGCCTGCCAGTTTTTAATTTTCTGCAAAGAAAAAAACTTCTGCTTCAGCTCATCTTGAAAGGAAGAGAGAACACCCGAATCAAAGAAAAAGACAGATAATAAGAAAATAAAAAAAGATACAGGAAGAAAATATGAGAGCAAAAGAGAAGATACTTTGCTTTGACTAAATTTCATTTTAGACGATAGCTCGCTATCTTTAAGAAGACAAATACATCTCATCAATAATATTTTTATACCTCTGCATTATCGTTTTCCTTTTTACCTTCAAAGTTGGTGTCAAAGAACCATCTTCTATCGTGAAATCCTCAGCAATTATCCTGAACTTCTTTATCGTTTCAAAAGAAGCGAGGTTCTTATTCACTTCATCTATAACTTTCTGTATCTCGTTGTAGATCTCCTTGCTCTCAACAAGTTTGTTGTAGTCCTTCTCTAAACCCCTTGCTTCGGCAAACTTCAAAACCTCATCTTTATTAAGAGTTATAAGAGCAACACAATATGGTCTCATATCTCCTATAACAACCGCTTGACTTATAAGAGGTGACTTTGCCTTTATAGAGTTCTCTATTGGCTGTGGAGCAACATACTTACCACCTGCGGTCTTTATAAGGTCTTTTTTCCTGTCTGTTATTTTCAGGAAACCATCTTCATCAAACTCTCCTATATCACCAGTGTGGAACCAGCCGTCTTTTGTGAATACCTCTTCTGTCTCTTTTGGTTTCTTCCAGTATCCTTTCGCTATGTTAGGTCCTCTCACTACAATCTCACCATCTTCGGCTATCTTCACCTCAACCCATTTTAAAGGTTTCCCAACAGTTCCGAACTTGAACTCCTTTATGGTATTTATAGATATAGCAGGAGTTGTTTCGGTGAGCCCGTATCCTTCAAGTATAAGTAGCCCTGCTTTCCAGAAGAACTCAGCGATCTCTTTTGAAAGAGGAGCTCCCCCAGATATGAAAAATCTTATTCTACCGCCTAACCTTTTGTGAATTTTTGAGAAAACGAGTTTGTGTGCAATTTTGTGCTTCAAAGATAGAAAAATCGGCATCTTCTCTCCTCTTTTCCTGTATTCTCCTGCCTGCTCTCCAACTTTCAGAGCCCAATCAAATATTTTCTTTTTGACTGGACTTGACTCAACCTCAGATTTAACTCTTGCATATACCTTTTCAAAGACCCTTGGTACAGATGGGAATACAGTGGGAGCAACTTCTGGCAAATTCTCCACGACTTTATCTATGCTTTCTGCAAATGCGATTTTCACCCCGAATCTCGGATGAACATACTCAACCGCTCTCGCAAAAGAATGAGCAAGAGGCAAAAACAGAAGAACAACATCATCTGAAACAATATCTCGCAAGTCATAAAGCATCTCAACCATAGAAAGATGATTGAGGTGAGTTTGAATAACTCCTTTGGGAACACCTGTTGTGCCAGATGTATAAACCAAAGTTGCTATATCATCAAGCTTTATCTTCTCTATATTATCTCTTATCTCTTTTTCGTATTTGGAGAGATTTTCTCTTCCGATTTTCTCAAAGGTGCTGAACCTCATCACAAAGTCATCCTCTATCACACTCTCATCAAAAGATATTACACGAGAAACAAGTGGAATTTCTTTCCTCTTTGACCTCATCTCCTCAATTATGCTTTTACTTTCAGCAAAGACAAAAACAGAGTCAGAATCATTCATTATGTATGAAGATTGATTAAAAGGCAGAGAGTGATATATTGGAACCGATATACCTCCCGCAAGCTGAATTCCGATGTCTGCAATAACCCACTCCAGCCGGTTATACGAATATATAGAAGCTCTTTCTCCTTTTTTGAAACCAAGATGTATCAGCGCGGAAGCTATAAACTTAGCCCTCTCAAAAAAGTACCTCCATGTTATATCTTTCCACTGACCATCTTGCTTCCAAGAATAAGCTACATTATCTGGTGTCTCCTCCACCCGCCACCTGAAAAGGTCAGGAATGTTTCTGAAAGGTATTTTTATTTCTCCCTCCATTTTTACACTCATAGAGCTTTTACCTCCGTTATCTGACGTTATCTGAAAAATTTAATAATTCCATAAAAAATTTAAACAGTTCTTCTCCGATTTTCAACAAAAAAATACCTATAATTTGTGAATAAATCTACAATACGGACCTCCTTCGGAAAGAATTTTTCCTTCTATCTCCAGAGAGTAGTTTTTATTCAACCTTCTGAAAGTAGATAATTCAAATTCTTTTACAAGAAAGTGGCAGAACTCTGAATGATTGTTGAGAACCCGCGCAAAAGGACAGAACATCTCAAACTTTTCAGCATGCTCTTTTTCTTTCACTTCCCATCTACCTTTCACTCCGAAAATTTTGTCTTCCATATCTTGAATTTTTGAAAGTTCGCGCATATCATCGTATCGGTTTATTTTCAGGAGTTTAGCCATAATTGGCGCTCTTGCAGACCCCAAAAACCTCATAAAAGGAAGCATAATCTTTATGGCTTTCTCCTTACCTAAAAAAACCTTCAAGGTTATGTAAAACCTCACAATGAAAAACGCAAATTTCCTCAGAAAAAAGTTCATAAGTATATTTTAACACCTAAAAATCTTTTGAAGAAAAATTTTCTGTTCAAAAAACTGTACGACTATTTTGCTTTTACCTCAACTTTATTGTTTATAAGGTCAGCAAATATGAAAATCCTTCTATCTTTTTCTACTTTCACAGGAATTTCTTTCTCTTCGGTAGAAGTTCCAACCTGTAATGTATTGCTGAGATCTTCCCGTTTTACAACTCTCAATTTTAAAACATTCTCTCCTTCTTTTGCTTTGAAATCTACAACAGGTGTCTTCCCTATAAAAGTTCCGTTCAAAAAAACATCGCAATCTGGAATGGAATTGATTGATATGTACCCGTGATATGATTCTGCTTTCTGACTTTTATCTTTCACCTGCTTAACCTCTTTCAACTTTTTCTCTACCTTCTCAAATCTCTCTTTCGCAGAATTATTCTTTCCTTCTGACGGAATATTCTCTTTTTCGTCTTTCTCCTTCAACTGATGACCTGCTGTATTTTCTCCTTGAAGATGATAAAAAGTTTGAGAGATGTTCTGAGAAAATCCTTCCTCTGAAATTTTGCTAACTTCACTATTTCCGGTCCTGTTGGTATTTCCTTTTTCTCGTGCTCTCATAAGAAGAAAACCAAAGAGAATTCCAAGAATAATGAAAGATGCTCCCCAAGATATGGCTATCAGATTTCGTTTTTTTCTATCTGCGGTATATGTATTTTTCTCATATAAACTGAACTTCGGTTGATGCAAAATGAACTGAGCGAGGTCTTTTTCTGTGATAATCTTGAAGGAGTTAATAATTTTGTAAAGTTCGCGCAGAAAATCTTCTGGCTTACTGAATCTATCAACACTTTGAGCAATTTTTCTCAACTTTTTGTTGTCTGTCATCTCAAGAATGATCTTTGAAAGCGCCTTCATATCAGATTTTATACTCTTTTTCTCATCTGCCGAGTAATACTCAGGAGTAATGAAATTATGGCTCTTTGCACAGTCAAGAACCTTAACCTCGCCATCATAAGTTATAACTATATTAGATGGAGTTATGTCTCCGTTATACTCTCCTTTTGAACATATGAAATCAAGAAATCTCAAAATCTCAAGAGAAATAAAGATTGAAATTTCAGGGGGCAAAATACCTTGCTCAGAAATAACATCTCTCAAAGTCCTCCCAACAACATACTCTTTAACTATGCATATATTTCCTTCCTCATCTTCAAAAAAATCATAGACCTGCGGTGTTTTATACCTTATTTTAGAGAAAAACTCATACTCCTCTCTGGCTATGTCAAAATTTTCTCTTTTATAAACTTTCAGTATAACATTTTTCCCTATGACTTTGTCGTAGCACAGATAAACCCTGCATATATTACTTTCAGAAAGCAGGACTTTATCTTGAAACCTCATCAGATAGCAAAATAAAAATTAAGTTCTCTCCAATATTTTTCAAGTTTCATAATAAAGTTAAAGTCCCACAATAAGTCCAAAAGATTAACTTTTATATCATGGAGAGAACAATAAAAATAGAAAAAAAATTCCTTGAAATTTCTGTTGGAGAGCTTATAGTCATCAATGGGAAAGATAAAGGTAAGATTTTCAAACTTGCATCAAGGGAAGTATTAGTAGGCACATCACCATCGTGTGAGATAAGGTTGTCTGACCCAACAGTATCAAGAACACACTGCAAAATATTCTGGAACGACGAAGTGAAAATGTTTCAGGTTCAAGACCTCGGAAGCACAAACGGAACACTTATAAACAAAATTCCCGTAGTGAATGCTTTCTTACCCCCAGAATCGGTAATAACCCTGGGAGAAACCGAAATGGTATTCAAGCAATCTGGCAAAAAAAGACAAATAGAACTTTTTCCTGATGAAAACTTCTTCGGATGTGTCGGAGTGAGTCAAGCTATGAGAGAGATATTTTCAATAGCGCTAAAATCTGCTCAAACAGATCTGAACATACTTATAGAAGGAGAGACAGGAGTAGGTAAAGAGGAGCTTGCAAAAGCCATACATAAAGCAAGTCCAAGGAAAGAAAAGAACTTTATCGTATGCGATGTCACAACAATACCAAAAGAGCTTTTTCTGACTGAACTTTTCGGCTATGAAAAAGGCGCATTCACGGGAGCAGATAAAAGCAAAAAAGGACTCGTTGAACTCGCTGATGGAGGAACCCTATTTATAGATGAAATAGGTGAAATTTCACCGCAAGACCAAGCTCACCTTCTCAGATTCGTTGAAAAAAAAGAATTAAGACCCATAGGCTCAAATATAATAAAGAAAGTTGATGTGAGAATAATCTCCGCCACTTCAAAAAATATAGACGAAGAGGTTGAAAAAGGAAATTTCAGAAGCGACCTCTTTTTCCGACTAAGTCAATTCAGAATAAAAATTCCTCCACTCAGAGAAAGAAAAGAAGATATATTTCCACTGATATTAGATACTCTGAGAAAACTGACCGATGATGAGAAAAAAATAAATATGCTCTATGATTTTCTGCAGAAAAATTCGTCTTTCATACTGAGCTACAACTGGCCGGGAAATGTAAGAGAACTCAAAAACTTCACCGAAAGGTTTTACAGAATATGGGAAATAACAGGAGAGATGAAGGTTGATATTCCCTTTATGTCAATAAAAAACGAAACACCCCAAGATAAATATGACTTCAAATATCAGAAAAGAAAGATAATTGAAGATTTTGAAAGAGCATATATTATAGAGCTATATCAAAGGTGCAAAGGAAACATTTCAGAGTGTGCAAGATTAGCAAAAGTAAACAGAAAATACATGGAAAAACTCATAAGAAAATATATAAAGAACGAAACAAGTAATTTTTGACCAGAAACCAGAAATTAAAGATATGTTTTTTTCTTCTCCCTCTCAAAAAATATTGCTCTACCTATTCTCAAAATTGTGGCTCCTTCTTCAACAGCTACCTTGAAGTCATCAGACATGCCCATGGAAACCTCTCTCAAAAGATTTTCTCTTATCCCTCTTTTTATGCATTCCTCTCTTATTTTCATAAGCTTTCTGAAATATTTTCGTGAATCTTCCGGGTCTTTGGGAGGAGCCGGAATTATCATCATTCCCACAACTTCAATATAAGAAAGTTTCATATTCTCCTGAACCTCTGAAAAGAACCGAAAAACATCATCTGGGTGTATTCCATGCTTTGTTTTCTCCTCGCTTATATTGACCTGAATGAGCGCTTTGAGTTTTGCACCCGATTTTTCACACCTTTTTTCAAGCTCCCGAAGAAGCTCAATTGAATCGACAGAATGAATGAAATCAAAGTTGTTCGGAATAAACTTCGCTTTCCTGCTCTGCAGATAACCGATAAAATGCCACGAGATTTTGATGTCTTGAAGTTCTTGCTTTTTACCGAGCGCCTCCTGAACATAATTTTCTCCAAAGTCATCTATTCCCGCCTCATGAGCGAACCTGATAAAAACTGCTGGAAATGTCTTTGAAACAGCAACTATTTTTATTTCATCTGGGCTCCTGCCAACTTTCGCACATGACTCAAAAATCTCCTCTTTTACTCTCCTTATATTATCAAAAATCTTTCTCTTGACCTCTTCCAATGTACCAATATCTTGAACTGAACTTGAAAATTTTTCCAGCATATAATTTGCAAGAAATTGAATATAATATAAATTAAGCGATGAAGAAAATCTGGAGGAAAAAGATAATAAACCAGAATTTGGCAAAAGAAATCGCGGTAAGTTTAAATATACCCGATTTTCTTGCAGAAATACTTGTAGGGAGGTCAATAGATACTCCGAGCAAAGTTGAGAAATTTCTGAACCCAAAAATAGAACATGCAGAAAATCCGTATATCTTTCCTGAAATGAAAAAAGCATCGCAACGTCTTGCGGAAGCTATAATGAAAGGAGAAATAATTGGAATTTTTTCAGATGCAGATGCAGATGGAATAACGGCAGCAGCAATAATATCTAATTTTGTAAAGGATTGCGGAGCGGAAAAAAACCTCATTGTAAGAGTTCCATCAAGAGATAAAGAAGGATACGGTCTGACAAAAGATTTCATAGAAGAAGTGAGAAAAAAAGGAGGGCACCTGATAATAACTGCTGATTGCGGAATAAGAAACCACGAAGAGATAAAATACGCAAAAATTTTGGGCATAGATGTTATAGTATGCGACCACCACCACACAGATTACTACCTACCACAAAACGCATACGCAATACTTCACCCTACAACAATCCCAGAAGAAAGCTCAGCAAAATTTCTCTCAGGAGCAGGAGTATCATTTGAACTCATAGCAGCAACAAGAAACGAACTCAAAAAAGCAGGAAAAGAACTACCGCGACCGAGAAACTACCTTGACATCGTCTCAATAGGAACAATAGGAGATATGGTTCCACTCATAGGAGACAACAGAATATTTGTAAAACACGGAATAGAAAATATAAGAAACGGAAACGGAAGATTAGGATTGAACACGCTTATCCAAAAAATAAACATAAAGAAAGAAAAAATAACATCACAAGATATACAGATGAGAATAGTGCCCAGAATCAATTCATCTGGAAGAGCGGGAAGACCCGAAGTATCCTTCAGATTGCTCGTAGAAGAAGACATAAGAGAAACAGAGAGAATATCAAATGAGATAGAAATTATGAACTCGTGGAGAAAGGAAGCAGTACAGAGTATCCTTGAGGAAATAGAGTTCTACGGGTTTATAGATGATTCCAGATTTTCCTGTGTAGCTTGGGGAAAGGACTGGCACGAAGGGGTATTAGGACTTGTCGCAGCAAAAATCCTTGAAAAAACAGGAAAACCAACATGCGTAATTTCGGTAAGAGAAGATATAGCAAGAGGTTCTCTACGCTCACCAGAATTCCTAAACATAATGGGAGTTCTCGATAAATTATCTCACTTACTTGTAAAATATGGAGGACACTCACAGGCAGCAGGAATAGCTCTTCTTCCAGAAAAAGTTCAAGAATTTGCAGAGTCATTTGAATCAGAAGTGAAAAAGAGCTTGAAAAACTCCATACCACAAATCATATTTGAATTTGATCAATATCTGAACCTTGAAGATATAAGAGCAAAGGAACTTTCTCAGGTTCTACTCCTCGAGCCGTTCGGTGAAGGTAATCCTAATCCCATATTCTTTGTAGAAGGAGAAATAGTAGAAAGCAGGTTTGTTGGCAAAGATGAAAACATACTCAAAATGCTCGCTAAAACAAAAGATGGTTTTGTAGAAATTGTTTCTTTCAATCATAAAACGGAGCTGTTTTTAGGAAGAACAAAATTCATCGCTAAAATAAGAAGCTCTCACTGGAGCGATCTCGGATTTGAATTTGAGCTAATAGAAATCCAAAGGTAAAGCCAGAAAATAATAAAAGACCCCGAAAATAATAAAAAACAGCAAAAAGAAAATCTTAACAAGCAAAGATAAAAAATTAAAGGTATGATAGTAGTTCTCAAACCAGACATAAAAGACGAAGAAATAGAAAAAATCGTAAAAAAGATTAAGGAGCTTGGATTAGAACCAAAAATACTTCAAGGAGAATTTTTAAAGGTCATTGCCTGCATAGGCGAAGAAAGAATAGAGGGATTAAAAGAAACAATTGAGTCCTTATATGGAGTTGAAAAAGTTCTCCAGGTTATGCATCCTTACAAGTTAGCAGCAAAGGAGACAAATCCCCAAGGCACAAAAATAAGGATAAAAGATGTAGTGATAGGTGGAGAAGAATTTATAGTGATGGCAGGTCCCTGTTCAGTAGAAAATGAAGAGCAGATAATGAAAACAGCGGAATGGGTGAAAAAAGCGGGAGCAAAAATTCTGCGCGGAGGCGCTTTCAAACCCAGAACATCCCCCTACTCGTTCCAGGGGCTCGGAGAAGAGGGATTGAAACTCCTGCGAAAAGCAGCAGATAAATATGACCTTCTTGTGATAACCGAAGTCCTTGACCCAAGAGATGTAGAAATAGTAGCAGAGTACAGCGATATTTTACAGATAGGAACCAGAAACGCTCAAAACTTCCCACTCCTCAGAGAGGTAGGTAATACAAGAAAGCCAGTTCTCCTCAAAAGAGGTATGTACAATACCATTGAGGAATGGCTACTCGCAGCAGAATATATACTCTCCGGAGGGAACCCAAACGTAATACTATGCGAAAGAGGAATAAGAACTTTTGAAACAGCTACAAGAAATACACTTGACCTATCAGCAGTACCCGTTCTGAGAGAAAGAACTCACCTCCCCGTAGTTATAGACCCATCTCATGGGACCGGTAAGAGAAATTATGTTCCTCCGATGGCTTACGCAGCTCTTGCAGCAGGAGCAGACGGACTTTTAATAGAAGTTCATCCACAACCAGATAAAGCTCTTTCAGATGGAGCTCAATCCCTTACACTTGAAATGTTCTCCGAAATGATGGAAAAACTCAGAAAATTAGCCCCTGTTGTAGGTAGAAAATTATAAGATAAATAAAAGCTCAAAAGATTATGGAGATTGCTTTTTTAGGTCTTGGGAACCTCGGGAGAGCAATAGCAAAAAGGTTAAAAGAGTTCTTCGGAAAAGAAATCACTCTATACGTATGGACAAGGGATATCTCAAAAGCAGAACTCGTATCATCAGAGTTGGGAGCTATAAGATTGCTTTCACCTTCAAAAATTCCAGAAAGCGCGAGATTTGTATTTTTATGCCTATTTGACAGCAACGCAGTAGAAGAAACAATTAAAAAAATCTCAATAAAAAACAAAATACTGATTGACCTTACAACAAATTTTCCAGACAAAGCTTTGACCTTTGAAGCTTACACAAGAGAAAACGGAGGAGAATACATAGAATCACCTGTTTTAGGTAGCGTTATTCCAGCTTCTCAGGGAAAGCTCACAGCAATTGTAGCATGCAGGAAAAACATATTTGATGAATCGGAAAAACTTATAAAAGCAATAGCGGAAAAAATATTCTTTCTGGGAGAAGAATTTTCAAAGCCATCAATTTTGAAGCTTATAAACAACCTCGTACTTGGAAGTTTTATGTTAGCTATCGGAGAGGCGGTAGCTATCGGAGAAAAAATGGGGTTTTCACCTGAGCTTATCGTAGATATTCTTATGTCGGGAGCTGGAAAATCTTCAATTCTTGAAGCTAAAAAATCAAAAATTATCTCAAAGGATTTTTCCCCACATTTTTCGGTATCTCTGATAGCAAAAGACCTGAAATATCTTGATGAGTTTTTGAAAGAGAAAATAGGAGAGCGAGATTTTTTCTTCTCAAAAGTAGAGGAGATATTTGAGAGAGCAAAAAACAATCACTTTGCACAGCTTGACTTCTCATCTGTATATGCCTTCATCCTCAAAAATCTGGAAGATAAGGAAACGAAAAAAGAAAATCACAAAAAATAAAAAGGTAGATGAGCTTTGAGAAAATACTTCTATTCTTCAAGCCAGGGTTAGATATAAAAGAAATTCTCACCGTAGCAGAAAAGATCTCAAAATTCGGGAAAAAAATATACATATTAAAAGAACCACAAAGTGAAGAAGTCCTCAAAACAGCAGAAAAAAACAATATCAAAATAAATGTTATTGAAAGCGAAAAACTGAAAGAAGAGGGTGTAGAACTCATAACAGTTTTAGGTGGTGATGGGGCAATTTTAAGAGCGTTTCACAAAATAATAGAATCGAAAATAAATATCCCTGTTTTTGGAATAAACAGGGGAAGAGTGGGATTCCTCTCTTTCGGAACCGAAGAGAAATTAGACGATGTGCTTCAAAAAGTTTTTGAGGGAAGGTTCAGAGTAGAAAAAAGAAAAACATTAGAAGGAGAGATCCTCGGAAGAAAAATATATGCGGTAAATGATTTCGTCATAAAAAGTTCAGATGGATTAGCTGATTTTGAGATCAGAACAGAAAAAGAGTATATCGGCTCGGTAAGAGCAGATGGACTAATTATTTCATCTCAGATCGGCTCAACGGCTTACAACATATCAGTAGGTGGTCCAATAGTGTATCCCGACCTAGAAGTGATAATCATATCTTTTATCGCTCCTTTTTCACTATCAGCGAGGTCAATAATACTTTCAGAAAAGAACAAAATATTTGTTGAGGTAAAAACCAGCTTTGTCGTCTTCGCAGATGGGAAGAAAATCCAAGTCCCACAAACCAAAGAAGAGAAAAAAACCCTTTCTTTTCAATTGTCTGATTTCCAGATAAAACTCGTAAAAGCAGAAAAATCAAGCTTCTTTCAATCTTTGAGAACCAAACTAAAATGGCTTGAACAATAACTTTTCAGAAATCACCTCTCCTTATCAGATAAAATTGACTTCAAAAACTTATCTCTGTAAGCTCTATCTATCAAAGAAGGGTCAACTTCTGTGGCAAGAGAAAGATATTCCATAGCTTTATCTTTATCGCCCTTTGCAGCGTAAAGAGAAGCTAAATTGAAAAACTTAGCTCCCTTTTCTTTGTAATCCTGAGGTTCTATTGAGTTCAAAATGCTCTCCGCCAAATCAAATTTTCCGAGGTTTATATAAACAGTGGAGAGATTTACAAGTATCCTTGTATCTTGCGGTCTTATGCTTTTTGCCGATTCAAGAAAGCTGATTGCTTTTTCGTAATCTTTAAGTTGGGCATAGCTTAATCCAATAGCAGAAAGAGCTAAAAACCTCACCTCATTCTCATCAAATATCCTCTCCGGAATTTTCAATTTGTAATCTTTGACAGAAGGAGAATTCGCTATTTCATCAATAGCCTTCTGACCATATTCTATTGCCTTTGCGTAATCTCCCTTCATATAGTATGCGTTCGCAACAATAGCGTAAGCTTCGGGAATATTCGCAGGATTAGAATAAGTTGAGCTCAAAACATACTCAATTCCCCTATCTATTTGACCAAGTTGAATGTACATTCTTCCAAGTTCCCTCCTACCTTTCCCAAAATATGGAACATATTTTAGTGTTTCCTCAAGAAGAGCGAGAGTTCTTGGATTGAGCATGCCACCGTTTTTTCCGAGATAAAGATATGCGAGGTCGTAGTATGTTCTTTCAGCGGGATTGTCAAATTTCAAAGAAGCCAGATAATACTTTTCAGCTATATCAAAGTTTCTGAACCTTTTCTGCCACTGAGCAATTCTGTAGTATATTTCAGCTAACATAAGGTTTCGCGATGCGAAAAATCCTACATTTGCCCTGCAAGGAAATCTTCTTATATTGCAAGACAATTTGTCAAAGCCCTCTTTACCCTGACATACAGGTATTCCGTAAATACATGGAAATCCCAAAGATCCAACAAAAATCAGCAAAGATACGCCTACTGTGACCAACTTTGAGGTACGAGTATCAAATTCAATATACTTTTCTCCTTTGATACGGGAGTAGAAGAGTTCAAGGAATCCGATATAGAACCAGAACATGATGACAGAACCCGGCCACTGCAAAGAAAAATTAAAAGATGCTCCCGCAAGAGTAGAAAAAATTCCAAGAAATAGTCCCGTTGATACGAAAAAAAGCTCTTCGTTTTCCTTTTTCTCCCCAGCGTTGAAAATTTCAAGATACATCTTAAAAACTAAAAATATTATAGAGATAAAGAGGGTAAAACCTACTATACCGAGATCAGCAAAAATCTGGAGATATTCGTTATGAGCTTTATCTACTCGTGTGTTAGTGTACATCGTCGCCTCATCTAAAAGTCGCGGAGCATATCTCCATGAAAATATCTCAAAATTACCTCCACCGACCCCAAAAATCGGATTTTGTTTTATCATCTCAATACCGCCAGACCATGCCAAAACCCTTGTAGAAACAGAAGAACCAGGACCAAGTTCAACAAAAGTTTTAAATCTCTGCACTATGCTTCTCCCGTAATCAGTATAAGTCAAGAGTAATACTATCACAACAGCACTTGCAGAAAAAGAAGGAATAAAATACTTCAAAATCTTTTTCCAATCTGCTTTCCTTGAAAAGTGAAGGAGTAAAATCATTGTTAGAGTTATAATGAAAACAATAGTTCCAACCCAACCGGCTCTGTTCTTTGCTCCAACAATATAACCAAAAGTAATAGCAGAAGAAATAATAAATATGGTCTTTAAAATCGGATTTCTCTCTATTATTGCAAAAGCAACAGTAAGAGGAAAAGCTAAAAGTAGGTACTCAACAGCAAAATTAGAAAGCCCAAAAGTCGTTATAGGATTCGGATTACCATACTGATCAGGGGGCATAGGAAAAACTCCGAGAAGCTGTAAGACACCATATCCGGAAACCACCGAAGATGTGAAAGATGTAAAGATAGCAATAACTTTCAGCTCTCTCTCCGAAAGAGAAAGGAATTGCAAAGCTAAATAAGATAAAATCCCCGGAGCTATCATAACCGCTAGATTCTGCGTCTTATAAGGATTATAAGCCCAAAAAGCAGATACAATACCCAAAATAATAAAAGCAGAAACAGGAATAAGAGTATGAGGGAAATTAAAAGAAATTTTTCTGCCACTCTTGAAGTAAAGATATATCAGTACGGGAACCGAAAGAGTTATAGATAAATACGCTACCGCTATCTTTGACCAAACAAACTCTATCTCATATTTGAAAAGCGGTGGAACTGAAACAAATAAGACAAATGGTAAAACCTTCAGGAAAAAAGTAAGAGAAAAGAAGTTCTCCTGACCTGCTTCGGCATCTCCTCCCTTCTTATCAATCACTCCTTTAAAACCTTCCTTCTCAACAGATTTTTTCTGATAACTCTTTGCTTTTCCTTGATTATCTTTCATAAAAACAAAATTTAAAACAAATTTTCACTTAATATTTTTCTATTAAGTTTCTTGTGATATAAATTAAAACTATTTTTGTGGAGTTATAATCACACCTTTACCACCAATTATATCTTTATGTCTCAATTCAACTATCATTCTGATCTTTCTGGTTTTATCTCTACCGTATTTAAATTCTGCGTTTATCTCTAAAAATTTTGGTACCCCATCCTGTTGATTCCACCTTTCCTGCCATCCCTTATCTCCAAAAGCTCTCACATCAAATGATTTTATTCCTTCGGCAACCTTTACCGCAACACCTCCCGTCTTCAAGTCGCCATCTAATTTGAAATCAACTCTCTTGAACATAACAGCTGTATCGCTACCCTTTTCCGGCTCAAAAAAGTACTCAATCTCTTTATGACCCCCATAATAAGTAGTAAAAGAAATATCATCAAACGGTCTCCCAAAATAACCAACCTCCTGAAGTATAAAACCGCATTTTACGCCACAATAATAAATCGCTTCAATCTCTCTTTTCAGTTCATTCATAACAAAAAGAACCGATACCTCCCGATCCGCTCCCTTCTCTATAAACTCCCTTGAGTTCAGAGTATTTATAACAATCCCGAAAAGAACTGCAAGAGAAAAAGAAACGATAAATATAGATACCAGAACCTCAATGAGAGTAAAAGTTCTCCTCATCCGTTAAGGAAAATATAATTTAAATTTTAATCCTACGCCTATGGTCTATTCAAAAAGAGGAAGGAACCCAAAAATTCAAAGAATAAAAGAATCAAAAAACTCCGCAAAATTCAATCTACAAATTTTACTACTTCCTCTTGAAGTGTTAATTTCTTTTTTTCTTTCACTTTTTCTTTGACATAGTTTATCAGGTCATCTGCCTCCTGAAAGCATGCTCCCCCTTCATTTTCAATAAAATTAGCATGTAATGAAGATATCTTCACTCTTTTTGTCATTTTAAAACCTTTCAGCCCAACCTCCTCTATTATTTTCCCTGCCGACTCCCCGTTGTCTGGATTTTTGAATATACAACCGAATGTTTTTGAATTCACAGGTTGGGTCTCAAATCTCTTTTTGAGATATTTTGAAACCTTATCTCTAACATCTCCTGGCTTCGCTTTCCCAAAACGAAAAGAAGCAGAAAGAATAATCTGGTTATTCTGTATACTGCTACATCTATAACCGAAATCTGGTTTTATTTTCTCTATATTTATCTCGCCATTGCTCATTGTTATGACTTCAACATTCTGGACAAATTCAGAAATGCTCCCAAGACGAGTTCCAGCATTCATCTTAATAGCTCCACCAATACATCCAGGAATACCCGAAATCTTCTCAACACCTTCAAAACCTCTCTTTATCCCAAGAGCAACAAGGAATTGAAGAGAAACTCCAGAACCAAGAGAGACATAAAAGTAATTTTCGTCTTCCCATTCTTTACAGAACTCAAATCTATGGAGTGAAACAACAACTCGCGGAATCTTCCCATCTCTCACAAGAAGCTTTGAACCATTACCAACTACCCAAAAAGGGATCTGATTTTTATGAATATATTCAAGAACCTTCTGAATATCTTGTAATGTTTTTGGAAACACAAAACAATAAGGTTCTCCACCTATTCCTACTGTTGTTATATCAGAAAATCTGAGAATTTTTGAATCAACGCCGAGGTTTTTTAAGTCACACAAAATCCCCCGCCTCTCCTCGTCAAACCGCATATGCAAAATTTTATAATCAAAATTAAATTTTTGATTTTTGTAAAAATATTTTCTGAAAACTGAAAAAAATAAAAAAGAAAAAAATTCTCATTCTATTTCATAAAATGAAGGAACTAGAAAATTGGATTGAAGAGCAAGCAAAAATCCTGAAACCAAAAGAAATAGTATGGATAAACGAAGGAGAAGGAAAAGAATTAGAAAATTTAGTAAATCAAGCCCTGGAAGAAAATTTTATTGATGGAAGGAAAGTTCTTTACGAACTAAACCAAACACCTTTCCCAAATTCTTTTCTGCATAGGTCTCATCCCGAAGATGTGGCGAGAACTGAGCACCGGACATTCTTATCTTTCAAAGATAAAAATCTTGCAGGTCCCACCAATAACTTTATGGGAGTTCAAGAAGCAAAAGAGCTTATCTATAATCTATCAAAAAACGCTATGGAAGGCAGAAAAATGTATGTTATCCCTTTTATAATGGGAAATCCTTCGTCCCCTTATTCTCTTCCTTGCGTTCAAATAACCGACTCAATATATGTTGCGATATCAATGTGCGTAATGACGAGAGCAGGAAAAATAGCTCTGGAAAAAATAAAAGAAAGAGGCAAGTTTATAAAAGGTGTTCACTCTCTCGGAACTCTTGATAAAGATAAAAAATACATAATTCATTTTCCAGAAGAAGAACTTGTTGTATCTTTGAATTCCGGCTATGGTGGAAATGCTCTTTTGGGGAAAAAATGTATTGCATTAAGAATTGCATCTTATAAAGGTTGGTGCGAAGGATGGCTTGCAGAACATATGCTCATCATAGAAGTTGAGAATCCAGAAGGTAAAAAATTTTACTTCGCAGCAGCAGCACCTTCTGCATCCGGAAAAACAAACCTCGCCCTCCTTTCCCCAACACTCCCCGGCTGGAAAGTAAGAACTCTGGGAGACGACATAGCATGGATACACATCGGAGACGATGGGAAACTATATGCTTTAAACCCTGAGGCAGGTTTCTTCGGAGTTGCTCCCGGAACCTCTTCAAAAACAAACCCAAACATGATAAAAACACTAAAAACAGGAAAACACCTTGTCACTATATTCACAAATGTCGCTCTTGACCCTGAAAATCTTATCCCATGGTGGGAAGGATTAGAGCCAGATATTCCCAAACCTAAAAAACTTCTTGACTGGCAGGGAAAATATTGGGAACCATCTTCTGGCTCACCCGCAGCTCATCCGAATTCAAGGTTTACAGTATCTATAAGAAACTGCCCTATACTCTCACCGGAATATGATAATCCAAAGGGAGTCCCGTTAGATGGGATAATTTTTGGGAGCAGGAGAAGTAGCACAATACCACTTGTGTTTGAAGCCACAGATTGGCAAACAGGAATATTCTTCGCCGCAACAATGGGAGCAGAAACCACCGCAGCAGCCGAAGGAAAAGTGGGAATAGTAAGACGAGATCCGTTTTCAATGCTCCCGTTCTGCGGATACAACATGGCATATTACTTCAAGCACTGGCTCAAAATAGGGAAAATAGCTAAAAACAAACCAAAAATATTTTTCGTCAACTGGTTCAGAAAAAAAGATGGCTCCTTCGTTTGGCCAGGATTTGGAGAAAACATAAGAGTAATAAAATGGATGATAGATAGAATAGAAGGCAAAGCAAAAGGCATAGAAAAAGAAATAGGAATAATCCCAAAAGAAGAAGAATTAGACCTATCAGGATTAGAAATGAAAAAGGAAGATATTGAGTTTGCTCTTTCTGTTAAAAAAGAAGAATGGGAAAAAGAAATATCTGATATTGAAGTGTTCTTAAAGTCCTTTGGAGAAGACCTTCCAGATGAAATAAGAAAAACCATGCATTCACTCAAAAAAAAGTTCAAAAATATCTGATTGACCAACAAAATGAAAGTAGGAGTGATATGTAATATAAATGCTCAGAGAGTCCCCCCAGGTATATCTGCAAGAATAAAAGCCATACTGAAAGATAGCATAGAGGTAATTGAGGAGACAAAAAAACTCAAAGATATGAAACAAATAATTGATGATTATTTTGATAAAGTTGATATCTGGTGCTTTGTAGGCGGAGATGGAACTGTAAATCAAGGTCTATCTTATCTTTGGTATAAAACAGGCATGAAAGACGAATTAGATATTCCTGTACTTCACGGAAAAGCCGGCTCTCTGAACGCAATCCCAGATAAAATACCTCTCAAAGGAGACCTGGACGACATACTTATTCGGTTCAAAAACTTTCTTGAAGAAAAAAAGGGAATAAGAAAAATTCCAAGAGATAATCTGAAAAAACTCAACACAATCAAGTTAAGCATAAAAGGATATGAAACACCGAAAATATGCTTCAATTTTTTTCTCGGAGTTCCATTTTTAATCTCAAAAAAAGTTATAGAAATGAGGTTGGGGACAAAAAGCAGTATACTTCAGACAATTTACTCAACAATAGCCAAGTTTGTAGTCAGCGGAGGGAGAGAAAAACTCATAAAGAAAATAAAAGCAGAAATCGAAATAGAAGGAGCAAAATATCCATATAAATTCCACTATGTTATAGTTGGTTCAACTTTCAGAGAGCCAGCCCTATTTTTCAGACCTTTCACAGAAATAGATAAGTATAAATCTGGTTTTTTCTTCTTCGTGTACTCTGGGGATGCTTGGACAGCAATAAGAAATTTCAGAACTTATGCCCGAGGTAAAAAAAGACCACCACACTCGTTCAATGACATAACAAGCAAAGTGTTAATAAAAGCTTGGAGTGGACTGAACTACGATGGAGAAATTGAAGATAAAGATTTCGTTGAATTCAAAGCAGAAATTGGACCTATTGTCAACCTGATAAAAATCTAAAAACCAAAAATAAAACATTAAAAAAGCTAAAAACGTAAAAAATCTCCCCTCAGAGATAAAAAAAGATAAAAATATAAATTATGGTTGAAAAAATCAGCGTTCTTCTCATAGTTATACCTGTTCTTCTTTTTTCTCTTTCGGTTCATGAATATGCACATGGATTTATAGCGTGGAAACTTGGAGACCCAACCGCAAAAAGAATGGGAAGATTGACCCTCAATCCTCTTGCCCATCTTGACCCCATCGGAGTTCTTTTTGCAGTATTTTTCCATTTCGGTTGGGCAAAACCTGTTCCTATAAACCCTTTTTATTTCAGAAAGCCACTTGCTCATCTCGCAATAGCGTCTGCTGCTGGACCGATTTCAAACCTCCTCCTCTGCTTCGGATTTGCGCTCATCTACAAAACCTCCGAAAAAGTGCTCGGTCCTCAGGATTTTTTACAGAATTTTTTCATTACCGCATCTTACATAAATTCAGCTCTTTTTTTCTTCAATTTCATTCCTATACCTCCTCTTGATGGGTCAAGAATACTTTTCGCTCTCCTGCCTGGAATGACCCTTGAAAAATCAATGAGATACGAAATCTTCGGTTTTTTAGGAATCTTCATCCTTGTACTTTTGAACAAGGTCGGATTCCCGATCTTCAATTACATAGTGGTAAAACCATCGTATATGCTCATTTCCTTCCTTTACTGAAAAATTTATTGAAATGAAACAAAAAGTATCTTCCAAAATAATTATTCATAATTATGAAAGAGAAAAAATCTGACGATAAAAAACAGGAAAAGGAAGACAAAACCCCTGAGCAGATCCTCTCCGAGTCAAAAGAAGAGATGAAAAAAGCAGTTGAGAAGTTTGAAGAAGAGATAAGGAAAATAAGAACCGGAAGAGCCCATCCCTCACTGCTTGACGGGATAAAGGTCTTCGCATACGATTCAGAAGTCCCCCTCAATCAATTAGCGATAATTTCTGTTGTATCTCCATCAGAACTCACTATTGAACCGTATGACCCGAACATAAAAACCGCAATAGAAAAAGCAATTTTACAATCGGGAAGAGACCTCATACCTTCAAGCGAAGGCAAAATTATAAGAATAAAAATACCCCCGCTCACTCAGGAAACCAGAGAAAACCTCATAAAGCTTGTCAGAAAAAAATCAGAAGAATTCAAGGTATCTATAAGAAACATAAGAGATAAGGCAAGAAAAGAAATAAAGGACATAAAAAGCAAAATTTCAGAAGACAAAATGAGAAAGATAAACGATGAGATACAAAAAATCGCAGATGAACACATAAAAAAGATTGACTCTATCACACAGGCAAAAGAGAAAGAAATAATGGGCTGAATTCAAATGTGAGTCCTTATCTGAAAAGTATCTTTTATCTTCTCAACCTCTGGAAGAACCATCTCATAAACCCTCTCCAAAACATCATCAGAATTATCAAGTTGAAGAACTGAAAAAGCAGTCCTATCAACGGCATGTATCATAGAATCCACCGGGGCACCTTCACCTATCTGCATAGCTACAACATCTCCAAGATGGACACAAGAGATAATTTTGAGTGTCGTTTTATCTCCTGAAAACTCTGAAGGATACGGATAGTAATCAACAACAACCGCAAGCTCTTCTGGAATTCCCCACTTTCTCAAAGCATAAGCTCCAAGTTCGTTATGAGAGAAACCGAATACGTTCTTTGAAGCCCTGTGAAAAGATATCTTCTTTTCTAAAATTTCTCTCAACACCTGGTTTATAGCAGATGCACCGAGCCCATCCATTATAACTCTTCCTATTGTTCTCAAAGCTCCGGCTGTGAAAATAACATCGCTGAGGAACCTCAAACCTGTCATTTCTCCGAACTTCACCGCAGCAAAAGCACCAGTTATTGAGAAGATAACAAGCTCACCTTCGGATAACCTGAAACTTCTCAGCTCCCTTGAGGCAATTTTTTTAGCCCAGGCAGCAATAATAAGTCGCAAAAGCGATTTTTTGCCCAGAACAACAATAGCTTGCTCCAACGACTTTATCTCTTGCGAAAAACCATAATAAGCAGAATTAGCCATGCGTATGGTGTCAGCAGTTATCACAGGGTCCTTTGCAAGCTCCAGAGCTATCTTTGAAACGCTTATTTTATCATCTTCACTTTTCAGCATATTTATAAGGTTCGTAAGGTATTGCGGGGGTGGAGAAGCATATTTTTCTATCAGCTCATCCATCTTTGCCTTTATTTTTTGGTCAAACTCCTTCACCATATTCTTCAAAACAAATCGGCAAATTTCTTATTTGATTGACGGAAATTTATATTTCCCTTTGCCCTCCTATAAGATAATAGACGACACATCTTCCCGAAACAGGGTCAAAAGTCACAGTTCTTGTAACAGAACCGCCAATATCATAACCCCCCACAGGTAGTTTCATTTTTCTTATAGCATTTATCACTGCTGCGGAAAATTTTCTTCCTATTTGCAGACCAGCAACATCTGCTCCCCCTGCGAGCTTTACCCTTAGCTTTTCAAAGTCGTGATCTTTCACACCCAATGCGTTGATAAGTTCTCTTATTTTTTCTTCAACTTTGCTTTCATCGGAGGAGAAAAAGTGTGTAGCTGCGCACCTTCTTCCGAAAGGATCCCAGATTACTATAGCCATACCTGTTGCAACTTTTTCTATTTTTATCTTTTCTTTTCCGACCCAGGTTTGAAGAAGTTTCAAGCTGACTTCCATTAACGAATCCACCCCCGCCAAAGTATATAAAAATTCTTCTAACTTATTTTTGGCACTAAAAAAATTAAAATAAATATTAATTTAATCTAAACAGAAAAATAGAATTTAAAATAATCTGAAAAAATTTGTTCAAAAATGAACAACTCCCAGAATTAAAAAATAAGCACTGTGAAATCAATTTTAATCTAATTCAAACTACCATTTTCTGATTTTCTCTTCGGCTTTTTTCCCACGCGGAGTATAGCCGAGCTTATCTACATCATCCCGATAGAACTCCCACTCCCACCAGAATATCCCTTTTATATGTGGGAAAGCAAACTCAATTGCAGATTCGTATAGCATTGCCTGTTCGTCTTCGTCTCTTTCAGAGTTCAGAGTATAGTCCCAAGGTCTTGCACAGGTTCCTCTCCTGCTGAGATAGCCAAGCTCTGTAAAGACCACTTCTTTCTCACCGGCAAAATCTCTTATCTCTCTTATTATGCTCTCCCATCTTGCTTTTATCTTTGATTTTTCCGGTACCTCGCCTTCGGAACAGAGAGAAAAATAAGCATCTATTCCAACAAAGTCAAGTTCCTTCCAGAAACTTACTTTTTTATACTCAGTGAAGTTAGCCGAATAAATAAGCTTACCAGAAAAAATTTTTCTCACTTTCTCTATAAATTCTATAAAAACTTCTGGATAAGAAGTTGAGATATATTCAAGTTCGGTTCCAACAGAGAAAATCTCTGCCTTATATCTTTCAGCAATTTCAGCATAAGATAGCATAAAACGAAAATAATCTTCCTTCCAGGTTTTTATGTCTTGTGGAGATATAAGACCTCTATATGTTAGTGGTATTGGGTCAATATGGGGTTTGAGCATAACACAGAATCCTCTCTTTTTAGCTTCTGAAAGGGCGAGCTCAACTTCAAATTCATCCGGGGTGTTCTCTGTCTTTATTATGTGAGAAGATGTCAAGCCATCTTGATATAGCGTTATGACTATGGCTACTGAATTCAATCCAAGTGATCTCAGCTCGTCAAGCGCATTTAAAAATCTTTGAGAAGAGAGTTCTCCTTTCAACCACGAAGGCAAACTCATTCCTTTGAACTTCTGGCAGTTCTTCCAGTTTCTGCCATAATCTTTTTCAGAACTTATCTTATTCCCACAGGAAATATAAAAAACTATGCACAAGGTGATAATTTTAAAAACAGCAAGGTTGCAAAATGACCCGAACGTTCTCATAAATATATCCTAAAAATCAAATTCTCCCAAAAATATAAATAAAATAAAGAAAATGAGAGAAGAAGAGTTCAAAAGAGTTATAGCGAAGGGTAAAAAGAAGGAGGTATTCCAGGATAAAATATACGAGCTTGGAGAGAGATTATTTGACATCATTGCGGAAAAATGGAAAGAGGTAATAGCCGGATTATTAGCTACATCTCTTGTGATATTTGTGGTATGGGCTTTAAGAGAACGAGGAAAAAATAAAGAAAAGGAGGATTTTTTGAAGTTTGAAATAGCAAACCAGTACATAAATGCTTATGATTTATCTCGTGATAAATCGGCTCTGGAAAACGCAATTGGTACTCTCTCTCAAATAGATAAGAAACCAAAATACATCTCAAAAATACTTCTCGCGTGGGCGCTTTCAAAAAGTGGCGAAACAGATAAAGCAACCCAAACCCTTAACTCATTAATTCAAGACAAATCAGCAGATGAAAAACTCAAAGACCTCGCAAGAATAATGAAAATAAACATACTCGGAGATAAAAACTGCGAAGAGGTGATAAAAACATGGGAAGAAATAAAATCAAAAAACAGAGATAAAATCACTCTGGGAAAGGAGGGAGATAAAAGTGGTTTCCCAATACCACTGCGAACTTACTTTGAGGTTTCAAGATGCGCAAAAGATAGAAAAGACATACTCAACGAAATCATATCGGAACTTAACTTTGCATACTCAATAGAACAATTTATATCCCCAGAAAAAGCAAAATACATACTCGTTATAAAAAAGTTTGCTCAAGATAAAATGAACGAAAAATGAAGAAAATCAGAAATCAAAATAAAAAATGAATAAAGATGAAACAGAAAAAATGAAACATATCAAAGTGAAAAATTTTCTCGTTATATTTTTCTCACTTTTGAACTTCGCAGAACCGCAATCATCTTCCGCAGAAATTGATTTATATCTTGACTTTTTTTCTCAGCCATCAAAAGAAAACTACTTTTTTTTCTCCACGCCATTTTTCATATCAGATGATATAGGAATAAGCTTGAACAACTCAATAATAATCTACACCCCACAAAAAAAAGAGATAAAAATAAACTTAGGAGAAACCGCCATAAGTGAAGTGAGAAGAGAAAAAGATTATCTTCTTTTCTGCTCACAAAAAAGCAAAATCGTCAAAATGAACCTGTACTCTCAAACTGAAAGTTTTGAACTTGAATACCCTTGCGTAATCCCTCCGATAGAAACAGAAAACAGAAAAATATTAGCTGTTGATATTAAAGGGACTTTATGCACATTTGAAGAAGAAACAGGAGCAAAAAACTGCATAGACCTGAACGAAGATAAAGAAAAAATAACATTTCTCTACTTCTCTTTGCCAGATATTATAGCATTGAGCGAGAAAGAAATTTTGGTCCCGTATGAGAACACCATTTTTTCAGTTTCAGAAGATCTAAAACTGAAATATCCTGTATTAGAATTTTCAAATTCAAGCTTTATAACTTTTTTAGCTCTGAAAGAAAATAAACTCGCTATATCAACAGAAAACAGTTCATACATATATGAAATAGAAAATCAAAATCCTCTCAAACTCAAAGAGCTCGCGAAAATCTACGAAGATGAGATACTCGGAACAGATTTTGATGGGAAAAAACTTGCGATAACATCAAAAAACGGAATAATTGTTCTTGACACGATCAGAAAAAAAATACTGAGAAAAAAAATTGAAGGAATAGTTGAAATATCAGCACCAAAGATATTCGGAGACAATATAATTTTTTCTATAAGTTTCGGTAAATACATGGGGAAAGTCCTACCTCTAAAAAATTCAATAGTAATCGCAGAATACAAAGATGGTAAATTGAAATTCAAAAAAGAAATAATTATAAATTCTTTTGCAAGAAAAATAAAGTTAGAGCAAAACAAATTAGCTCTTATTACAGATTCTGGGACTCTGTGGTTTTTTAAAATAAAAGGGAAGTAAAGTGAGATGGTTGAGATATTTTTTCACATCGGGCTTGGCAAAACAGGAACAAAATATTTGCAGAGCGAGTTCTTTCCAAAACTAAATGGTGTAAAATATATAAAACCTCAACTTTACAAAAACGCAATAGAGATAATATCTGACGAAATCATAAAAAACCAAAAATCACTTAAAAAGAGAAAAATCCTTCTCTCACGAGAGTTTGACAAACAGCTTGAAACAGAAACACTACGATTTTCAAAATTTTTCCCGAACACCCGAATAATAGTTGTTTTCAGAAGACACGATGAATGGATTCTTTCTCAATTCAAGAGAACACTGAAAAACGGATACCATATCAAATTCTCCGAATTTTTCAACTTTGAAAATACTGGAATTTTCAAAATTCAAGACCTGATATACAGAAAAAAAATCGAGCACATAAAAAACACCTTTTCAGAACAACCTCTTATTCTGACATACGATGAGTTCAAGAATAACCCCTCAAATTTTCTCATAAAAATATCAGAATATGTGGGAGCAACATTTGAAGAAAAATCAATTCCTAAAAAATTCGTTCACAAAAGTTATGGAGAAAAAGAGCTAAAATACTCCTATATTATCTCAAAATTCATAGATTACAAACCAAGAAATAACCCTATACAAAAATATCTTTATGTCTTTCCCATAAGATACTCTATACTTTATCTCGGGAGATTTCTCCCAGAACCGAAAACAAAAGAAAAAGTATTTCCAGAAAGAGAAGAGCTTGAGAAAATAAGAGAGTTTTTCAAAGATGACTGGAACTTTTGCGTTCAGGAATCTCTGAACTCTGAAAAGTTATGCAATCTAAAACATCAAAAATCTCACGAATAACAAAATCTGCAATACTTAAAAATTTCTTTTTTATTTTTATCTTTCCATCGTAAAGATTAAGAAACTGCATAAGACCTCTTTCAAAAAGGAGTTTCAGAAATTTTTCGGTATCAATTCTCAAATTGAAAATATCCACTCCCTGATTCACTTTTCTAAGACCAAGAAAAATTATCTCGTATAGCTCCTCTTTTTTTGAAATATGATGTATCTCATCAACAGGAAAAATTCCTCTTTCAATTCCCGAAAGATACAATTTCATATTTTTGGTGTTTGCAAATCTTATATTGCCTAACTTTGACCACGAGGAGACACCTATTCCGAGAAAATCATCTCTATCCCAGTAAAGAAGGTTGTGTTTGCAAAAATTTCCCTCAAAAGCGAAATTAGAAATCTCATATCTTATCATACCTGCTTCTTCAAGATACGATTGAACGTCAAAAAAGGGCTCCACATCTTCGGGAAGCTTCACCAATCCCTTTCTAACCATAACACCCAAAGGAGTATTCTCATAAGGAGTGAGTAGATAGGTAGAAATATGTTTTACGCCAGAATTCAGAGCTATTTTCAGGTCTTCAAGATGCTCAGACGGAGATTGCTCGGGAATTCCGAAAATCAAATCGGCATTAACAGAAAAGTGAGGAGAGAAATTTTCAAGACAAGATATAGAGTCATAAAAACTGTGATTTCTTCCCAAAAACCTGAGGTGTTTTTCAGAAAATGTCTGAACCCCAAAAGAAACTCTTGTTGCAAAAGAAAAATCAGAAGGTAAAAGATGAGAAGAAGGATTCACCTCAACAGAAATCTCCTCAAAATCTGCAAATTTCCTCAAAAATTCAGTGAATTCAGAAAGATATGAAGGGAAAAGTCCGGGAGTTCCACCTCCAAAATACAAAGTTGAGCACTGGGAAAAATCAAGAAACTCCGAATACATCAAAAACTCTTTTTTGAGAGCGAGGAAGTATTTCTTTGTAAGTTCATCTTCTGGAGGTATGCCCGAGAGAAAATCACAGTATGGACATTTTATCTGGCAGAAAGGAACATGAACATAAATACCCTTTGGCTTAAAACTTTTTTCTTTTAAAAAAGATAAAAGCGAAAAAGTGTTCTTTTCAGTTCCCAACGCATTATCATATGAAATCATATCTTTTTCATTATTATACCTTTTATATCGTTGAAAGTCGCAAGAGCTGCTACTGCAAGCAGAATAAATAAGCCGAAAATAGCTACTGCCCCCCTTACCCTGTAAGATAACCTTCTTCTCACAAGCGCTTCAACAAAGAAAATCAATATGTTGCCACCGTCAAGCACAGGTATAGGTAAAAGATTAAGTATAGCAAGATTTATATTCATAAAAAAAGATATCATTAGAACAGATGAAATTCCCTCGCTTACAGCGTCTGCGGTAAATTTTGCAATAGATATAGGTCCGCCTATGCTCTCGACACCTTCACGAGAGAACAAAAGTGGTATAGATTTCAAAAGAGTAATCATAAAGTCGTATGAAAAATACAAACTTTCAGGCAGAGCAGAAAGAAAAGAGTATTTCAGCAAAATCTTTGAATTCTCATCGGGAAGTATTCCTATTACTTTTCTCCCGTTCCTGAATTCTGGTTCAGCAGTAAATTCAAGTATTTCATCACCTCTTTTTACCTTTATTACTACTTTATCGCGTGAGACCGCAATTTTTCTTCTGACATCGTCCCATGTTTTCACTTTTTTCCCGTTTATCTCAATAACTTCATCACCTGGTTTTATGCCGATTTTTTCAGCGGGAGAGTTTTCCATAACTTTTCCAACTTTTGTTCCGAGAGAAGGGAGTCCAATTACAAGCAGAACATATATTGAAAAAACAGCAAGAACAACATTAAAGAGAGGACCAGCAAAAACAATTAAGAACTTTTGCCAGAAAGGTCTTGATTCAAGAGAATGTTTTTGAATATCTTCTCTGCTGAATCCGAAATTTTTTTCAATTTCTTCCCAGACAAGTGAATCAATATATTCTTCTTTCAAAGATGAGATGAGCTTATCTTTTTTCAATCTCTCTTTTATCTCTTCTGCTAATATATCTATTTTTGTTCTTTCAAGCGGAGAGACATATCCACCAAAAGGAATAGCAGATATTCTGTATTCTGTCCCTCCGATGTTTTTTCTCCATATAGCGGGTCCGAATCCAACCGAAAAACTTAAAACCTTCACTCTGAACAAACGGGCAAAGAGAAAGTGCCCAAGCTCATGGAAAAATATGATAAACCCTAAAATCAAAACAGCAACGAGAACATATAAAACAGTCATAAAAGAAAATTTTAGTCCATAAGACCCTGAAAAACTATTTTTTGAAAGTGTTTTTTAACCCCTAATGATTTTAGGTATATTGCGTAATAATTTTCCGAAAAATAAACTTATATTTTTCCCTGAAGGAAGAAAGCTATAACGAGTGTATAGATAACAAGTGATTCTATAAATACAAGACCGAGTATAAGAGGAAGGAACATTCTGTCAGATGCTTGAGGATTTCGTGATATTCCCTCCATAGCGGAAGCAACCACTCTTCCTTGCGCCAATCCTCCTAAAGATGCTGCTAACCCGAGACCTAAACCGGCACCTATTGCCGAACCGAACTTTGAAAGTTCAGATAAAGAACTTGCAGATTCTTCTGCTGCAAAAAGATCACCAGCTGCAAAGAAAAACACCGCAGAAAGAAAAAGCATCTTCACCAAAAGATTTACTACTTTCATCATTCGTAACCTCCTTTTTGTAAAAATTGTTTGGTATATTAGGAAGGTAAGATAAAAAGATACGAAAAGCAAAAAATTTCGTTTTTGGAAGTTTTGATTTCGGAATCAAACCTGAACAAATATCTCGGTAAAATCTTTCAGATCAGTTATTGATAGTATCTTGTGTCCATCTCTTTGCAAACTTCGAGGGACATCTTCTTTCGCAGCTGGGAAATCAACAACTATCTTTACTATGTCTCCTCTGCTTAAATTCTGCAACTCTTTTTTGGCAATTATTATATTCATCGGACACTCAACACCGCGAAGATCTAAAACCTTCTTGACCGAATAATTCATAGGGAAATAAATAGTTTAATCATTCACAGAATTAAATTTCAATCTTTCTATCTTCTCTTATCTGTTTGAGAAAAAAGTTTTTCAGGTTGTCATCGTTCTGGAATTTTCCTGAAAAGAAGACCGTATCCATTTTTACCCCTTCCTTTTTCACTCCTCTCATCGCAAGACAAAGGTGATAGGCAGATACATATACTGCAACACCGCGAGGTTTCAAAACATTCTCTATGAATTTTCCTATATCTTCTGTAAGTCGTTCCTGAACCTGCAATCTTCCTGCAAAAAATTTCACAACACGTGGTAACTTTGAAAGTCCTATTATCTTTCCATCTGGTATATAAGCTATTGAACAGTTGCCAAAAAATGGCAGAAGATGATGCTCACACATGCTGAAAAATTTTATGTGTCTCACAATGACAATTCCAGAATAATCTTGCTCAAATATGGCATCTCCTATAACATCATCTGGATCTGCAAAGTATCCCCACAAAATCTCTAAAATAGCTTTTGCATATCTTTGAGGTGTTTTTACAAGTCCTTCCCTTTTCGGATCATCACCAAGAGCGTATATTATGTTCTCAACACTTTTTTTTATTATCTCTACTCTCTGCTCAAGTGATAGGGTTTCCTGTATACCTTTCTCTTTTCCATCTACTGTATTCTCCGGTTCTTTTGAGTTCCCTTTACTCATATAGCGAAATCATCAAAATTTATTTCAATAGATAAGTGTTGCGTAAAAATCAAGAAAATTGAAAATAACGAGAACTATCTTTCAAAATCAAATAGAGCAAGAGAAAGGAAAAAATTAGTCAGATCAAAACCCAGGATAATTTTCAGAGAAGAAAAACTCCCATCAGAAAAAGAAATAGCTCCCACAATCACAGGTATAAAAAAAGGAAAGAGAAAAATCAAAATAGGTATGTTCATGTTCTCTTTGACAAAAAATGAGCTAAAAACAACAGATAAAGAAACAATTCCAATCCCACCCAATATAAAAGATAAAAAAGCATATAGAGAAAAGTTCATGTTTGCAAAGAAAACAAAGAAAAGGAAGAGCGCTGTTCCAACACTTATAAAAACAAAAAACACTGCAAAAAATTTTGAAATGAAAAAAACCTCTTTTCTTACGGGAGAATTTAAAATACCAAAAATAACCTCCTCCCTCTCCTCATACTTCATAAGCTCCTGAGCTGGAAAAACCGATGAGAAGAGAAGAACTATCCAGAATATTGAGTAAGAATGCGAAGAAAGAACTTCATAAGGCAATCCGAATGATAAAAAAACCGCCGAAGAAAAACCAAATATAAATGGAATAAAAAAAGAGTATTTTTCTCTCATAATAAAGAGAAAATCTTTTCTGATAAGGTGAAAAATTTGAGAAAGTGGCTTTGGTCTAAAAATGGACTTTTGAGACATAACGGTAAAAATCTTTAGGAGAAGAAATTTTCAAGAATAAATTTTGCGTTTTTGATGGAAAAAGCCATTATAGTCAGCTGAGGGTTCACACCAAGAGGAATAGGAAATATAGAACCATCTGATATGAAAAGTTTCTCAACAAAGTGATGCTGACAGTTCTCATCGACAACAGAAGAATACCTATCTTTACCCATCCTGCAAGTCCCAAGAGGATGGAAAGCCATCGGTTCAAGATGAGATGGCTTTATATTCAAATCCTTTATCTTTTCTATATCATCTGGAAGGATCTCATCTAAACCGAATATGTGTGGGAAGATTTTTTTTGCTCCCGCTTCCCTGAAAATCTTAGCTGCATAATATATAGCCATCTTGAATTTCTCTGCATCTTTCTTAGAAAGATTATAAATCATCAGGGGATCCTTTCCAAAAGTTAAGACCCTGCCGTATCCTGAATCCGAAACCATAACACCAGTGCTCATTATCTTCTCATAGCTTTCGATAAGCTTTTTGAACTCCTTCCCTATGAAAGGCAATGTCATAGCTCCAACAACCGGAGGAACAGAGACACCCTCTATCATTATACCATGCTTTTTAAATTCATCAACGAAGTATCCCTGAGGAACGCCGAGCCACTGGTTTATGTCAAAATCAAAAAATGCAGAAACCCTTATTCCGGGGTGAATTGTGAGAAACTTCCCACAAGCAGGAGTGCTAATACCACTTTTTGATAGTATATGCGGAGTATATATGGCTCCTGCTGCGAGAACAACAACACGACCAAAAACCCTAAATCTCCTTTTCTTTTTTTCAAGCTGAGGTAAATTTACTTCTCCCTCAACTCCAATTGCTGTTCCATTATGAACTAAAACTTTGAAAACTTTTGATCTCACAATAAATTTCGCGCCTATCTTTATTGCTGCTGGTATATAAGATATATGCATAGCAAGTTTTGCATTTTCAGGACAGATATATTGACATAATCCACACCCTTTACATCCCCTTATATTCCGAGTAAGAGGACCGGACGAATAGCCTAAACTCTTTGAGGCAGAGAGAAAAATCTTTCCGTGAGCGCCTAAAATATGTTCAGAAACAGGAGAAACATTCAAAAATCTCTCCACTTCTTCGTAAAAAGGTTCAATATCATCGTAGGTCATATTTATTCCGAAATTCCGAAATTTTTCAAATGTTTCTGGATCCGCTCTCAAACAAGTTCCAGAATTTACCAAACTTGAGCCCCCTAAACCAATCCCTAATGGAACAGGAATAGGAGGTTTCCCCGGCAAAGTTCCGTAGGCGACTGTAAGCCCTCCATTCCTGTAAACTCTTTCAAATGCGTGAAGAGGTCTTTCATGCCTGCTTCTTGGAAGGTCTTCTGCCTTAACATAATCTCCCTCCTCTAATACCACAACCTTTAAACCGTTTTGAGCAAGCTTATAAGCTAATACAGCTCCTCCCGGACCTGAACCTACTATCACAACATCAGAATCCATCTCAAAACCTTCATACGGAATAAGCACTTCGTCTCTTTGATGAAAAGACATAAGAAAAAAATTATTTCCCTCTGAAAAAGCTTTCAGGTAAAACAAAAAAGAAAATACCTCGCGAATAAAAAGATTAACCGAAAAATAGTTTTATTTCACAGCATTTTGTTTTTCGTTCAACCTGTAATGCCCCCACCATATCTGTCCTGAACCCGTGCCCTCTCCAAATTCAAACACCCTAACACATAACCCATCCATATCTCCAAATACCAAATTCATCCTCCCATCTCCTTCTATATCCCCCACACTTATCCCCCCTCTCCCTCCATATGCCCCACTCGTGAAAAAGTATAATCCTACAAAACTCTCGCTCCCATCGCTCTCATACACCCTCAAATACCCATCATCTGTTATCACCCCTATCTCCCCTACACCATCTCCGTCAAAATCAGCTATCGCTGGAACTGATGACGCTACCTTCGAAAATGGTCTCGTCCACTCCACACTATATGATC
>Ga0105162_1000035_pt1 | contig 87003 bp, 103 predicted proteins | sample JNZ201metaG_FD_81532 | JGI IMG/M metagenome (GOLD analysis project Ga0105162, IMG submission 81532) | Hot spring microbial communities from Jinze hot spring, China to study Microbial Dark Matter (Phase II) - JNZ 20120812A | ecosystem: Environmental > Aquatic > Thermal springs > Hot (42-90C) >...
AGCCCAAGGCTGAAGAGGTGATCTAGGAATCGGAGAGCCACCTCACCGTTGTGGCCGAAGCCAGCAATAATCCGCCTATAACCCTCAAGCCGCCTCTCAAATCCATGTATATCGAAGCCCACGATAAACTTACTTTCACTAGACTTAAAAGGAGGGGATATGGAAAGGGACTTGAACCCGGAGAACTGGAGCCTCGGGCGGGACTCGAACCCGCGACCCCCGCCTTTCTGGAACCTTACCAAGGCGGTGCCCTAACCAGCCTAGGCCACCGAGGCCCCCATCTCTAATAAATTTTCTAAGGTTATTCTTATATTTTGATTTCGTTATGATGTGTATTTTTTATTTCTTGATAGTTTAAGAGAATTTCCAGCAGAATAATTGCTAATTGGCTCGCTAGATTTGCGTCTATTGTGTGGTTACTCGCTTAACTTATTTTACTTTTGCGGCAAATTCTTCTGATATCCGCTTGTACATTTCAAGTTCTCTCTGAGACATGGGTTTAACTCTCTTAAGAGCTTCTTCGAGGTGTCTTTTGTAGACCTTTAGGTCTCCGAGTTTCCTTTTCGTCTCTTCCGTCGTCTTGTTTCCCATTATATGTTCCCTTATGGCGAACATGACGGCTGTGTTACATATTGCCGCTAAGTCCGCACCAGTGTATCCCTCGGTTCTCTTGGCTAAATCATCTATGTCCACATCATCGGCAAGCGGCTTCTTCCTCAAATGTATCTTTAATATCTCCTTTCTGGTCTCAAGGTCCGGCAGAGGCACATATAAGAGCTTATCGAATCTGCCGGGTCTAAGCAATGCCGGGTCAATTATGTCCGGTCTATTCGTTGCGGCTAAAACAACAACTCCCCTAAGCTCCTCTATGCCATCCATCTCTGTTAGTAGCTGGCTTATAACTCTCTCGGTTACATGTGAGTCGCCGTATCCTCCGCCCCTTACTGGTGCGATGGCGTCTATCTCGTCAAAGAATATTATACTCGGAGCAGCTTGTTTAGCCCTCCTAAACACTTCCCTTATAGCCCTCTCTGATTCGCCAACCCACTTCGAAAGGACCTCGGGACCCTTGATGCTTATGAAGTTTGCTTCACTCTCCGTTGCAACAGCCTTGGCCAGCAAGGTCTTTCCCGTCCCTGGAGGACCATATAAGAGTATACCCTTAGGCGGCCTGGCATCCATATGCTCAAATAGCTCAGGATACTTGAGCGGCCACTCAACAGCCTCCTGAAGCTCAAGCTTAACATCATGGAGACCACCTATATCATCCCACCTGACGTTCGGAACCTCGACGAGGACCTCACGCATAGCCGATGGCTCAACATCTTTTAAGGCTTCCGTGAAGTCGTCCATTGTGACGGTAATTTTGTTTAGTATCTCTGCTGGGATGGTATCTTTTTCAAAGTCTATTTCTGGCAATATCCTTCTTAAAGCTCTCATGGCGGCTTCTTTACAGAGAGCTGCAAGGTCGGCTCCAACAAAGCCGTGTGTGATGCTAGCGATCTTCTCTAAGTCGACATTTTCAGCTAGCGGCATGCTACGCGTATGTATCTGCAGTATCTCAAGCCTGCCCTGCTTATTTGGGACGCCTATCTCTATTTCTCTATCAAACCTGCCCGGCCTTCTTAGGGCTGAGTCGAGGGCGTTGGGTCTATTAGTTGCGCCTATGACCACGATCCTTCCGCGCGGCTTTAAGCCGTCCATTAACGCCAGTAGCTGAGCAACAACTCTTTTCTCAACCTCGCCGGTAACCTCCTCCCTTTTAGGCGCTATAGCATCTATCTCATCAATGAAGATTATACTTGGAGCGCTTTCTTCAGCTTGCCTGAATATTTCCCTCAAACGTTCCTCGCTCTCGCCATAATATTTGCTCATTATTTCTGGGCCGCTTATGCTGAAGAAGGCCGCGTTTGTTTCATTTGCAACAGCTTTCGCAAGGAGGGTCTTGCCAGTTCCGGGCGGGCCGTAGAGAAGAACTCCTTTTGGAGCCTCTATTCCGAGTCTTTCAAATAGCTCAGGGTACTTCAGTGGCAGCTCAACCATCTCCCTAATCTTTCTAATCTCTTCCTTCAGTCCGCCTATATCCTCATAAGTAATTCTTGGAACCTCTCTAACTATTGCTGCAGGCCTCTCGCCGATGGATATCTCTGTATTCCTTGTTATTATCACGGCTGGTGCTGGCGGCTGAATGCTTGCTACCATCAAGTCAATGGTTCTCCCCATTATGCCAAGGGGTATGTAGTCTCCTCTAGTAACAACTTTCCCCTCAAGAATCTGGGCTAAATACTCCTCCGCGCCCTCGATCCGCAGAGGTTCGGTTGGGGTTAAAACAACTTTTTCTGCATTCTTTGCCTCAACTTTCCTTATAATTACTTTCTCATCTATACTGATGCCAGCGTTTCTTCTGATGTAACCATCTATACGTATAATGCCTTTGCCGGAATCCTCGCTGTACCCTGGCCAACATATGGCCGCCGTCTTGCGTTTACCAGATATTTCAATAATGTCCCCAGGGGTTAAACCTAGGCTCTCCATAACCTTTGGATCGACTCGGGCTATACCTCTTCCTACATCCCTGCTATGAGCTTCCGCAACGCGGAGCGTAGCCACCTTTGAGCTAGCCATCCTCTCCCCTCACACTTATAACACTTATCCAGGGTTTAATGACTTTTTTGTCCGCTGATTTTGGCGAAAGGTTTATTTATGTTTAATAACGCCTTATCTGGCAAAGATCTCTTTCAGGCTTCTATGTACCTAATAAACTTCTGTTCTAATATCTTTTTTGGCATTGCGCCAACTATTCTCTCAACTAAAACTCCGTCCTTAAAAATGAGGAACGTTGGTATACTCATCACTTGGTATTCTGCTGGCACTCTGGGGTTCTCGTCAACATTCAGTTTTCCAAATAGGATCTTTCCAGCGTATTCCTTAGCCAGGTCATTTATTATTGGAGTCATTGCTCTGCATGGGGCGCACCAAGGAGCCCAGCAATCAATAACAACAAGGCGGTTACTCCTTATAACTTCATTAAAATTCGAGTCTGTTACCTCAATAGGCTCATTAAAAGAAGATTGCTTCACCTTAGACATCCTATGCACATACTCCTTAAGTTTTCTTCTCTTTATCTCCTCTAACTCTCTATCCTTCCCGCTCATATAGAGATTCTGAGCGAAAAATTAATATAAAAACTTATGTGTGCTGCATTGACTATCTTTATGAAGAAAATCTTATAAGAGTTCTTGAATATAATGGGGTCAATAGATATCAGGTAATGGGCGTGGATGTTTTTGGCCGAGATAAGGGTTGCGATTGCTGGTGTAGGTAATAGCGCCTCAGCCCTAGTTCAAGGAGTGTATTATTATAGGGATGCAAGGGAGACTGATTTCGTCCCCGGCTTAATGCACGTTAACCTCGGAGGGTACCATGTCAGGGACATAAAATTTGTTGCAGCCTTTGATGTAAATAAATTAAAGATCGATAGAGACCTCAGCGAGGCTATTTTCACGGAGCCAAACTGCTGTCCAAAGTTTGTTGATTCCCTTCCAAATCTTGGTGTTAAGGTTCTGCCAGCGCCTATATTGGATGGTGTAGGTCCGCATATGAGGGGAATCTTTAAGGTATACTCTGAGGATGAGGTTAAGCCAGTTGATGTGGCTGAGGCGCTCAGGAAGGCTAAAGCTGACATCCTTGTGAACTACATGCCTGTAGGAAGCTATGAGGCTACGAGGTTCTATGTGCAGGCTGCGATAGAGGCTGGGTGCGCCTTTGTTAACTGCATTCCAGAGTTCATTGCAAGCGACGGGGAGTGGGCTTCTAGGTTTGAGAAGGCTGGATTGCCATTAGCCGGCGATGATATAAAGAGTCAGATAGGCGCAACAATACTTCATAGGGAAATTGTTAGGTTATTTGTTAATAGGGGAGTTAAGATAGACGAAACTTACCAGCTCAATATTGGCGGGGACACGGACTTTCAGAACATGACCCTGGAGGAGAGACTTAAATCTAAGCGTATAAGTAAGACAGAGGCCGTTACTAGCTTAATCCCGTATGAAGTTCCAGTCAAGATTGGGCCGTCAGATTATATACCGTTTCTAGAAAACAAGAAGGTGTGCTATATTTATATTAAGGGTAGGAATTTTGGCGACCAACCAGTTAGTTTATGGGTTACTTTAGAGGTTTTTGACTCACCTAATAGCGCTGGTGTAGTTATTGATGTAATAAGGGCGACCAAAATTGCCTTGGATAGGGGTATAGCGGGGCCGCTGATCAGCGTCTCGGCGTATGCCTTCAAACATCCACCAGTTCAGGTTGAAGATCCAATCGCAAGAAAGTGGTTTGAAGAGTTTATTGAGGGGAAGCGTGAGAGATGACCGCATTCACTTAGTGAGGGAAGCGAGGCTCAGCGGAGCAAACTTAACCAATCCTTGTAGTGCTCAAAGATTCTGTGCAGCTCCTTAACTGGCTCCTCGTGGAAGTCAACCCTTAAATTTATAATTGGGCGGGTTTCATGTATCTGTCCCTTCTCGGCAACTAAAAGGGCGGCGGAGCGGCTATCTCTCCTATCACTCCCCGCTCTTTCCCCAGCCTCCAACGCCCTCATAAGTCTCTCAGCAAACCATTCCCCCTTACTACTTTCAAATGTCTTAGCCATCTCCTCTAAGACGCGGCTCGACATTAATAAGTTCCCAGCGGCAACGTAATCCTCCCCTATAATGTGCCCTTTCCATTCTGGTGTCTTGTTCCCGGTGAACGCTGCCCTCCGGCCGAGTGAATCAATGATTATTATCTGTCTCATCTCCCTCAAATCATCATCTTTTAATAATCTTTCTATGACTTCCTGCGGAGAATAACCCTCGCGCAATAGTCTCAGTCCACTCACCCCATATAGGTAGTTTGTGTAGCCCTGCACTGCTAATGCTCCTAGGTCTGGCTCTATATGTGGGACAGCGCTTCCAACAGCCAGGGATCCAGAGGCCACACAGACCCCCAGAGCCAGGGTTTTTGGGCACCTTGCGACCATTGAAAACGTTCCATACTCCATACTCAATGAATACTTTAACTTCAACTTCTTCACCAACCTTGAGACCCAAAGTTTCTTTTAGGTGCGTTCTAGCAACGTTCTCTATCATGTTATCTCTGAGTGTTCAAGTATTTCAAAGCGCCTTATGTAACCTGCCTTGGAAATGGTCATTCCCATCATGCGGCCCTAAGTCCAACACATCTGTTAAAGATCTCCATTAACCTCTCAGAATCATTCTTCATCCGCTTCCCTGTTGACTATATTCTTTCAAACGACATATACGAGTATTATGAGACCTACCTAAATGCTAAAGTTCTAGTGGTGAGGGAGTTTCTAATGCCGAGGGTAGGGTCTTAGGAAAAGCGTGAACATGTTCATGCTTTGAAGATCTAAAAGAGAAATATCCAAAACTGATTCGTCATCTTTATTTTTATTGTAATCAATTGTAACTAGAGATCTTCTTTTCTTTCAACACATAATTCGTAAGCGCGTTTTACTTCGGGTCTCTTTGTGGGCTGGTACATTAGTGCTAGGTCTTGTTCTATAAACTCCGTAGCTAGGGTTTCAAAAGCATCTAAAACGCGCCTTCCTTTCTCAGTTATGAAAAATAATTTACGCTTCTCTGCAGTTCTTCGCTCTATAATTCCCTGTCTCTCAAGGTAATCTAATACTTCCTTAAGGGTTTTCCAAGAGAGATTCGCTGCGAACATTATCTTTGTGGGCCTGTTTATGCCTCTGTAAATCGCTCTCAAAACGTCAACGTAGATTTCAAACTTGCTTCTACGCTTGTTCAAGATTAATAGTTGCATGAAATCCACTTTGTTCACTTCCTAATTATATAGGAAACTTTAAATAAAAACATTAATATGTAACATTTGTTTGTTACATTGATACGGAAGAGTTTAGGCATGTCTATTGAGAATATTGTGGAGCTACTTCAATCCTTTGGTTTAACAAGGGTGCAGGCTCAAATCTTTGTTCATTTAACCAAGAAAGGAGCGAGCAGTATTAGTGCTCTCTCAAGCACTTTAAAGACGAATCGCATGAACGTTTACCGTAACCTAAAAAAGATGCAAAATATGGGTATAGTGGACGTTATACCGGGTAAACCTATGAAGTTTTCGGCAGTGCCCGTTGCGCTGGCCTTGGATATACTCTTATCAGCTACCAAAAACAAGGTTCTGGAAATGGAAAATAAGCGTACAAAAATTTTAGAAGAATTCTCTAAGCTTTCCAGTCAGCAGCAGGGGTATACTGTTGAGTCAAAGTTTAGAGTTCATTGTGGGAGAAGAAATGTGTATAGCGTTATGATACAAATGTTAGAAAAGAGTGAGCGGGAAGCTTGTTTATTAACGACACCGTCCGATCTGATGCGCATGGCTATTTTTGGTTTCAGCGATGTACTAAGGAAAATAAGCGCTAAGGGTGTAAGGGTTAAGATACTTACAAATATCACGGATAGGCGTTTATTTCCATTGCTGAAAGATTACATTAAATATACAACATTAAGGCACTCTGATATAAGCATAACAACACGTTTTCTTGTAACTGATGAGAAGGCAGCGTTCACATCTCTCTCAACTGACGATTCAATGGGACTGGAAAGCGAGAGCGACTCGGGATTTTGGACAGACTCACCTCATTATATACGATCGTTAAGAGCGTTCTTCGAAGTGGCTTGGCGCGGAGCCCAAGACGCATCGTTAGTTCTTTGGCACTTGAGAACTGGAAAACCTATGGAGAAGATAACCGCGTTTAATGATGTAGAGGAGTTCTATAAAAACCTTGTAGATATGGTAAATAGGGCAGAGAGGGAGGTTCTTATATGCGTCACGCGTCTAAAAGAACCATTCATGAGAAAGAGCCTCATAGAAGCCCTGAGAAGATCTTATGCGCGTGGAGTAAAAATAAGGATAATGATCAGCATAGATGAGGAAACAGATAATCTTGAGAGTCTACTGGAAATTGCTGAGATGAGGCACATGTATGCTAAGCATTTTCGTATCGACTTTGCGACTACAGAATTTGGTGAAAGCTTACTTTCTCTCCCCATCAGCTTCGTGGATGAAAATAAATTCCAGGCACTATATTTATGGTCTAATTCCAGAATTCTCTCAGCAGTATTAAACGAACTTTTCACGGACTTATGGCTTAGGTCTCCCAACTTTTCGATAAGACTTGCAGAGATGCGTTTTAAAAAAGCTCTAAGAGAGTTCCCCGAAGTTTTAAGGGCAATTATTGTCGAGAGGGGATGGATTCTAGAAATGCCCGCAACGATAAGGGGGAAATCCGGCCTTAATCAAACTTTTGACATGGCTTTGGGGGTTAGGGGCTCTGCGGAGGGTCTCGTAGTAGGGGACTTTCTCCCAGAGGGTGGTGACATAAAGATGGCGCTTATATCCCTACATATAAAGGCTATTGATGTGGGAGCCAGCCAAAAGCTCCTAATCATGCCGAGTAGTGAATGGTTAAGCTTAGAGGAAAAGAAGATCGCCATGGCATATAATATAGAACTGATAGAGGGCTTAAAAGCTGAAGAAATAAGTCAGAAAATAATCGAGAAGATAATTAATAGAGTTCAAGGGTCAGCCTAATACGCTTCAGCTTAGCTAACGTGCTCCCCAGTTAGATAAAAACATATAACACGGCTGAGCTAAAATTACTTAAAAGTAATCTCGGAAGAACTGTTCCATTGAAAAACATGTCGAAAAGCGGAAACAGTAATCCACTAATAAAAAAGCTTGATGAACTCTCGTCTAATAAACTGTTGAAGCTCTCTATATACGCCTCTTCATTAATCTTCTTTTTTGCGCTAATCCTATTTCCACCACTTATTGGGATTATTGAAAACCTTGGCTATATTAATATATTAATTTATGAGTCCTACTTAATGAGCAGGGCGAACTTCGCCATACTTCAATCCTTTGTAATGGCCTTTATTGTTTCAACCTTAGACTTAATAGCAGCTCTACCATTGGCATGGTTTATAGCGAGATCAAAGAGCAGGGCTGCGCACTTCGTAGATGCCCTCGTAGATATCCCTTTCCTAATGCCTACAGCAGCATTAGGCTACTCAATACTTCTCTTCTGGTGTAGCGAGCGCGGTTTATCATCACTCTTTGGGGCAGGCTCACTAATTTCACCCGGCTTTTTTCTAGTACTTCTGCTCCATTTCGCGTTCTCGTATCCTGTGATCGTTAGAGTCATGGTTGGAGAACTGCTTAGCTATAGAGAGGTTTATGAAGTTGCCGCCAGAACTCTTGGTGCCCGTTCGTGGACAGCTGTTAGGACAATAACATTGCCGCTTCTTAAACCCGGCATAATAGCCTCATTCCTATTGGCATTTGCCCGCTCTCTCTCAGAAACTGGTGCGACCATGATGGTCGCTGGCTCATGGGAGAACGGGCCAGTCTTCCTTTACAGGCTCATGAAGATGACCGAAGCTGAGATAACAAGTGACATTAAAAATGGAATGCTAGTGTATGTAAGCTCAGTACTACTACTAACCTCAATAGTAGTTTTCTTCATAATAAGTTTTCTAGCTCCTAAGATGAGATTTCCAATTAAACGCATCTTTTCATCCGTTGAAGGAAAGATGAGCTCACCTATCGCAGTTAAGGTTCGCAACACCTCTTCTCTCGCAATATTCTTATTAGTCGTCATTATCCCATCAATTTTTGTCGCCTTTCCAATGGTTGAAGCCCTCATTAGTGGGTCTTTAAGTTTCGTCCTTTCAGGTTTCAGCCCCTGGGGAGATTATTGGCGCAGTATGTCAATTTCGTACGGGATAGGTTTGTTAGCAACTCTACTAAACATGATTTTTGGGCTGCCAATTGCCATACTCATCGCCAGAAGAAGATTGGGTAAAGCGACATCAATTTTAAGAGCCATAATTAATGTTCCAATAGTTGTTCCCTCAATTGCCCTCGGCGTATCCCTAAGGCTTTTCTGGGGGAAATATACTTCATTATATGATTTTTGGGCCCTCCTATTATCCCATGCAACAATAACCTACACTTACTTCGTCACGTCTATGGCGGCGGCAATAGAAAGTATACCTCAAGAGCTCGAGGATGTTGCCAGTACACTAGGCGCCAGACCATTTACGGTATTTAGGAAAGTAACATTTCCGCTCACAAAATACTCGGTCTTTTCTGGAGCCATTCTCGTCTTTACAAGAGCCCTAGGCGAGACGGGGGCTGCTAGGGCTGTCGTGAGATCAAGGGATTTATGGACTCTCCCGGTACTGCTTGTTGACTGGGTGGAGAATAAAAATATAGCGGAGATGCAGAAGGCTCTCGGTGCGGGAGTTTATATGCTCACCTCTTTTGCGGCCCTTTTAGCCCTAAGACTAGTATTTAGTGTAAGGAGAAAGTGATGTATGCCAACAATAAAGCTAATTAACGTCACTAAAAAGTACGGGGATATCACTGCAATTAAAAATCTAAGCTTAACCATAAATGATAGGGAATATGTATGTGTGCTCGGACCGACGGGAAGCGGAAAGACAACATTACTTAAACTTATTGCCGGGATAGTTAGGCCAGATAGGGGGGAAATCTACATTGATGATATTCTTGTGAATAATCTTTCACCCTACGAGAGGGGCATAGCTTATCTCCCACAATATTATGCTTTATTTCCTCACTTAACAGCCCTTGAAAATGTCGCATTCGGCCCCCTTTCAAAGGGCTTAAACGCCAAAGAAGCATATGAGATCTCTATGCGGATGCTTGAAATGATGAGGCTCGCTTGGAGAGCGCATTCTTTTCCGCACGAGCTGAGCGGCGGCATGCAACAGCGCCTAGCCCTTGCAAGGGCACTTGCATCCGGGGCTAAAATCCTACTCTTGGATGAGCCGCTTGGAGCGCTAGATGCTAGGCTCAGAGTTGAGCTAAGGTATAAGCTCAAGAAGCTCGCAAAAGAAAACAATCTAACAACAATTCACGTGACGCATGATCAGGAGGAAGCGATGATAGTCGCTGATAGGATAATCTTGTTAAGGGACGGAAAGGTCCAGCAGGAAGGTTCTCCAATGCAAGTTTATAATGAGCCCAAGAGCATATTCACTGCACACTTCATTGGCGAGGCAAACTTTTTTGAGGGCTTTATAGCCGATGTAGATCAATATGGTTCCTGGGTTCAGCTGAGAAATGGTTTCCTTTTGCGAACCAGTGACCCTAATAGATCCATTGGTGAGAGGGTTGTCGTGATGGTCAGAGAAGAGAAGAGTAAAATTTTGAAGGCCGCAAAGAAGAGGGAAGAAATAAACGTCTTTCCCGGAACCATCGAGTCGATCAGCTTTCTTGGGGACTTTATTTCTTATATAATACTACTAGATAATGGTGATAGAGCTAATTCTAGAATGCCAACGATAAATGCTCTTGGGAGATTTAAGATTGGAGAAAGAGTGTATATTCGCATTAAGCCTGAAGATGTAATAATATATTCTTATCCGCCACATGGTCTTTATAAAGAGATAGAGGTGATATAATATTCCATCAGTTCGCCTGGTTAATGTAACGAAGAGATATGGTAATGTAGTTGCACTGGATAATGCTAGTCTTCAAGTTGAGGATAAAGATTATCTTTGCATAATTGGGCCGAGCGGTTGTGGTAAGACAACCTTAATAAGATGTATCGCCGGGATTATTGAGCCGGATGAGGGTGAAATTTATATAGACGGTAGGCTTGTGAATAATCTCCCGGTGGAAGAAAGAAACGTCGGTTATGTCTTCCAAGAGATAGCCCTCTTCCCCCACATGAACATATATGACAACATTTGTTACGGACCGTTTGTTAAAGGCCATAAAATATCTGGCGTTGAAAATGTGATTAAAGAGATTCTTCACATGATGAAGTTGCACGAAAGGGTTAAAAATTATCCGTGTGAACTTAGCGGTGGGGCACAACAGAAAGCCGCTGTTGCTAGAGCATTGATCTCAGGCTCACGCCTGTTGTTGCTTGATGAGCCCCTTGGCCACTTGGATGCTAAAGTTAGGAAGGTTCTCAGGTACGAGCTTAGGAGGCTTTTTAAAGACCTCGGCCTAACGGCGATTCACGTGACGCATGATCAGGAGGAGGCGATGTCTATTGCTGATAAAGTGGTTGTTATGAGGAGTGGCAGGATAGTTGAGGTTGGCACGCCACTAGATCTTTATCTCCGCCCCAAAAATCTCTTCACAGCATATTTTGTTGGGGAGGCAAATTTCCTTGAGGGAGAAATAATCGGCGAAGAAAGTAATTATGTTAAGATAGATGTTAATGGATGCACACTTTATAGCGCATGTAGAGTCACCCCTGCAGTCAAGAGAGTTGTTATAGCCATAAGACCAGAGTTCATAGAAATGAGCAAAAAATTCATCCATAAGAAGGCGCTAAGGGGTGTTATTGAAAATAAGTCCTTTCTCGGCAATTCAATTCGATTCGAAGTCTTGGTAGAAAATAATTTTATGGTATCGGTTAAGACACAATCTTCTGAAAAAGCCCTTAAATTTAATGCGGGAGACAGCGTAAACATACTTTTGCCCCCTGATTTCCTCCTCCTTTATCCCTACCCGGAGGAGGGGCTGGAGAGGGCTTTGTCCATTGAATAAGCAAATATATTTAGAGAAAAGCTTAAAATATGGATTGAGGAGCCGTATATATGGAACGGTGGTTTGAGAAAAGGCGTAAGGACAAGGTTCTCGACATAGCTCATCGGCAGATGACATTAGCACTTGATACTGTAAACGACTTAGAGAGGGCGCTTAAAGCATTTTCTGCTGGTGATAAAGAGGAAGCTAAAACTATTATTGAGAGATTATTTTCAGTTGAGGAGGAAATAGATAGCCTCAGAAGAACAGTTTTTGAGGAGCTAACCAAAGGTATTCTGCCGTCGAGGGATAGAGAGGATATTATGCACTTAGTTAAGCGCTTAGATGTGATGGCGGACTTTGTTAAGGATTCGGCGAGGAGCGTACTTATTCTCCTAGACTATAACGTGTCTAACGAAATTCTAAAAGCCTTTTTAGATATGGTCTCCGACCTCGTCAAATGTGCAGCAATGCTTAAGGAGAGCCTAAAGCTACTCAACGAGGATCCGATAAAGGCTAGAGAGGCATCCCTAAAAGTTGAAATAGAAGAAAATAAAGTCGATAAACATCACCTTAAAATAAAATCCCTTCTATTAAGATACGGCGACAAAATAAACCCGGCAACATTAATGATTTTGAAGGATTTAGCTGATCATATGGAAGATGCCGCGGATAGCTGTGCTGATGTTGGTGACTACATAGGGGTTCTCACAGTTCCAAAGTAATGTAAGCGAAAAGATTTTGGAGCATTTTAGCGATATTTTTAAAAGAAATAGTGAAGAACTTTATAATGTGTGAGGAAGGTTTGGGAGAAACGGATCCGGAAGGAAAAGTGATCTTAAAAGATTCATCTAATTTTCAGCTTAGGGCCGCTTACCTTGCGTATTTAGAGGCTTATGATAAGGCTGTTGATCCTGAAGTCAAAAAATACTTGAATCAGAACATAATCGATCTGCAGTGTAACAAGATAGATTACCAGACATTTTACAGAAATATTAATCAGTTTCGTCAAATAGATAGCATACAATGCCAATCTAAGTCAAGTATAAGATCATTAAGTAAAAGCGAGTGGCGGGCCAAAACGGAAAGAATAGAAAGGGAAAAAAGACATAAAAGAAGATAAATTTGGTGTTGTTGCCAATTTAGTTTTTTCCTAAAATTTTATTATTAGGTTCTCCCATCTTTTAGAAGGTCGGCACATATATGTTTATGGGAGCATTAATAGGCAGTATACAGCAGGAAGCTGCGCAAGACTTTGGATGGATCTTTCAAGTTATTTGGATAGTTGTCCTTGTAGTTATTTGGATCTATGGGCAACGCATCCAAACGGCGCTCATGCTGAGGGAAATTGAGGGTTCTCTTCGAAAACTTAAGGTTATGAGGGATAAGGGTCGTCAAATAGTCATCTCAGCAATAAAGGAGCTTGGAAAATCATCGGAGGATCTAGCGGCTAGGGTAGATCGCATACTTGAGCATATAGATATTGAGCCGGTAACATTAGATCCAACTGGTGTGATCAAAAGGCTGGAACACATAATAGACGTCAGAGAATTTAGACTTAAAGATGAGGTTAAGCAAATGGTGCCAGAGGCCGATGAAACCCAAATAAACAATTTAACGAATGTCTTAGAGGCCGCCATGGCGCTGAACCAGTTCTACAAGATAGTGAGACATTACTATCTAATGGGAAAGAAAACTCTAAGCTTCTATATAATTCTGCAAATACAAATGCTTCTACCCTTAATAATGAGGGAGTCAGAAGCCTTCGTTAGGGCTCTTGGAGCCTTTACACTCGGTCAGCCAATAGGGGATGGTGCGGGGGCCTTGGTGGCTGCGAGGTTAATGTATGGTAAGACAAAAAGGATTATAGCGCCAAGCACTGTTGTAAGCGAAGTAGATATCGATGGTAGAAGGGCTTATGTAATAAAGGCTAAAGGGCCGGGCGGAAATGTCGGTAAACCTGGCGAGGCGATAAAGCAAATATTAGAGGGGGTGAATGGAAATATTGCTCTTATAATTATGGTGGACGCCGCGCAAAAGTTTGAGGGCGAGAAGACTGGTGAAGTTGTTGAAGGCGTCGGTGCGGCCATAGGCGGGCCGGGCGTCGACAAATACAAAGTTGAGGAGATCGCCGCTAAATATGGGGTTCCATTCTACGCAATATTGATTAAGGAAGGCATCGAGGATGTAATATCAACCATGAGGAAAGAGATAGTTGACGGCGTTGAGGATGCCATAGGAAGGATTAAGAGGATTATTCATGAAAACACTAAAGAGGGAGACAAGATCGTAATTGCTGGTATAGGCAATACTATTGGAATAGCACAATAATTTTAATGGGGCCCCTAAAATGGGCGAGAAAGGTAAGACTAGAGGCGCACAAATCCTTTTGGCAATTATTGTCTTAATAATGTTAACAGTCTTCTTTTGGGAAGATATTTTCCATAAAGTGCCTAGCATGGAAAATATCTTCCTAATAGCCCTAAGTATAGGCACAATTCTACTATCACTCTATTACCTTTTACAGGTTATTAAAAAGCCCTCAGATATATTTCTTGAGTCTCAAAAGGTATCATGTGTAATAAGATGCGTAAGTTGTGATTACGTGAGCACAAGGGAGTTTGAAAAGGGGGATTTCGTCTTAAAAGAGGTTGGTACATGCCCAAGGTGCGGAGGCAACCTCATAATATATTCAATCTTTAGAGATGTGAAAGAGAAGGAGCGCCGCTCCGAGTAGCGCCACCGTTGCTGAAAAAGCAGAAATTTTTAAGCAGTAAGCACTATAACATCTTTTTCACCGACATAGATTGTATGCTCCGCCTGGGCAACTGGTCTCCTGCTCACCTCTATAAAAACTGGGTAGGCCATCAGGCATCTAGAGGATAAAAGCTCAAAAAGCGCCTCCCGGCATGATTCGTTCTGCCTATAAATCCTACTTAACCATCTCTCAGCGAAAGGTAATGTCTTAAAGTTAATCTCAATTGTTTTAAGAAGTTCTTTTGCTTTGGAACTTTTCAAAGAGCTCTTTGTCTTTACAAGTCTAAAAATATATTTCTCAGCACCATTCTCAACTTTACCAGCAGCGTTCTCCAACGTGACGAATGGCTCTATTGCGTAAACGCCTCCGGGGCGTATATGCTCAATGGAGAGATGTGATACATTCGGTATAGATTTTCCGGCGTGAACTAAATAGCGCTCCACTTCATGGCCACTTAAATTATATATTGGCTTATACCCACATCGCTCGATCACTGCCTGTATCTCAGAACTAATTTTAGGGATCATTATGCCCGGCCGCATAGCTTTTATGGCTACCTCGAGAGCTTTTTCAGCAGTGTGAACCATACTCTCAAATTCTGGGTTAAAGCATATTGTTGCGGCGGTGTCAGCGATATAGCCATCTATGTGGACTCCTATGTCTACTTTAACTAGAGAGCCCTCTGGTACCGTAAGCGTATCATTTGGTGGGGAAGTATAGTGGGCGGCAACCTCATTTACAGAGACGTTACAGGGGAAGGCGGGGCTTCCACCAAGTTCTCTAATCATGTTCTCAGCAATCTCACAAATCTCGATAAGTGGCATTCCTTCCTTGACGATTCTCTTCATCTTCTCCCTAACCTTAGATGCTATCCTACCAGCATGGATATACTTTTCAAGGATATCATCAGGCAGCGGGCCATCCGCAGAGAAACCTATTGTCTATCCCCCCATTAGTTACATTAATTCTTACTATTTTGTTGTTTATATGAAACTCTTATATTCTTCGAGCAAGTGAAACATTAAATAGGCTTTGGGTGAATAATCATTTTTAGGCGGAGTGTATGGGTTACCCGATTATTTTGACGGCTGACAGAACTCTGATGAGTGAATATGGTGGAGCAATGTTTTTAGGGTTCAGTGCATGTGTTCCAAGGGGTTTAGTATCCGATGGCATTTACTTTAAAGTATTCTGTCCTCCAGTCGAAGCTAACCCTGACGGCTCAGCCGTTGTGGCGCCCTACGGAACCAGAAAAATCGAGGCCGCCCTACTAGATTACGGTTTTAAGAGGGAGGATGTGATAGTCGCCCATCCAGAGCACTTGGATAAGGTTATTGGGCCGGAGACTAAGGTTCTTGGGATAACTGAGAACGATCCACTAGGCATCGGCCCGGCGACAACAACCTTCACAGAGATCTTTGGCGGAGAAGCTTACATGGCAGTAAAATTCCGCGAGATCCTCAACCACTCCGCCATTAAGAAATTTAGGTCTAAAATAAAGATAATTGTTGGTGGAGCTGGGGCGTGGCAACTTGAGGATGAGAGCATTAGGAAGGAGCTAGATATTGATACTGTTGTTATTGGCGAGGGCGAGAAGGTTGTTGGCCCACTCTTTGAGAAGGCAATCCACGGCGAAGATTTACCAGGAGTTGTTCATGGCGAAGTTGTTGAGACAGAGGAAATGCCGATCATTAGAGGCGCGACAATAGATGGCATAATCGAGATCGCCAGAGGATGCGGACGCGGATGCGACTTCTGTGTCCCAACCTTACAGCGCTTCAGGTGCAGGTCAATTGAGTGCATTTTAAGGGAGGTTGAGGTCAACATTAGAGCTGGTAGGCAACCGCTACTGCATGCGGAGGACATATTGAGGTATAAGGCTAAGGGCTTAGAGATTAACAGGCAAGCCGTTGTGGAGCTCTTTAAGAGCGTTAAGAATTATCCCGGCGTTAAGAAGGTCGGCATAAGCCACTTTGCATTAGCGTCAGTCGCGTGTGCCCCAGACCTAGTCGAGGAGATATCTAGTATACTGAACTTAACAAGTAGGCGCTGGCTGAGCGGGCAGACGGGCCTTGAGACCGGTAGCCCAAGGCTTGTTGAGATGCACATGAAGGGGAAATGTAAACCATTCGCGCCGAAAGAATGGCCGGATGTCGTCGTCAGATCCTTTGAGATACTTAACGAGAACAACTGGGTTCCATGCGGGACTATAATTCTCGGCTTACCCGGAGAGGAAGAAAAGGATGTTGAGCAGACTATTTCTTTAATTGATAAGTTGCGTCCATTTAAGAGTATAATTGTTCCTCTATTCTTCGTGTCGGCCGGCGGCTTAAAGGAGAGGTCTAAGTCATTTAAGCTTGACGACGTGACGCCTAGACATGCGGAGCTGTTGTTCGAGTGCTGGAAGCATAACTTCGTATGGATAGAGCGCATCTTTGATGAGTGGTGCGAGATGAGCATAAAGAATAGGTTGATTAGGGCTGGGCTAAAGATGATCATGTCCTATGGGGTTAAGCAAGCCTCAAAATACATGGATATATGCGAGAAGGAATATGGCTATGATCTCAAAGCAATGATAATGGATTATAGGACTGGGCAGATAAAGGTTAAAGCGCCCATTGTTGCAAGAGTGTTCAAGACCCTCCTCAGGTAACCACTTTAGTTGCTTTAAGACCTACATTTGGGTTATTAAGGAGGAATCATACTATGATTTATAGTCCTCATAGTGGAAGTGGTGATAGTGAAGAGGATTGGCGTTGTAACGGCTGGCGGAGATGCTCCGGGGATGAATGCCGCCATAAGGGCTGTTGTCAGATCCGCCATATACCACGGGCTAGAGGTTATAGGAATCGAGAGAGGGTATGCAGGCCTACTTGAGGGGAGATACCGCATATTAGATAGGCGCTCAGTCGGCGGAATAATAAATCTGGGCGGAACAATACTCAGGTCTATCCGTTGTGAGGAAATTAAGACTGATGAGGGAATACAACGGGCAGCAGAGGTTTTAAAGAGCATTGGGGTAGATAGTCTAGTGGCAATTGGCGGTGATGGGACATTCAGGGGTGCCAGCAGGCTCTACCGGGCCAGCGGAATACCTATAATTGGAATCCCAGCGACTATTGATAATGACGTTGCTGGGACAGACACAACCATAGGCTTCGATACGGCCGTAAATGCTGCGGTGAGTGCAATAGACAGAATAAGGGATACGGCGACATCCCACGAGAGAACATTTGTGATTGAGGTTATGGGTAGGAGGAGGGGCTTCTTAGCCCTAGAAGTCGGCTTAGCAGGTGGAGCGGAGGTCGTCTTAATACCCGAGATTAAGATGGATTTAGATAAGGTCTGTGAGATAATCGTGGAGGATAGAAGGGCGGGAAAGATCTCATCGATAGTTGTTATGGCTGAAGGCGCTGGAGATAGCCGGCAAGTAGCAAGCTGCATTGCTAATAAGACTGGACAGGAGGTAAGACTAACAGTCCTCGGGCATGTCCAGAGGGGCGGCCCCCCAACGGCGAGAAGCCGATTGCTCGCTTGCGAGTTCGGGTACAAGGCGGTTGAGCTACTACTTATTGGCGAGACTAAGAGAATGGTTGGTATAAAGGGCAACGAGATAACCTCAGTTGACCTAGACTACTCCTGGATGGTTGAAAAGGAATTAGATCTAAGTCGATATAAGCTTATAGAGATATTGAAATAGAATTATTCCCAAACAATTTCTTAACTCATAAAACATTGAGCATTGTTTGGAGTTGGAAAAGGATGAGTAAGGCTGAGGAGGTTTTAAGTGATATTGAGAGGAAGGTTGAGAGGGGCGAGCTTACACCAATTATTGCTGGGCCAGTTAAAGGTCGGATTTTAGTTGAAATTGTCCGTGAGATTAAGCCTAAACATGTTTTAGAGATCGGAACATTTGTTGGTTATTCAGCTATTCTCAGGGGAAAATTGGAAAATGATTCCCAATTAATTACTATAGAGATTGATCCTTATGTAGCGGAAATTGCGAGGGCCAATGTGAGAAAGGCAGAATTATCAGCGAAGATTAAGGTTTTAGTCGGCGATGCTCTTAAAATTATTTCAAAGCTGGAAGGCAGGTTTGATCTCGTTTTTATAGATGCTGATAAACGGCAATATTTGGACTATTTACGGTTAATTGAAGATAAGCTTCATAAAGGAAGCTTCATAATTGCAGATAACGCCGAATGTGCGCCAAACTATTTGAATTATGTGAGACAATCAGGGAAATATAAAAGTAAATATATATTGACGAGCGCAGATGCTCTCGAAGTAAGTGTTAAGCTTTAGAATTTAAGAAAGAGCAAAAGAGAAGGTTTGGAGACTAGGGTTCTATGTTATGGAGTTTGTTAGTCCAGCTTCCTTAGCTAGCTCTATTGCCCTCTCCATCTCCCCAGCGCTTAATCTTCTGCGGAGCTCTGGAATCTCGTAGGCTCTCCACTCAGGTCTATACTGGAACATGATGTTTGTCCTAGTATCTCTACCAAGGTTTTCAGCGATCCATCTGAGAATGTGCTTCGTGCAGCACTCTAGGTGGTTTGGTAAGACAAGAACACGTATGATTAGTTCGCCATACTTCTTCCCATATAGGTGGTTCCTAGCGCACACCTCCCAGTAGTTTGGTGCATCGGAGATCCTTTTTGCGCAGTCAAGCGGCCCATATTTAAAATCCAGCAAATAGACATCAATGAAGCCAGCTAAGAGCTTAGCTGTCTCCTCGCTGTAATATGAATTTGAATTCCATACGACTGGAATATTTACGCTCACATGCTTGAATGTCTTAAGCCATTGCTTAAGCCATGGAGTGGGTTCACCACCAACAAGGTTAGCGTTCCTACAGCCATTCTTGCGTAGGCGCTCAACGGCTAGGGCTAGGCGCTCGGGCGTATAAACCTCCCCGCTCTCGAACCACTGCGATATGGTCCAGTTCTGACAGTGAAGGCACCGGATTGTGCATCCCATAGTAAATATTGTCCCAGAGGGAACTAGCTCCGGCTCCTCGCCTAAGTGCTCGAATATTGAGGAGACTGTTATCTGCGTGCCGCATCTACAGTAGCCCAACTCGCCCCTAAGGCGGTTTACGCTGCACCGCCTATTACAGAGGTGACAGTGCTCCAAAATCTTATTTGCTATGGCAATTTTGAGGTCAAGGTATGATTTCTCCTGGTTCTCCATGTCCTCTAAGCTTCTTTTACCGGAATCTATCTCGCCTTGAATTTTGTAGAAGTATTCAGTTAGCTTCTCATGTTTGGCCCATAGATCCTCAAGGGATTCATTTTCATCGAACTCCGCTGGAAGTTTCTTTGCAATCATGAATTTCGCTGGCTTCTCGTCATCCATAACAGCAAAATACCTGGCTAGGCTAGCCCTAACCCTCTCATCATAGAGGACTTCTATGGCGTCCCTCCTAAGAATGCGCCACATCCCTTTAAAAAATTCTCGAGAAAAATTATTAAGGGTTATCTTGGAGAAAGCTTTTCATGTTAGACGTCTATATTATTAGGGAAAAATTTATGATGGATTCCCGGGGATTTATGTGTTGGCCAAATTATCTAGGAAGATAATTTGGATGCTCTCGTTAGCCTTGGTAGCTTTTATTATAATTTACGTATGGTATATAACTACCCCTGCTAAGCGCGTAGAGGTCGTGAAGAAGCTAATATTGCTTGAGAGGATTCTCCTGCAATTGCCGCGGAAAGTTAGTGAACTAACCGTTGAGGAGGCAATACTGCTGAGAAGAAGTATCAGAGAGTACACCGCTGAGCCGGTAAACTTAAGTGACCTGGCAATGATACTCTGGGCCGCATACGGCATAACCGATCCTGAGCATGGTTTTAGGGCGGTGCCGAGCGCTGGCGCCACATATCCCCCGGAAATCTATGTTGTGGTAGGCAGGAATGGCGTGAAATCTGCTGAGGACTTTATTGGAGAGGGCGTTTATAAATATGAGCCGCACAGCCACGCCCTGTTACTGGTTAAGAGGGGTGAATATCGAGAGGAACTTATGTATGCAGCCCTAGGCCAGAAGTGGGTTAGTGAGGCCCCACTAAGCATAGTTATTTGCGCCGTCTTTGAGAGAACAACTTCGGTCTATGGTGAAAGGGGTAAAGTTAGGTATGTTCCAATGGAGGTTGGGCATGCTGGGCAGAACATATATCTCATGGCTACAGCCCTCAGATATAGCTCCGTAGTTATTGGAGCCTTTAGCGGTGACCTTGTATCTAGAACAATTAGCGCTGAACTTGAGGAGAAACCTCTATATATAATTCCTATCGGCGTCCCGAAGAATCCGCCTAAGACTGCCTTCAGGGATATAGGAATATATAGAGTCTAGAAGGTGAGGTGATATGATCAAGAGAGCCACGTTGATGAAGATATTCCTGCTAATGGTTGAGTTCACATCCATACCCCTTATCGTGTTGGGGTCAATATACCTGCTTAGCGGATACCAGCTACTTAATCCAGAGTTAAGAATAATACCGGAACCTAGAAGAATTCATTCTGATAGATTTCTGAGACTTCTAACGATAACCCTAGCATATTTACATGCTTTAGGTGGCGTAATAATTATAATCGGGAGGCGCCTAAAAAGAGACATTTCGAGGAAAATTGCCGAAATAGCCGTAGTAGTATTAACCGCGCTTCTGCTTTCCTCATTTATTATTGAGGCAACGTTATCTGGTGCGGGCTATCAATATCGATGGGGGCACAGAGTATAATTTATGAATGAGAAAATCAAGTGCGCGCTTTGGCGGCTCTCCGGCGAGTTAAACTGGAGTTATTAGATCCTCCGAGAGTAAACCCTAAAAAAGACCAATTTATGGTGGTTCATATTATAGAGTATGGATATGAAAGCCCAGTTCTATAGAATTTTCCCCTTATGGCTATTTGTTTCCCGCATCTTGGGCAGCGCATATCTTCTGTTAAGTTCCACTTTACAATATCGAAACCAAACCTCTTTATTATAAGCTCATGGCAACTTGGGCAGTAGGTGTTCTCATACCTATGACCTGGAACATTACCTAGGTATACGTAATTTAGTCCAGTCTCCTTAGCAGTCTCATAAGCCTTCTCAAGCGTCCTGATTTCTGTTGAGGGTATATCAGTCATCTTGTAATCCGGGTGGAAGCGCAGTAGGTGGAATGGCGTATCTTCGCTTAAATTATCCTTGATCCATGAGGCAAGATCCTTTATTCTCTCAATAGAATCACCAATTTTTGGCACAACAAGGTTTGTTACTTCAATATGTATATCATGTCTTTTCATCTCTTTTAGGGCTCCGAAAATAGGCTCAACGGAGGGGACCGTGGAAAACTTCTTATAGAATTCTGGGTCTCCACCACCTTTAAAATCAACTGTTGCGGCATCGAGGTACGGCGCAATCGTCTTTATTGCCTCTGGCGTCAGGTAACCATTTGTAACAAAAGTATTAAATAGTCCATGCTTCCTCGCCAGTATAGCAGTTTCATATGCATACTCAAAGAATATTGTTGGCTCAGTGTATGTGTAGCTTATTCCTTGGCAGTCATGTTCTATGGTCGCTTTAACAACTTCCTCCGGTGGAAAATCCCTGCCAATTATGTCCTTCTCCTGACTTATTGTCCAGTTGTCACAGAACTGGCATCTGAAGTTGCATCCCACGGTGGCTATAGACATCACTAGTGCGCCTGGATGGAAATGCGAGAGCGGCTTCTTACCGATTGGATCTACATTTGCGGCGCATGCCTTAGCATAATTAAGCGAGTAAAATTTTCCCCCCTCATTCTTCCTAACACCGCAAAAGCCGAAGCCCCCCTCAGAAACTATACATCTGCGGGCGCAAAGGTTGCATCTAATTCTATTGTCTCCGATCTGCTCATATAGCATCGCTTCACGCCTAGTCATCCAAAGTCATCTCATCTAGTCTTTTATTCCTTCAAGTAGACTCATGACATTCCAAAGTTTCACTCTAGTGTAGGGTGGCATGTTAGGGTCCTGCAGTATCTCATCTATGACAGATATCGCATTCGAGGCCCTGACTGCAAGAGTATATTGCGCCGATTGCAGGATGTCCATGGCCTCCTTGGCCGTTCTCCTAATATTTCTAGGGGTCGTCGTATCCTCCGAAACTTGGCTGAGTATAGCTAAAGCCTGCTTAACCTTCTCCTCATACTCTTGGAGCTTCTTTTTACTCACCATAATGTTCTCCCTCGCTAACCGAGAACTCAGTTACTAAATATAAATTTAAGGATATCCCATATTACACTTTTCTCTAAAGATCTTGCGTCAATTATGCCATGAGGATTGCTCCACTTGGTTCGTATCTTCCCTTAATTTGGTATCCAGTTAATTCTGCAAGATGACTTGCGAATTTTTCCATATCCTCCATGTATGGCATAGTCTCTCTTGGAAGTCTATGGCGGCTTTGGCCTACCCACTCATATGCCTTAACTTCAATAAAGTCAGGCTTGCTCCTCTCAACCATTTTAGCATATCCCCTGACGTTTGCTGTGTTAAATCCCTTAATTATTGTGAGTCTCAGAACTTTCCGTGTGTTTATGCTTGGGAGAATATTCAATGTCCTGTTTAGGCGTTCCCAAGCATCCTTGATCATGGGCCTAGCAAGCCTTATATAAGTGTCCTTATCTGGCGCTAAGACGCTAATATATAATTGAAATGGAAGCTTTCTCATTCTCTCTAAAGCCTCCGGCATTGTCCCATTCGTAACGAGGAATGTTATCATCCCCCTCTTACCAGCCTCCTCTATTAGCTCGGATATCCATGGGTATAATGTTGGTTCGCCTGTTAGGCTCATCGTCATCATGGTTGGCCTTAGAGTCTCCTCGAATTTCCTTTTATCAACTTTTTCATTTCCCCTCCAGCCAGATAGTAGCTCTCTCCTTCTCTTAATAAGCTCCTCTATGATCTCAGCTGGCTCATCAAATTCTTCAAGACTTAGTGGGTACTCCCTCCAGATGAGCCCATCTCTGTCGCCGGAGTGGATCCTCCAGCAGTGGAGACAGTGGCAGTTGCACCCAATATATGGTGTCATCTGCATGCACCTGTGGCTTTGAACAGGGGGGTACCACAGCTCCTTATAGCAGACTCTTCCAGACTTTAAGCTCTCCTTAGTCCAATAGCATATCTTAACGGCGCTGTGAAGGTGTCTCCCAACAAGCCTATAGCCCTGCCTATGATACATCTTAATAATTTCCGGCCTAAGCGGCTGAAGCAGCTCCTTCTCCATTTATGGCATCACCAGCTGATTATACAAAAAACACAAATATACGATTTCCCCTTTGAATTAGGTTACTTGTTCATGGTTTCGACTCTAGCTCTAACTCTACTAGTCTCTTGTCAATGTTCGCTATGAGGTTGCTTATAACGTCATTAGCCTTTTTAAGGAATTCTCTCAGATCCTTTAAGAATTCAATCCTATCTCTCTGGTTTACCTCATTACCTGATAACAGTATCTTTACTGCGCGAGGGATGAGTCCAGAGGAGATGTCAAAGTCTTCTACAGGATGTATTTGTGTGAGCTGATTAAGTAGCCACCTTCTAATGGTTGAAGCCAAATTAAAGTGCCCCTCTACAACATCCTTAAAAGTCTCTTTACCCTTTTCAGTTATCCTATAAACCTTCAATCGCCTTTTCCCCCCACGCCATTCACCCTCAATAAATCCTCTCTCCTCAAGATCCCTCAAGGCGGGATAAAGGGAGCCAGCGGTTGGGGAGATTAAACCTAACGTGCCCTCCCTAATCTTCTTAAGTATCTTATAGCCATGTGCTGATCCGTTCAGAAGCGTATATAAAATTGCTAGTTTTAGATAGCCCCTTTTAAGCTGTTCCCTCATTGACTTTATAATTTTATCTTCCCTCATGTCCAAGAAAATTTATATTGGTTTCATATATATTGATTACCAATATATTCCCTAGGCGATTAACGAGATGGTTGCGTCCCAAAGAGTGCTTGTGGAATTAGTGAATGTAAGTAAAGAGTATAGAGTTGGGGAGATCCGCACATTTGCGCTTAAGAACGTCTCATTTAAGATTTGTGAAGGTGACCTAGTCGCTATAATGGGTCCCTCGGGCTCTGGTAAGACAACACTGCTTAATATGATAGGTCTCCTAGATAGACCGACGGAGGGGAAGATCTTCTTTGAGGGAAGAGATGTGTCGAAGCTATGCGATAGGGATCTTGCCTACCTGAGGAACACGAAGCTTGGTTTTGTTTTCCAGACATTTAACTTAGTTAACAGGTTAAACGTCTTTGAGAATGTTGAGATGCCCTTGATACCTAGGGGAATGCCGCGGAGTGTTAGGGCTGAGATGGTTAAGGAGGCTATACTTAAGGTTGGTGGGGAGCTCGAGTGGCTCGGGAAGAAGCCTAATCAGCTGTCGGGAGGTCAGCAGCAGAGGGTTGCAATCGCCAGGGCCATCGTTGGCAAACCACTGATAGTTCTAGCCGATGAGCCAACGGGGAACCTAGATAGAACCTCCGCTAGAATTGTCATTGAAACATTCTTAAACCTGAATAAGAAGGGCCACTCAATAATCGTTGTAACGCATGATCCGGAAACTGCAAATTGCATGGAGAAAATATATATCATCAGGGATGGAAAAATAATAGGTCAATATTATGCTAATCCAGAAGAATCCCTCTTAAATAAGGTGTCGGTGCCTAGGGGTTGAACAGTATGAATACTAATACTGAAAAATTATTCACTTTAATGCTGATCACGGCTCTCTTAGCCGAGTTTTTATTAATCCTTTATCCCCTGAGCGGCTTTCCCTCTCAAAGTTTTTCAATAGTTGGTGTTGTCGTTAGGTCGTCTAGTGGGTTACCGGAGATTTATCCAGGGAGTAAAAGGGTCAGCTTACGCGTCGAAGCAATGTACGTGGGTGATGAATCGGCCTACTCTGTTGTTGGTCATTTAGCTCCTCCTAGTGGCATTTACTTCAGCGCCGGGAGCGGCCCCTCAGCGCCAGCCAGGTCGCTTGATGATACGATGGTCTCAAGGGTTGAAAAGGGGGATCACGTGTTATTTGAGTGGTACCTTGACATCTCTAAGGAATTAAGACCTAACACATACACCTTAAACCTTAACATAACTTATCGATCAAATAACGAGGTCTTGTATGATGTGTACTCAATAGAGATTGAAGTATCAGGTTACCCTGGAGCCCAATTAAGTTTCGTTGAAGCCTACCTTAACCCAGCTGCGTACCCAGGTTCCGTCGATACGGACCTATATGTTGTGCTGGAGAATTCTGGGGAGTCTAGCATTGTATCCGGCATTCTCACTATAGAGCTCCCGCGCGGCTTCATTATAAGTAATCCAAAGGCGAGTGTTGGTGCAGTTAATTCTGGTGATAGGTTTACAGTACGCTTCTCAGATATATTGGTGCCGCAGGATGCTGCTACTGGAACCTACGACGCTCTAATTTACGCGGACCTTTCAATGAGGACCCGAGATAACGTATATTATAACTCTATGGCGCATATCCCGATAGAATTTGAGGTTACTGAAGTTTTAAAAGAGGATCCAATAATAGTTTCGTCAGTTTCGGTAATCTATCAGGGCTCACCGGCTCCTCTGCTCCCATCTGCGAGGGGGATGACGATCAGAGTCGCTTTCACTAATAGGCTCCCTGAAACGGTAGGCAGCATAGCCGTTGTGCCGAGGCCCCCGAGCGGGATCACCATCAGGTCCCTCTCTGGGACGTACGCTAATGGGATACCACCTGGAGGCTCATGTTTCCTAGATATGATTGTTGATGTAGATGAGGTAATTAAGCCTGGCTTAATTAACATTCCCCTTGATATGTCATATGTTAGAATAGTCTCAGATTCATCCTTTATTGGCAAGCAAAGCACAAGTGTTGGCGTAGTCATTGAGAGCCCGCATGCTTACCTGCCCGAGCTGTCCCTTATCTCAGCGTATTGGGGCTCCCCAAACCCATCCCCCACCTACGCTGGATCACGTTACACCCCGCTTACTATGCGCCTCATGAATGGCGGCCGATATAGTGTTACCGGAGTTTCGATTGAAGCGTCCTCAAAATATCTTAGGCCAATAAAGAGCTGTGAGGCCCTGGCGGCGAGGCTTCCACCCGGATCATACTCTGAAGTTACACTCTATTTTGATGTGGGCATGGTGCCCGGCGAGATTCCGCTTAATGTCCGCATAAAATATATTTTCGATGAGTTTGGAGCGCACTTAAAGAGCCTTAGAGAAATCACTATCTACTTACCAGTTGAGGAGTATCCGGCCGCGGCTAGCTACCTTGAAGTTGTCAGTTACGGTTGGCAGAACAATTATAACGTCTTCCCACGGACGGAGAATGCATCCTTCCAAGTAGTGATCGCGAATAGGGCGCCCTTCTCGGTGAGTGGTATAATTCTCTACCTCAACTTGCCAGAGAATATTTCTTCCAAGGGCGAGAGAACCGCGAAGGCATATATAGATGGACCTGTTAGGAGTTTAAGCACTTTCACAGCATCCTTCCCAATAACCGTCGGTGAAGTTAAGCCCGGTAGATACAAAGCTGAGTTAGTGGCAGACTTTATCTTGCAGTCCGGCGGACCTGGTATCAGATGTATCGAAAAGTTTGACATAGAAGTAGGAGTTAATGATGATAGGGAGGCTGTGGAGTTTATTAATGCGGGCTGGTATGAGGGATCCGTTGGCCCAAACACTTATGGCGCGCAGCTAATAGTATGCATAAGAAATAACCTTATCGATGCCATGAGAGGCGCAATACTTGAAATAAGTCTCCCAAGGGGGTTCATTAACGCTGTAGATAATTCATCGCTTGTGAGAGTTCCCCCATCAATTATAGCTCAGCTCCCAGCCCTGCCGCAACTACAGCCCCAAGAGATAGGCGCCCTCATAAGAGAATACTTAAGGATTTATCAAACTTCCCAGGGAGGACAGGTGCAAGCATATAGTAAAGGTGACATATTAACCTTCGTAATCTCTCTTCATATATTGGGTGTAGATCTGGGGATCCATAGATTTGAGGGAAACCTCTCCTATATTGATCAATGGGGCACGAGAAGATCTGTTAGGCTGATGATTCCTGTAGCTGTGCTGGGTAGAACCGAGTATGTTGGCGTTAAGATGAATAGTAGTATAATTGTTAGGAGCCGCTTCACAGAAACAATCCTGACAATAGAGAATTATGGGACAGCCCCACTATACGACGTTTACTTAATAGTCTCACCATATCAGGGGATGCCTCTCCTAATAGTCTCGCCATCAGTTACACATATAGAGAAAGTTGATGCTGGCAAGAAGATTGATGTCCCGTTGACCCTAGCTTACAACCCGTTTGGCTATATGACGCAAGCTGGCGGGACAACAGTTATAACGTATGGGCCGGTCCCATTGATTGCCTCGATTATATATAGGGATGCAAGCGGAGCCATTAAAAGATTCAATAATACAGTAACTGTTATTGTGGAGCCGTTTATAGATCTCCTTGTAAGAGATGTTAGGGCTACTGGTAAGCATTCATCCTTGACAATAAGTGGCGTCATCACGAATCTCGGCTCGGCAATAGCCTATAGGGTGAAGGCAACCTTTAGCATTAGAAATGTCAGCGCGTGGACTTTGATAGGAGATATTGCGCCTGCTGAGGAGATGGCATTTAGAATAGAGGTGCCGGGATATGGGGAGGCAGGTGTCCTAACGATAGAATATTATGATGCCTTCAATCAGCGCCTCTCAAAGGAGATAACTGTTAGGGTTGAGCTACAGCCTGAGACTCCGGTGACACCGCCACAGGAGAGAAGTTTAGGCATAGAGACCTGGATTGTGGTGGGGGCTGTCATAGCTTTCCTAGTCATAGCGTTTATCCTAATTTATAGGGTTCTAAGAGCCCGCTCACCGAAATAGCATCTTAAGGTGGAGCCAATGGCGCTTTACACGTTTCTCATAGACTTTGCCAGACTCGCTGTTAAGGCCTTGAGTGAGAGAAGAGCTAGAGCTGCGCTCACAATAATTGGTATATCCATAGGACCCCTAGTTCTAGTTATGATGAGTTCTGTTGTGCGGAGCTACTCAGATTATATTGTAGAAAGGATAACTTCTCTAGGACAAAATGCGATAGCAATCTTTCCGCGGGAGAATTATAAATTAAGTGAGGAGGATCTCAGCTTTATAAGGTCTATGCGAGAGGTAATAAGAGCTGAGCCATTCTACTCTATGCAGGCGCTGCTTAAAAGAGGCTCGGAGGAGGTCAGGGTTTCAATATTCGCTATAGATCATAATTTGCTCTTTGAGACTATTGGAAGCCTGGAGATAATGGAGGGTGCGGTTCCCTTAGAAATGCTTAGTGCCATCGTAGGCAAAAAGCTTGCCTTTAAGGATTCGAAAGAGCGGATCTTTATGGTAGGGGATGTCATAGCACTGATTATTCCAAAAATCGAGGGCGGCAAGATCGTCGGAAAGAGAAACATTAACGTTAAGATAGGCGCTATCCTTGAGGAGTATGGTGGAGCCCTCATTGTCGACCCGGACTCAACGGTTTTCCTCAGTCTAGAAGCTGGTAGAAAGCTTCTGGGGATGAGAGACTGGTCTGGAATATTTGTACTTACTCGCGACCCATCCATAGTTAAGAGCGTTGTCTCAACTCTCAGAGAGAAGTATGAAGATAGACTCCAAGTCATAGCGTTCAGCGCGATAGCTGAGACTATTTCAAGCGTCACTAGAGCAATAGACTTCATAAATTTCTCAACCTCACTCTCGGCATTTGCGGTTGCTGTGGCCGGGGTCGCAGCTACTATGATAACGTCTGTTATGGAGAGGACCCGCGAGATAGGCGTAATGAAGGCTATAGGATACACGAGCAAACAGGTTCTACTGCTAATCCTCCTAGAATCTGTCATAATGAGCTTGGTTGGCGGCCTAATCGGTATATTGCTTGGGGTTACTGGGGCGCATTTCCTATCTCTCAGGGGCTTGACTATAGGCGGCCTTGAATTAACCCTCATGCTAAGCCCAAAAATAACACCAGACCTTATAGCGCAAACAGTCTTACTCACAATAGCCGTAGGGTTAATTGGCGGCATACTGCCAGCGTATAGAGCTTCAAAGGTTCCGCCAGCCGTAGCCTTAAGATATGAATGAAAAGAAAGATGACCAAATAGATTTTATGCCCCTCTTTCTAACTACTTTGCTGGTGAATGGGGTTGAGGGTCTCAATTGGATCAGACGATTTATATCCGGTGGCGGTAACCTTGCATGAGGAGCTGAAGAGAAGGGATTTTGAGGTTAGAGCTTATGGTGCTCTGGTTACTGGTAGGGTTGAGCCTTGGCCTGACGTAGCCTTCTCTGTTGCAAAAGATGTTACCGAAGGGAGATCCGATTTTGGAATAGTGATATGTTATACTGGGACGGGGGTAACGATTGCCGCCAACAAAGTTAAGGGTGTTAGGGCAGCCCTCTGCTTCGACGCCGAATCTGCTAGGGGCGCTAGACTATGGAATGACGCCAATGTTCTAGCCATAAGCGGTAGGCTAACAACACCGCAAGTTGGAAAGGAGATATTAGAGGCATGGCTCTCTGTGAAGAACCCTGATCCGAGCGAAATTGACAACATAAGGAAGATAATAGATAAGTAGTGGGATATTCGGGGGCGTCAATTTGGTGGGCCACGCTACAGGACTAACGGAGTACGATTTAATAAGGTATGATAGACAGATCCGCATAGACGGATTTGGCATTGAGGGTCAGAGAAAGTTGAAAAGAGCGGTTGTTTTAGTGGCTGGAGCTGGTGGACTAGGCTTTCCCATCTCAGTTTATTTGGCAGCGGCTGGGGTTGGAACAATCAAGATAGTTGACCCGGACATTGTGGATCTAGATAATCTGAATCGCCAGCTTCTACATTGGGATAAGGATATTGGGAGAAAGAAGGTTGACTCGGCGCGCGAGAAGCTTCAGCACATTAACCCATCAATAAATATTGAGGTGTATGATGAGGAGATAACTGAAGAGAATGCTTTGGCCTTGGTTAGCGGTGTGGATGCCGTCGTTGATGCGCTCGATAACTATGAAGCGCGCTTCGCCCTAAATAGAGCATGCGTAGAAAGGAGAACACCATTCTTCCACGGAGCCGTGCATGGTCTAATGGGACAGGCAACGACCATAATGCCCGGAGAGACGGCATGCTTAAGATGCATAATATCAAGACCACCAAAAAGCGGGACTTTTCCAATATTGGGCTCAGTGGCCGGAACTATAGGTTCAATACAGGTGACTGAAACGATAAAATATCTAGTTGGGATAGGAAATCTGTTAAAAAATAGGCTTTTGTTCTACGATGGCCTTTATATGGACTTCAGCATAATAGAGTTAAGTAGGAATCCCGAGTGCCCGATTTGTGGTAAACTATACGCATAAACAATGTTATGCCAAGTTTTGATGCCAGTTTGGATTTAAAATGGTGCTTCAGCGGTAATTGGGTTTAAACAATTTCAGCTCAACTTTTACCGGTATTAGCTCCCTAAAGATTAGGAGAACTGGGCAGCTCGCCTCCGCCCCTCCATGCGGCTTCAATGAGCTCCTTCCTAACATTTACTGAGTACCTCGACTTTAATTGTTGCTAAAGAGATTGCAGACAACGCTATGGAAGCGTGAGTTATTGGTAATTAAGGACATCCTCAATTCACTTGGCTGTAGCTCTAAGTTTGGACGTTATACTACAAAAATTATATTAATTCTTAATTTGTAACCTCTTTAAATATCTATGTTTTGAGCTGGTTACGTCGAGGTGTGGTTCATGTCGCCTGATGGTGAAATAATTCCAAAGGAATACCAGAAATATCATCATGAGTTAACCGTTGCCGTCGTTAACTTTCATGCGGAGTGGGGGAATAAGAGGGCGAACTTGAAGAAAATGGAGGGCTACATTGAGAGGGCGCATAAGGAGAAGGTTGACTTGATACTCTTTCCTGAGCTAATGTTGACTGGAGCTGAAGTGGAACCTGAAATGAGGATGCATAGGGAGCTTGCAGAACCCGTTCCGGGGCCAACAACAATCAGAATGGCTGAACTTTCTAATATGGATATAGTTTGGGGGATGCCAGAAGTAAGCAGAGAAGGCGGGCTATATTATAATGCTGCTGTAATTGTTGGACCCGATGGTTTATTAGGAGTTTACAGGAAAGTTCACCCATGGGTTCCAGAGCAATGGTGTAGTAAGGGCAGCGATTACCCAGTCTTTGAGACAAAGTTCGGTCCGATTGGAATAGGCATATGCTACGACAATTATTTCTTCCCTGAGGTAGCAAGGATATATGCTCTAAAGGGGGTGCGATTATACCTCAATCCAACGGCGGTGCCAGTTCTTGAAGGTCTTTAGGTACATGACTTTATCGTTCAGCAGTTGGTGGCTAGGGCCGGAGAAAACCTATTCTATGTAGCTAGCGCCGACTTAGTGGGTAAGGAATTAACCATGGAGTTCGCTGGCTGTAGTCTCATCATAGGTCCATGTTACCCAAAGCTCTCGCGTATTTATGCTGGGCCAGCCAGTAAAGAGGTAGAGGAGATGCTGGTAGCAACCCTAGACCTAGCAGGAGTGCATAAGGTGCGCAACATAATCCCGGTGTTCCGGGATAGAAGACCAGAAACCTACGCCCCTCTGACCTCAAAGTAGAGTTTTTAGGCGAATCTTTAGAGACTATGGAATCTTCCTTAGGGGCCGATGAAGCTGCATTTTGGGCATTTATACTGGCGTCTGAGCTGCCGGCACTTTGAGCACCGCCATATAGTTATGTCGCCGCAATTCGGGCAGGGGAATGAGACGGCATTTGTTCCAGGCGGTATTATCCTATTGCACGATGTACATATCGGCATGGAGACTCTTCCACTCAACCTGAGATCGCGCCCCGAACCGTTAATTCGTAGATGAGCGGTATCCCCATTTATATACTTACTGTTTTTTCTCCAATTATACTATGGATAAAAGCTCTGAAAATTACTGGTGTAAACTTCAAAATTTTCCACCTTAGGACTTTTATTAACGTGATCGCCTGGTAATCCATGTTAGCTCCTCTCAATACGACCTCATCATGCACTTTCTCCCTCACGGCTATTGAGAAGATCTTATCCATATCTCTGTCAGAGAGGTTATTGAGGATTTTTCTAACTAGGAGGGCTCTTTTGAGCTCATTGCCTATCATAGACCTCCACTCTTCCTCATATGCTCTGAGAAATTTCCCTCTAATACTGCCACTCATAACCGCCTTTGAGGCAACTCTTCCAGCTATTCTCGCGCAAATCCCACCAAATATAACTCCGCCACCAGTTATCGGCTTGGAGTGTCCAGCTGAGTCGCCAACGATCAATAAACCATCCCCATAAGTCCGCCTTATTGGGCCGCATGTGATAACCAAGCCAAAATAATACTTAAGAATCTTTTTCGGGGGTGCGCTAAACCGCTTCTTCACGAAGTTAATGAAATACCCCATCGCATCTGGGGCTCTACATGCAAGTCCAACCCTTGCAACCTCATCATTTAGCGGTATCACCCAGGCGAAGAGGCCCGGAGCAAGGCTCCTACTAAAATATACTTCAATATAATCTGGGTCTAAGCCAGGTAATAGGAGATCTGCCTGCACGCCCTTAAGAAGTCTCTTTGAATCATGCGTCTCTATTCCAATCATCCGCGGTATTTTCGGCAAGGCTCCCTCAGCATCTATCACTAATTTCGCCTTTATTATATCGCCACCCTCAGTTTTCAGAAGCCATCCTCCCTTCTCTTTACTAGCTCGAGTAACTTTGGACTTTAACCTTATAAGTGAGCCGCTCCGTTGAGCTTGTTCAGCTAGGGATACGTCAAAGAGGTGGCGATCGATCACGCATGCTATGGGCTTTTTCCATTCGATAGTGATGGAAACGCTTGATGGCGAGAAGAGTCGCACTCCCCTAACCATGTTAAGTATGTAGGTCCTGCTGCCTGCTAATCCTATTCTATTGAGCCCACTTATACTTAGGAGCCCGGCGCAGTGGCAAGGTAACCCTATTTCTCCATGCTCCTCTAGGATTACAACTTTCGCTCCCATCTTAGAGGCTTCTCGGGCCGCTATTAGTCCAGAGGGACCAGCACCAATAACTGCTATCTCAGTCTCTTCCCTCATCAGAAGTTTCCCTATTGATATCAGTAATATCTAGCGTAATTTTAAAATATCTCAATATCACTATTACTGATCATTAACCTAGGAGGTTTATAATTGGCTAGGGTTGTGGTCTCTCTGAAGATATTTCCCGCAGACGTAAGTGTTAACTTGGAGAGTCTGAAGGAGAAGGTTAAAAACGCTTTGCCAAGCTATGCTTCCATTTATAAGTTTGAGGAGGAGCCCATAGCATTCGGCTTAGTTGCCTTAATAGCGCATATAGTACTGCCAGAAGACCTGGCTGGCGGATTAGATGAAGTTGAAAATAGAATTCAGGAGATAGGCGACGTGAGTGATATACAGACTCTCATGGTAAGAAGAGCATAGAACTCTTTATACGCCATGTTTATATTCAAGCCTCATTTTACATTATTAATAATAATTATTCTAGAGGGAAGATAAGAAGATGGTTAATGAAGTTCAGCTTAGAGTAGGTGATGCTAAACAAAGAGATGTATATAGGGGTATTGCTCGGATAGACCAGAAGACTATGGAAAAAATAGGGGTATCGGCGGGCGACGTAATTGAGATAACAGGCAAAAGAAGAACCTCAGCAATAGCCTGGCCAGCCTACGCGGAGGATCAAGGCAAAGGGATTATAAGAATTGATGGAATAACGCGTAAGAACGCGGGTGTATCGATAAATGAGTATGTTATTGTTCGAAAAGCCGAGGTTGTGGACGCTATTAGTATTGTTCTTGCGCCCGTAGATATGCGGCTAAATGTCGATGAAGACTTCATAAACTTTGTTAAAAATAGGCTTCTTGAGAGGACATTTGTTGAGGGCGATACGACGCTTGTAATGATGTTAGGTCACCCAGTTCAGTTCGTCATAACAAAGACCAAGCCGCATGGCATCGTGAGACTAACTTATGACACGCATCTGCAGGTTCTGCCCGAGCCAGTTCCGGAGGTAAAGGGTGTACCGAGAGTCACCTATGAAGATATTGGTGGGTTGAAGGAGCAGATTCAGCGGATAAGAGAGATGGTTGAGTTACCGCTTAGACACCCTGAGATATTCCAGAGACTTGGAATAGACCCGCCTAAAGGTGTACTACTTCACGGCCCGCCTGGCTGTGGTAAGACCCTCTTGGCTAAAGCTGTTGCGAATGAATCAGATGCATATTTCATATCTATAAATGGCCCGGAGATAATGAGTAAGTTTTATGGTGAGTCTGAGGCCAGGCTCCGCGAAATATTTCAGCAAGCCCAACAGAATGCTCCAAGCATAATCTTTATTGATGAGATAGATGCCATAGCGCCTAAAAGGGAGGAGGTTACCGGTGAGGTCGAGCGGAGGGTCGTTGCCCAGCTGCTGGCGTTAATGGACGGCTTATCGGAGAGAGGCAACGTAATAGTTATAGGCGCAACTAATAGACCTAATGCCCTTGACCCAGCCTTGAGAAGGCCGGGTAGGTTTGATAGGGAGATAGAGATAGGAATTCCTGATAAACAGGGTAGATATGAGATACTTCTGATTCATACTAGAGGTATGCCGTTAGCCGAGGATGTCGATTTAAGGAAGCTGGCTGAGATGACCCATGGTTATACTGGAGCCGACTTGGCAGCCTTATGTAGGGAGGCCGCAATGAAGGCTCTCCGGAGATACCTCCCTGAAATAGATCTGGAGCAGGAGAGAATACCGACGGAGGTTCTTGAGAAAATGGAGGTTAAGATGGAGGACTTCTTAAACGCCTTTAAGGAGGTAACGCCCACGGCGCTTAGGGAGGTCGCAATAGAGGTCCCAACGGTTCACTGGGATGAGGTTGGAGGGCTTGAAGATGTCAAACAAGAGCTAAGGGAGGCTGTTGAGTGGCCGATTAAGAATCCAGAAATGTTTAAGAGGATGGGTATTAAACCACCTAAAGGCATACTACTCTACGGCCCGCCTGGCTGTGGTAAGACCTTACTAGCGAAGGCTGTTGCGACGGAGAGCGAAGCAAACTTCATTGGCATTAAGGGACCTGAGATCATGTCTAAGTGGGTTGGGGAATCAGAAAAGGCTATAAGAGAGGTCTTTAGGAAGGCTAGGATGTCGGCGCCAGCGGTCATATTCTTTGATGAAATCGACTCAATCGTTCCAAGGAGGGGTCTAGGATATGGCGATAGCGGGGTGACCGAGCGGGTCATAAGCCAGCTACTTACGGAGATGGATGGAATCCAATCTCTTGAGGATGTTGTTGTTATGGCCGCGACAAATAGGCCGGACCTAATTGATCCGGCGATACTAAGGCCTGGTAGATTCGATCGACTTGTATATGTGCCGCCGCCAAATGAGGAAGCTAGGCTCTTAATCCTGAAGATACACACTAGGAACATGCCTCTAGCTAAGGATGTGGATTTAAAGATGTTGGCTGGCATGACAAAAGGATATTCTGGCGCTGACCTTGAGGCTCTATGCCGTGAGGCAGCGCTAACAGCCTTGAGACGCGATATAAATGCTAAAGAGGTTGTAATGATGGACTTCCAAGAGACTATGAAGAAGGTTGGGCCGAGCATAACGCCGGACATGGAGAACTGGTACAAGAGCTGGGGCCAGCAGTTTAAGAAGATGCAGAGAACGGTACCGCAATTAATAACTTAGAGCACGTAGCGTGGTTGTTGTAGAATGGCGGCAAAAATGTGGAGGGCGCAGCCTCTCCACTTAGCCATACTTGATATTCTTGAGAGAAAGGGTTCGATGACGGATGCCGAGCTGCTTGAGGCGTTAAAGAACACTTCTAGTTACAGGGATCTAAGCTTTAATGAATTAAATAGAGCTCTGATGAGGATGGAGATATCTGGTTTAATCCTAGTATCATCCTTAGCTAGGGGGAAACGCCTCGTACAATTAGTCAGAAAGTAAGAACATTCATGTTATTTCAATAGTTTCTAAATAAAGATTTCCACCTTAACTTTGTCTCCATCCTTTAGTCCAAGTTTCTCCCGAAGGTATATTGGCGCTATAACCTCTAAAACATTTTCACTATAATGGCTTCTTTCAGCTATAACAACCGCACCCCTCTCGCGGCCACCAATTATGGCCAAAAAACACTTTACAGGTCCGAATGTTCTATTTTTATTTCTAAAACCCTTAATCTCTATTCCCGGATATATATCTAGTGTGGCCCTCAGCATCATGCTCTTTCCATCACTTATCTTAAGGTTTAGTGTTCCAGGGTACGGGTCAAACCCTAATTTCTCTACAAATTGCCTTCTATATCCTTCTTGGGCTACGTAATAGGCTCCCTCACCAAGTCCGGTAAAGACTTCTCCCTCAAGGGTTATAGAGCGCGGTCCCCCCTTAAAAATTGCGCTTAAATCAATGTATATACATCTAAGAAAATCTCCTCCAGCCTTAGAGATCCTAATCAGACTTCCCTCTTTGCTTATGGTCCTATGTATTAAACCTTTTTCCTCAAGACTTATTAAATGTCTTGATACACTTTGTTGGGACAATCCAATCTTATCAGCGATAGTTGTTGTCGAAACTCTAATCGGCTTGTGATATGCGCCCATTTTGGCAAGAGCGTAAAGTAACATGAAGTTTCTGATAGTTTCCTTATCAATTATCCGAGTGCCCCTCATATCTGCCCCCCGGTACAACTCTTAAATGTATGGACTCAGCCACTTTTTTCTCGTCCCCGATCTGTAAGAGTGCCACTTGCCATTTTTCTCCTTAGCGCCTTTATCGTTCCTGAAACCAAAAGCGTGTATATAGCTACTTCTTCATCTCCAACTTTAGTTATTGCGGCTATAGATGCTCGAACTATAGGGAGCGCCGCATGAGAGCAGCGAATTATTATATAACCGCCCTCTTGGTTATATTCAATAATCAACAAGTCTACTTGGCTGGCACCATACTCGCCAAAAAGCCTGATGATGCTGCCCCATAAAGCTTTCTCGAAATCTTTTCTATCTGGTATTTTTTCGGCATTAATTTTAGCCAGTATATAGCGACGTCTAGCCCTCGCTAGCAGTCCCCACTCCTCCTCACTATATAGACTCCTGGACACACGTAGTTTTCACTTAACTTCCTCCTATTTTGCTCAACCATGAACCTAGGGTTATCTGAAATTGCCTGCTTAGCGCTGCGAGGATCTAGGTCTATTAAATGTGCGAGAAAGATATAGTCTTCTGGTCTCCTAAGCATGGAGGGTTTATTAGCCCCGCTTGAGATCACTATTGGTACACCATGCTTCCTAGCCACTAAAACCTCCTTTCGTAAGATCCTAAGAAGGTTAATTCTGGGCGGGCCGGCCAAGTAAAGTAGTGGGGACATGTTGATTTCTAATGAAGCATTTTTTTCAGAAGCGAGCTTAGCTTCAGACTCGCCGAAAAAGTGTCTTTTTGGATCTTCCGACGCAAAGAAGAGTAGGTCAGTTCTTCTGTCCTTAGCTGCCTGTAATGTTATCTCCTTGGTAGTGCATTCTACGGCTACTACCTCAAACTTCCATCTAACCTTACTTAATAGCTTAAGTAGATCCTTTGTATCCCTTGGGGATAAATCAACTCTCGTAACAAGATCTATTTCCGTAAACTCTTTCTTTAAGGCTTTAACAATCTCTGCGTTTACATTTATTGGAAGGGATAATCCGACAAGACGATAACCTAGTTCAGCCGCTCTCTTTACCAGGAGTATTGTTTCATCTATCTGATTTAATGATGGGCGTAGGTGTAGGTCGGCGAATATTCTCTTCATGGTATGAGCCCTATTGCCCGGCAAATTTCTCTAATTTCCTCATTTCTTGAGACCCTGAATCTTATATGTACTCTTATTGGATCAGCCCTACAGAGCCTGATCCTCCCCCTATAAGTCTCTTGCTTGTCAAGCCTAAGATAAAGGCTTCCCCCCTCCAGATGTAAATCCAGGTGTCTGCTTAGATCCTCTTTATCAATTAATGGTAGATTTGCTGATATGTTGAGTAATAGTGACTCAGCTATCTCAGGCTCCCTTATCTGGGTTTTAAAGAAGATAATTGGGTTACCGTATTCGCCAGTAAGTTTATTTCTGCTAAATGAGACTTTCTCCACGTAGCTTCTTGGGAAAAGATTCTTAGCAGCTACAAGGACTTTTTCTTGGTCTTCTGTCGCATGGGCAAAAAAGCTTAGATTTATGTATGCAATTCTGCTCCTCATTCTATTGCCACTCTACCCTACGCTATTTTTCACATTGTTTATCTCATTCTTAAGCTTTCCTGCCTATATGAACGAGATAACTTCTCTAAGGTCTCTATATTCTCTTCGTGCCTAGTTTTTCTTCTCTTATCGACTGGGATCTTAAGTTTTAACGCCTCTTCAGCTGTTAGATTAACTGCTTTGAGTCCTCCCTACTAAAGCCCTTACCAATACATTTCTTACCCCTGCTATAAACTATTGCCGTAATCCTCATACTCATTATACTTTCCACATCTCCTGAAATTTTACTCATCAAATGAACGGATATTTTAAACTTTTTGTAAACCTATCTTTGAAAAAGGCCATTTTATTTCGCTTTTTCAGGTTTATGGCATTTTTATTTAGCATTTTTTGTGAGAAAAAGTTTTAAGAGGGAGGTTTATTTTCAATTGTTTCATGGTCGTGGAGATGAGCGTAATCCCAACGAAAATGTTCTTTACGAAGGGCGTGGGGGTGCATAGGGATAGGCTGATCTCCTTTGAGCTAGCATTGAGGGATGCTGGAATAGAAAAGTGTAACCTGGTTTGTGTATCAAGTATTTTCCCACCCGGATGCAAAATAATCCCGAGGGAAGAGGGGCTTAAATTATTAAAGCCGGGCCAAATAACCTATGTAGTCATGGCGAGAAATGAGACAAATGAACCTAACCGGTTAATTGCGGCGGCTATTGGTTTGGCTTTACCAAAGGATGATAATGGGTATGGCTATTTGTCTGAGTATCATTCATTTGGAGAGACCGCGAGGAAAGCGGGTGAATATGCTGAGGATATCGCAGCGACCATGCTTGCCACAAGTCTCGGAATAGAATTTGATCCAGAGAAGGCATGGGATGAGCGGAAAAAAGTATATAAGGCGAGCGGTAAAATCTTTAGGACAACGCATATATGTCAATCAGCCGAGGGACATAAGGATGGTCTTTGGACAACAGTCATAGCCGCAGCAGTGTTCCTTCCATAAACTCGTTAATTAATTTATAATTTGTGAATTTTCATTTATTTATTAAGTAGGCCGCGAACCCTTCTTCCAGCGCTCGTTAACCCTCTAAAAACTCTACCTCTACCCTTTCCAAGCTGGACTTCTGGGCGTAGGCTTCTGTCAACCATTATCACTTCAAACCATTTGTAGCGTCCATCCTCCCAAACCCAATAGGAGTTCAGGACTTCAAGGTTTGTGAATTTTCTAGCAGCCCTCTCCTCGGCTATTAACCTTAGGCTTTTAGCTAGCTTATATTTTACTACACCCATGGCCTTGGGTCTTCTGCCAGAACTTGGTCTCTCCTTCCTGAACCCGCTCTTTCTAACTCTAACGCGCGCAACGACAAAACCGGGCTTATCTTTATAACCGAGTCTTCTAGCTTTATCGATCCGGGTTGGTTTATCAACTCTAATTATGGACGGCTCCCTACGCCACTCGATAACCCTCTGACGCATAACCTCCGCTACATAAGATTCATGTGGTTCTCTCCATGCTTTGCCCATATACTTGTAAGCCAATACCTCTCTCCCCACAACGCTTACCTTTGCGCCTATGCTAAATAAGCATAGATCAATTTAATCTTTTTGTTCGCAAAGTTTTTTTGGGCACTTGTTTATCATAATTTGTTGCTTAATTGAAGCGAAGCGGTGGGTATGCGGGCTAGCTGGATTAGGAATCTTAGGAAACCTGTTAGGGTAGCCTTTCAGGGGGAGATAGGAGCCTATAGTGAAAGTGCAATCTATGAGTTTTTTGGCTCAGTTGCTCACCCGGTTCCATGTAAGCGCTTCTTAGATGTGTTTAAGCGCGTTGAGGATGGTGAAACGGAGTTTGGTGTCGTTCCAGTAGAAAATTCAATTGAAGGAAGTATAACGCAGGTTTATGACTTATTTCTTGAACATAATGTTAAAGTTTGCGGCGAAGTGATCTTGAAGATAGTTCACTGTTTAATAGCGAATCCTGGTGTGGATTTAAGCTCGGTTAGAGTTGTTTACTCACATCCGCAGGCGCTTGGGCAATGCAGAAGTTTCCTTGAGAGACTTGGTTGTGAGTTGATTTCTACGTATGATACAGCTGGAAGCGTTAAGATGATTAAGGAACGTGGGCTGCTCGACGCCGCTGCGATAGCAAGTGAAAGGTGCGCGGAAATCTATGGCATGAATATTTTAGCAAAGGATATAGCTGATAGCCCAAATAATTATACAAGGTTTTTTGCTCTGTCAACATTCGATGCCCCGCCAACTGGAGACGATAAGACATCAATAATTTTCTCAACTAGGCATGTTCCAGGGGCATTGTATAAGGCTTTGGGAGAATTTGCGTTGAGGGGAATAAACCTAACTAAAATAGAGTCGAGACCAACTAAGCAAAGGCCATGGGAATACAATTTTTACTTAGATTTTGAAGGGCACAGAACTGAAACCCGATGTATTGAGGCGCTTGAGGGATTAAAGGCTAATGCCCTCTTTGTTAAGATTTTGGGCTCCTACCCAAAGGCTCCGGAAAAATATAGTGTGTAATTTAATGGCTGTTTTACTCTTTCTTTGAGAGCCACCACTGCAAGTATTCTTTTCTGAGCTTTTTCCTCTCGTCCTCTTCATTAGTTTCTTGTCTTCTTCTCAAGTTCTCCTTTAGTTCAATTAGTTCCTGTAGGGTTAACGATAAACCACAGTTTTTACATACATACTGTTTTACCCGGCTTGTATAGAGCATTTCGCCCCCACATTCTGGACAGTAGGGCATAACCTTACCCTTCAACCACTTAGAGTAAAAGAGATGACAAGTAAAAATACCTTTTGGTTAAAGTAAAGCATGGCCCAATTTTATCCCCCTGCTAACTAGAAATGGTCACAGAGATCTCTTCAAACTTCTCTAGTTTAGGCTTACCAGGCTTCTCTAAAATAATTTTTACTAACGGTTTTGACAAGTAAAGATAGAATGATAGTTTCACGGGAGCATTTTTCACTTTAAAAGTCTGGTTGAGGCATCGGATGAGATAGGCATCTGAATATGTGTGCTCGATAATGCCGATCTCTGCACCGCATAGCTTAACTGGTCCGCTTTGCAAAGTTTTATTCTCATGTTCTATGTGAACTCCGAAGAAGCCGTAGTGCGGAACACCCCCATCGATTAGACCCCTCTTCCCGCATACCTCAACGGGTATCCCATACTTTAAATCTCCGTCTAAGAGCATTAGGGCATACTCTGGCTTCAATTCGACAATTACTCCGCGTAGCTCTTCTACTCTCACATTGTTATCCTCGTTGAGATTAACGATCTCTCTCTTTAGCTTAAGTCCGCCTCTGGCGCGGATCGGGTCTGAGGGATTTCTTACTTCAATATGTATGTGTGGGTCAGTCCAGTAATCAAAGAATCCCGACCTTAAGAGTATCCCCATCTCCTCCCCAACCCTAACAATATCCCCCACCTTTACAAGTGGCTCTAAATGCAATATTTTAACCCAATATTTTGGGTTTTCTAGGCTATGCATAAGAATGACGTAGTCATAGGTAGTCCTGGTACTTTTAAAGCTATTTTTCTCTGGGCAAGCGACTTCCCGGATCTCTTTAATCTCCCCTAAAACTGGTGACAGCGCGGTTAAACCAAAGTCTCTATTTGGGTATATATCGATAGCCGTGTAAGCTTTATGTGCTGGATATGGGCTATTAAAGAGAGAGAACTTGCCCTCTCTCGGGCAATATATAGATACGCCCTCAGAAGAAGCAACTTTTATTATACGTCCATTTTCATTTGCGCTCATGTCATCATCTTATGCTAATCTAACTAATATGTACTGCGCCACTAATCTCAGTTAGGAATAAACTAAAATTGAGGGAAGATAAAAAATTATAATCCTTTAATCTCTATTATGCGTCTCTTTTCCAGTCTTTTTAGGGCGTCAAATAGTTCGCTTTTTTGTTTTCCATTAAAGCTGAAGTGCTGAACCATTTCGTTCACAGAGGAGTGCGCCATTCCATATTTTCTCAGCCTGTTTTGGAGATATTCGATTATGAGTCGCTCAATCTTACCACACTTCCATGTTGTATTGCGTAAAAGGACAACAACGGCCTCAAACACTCTTTGGGAGTCCCTTCGAGATCTTCTGGCCATCTTTCATCCTTACTAAGATACTTAAACCAGGTATTTATGCGTTTATGGCAAGATATTTTGTCTCATCAATCCTTAATTAGCAAGCATAGCGCAACATTATTTTATATTTCCTAAAAATATTGTTTTAAGGTGGTTGTTGCTTATGAAGATGATAATATTTGGTCCGCCAGGCTCTGGAAAGGGGACGTATGCTTCTCGGCTTATGAGCATGCTCGGCGTGCCGCATATATCTACTGGTGACCTTGTGCGCGAGGAAATAAAAGGGCAGACGGATATTGGGAGAATCGTTAAGCAATATGTTGAGAGAGGCGAATTAGTTCCAGACAAGATAATAATCGATCTATTGGTCAGGAGACTCAGGGGATCGGATGCTGAGAGGGGCTTTATATTAGACGGCTTCCCGAGAACCATTAACCAGGCAAAGTTTCTTGAGGAGAATTTTAAGGTTGATTTGGTCATAAATCTCGTTGTTCCGGATGAGGTTATAATCCAGCGTCTCTCTAACAGACTTATATGTAGGCGGTGTGGGGCAATATATAATCGACTTACGTTAAGACCAAGGGTTGATGAAATATGTGATGTCTGTGGCGGGGAGCTATATCAGAGGGAGGATGATAAACCAGAGGTTATAAGAGAACGTCTAAACGTTTATAGATTAAATACTGAGCCGCTGATAAATTATTATAGAGAGAAGGGAATTCTGAGGGACGTTCGGTGCAATGACTTAACTACTCCACCAGATGTAATTGTTAGAAAAATACTTGAGGTAGTCGAGGACGTGAAAAGGAACGGAAGAATCTAGTCGCATTTTTCTGGCTGGATAAAACTCTTATTTTTATTGTGAAATGAAAAATAAAGGTGTTTGACTGAAGTTAGGGCGGTTTACCTCTTAAAATTCCATCCTCTTGTTGAGTATTTCTCATTCCTGAGTTTTCTTGCGAGGTTTTCTTCGAATTCCGTTACCTCTCCGGGGACTAGCTTGATATTAAAGGCTTCCTCGAATCCCCTCATCAAAGCACTTTTCAGCTCATCAAAGTTTACTTCCCTTCCAAGGTGCTTATTTATTGATGTTACCCTCTCTTCAGCGGACTTTATCATCTTATCCCTGATTTTTTCGCTTGGAACTTTCAATACGGTGAACATGAGCTTTGGATTTACGTCGCGCAATATTGTGCCGTGCTGGTGTACAACACCCATACTTCTCGTCTGAGCATTGCCGGAAATTTTCTTTCCCTTAACAACTATGTCGTTTATAGGCCTAAATTCTGCTGGGACGCCCAGAATCATCAATCCTCTAACTAGTCCAGAGCATAAGACTTTATAAGTCTCTTGTAGGTCTTTTGATATCAGCGGGTGCCCCTCATCTACGACGATGCTATACGTTAGCTCCCCATCTCTATCATGATAGACAGCTCCACCACCAGTTCTTCTTCTGACGTAGTCTATGCCGAGCCTATTGCATGCTTCGATGTCAACTTCCTCCTCCATGCTCTGAAAATATCCTATGGAGACGGCTGAGGGCTCCCACCTGAAAAAGCGTATTGTATTTGGCACAATCTTCTTTGATCTGGCTATGGCTATGGCTTCATCGAGCGCCATATTATAGTATGCATCTCTGAGACCAGTATCAAGTAGTCTCCACTCTTCAACCACCGCTACCACCCGCCTTAACTATACACTTAGCAAAGTCTTCTGGGGATGCTCCCAATAAAGTTACTCCTCTATCCTCCACAAATTTTCTTATCGTCTCCGCAATAGCTTTCTCATCTATCACGCAGCCTACCAGAGACTTTTCAAGATCCTCGATAAGTTCCTCGGGATGCATGAAGAAGTCGCCAGTAATCTTTATGAAACTTATCCTATCATTCTCCTTAACAAGCTGAACTTTTATGAGCTTCCCCTCCTCAGCCTTGTACTCCGCCCTTAGCATGGCAACCCCTTAATAACAGGCTCTCAATAATATTTGGTAAATAAGTTTAACTTAAAAAGATTTATAAATTAGGTCTTCAATATCTTTTAAGTTTTAGAGATGGTTGCAGGCGTTGAGGGATTGATATGCTGCAAGTTTCGGAAAGGACTAGGCTTCTTGGAACAGAAACCGCCTTTGATGTCCTCAAGGAAGTTGAGGAGCTAATCTGCAAGGGTAAGAGCATAATGAACTTCTGTATTGGGCAGCCGGACTTCGATACACCAGACTACATAAAGGAGGGCGCTATAAAGGCTATAAGGGCGGGGAAGACCGGGTATACGCCGTCGCCGGGAATACCGGAGCTTAGGGAGGCGATTGCTAAATACTTCTCCGAGACCAGGGGCATAGACGTTAAGCCCGAGTGGGTTGTGGTTGCGTGTGGAGCTAAGCCCTTCATTGGATACACAATATTAAGTGTCACCGATCCAGGCGTTGGGCATGAAGTCATATACCCCAATCCGGGCTTCCCAATCTATGAGTCTCTAATAAGGGCTTATGGCGCCGTTCCAGTTCCACTGCCGATGCTTGAGAGTAGGAATTTCGGCATTGATGTTGAATACCTTGAGAAGCTGATTAACGATAGGACAAGGCTCATCATACTGAATTCGCCGCACAACCCTACTGGCGGAGCTTTAGATAAGGATACTCTGGAGCAAATATCGGACATTGTTAAAAAGCATGAAAATATATGGGTCTTCTCGGACGAGGTCTATTCTAGGATGGTCTATGATGGGGAGTTTTTCAGCATAGCGTCGATAGATGGTATGCAGGAGAGGACAATAATCGTTGATGGCGTCTCTAAGACGTATGCCATGACTGGCTGGAGAATAGGCTTCGCGATGAATCCTAAGCTTGCTCCATACCTAGCCCGGTGGGTGACAAACACAGATTCATGCGCTCCGCATCCAAATCAACATGCCGCTTTAACTGCCCTTACTGGGCCTCAAGATGATTCGAGGAGGATGATTGAGCGCTTCAGAGTTCGGAGAGAAATTATAGTTGAGGGCTTAAATAAGATTGAGGGTGTTAAGTGTGTAAATCCTAAGGGCGCCTTCTACGTTTGGCCGAATGTTACTGAGGCATGTAGGATTGTGGGCGCTAATGATGCTGAGGAGTTTAGGAGAAGGCTACTATATGAGGCGGGTGTCGCTGTCCTAGCTGATATACATTTTGGGCATAAAAATGAGGGTGAAGGAGAACACATAAGGTTCTCCTACGCCACCTCCGAGGAAAATATTAGAGAAGGCTTAAGAAGACTTAAAGCCTTTATAGAGGAAAACAGAGCTTAGTGCCGCAACTTTGTTATATTCCCCTCACTTTTTAAGATATATGGGCTTATACCTAAGAGCCAGCCCAGTAGAACTAATAAAGTTGCTGGAAAGGTTTTTACTTGCCATGTAAATTTGTATACTATTATGTCAAAGGCTAAGAAGATCATGCTTATTGATGCGGCTGTGAGGAGTCCTGCTTTGAGACTATATTTGGATGTCGTGTGGGCTGATAGGAGACCCGAAAGGAATACATCGCCTAAGCCGAGTGCCGTTAGCTCGGTTAGGGATGGGGGTCTCGGAAGCAGAAGCATTAATGGTAGACCGAGGCCTATTACTCTATGAGCAGCTTCAACCATATAGCCTGTGATGAAGACATGAATAATGTCCATGGCGGTTAGTAGCGCTGCAAAGAGCATCAGCACCCTCCATGAAAATAGGGGCCCAAGGAGGGTGATCGCAATTATTGCGAATAATGCTGAGAAGAGATTCGTAACCAAGATAATTATTAGGGCATTCGTAGTTATCAAGTAATTCAAGAGCAGGAAAACCGTTACATATATTGCGGGTGGAATAGCCGACGCGATTGCCCTCTTTGAGAGCAAATATGTGAAGATGAAGAGGATATAGGAGAAGGCAGCGATAAACAATATCTGAATAGCGTAGCCCGGGATTAAGCCAATTATAATGACGAGAACACTGATAAAGATAACAATCGATATTGCTTCACGCAAGCCGATCTTCTTATCCCCCAAAAGTTCTTTAGTTTTCTCCGCAACCCTCTTATATATCAGGATGGATAGGGCAATCATAGTGAAGAGCGATATTGGGAGCAAGAAATTGACTTCCACATTTCTCACTCCAGAGAATTTAGCGGTTTTTGCCCCTCAGTTTAATGTGGCTAATTGGGTCGTTCATCACCTTTGGAATCCACTCGATTAGGTCTGTTGCAACCATATGATAGCCCATCTCCGCCTTCACAAAATCCCCCGCCGCACCGTTGATGAATGCCCCGGCCACAGCCGCCTCAAATGGTCTGATCCCCTGAGCTAGGAAAGCGCCAACTATCCCGGAGAGGACGTCCCCTGTGCCGCCAACGGTCATGCCGGGGTTCCCGGTAAAATTAAATTTTACCCTTGTGCCATCCGAAATTATATCTACATGGGATTTTAAGAGAATGACCGCGTTGAGTTGCTCGGCCTGTCTCTTTATATACTCGGCTCTCTCCTCAGGTCTCTCTGGCAGCTTCTCCCCAGTTAGAATAGCATATTCGCCAGCGTGAGGTGTCAGAACGGCTGGCGTTTTAAGGCTATGCTTAAAGGCCGCGAAGGCCTTAAGCCCATCAGCATCCAACAGGATTGGTATACCTTTATCCTCAGCCTCCTCTATTATCCGCCCCACGGCTTCCTGAGTTTCTCTATGAAGGCCTAGACCCGGGCCCACTACAAGGGCTGTAACCCTCTCCATATAACCTCTTATCACCGAAAGATTTCGCGTGCTTAAATGATCGCCCTCAAGCTTAATCGTTATCAAGTCCGGTGAGATCGATGAAATAGCATAAGCTGTTTCGCGTGGGGTAGCTATATAGACTAGGTCTACACCCGTTCTCAATGCCGCTAAAGCCGCTAAGGTTGGTGCCCCACTGAAGGTCTCGCTCCCACCGATCACGAGGAGCCTGCCGAAATCTCCTTTATGGGCTTCAGGGGGCCTGGGCTTTATGACAGTTATGACGTCGCCTGGCCCGGCGAACCTCTCTATCTCCTCCGGGATTCCGATCGACCTAACAACCAGCTCACCTACATACTCACTGGCCTTTAGTAGCCCCGGCTTAGCCTTATGGAATGTGACTGTTAGGTGGGCTTTAACGGCTTCGCCTAGAACCTCCCCTGTGTCTGAGTTTATTCCGCTTGGAACGTCGACGGCAACCCGATAGGAGTCCATTTCATTAATCTTTCTTATGAGATGGGATATTGGTGGACGTGGGGGTCTCTCTAAACCTATTCCTAGGAGCGCGTCTATTACGATATCAGCTTTGACATCCGGAATAAGCGTTGAATTATGAACTTCAGTAATATTAACTGAGCTGCGAAGACTATTTAGGGTCTCCCAGTTTTTTCTTGCCTCTTCATTGCCTATATCAGATGCTCTGCCAGCAAGTATAACGTTGAGCTTAAACCCCATGCAGGCTAGGTGTCTAGCCGCTACGAAACCGTCTCCTCCATTCCCGCCGAGGCCGCAGAAGACCGCAATCTTGGCGTCTCTCCGTCCAGCACGCGAGGCCACCTCCTCAGCAACCCCCCTCCCGGCGTTCTCCATGAGCTGGAGCCTGGATATACCGAAATACTCGGCGTTTATGTCCAGCGCTCGCATATCCTTAGTCGTTATGATCCTCTCATGCGGCATGCTCATGAAATTATCCCCTCTTACTAAGAATAAAGAAAGACTTTAATACTATAAAAACTAGAGGTATTCTTGAGGAGATTGGTATGCCAGTGGCATTTGTGTTAATAAATTCTGAGATTGGCTCGGAGGGAGAGGTTCTAAACGAGCTTAGGAAAGTTGAGGGCGTTGAGGAGGCCTATAGTGTTTATGGCGTCTATGATATAATTGCTAAGGTTAGGGCCGACTCGATGGAGAAGCTCAAGGATATAGTTACATGGAAGATTCGAAGGTTAAATAAGGTTAGATCAACGTTAACCATGATAGTTATTGAGGAAATGAAGAGGGGATAAATAAATAAGCGCCTGAAAATAATTTTGCCGTCGGTTTAACTCTGACCTATCATCAATCAACTAAATGCCTTCTCCTCATCCGGCAAAATTAACTTCATTAACGAGGGATATATTAGTGTTGCTCTCGGATACGCCCAAACAATAGCGGTAAGTAGCATTAAGTATTTTTAATAGCTAAGCCTATAATTTAAATATGATCCCTTTGGGAGCGGATTACTGTCTGATTTTGACCGTGGTCTACACCGTACTCGCGTTATTTTCTCGAGCTTCCCTCAAAAAGAATATCTCCTAGAGGGTTTATCCGCAGATGCGCGCCGAGGTGCTACATATAGGTTTTGACGACACCGACTCGCCCCGAATGGGTTGCACAACGTATGTTGCGGCCCTCGTAATCGAGAGGCTGACCGAGATAGGGGTCCAATTTATCGACTACCCAAACATTATTAGACTGAATCCTAATGTTCCTTGGAAGACCCGTGGGAACGGTGCTCTCTGCCTAAGAATCTCATGCAGTAATTACATTTATGAGGATATAAGGGAGGCTGTAATCGAGATCCTCGAGGAGAACTCTGACCTCGATTATGAGGGAACGGATCCCGGGATAGTCTTTCTTAGGGGTGAGGTTCCCCATGAAATCAGAGACTTTGCTAGGGAGGCTATTCAAGGAATTGTGAAGATGAGAAATGTGCTGGGGCTGATCAAGAGATTTGGGATTGAGGCAGTTGGCTATAAGACTGGGCGCGGAATAATTGGTGGGCTGGCTGCGATCGGCGAGCCCCTTGAGGGAGACCATACCTTTGAGCTAATAGCCTACAGGAGGAGGGAGAATTGGGGGTCTCCTAGAAGAATCGATGCGTCATCTATTATAGAGATGGATAAAAGGATGGGCAATTTAACGTTCAATAACGTTGACCCCGAGACTGGAAGAATATTGATAACGCCTAGGGGTCCTGACCCAGTGCTCTATGGTATTAGGGGGGAGAGCCCAGAGGCTGTGATGATGGCGCACAAAATAATCCGCGCATATGAGCCAATAGACCGCTGGGTTATCTTCAGAACGAATCATGGAACAGACGCCCACCTAAGAGTTGTTTACTCGATAAGGGATGTTAGGCCACACCATCCCGTGATCGTTCAGGGGAGGGTTAGTGGCGCGCCAAGAATTATTGCTGGGGGGCATGTTATATTCCAAATTAAGGATGAGACTGGAACTGTGGACTGCGCCGTGTATGAGCAGGGGGGTGGACTCAGGAAGGTGGCCAATAGGTTGATTGAGGGCGATATAATTAGAGTTTATGGCGGTGTTCGACCCCCCTCAAGCAGAAACCCGCTGACGATAAATGTTGAGAAGATTGAGGTCATCAGCCTTGCCGAGAAGATGATACTCCAGAACCCACTCTGCCCACTATGTGGCAAGAGGATGAAGTCTATGGGTAGGGGGAAGGGGTTTGAGTGCTATAAATGTGGCTTTCACGGGCCAAACCTAACGAAGATAGCCATTAAGGTTGAGAGGGATATTAAGCCGGGCTTATATGTTGCGCCGCCCAGGTCCGAGAGACATCTTACAAAGCCACTATCGCGGTATGGTCTAGAAAAGAAGTGGGTTGCGGGCCTTGGAGCGATACGGCCGGAGGAGTTTTGGGGCAAGTAGTCTCTGGCAGTCTCTTTGGGCTAATGCCTTTTGGAAATCTTTAATTGCATCGTCCTCAATATTAATTTGGATTACTGGTTGATAGTGGTGATGAGGGATATATGAGTGGGGAGGTTCAGCTACCGCCAGCTGTTCAGGAGAGACTAATTAGGCTACAGCAGCTTCAAGATACTCTTCAGACAATTTTAGCGCAGAAGCAACAGCTCGACTTAGAAATTCTTGAGATTGATAGGGCGCTCAGTGAGCTTGAGAAGGCGCCGGATGACGTTGTGATTTATAAGTCTATCGGCTCGCTGTTAATTAGAACGGATAAGGCCAAGATCACCAGCGAACTCAATGAAAGGAAGGAGCTGGCTTCGATGAGGGTCTCCGTCCTAACTAAGCAGGAGGAGAGGTTGAGAAGCCAGATAAAGGAGCTTCAGGAGAAGCTCCAAAAGGACCTGCGCCCAGCTATGCAGGCTTAAACCCTATTGCTGAGCGTGCCCTGCTTGAGTGAGCGGCCAATATCTTCCTTAACCTATGAGGAATTAGAGAAGATTTGTGTTTTAGCTGAGGAGGCTGCAAGAAGATATATTTTCTCTAGGGTTAAGAGGGAGTATGTCTCCGATTTGTACGTCTCCGTTGATCTAGAGAGCCTTGACACGCTGAATGTGAACGTTGAGGTTGAGATAGAGCTCTCCCCCCTCTGTAGTAAAATGAATGTTCAGGAGATTGCGGATGGTTCTGTTAAGGCAGCCTTCGAGGCTATCGAAAAGTGTCTTAGGAGGATTATGTGCAAAAGATCTGCAGAATCTGAGGGTATGTAAATGGGCTCCCCTAAAGAGATAATAGGTCTCCTTGAGGAGAAAAATGCTAAACGCATACTCATCTTATGCCACAAGAATGCTGACCCAGATGCGGTATGCTCATCGTACGCCCTTCTCAATTTACTAAAGATGATTAAGCCTGATCTAGAGTTTGTTGTGGCAGCCCCCGAGAGCATAAGTAGGGTGTCAAAGATAATTTTGGAGAAGTTTCCGATGGAGGTTACGCATGAGGAACCGGACTTCAAAGCATTTGATGCAGCGTTCATGATGGATACTAATACTCTACGCCAGTTGGGTGAGTGGGGTGAGCACATTTGCGCGGCATCATTGCCCATAATTGTGATCGACCACCATGCGCCCCACCCGGAGACCGAGAAGGTGGCCTCTCTGTGCATATGCAGGGAGGATGTTTCAGCCACATGCGAGATAATCTATGAGTTATTTAGAGAGGCAGGAATCAAGCCATCAAGGGACGTCGCCGAGGTTCTGCTTTTGGGAATAGCCTTCGACACTAGACACTTCATGCTATCAAGGCAATCTACATTCAAAATCGTCTCCGAGATCGCCGATATGGGCATAAATATCCAGGAGGCGCTGCAGATCCTGGCTGTTCCCATGGATATTTCGGAGCGCATAGCTAGGCTTAAGGCATGTAAGAGGATTAAGACCATGAGGATATACGGTTGGATCGTAGCCTTCTCCCACGTTGGATCCTTTCAGGCGTCGGCGGCCAGGGTGCTCATCGACGTTGGCGCAGACGTCGCCATTGTTGGCTCTGAGGATGAGGGCGAACTACTTATTAGCATGAGGTCGAGTAATGAATTCTATAATAAGACCGGTATACACCTTGGCAGAGATATAGCGGCCCCACTTGGGCAGCTCTTACAGGGCATGGGAGGGGGGCACACAACATCAGCTGGTGTTAATGGGAGGGGGGATCTAAAAACAGCCTTTAATTTTGCTGCGAAGATGCTGAAGGAGAAGCTTAAAGGTTCTCCACGTCAGATGTGATTTAGGAATAAATTGCCCAAAGGTTCTTCATGTGCATGAGCTTTTGGATTAGGGATTGTTTACTCATTTGATTGTGGTGTTGCTTTCCATATCTAGCCTCCTCTCATAGCCTTTCTGAGCAATAACATTCAGCCCGCTTACGACGTCTCTCCCAGCTGTCTTAGTTTTAAGTTGACGTGATTCATCAGGAGAGATGGTTATGTTGTGAAGTTTGTTGATATTAGGTCGATTGGATAAGATCTTACCCCCATCTTTTTCTCAATATATTTTGCCAAGATCTCATTATGTACTCCGCCATGGTATGTTAGGACTAGTTTTGGGCTACAGTTCCTAATAAAGTCTAGTAGGCTTGGGAAGTCTGCGTGGTCGCTTAGGGGGAAAGATTGGCGTCTAAACTTTACAGCCCACCCAGAAACCATTGCTTGAATAAACCTATTATTTAAGGACAAACTAAGCATTTTCGGGGCAACAATTATGGCATTTGCTGAGGAGAGGAGTTTAGAGGCCTCCTCAGAATTAATGTCAATGTACTCTACCTTACGCCCATAATACCCATAAACCTCATTAACCCTTGAAACTCTCCAGTGGGATATAATTGGTACGCTTGTGTTCTCATTAAATATCCTTATGATCTCCTGGGCATTCCCGATGGCATCTGCTTGGAAGACCGGGATTTTATTTTCGCTTAAAATTTTACTCGCCCATTTAGTCATCTCCTCGGTAATAACATCGTCTGGTGGGAAGATAAACTCGGGCGAGCCATATGTTGCCTCAATAATGAGCACGTCGCACCTTACCGCCTCAGCCGGCTCTATAAGTCTCCTCTCTCTAGTATTTAGATCCCCCGTAAATAGAGCGACCCCCTCTGGCGTACGTACCTCAAATTCATAGGATCCTAAAATATGGCCCGATACATGCGGCACAACTTCAATATCATCTATCTTAACTCCCCTATTTATGGCTAGGGGCTGCCATCTGCTGGCTCTAACGCCCTCCACGGAGACCAGCCTCATAGTCTCCTCGGATGAAAATACCGGCATATGCCTGAGCCTAAAGGAGTATGAGTGGTCTGCATGCGCATGAGTCACAAATGAAGCTTTGGAGTTTATAATCTTAGATTGCGGGTCAAAAACTATCTTGTTTCCCCCACACTCTATTGATACCCCGCTCTCCCACTTGATCCTCAAAGGAGACAACCACCAATCATATGCCATGAAAGAATTTAAAGTTGTTCCTGCCGCGTTGATGTATAAAGAATTCATAATTTTTATACGAGAGCTTAAATTATTAAGTTTTCATCAAATATGCTTTGATGAAAGGGTTGGTTAAGGTGTAACTATACCTTGGCAATAATTGAGGCGAGGGGCCTAACGTACATATATCCATTCGCCGAGAAGCCTGCCATCGAAGATGTAAATCTAGCGATCGAGGAGGGAGAATTCGTCCTCCTCACCGGCCCGAGCGGGTGCGGAAAAACTACGCTATGCAGGTGCTTTAATGGGCTTATACCACACTTTTACGGCGGTAGGCTCGAGGGCGAGGTCATAGTCGCCGGATTGAGGACCACGGAGCACCCGACCTACGAGCTGGCGAAACACGTCGGCATGGTCTTCCAGAACCCGGAGAATCAGCTATTCGCCCTAACTGTCGAGAAGGACGTAGCCTTCGGGCTGGAGAACCTCGGTCTCCCAAGGGATGAAATCCGCAGGAGGGTTGACTGGGCCCTAAAGGTTACTGGAATATATGAATTGAGGGATAGGGCTCCATTTGAGCTCTCCGGTGGGCAGCAGCAGCGCGTCGCTATCGCATCCGTCCTAGCGATGCAGCCGGAAGTGATCGTCTTAGATGAGCCGACGTCCTTCCTCGACCCGCTAAGTGCCAGAACAATCTTAGAGACCGTCCATCAGCTGAAGAGGGAGCTGGGCATAACGGTTATATTGGTTGAGCATAGGTTGGATCTGGCGGCTAGATATGCTAACCGCATCATCGTCATGGACCGCGGCCGGATAATCCTTGATGGAGAGCCTAGAAGAGTTTTCCTAGACGATAGGGTTAGGCTGGTTGGCGTTGGACTGCCGAAGGTTATCAGGCTCTACCTTGCCCTGAAGAGGGATGAGGTTGATCTCGGCAGGGCTCCGCTGAGCCCGGAGGAGGCCTCTGAGCTTATCTTGGGGGTGCTTAAGTCTGATAGAGGCTGAGAACGTCTACTTCACATACCCCAATGGGGTAGAAGCCCTAAAAGGAGTATCCGTTAGAATTGACGATGGGGAATTTGTGGCTATAATGGGGCAGAATGGGGCTGGAAAGACTACGCTGGTTAAGCACTTCATAGGCCTATTGAAGCCGACTAGAGGGAGGGTTTTGGTGGACGGCGTCGACACGAGGACTGTTAGCGTAGCACAGCTTGCCAGGAAGGTCGGATTCGTCTTCCAGAATCCGGACCACCAGCTCTTCAGCGAGACTGTCGAGGAGGAAGTAGTCTTCGCCCTAAGGAATTTCGGGTTTGATGAGAAGACCATTAGAGAGAGGGTTGACTGGGCCCTAAACCTCCTAGATCTAACAGAGTACCGCAAGTCATCCCCATTCATGCTAAGCGGCGGCGAGAGGAAGAGGGTTGCATTGGCCTCTGTGCTAGCGTGGGATCCAAAGATACTGATACTTGATGAACCGACTATAGGGCAGGATGCATATCAAAAGGAGAGGCTCCGGCACTTTATAATCCAGCTAAACCAGCAGGGTAAGACCGTGATAGTAGTGACACATGATATAGAATTTATTGCCGAGTGCGAGCCCAGGGTCGTCCTGATGGCTAATGGTAAGATAATCGCTGATAGAGGGGCAAGAGAGGTTCTCACAGACCCAGCCCTAATAAAGGAGTCATCCCTGGTACCCCCCGAGATAACACAGGTATTCATTAGGCTTAATGACCTAGGCTTCCCAAGGAAAGTTTTGGGGGTCTATGAGGCTAAGCGCCTAATTCTCGAGAGGCTCCGCGGTGGGTTACATAATGAGCGTACTTGAGGGTTTAAGGTTTAGGAGCATTTCATCGCCGATACATCTGATTGACCCGCGAGCCAAGCTCGTTTATGTATGCATTTTATTCGCCGTGGCAGTGCTCTTTAGCCAGCTGATACCACTCCTAATAATATTCTTCTCCCAAATACCACTAGTTCTAATAGCTAGGATTAAGAGGGAGTGGCTGCGTCTGATAAGGGGCTCAATCTTCTTTGCGGCGCTAATATTTGCCGCGAACGTCATCTCACTATACTTTTATGGCGGATATCCATCCCTAGCATCCATCATAGAGCACTCCCTGGCTATGACCCTCAGATTCCTCATCCTAGTCGAGTCCTTCTCCATATTCTTCACAACAACCTCGCCAGATATGCTTAGCCTATCTCTAGAACAGATGGGCGTACCCTATGAATTCTGCTTTGCCTTCACGACCGCCATCCGCTTCATCCCAGTCCTAGCCGAAGAGGCGCAGACAATAATGGACGCCCAGAAAGCCCGCGGATTAGAACTTGAGCGGGGGAGCTTCCTGAAGAGAATAAAGAATTATATACCAATCTTAATACCGCTTATCGTGAGCGCAATAAGGAGGAGTATGGAGCTCGCCGAGGCTATGGAGTCGAGGGCTTGGGGCGCATCAACGAAGCGCACAAATTTATACTCGCTGAAGATGAAGGCGAGAGATTACGCGTTTATTGCAATCTCAGCGGCGGTCCTCTCAATCTCGGTTTATGCGTGCTTCTTCATTAGAATACCGAGATTGATCGAGCTGATCTACTTGGGCTAATGTTTTCTCTGTACCGCACCGCCTATAGCCTCTATTAGCGCCACGGCGCAACGCTCAACCGACTTCTTAACCTCCCGACTTATCTCCTCCCCGAGGCCTAGGTTCTTCGGCTCTATCCCCAACAAGATGACCTTTGCATTTGTCTTCTTCTGGATTAATGAGACCAGCAAATTTAGCGGCATCGTATGTGTAGATATGGTTGTGTCAGGTATCTGCTCAGGCGGGATGAGTCTGGCTTCTCCTGGCTTGCCGCCGAAGAGAGCCGCATCAATTATGAGGACGTGGGATGGCCTAAGCCTCCCCACCTTGCCAATAAAATTCTCCGGAACTGTTCCACCATATATTAGCTTAACGTTCCTCGGAACCCTGCCCCTAATCCTCTCTAAGATCTCCAGTCCAAGAGAATCATCCCCCCTAAGTGGGTTGCCGACCCCGAGTATAACGAGCCTTCTGCAGCCGCCTAACCAAGACTTAAGCTCATTCCTAATAGACATCGTAGATACTCTTACAAAGTCAGTGATTTAAGAATTTTTAAAGAAAGCTCTATATACTTTAAGCTTAAAGTATATGTAATTTAAAATTGAGGGAAGCCTATGGAGGGCAGTACTGCTGAGCAGAAGGTTCTCTTATATGACCCTACTAAATGCACGGGCTGTCTCTTCTGCCAAATAGCCTGCTCATATAAGCACTTTAAGGAGATCGGCCTAGAGAAGGTCAACCTACGCATAATATTTGACGAGAAGACTGGGGAGTTTGAGGCAATTTACTGCCAGCAGTGTGATGAACCCCTATGCGTCGCAGCCTGCCCGAATGAGGCTGCCGTTAAAGATGAGGTGACGGGCCTAGTTAAGATAAACCCGCTGAGGTGCATAGGCTGCAGGACATGCACCGTTACTTGCCCACTATCTGCACCGTGGTTCAACGCCGAGCGGAGAATCGCCACAAAATGCGACTTCTGTGATGGCGACCCGAAGTGTGCTAAGTTCTGCTCACCACAGGCCATTAGGGTTGCATTAAGGAAGGAGGCTTGGGAATTCAATAGAAAACGCTATTTGGGGGTGTAGTGTATGGTTCTGCCCATCGAGTCCGAGGTAATGGATTATTTAAAGAGGGTTTTAGGAGCGGACTTAGTAGAGATTTATAGGCAGCGGGAGAGAAGGATACTCGCTAATGTTAAGCCAGCAGCCCTTAGTAAAACCATCGAAGACCTAAAGAAGAAGTATAAGGATATGCGCTTCATGACAATATCCGCCGTGGATAACGGTCTGGACATGGAGTACTTATACCACCTTCACATAGATGGGATAGTTGTTACAGTTAAAGTTGTTAAGCCTAAGGAAGATCCGACACTAGAGTCTATAGCCAGTCTCGTTCCAGCGGCAAACTTTATTGAGAGAGAAATATCAGACCTCTTCGGGATCAAAATAATTAATCACCCAGAGCCGGATCCAATCGGCTTAGTGTTAACTAAGGATTGGCCTGAGGATAAGAGGCCATTAAAGAAGCCTCTTGAAGGCGCTCTACCATCGAAGGCTAGACCTGTCGCTGAAGCATTAATAGCGAGCGGCTGTGTGGCCCCAATATCGGCCTTCGTCCAGAAGAAGCGTGAGGAGGTCGGCCTACCGAAGACCGCACCATTCCCCTTCACGGATGAAAAGGTTCTGAATGAATATCATGGGGTCATTAGGGCTTCTGGCATGGGTGATAGGGTTGGATTTGATTGGGATAAGAGAAAACTTAGGTATAAGTAATTGGGGTGATGGTTATGGTTAGATACGCCTTCTTCCTCGGGTGCCAGATTCCAATGCGCCTGCCAAACATTGAGGTTGCCACTAGAAAAGTCTTTGATAGACTTGGTGTGGAGGCAGTTGATTTACTGGGCTACTCATGCTGCCCAGAGCCGGTTGTCTCCCGCCTAGTCGATGAGGAGGCCTCGCTGATCATATCTGCAAGAAACCTGACGTTGGCTGAGGATCTAGGCCTAGACCTCATGACCCTATGCAATGGCTGCTATGAGACGCTGGCGGAGGCAAATGAGATCCTTAAGCATGATGCCGAGAAGAGGAGCATGGTGAACGAGGTCTTAAGGAAGTATGGTAGGGAGTATAAGGGTAAAGTGGATGTAAAGCATGTCATAGAGGTCCTCTACGAGGATGTGGGCCCAAAGAAGATTAAGGATTTGGTGGTTAAGCTGTTAAATATGCGGGTCGCACTGCACTACGGCTGCCACCTATACCGCGAGTACAAGAGCGCGGATATAATGCGCAAGCCCAAGATGATGAAGGAGCTGGCTGAGCAAACGGGTGTCCAAATAGTAGACTATGGTCTTGAGCGCATGTGCTGCGGATACCCAAGCATGCAGGCTGACGAGGAGTTCTCGCTTAAGGAGAGGCTGGCCCGTAAGCTCAGCAAGATCACCAGCACTGGAGCGGACGCCGTGGTTATGGCCTGCCCAGCATGCATGATACAATTTGAGCTCGGCCAGGTTATGTTAAGGTCACATGGCATCCAATTCAACTTGCCATGCATAAACCTCATGGAGCTACTAGCCCTCTCGTTCGGGGTTCCATCAAAGGAGCTCTTAGTAGAATTCCATAGGAGTCCCGTTCCACAGTTAGTTAAGAGGTTGGGGGTGTGATTGTATGCCTGAGAAGATTTATATTGGTCCATACCGCCCGCAGCTCGTTGAGCCTGAGCGCTTCGAGCTCTTAGTTGAAGGAAATAAAATAATTGATGCGAAGATGGAGCTAGGCTACATGCATAGGGGTATAGAGAAGCTATTCGCCACTAGGACATATATGCAGAACATAGCGCTTGCGGAGAGGATATGCGGAATATGCAGTGGGATACACACTCTATGTTATGTGCAGACCGTTGAGAGGCTGATGGGCATAGAGGTTCCTGAGAAGGCTAAGTTCCTCAGATCCATATATATGGAGCTTGAGCGCCTACACAGCCACTATCTATGGTTCGGCATACTAGCCCACAGCCTACATGAGCATGAAGCCTTCGCGAAGATAATGGGCGAGAGAGAAATAATCCAAGATTTGCTTGAATACTTGACTGGAAACAGAATTAACTATACAATAAACACTATTGGAGGGGTGCGCAGAGATATTACGCCGGAGAAAGCCGAGAAGATACGCAAGGTTCTAAAGGCCCTTGTTCCCTTATCAGATTATATAATGTCGCTCCTAGATGACAACGGAATCTTCACGAAAAAGACTAGGGGCGTAGGAGTACTGCCGAGGGATAAAGCCATTGAGGTTGGCGCTGTCGGTCCAACGCTCAGGGGCTCCGGTGTACCTAGCGATGTAAGGAAGGATGATCCGTACGCCGCCTACGATAAACTTGACTTCGAGGTTATAGTAGAAAAGGACGGAGACGTACGCGCCAAAGCCCTTGTCAGGGCGAGAGAGAACTATGAGAGCATGAAGATTATTGAGCAGGCTCTCGACAACCTCCCGCCTGGTGATATTGTTGTTAAGCCGGGTGAGCCTAAGGTTGGTGAGGAGATCTGTAGGGTAGAGGCCCCACGCGGAGAGTTGATCTACTATATTAGATCTAATGGTACGAATATCCCAGAGAGAGTTAAGGTTCGGACGCCCTCATATGCAAATAATTTCGCTATTCTCACAATGCTCCGTGGAGAAAATCTTAAGAACGCAAGAACTGTGATAGAGAGCATCGACCCATGCTTCGCCTGCACAGACCGCGTGACAGTTATCGATGTTAGGACGGGGAAGAGGAGGATTATGGCCTTAAAGTAATTGGGGGGTTGTGTTAAAGTGGGTAAGATTTCCGTTTATCGTTTCCTGTCCGCTGGCTGTAATGCATGTGATGTGGAGATACTAGAATGCCTTGTCCCGCGCTATAAGATCGCAGATCTAGGCGTTGAGGTTGTTGAGGAGCCGGAGAAGGCTAACGTTCTAATTTTAACTGGCGCCGGGACTGTTAAGGGCAGGGATGCTTTGCTGGAAGTGTACGAAAAGATTAACCCGCCTAAAATAGTGATCGCCGTCGGGAACTGCTCGATAACGTCGAACATCTTTGAGAAGGGCTATCCAATAGTCGGCCCGCCCAACAAGCTTATACCAGTTAATTACTATATTCCCGGGTGCCCGCCCCGCCCACAAGCGATAATTAAGGCTGTAGCCGACATACTTGGTGCGAGGATCGAGGAGAGAGAGGATTTCTGGCAGACGCCTGAGGGATTCAGGGGTAGGCATGAATTTAATAAGGAGAAGTGTATTGGGTGTGGCGCCTGCTCCCAGATCTGCACTGGCGACGCAATAGATATTATTGATGGGCCCGATAAAAGGATCGTTAGGATAAAGTATGGACACTGCACCTTCTGCGCCTTCTGCCAAGACGAGTGCCCAACACAGGCGCTAAGGCTCACCGGAGCATACCACCTACTGACAAATGATCCCCAAACCGCTAGGATCGAGAATGAGGTAGACCTACTCAAATGCAGCATATGTGGTGGAACATTCTTCCCACAGAAGCAGATAGACTGGGCATTAAAGCGTGTGGTTGAGGAGAAGGTCCCGGCATACAGGAATTTCAGTAGCAGCATCTCTGATGCTATGAGGATATGCGCGAACTGCAGGAGAAAAATAGAGAATATAAAGAGTGCAAAGAGCCTTCTCACGAAACTCTCAGAGAGGGCCAGAGCCTAAGCCCTAAAAATGGGTACACTTTTATTCTACCCCTCCCTCTATTTTTTAAAGTAATGAATGAGAGAGTTCCATGTTTAGGGAGGATTAAGTTTGGCTGGGGAAAGCGTATCAGCTTATTCTAAAATAGATCCGAAGTTTAGACACGAAGTTACTAAAATGCCTGGCGGAGAAAAGATTCTACAATGTTTTCAATGTGGAACATGCACGTCTGACTGCCCAATCGCGAGGTTTAGCGACAAATATAGGCCTAGAAAGATCATTAGGATGGCCCAGCTGGGGCTGCGGGAGAAGGTTTTAAGCAGCGACTTCCTATGGCTCTGCGCATCATGCTTCACATGCACTGACAGGTGCCCGCAGGGGGTTGAGGTGGCAAGCGTGATAAAAATACTGAAGAACATGGCAGTGATAGAGGGGCGGATACCCGAAGTATTTAAGGTTCTCTTAGAAAACCTGGTTAAAACTGGCTATATATATGAAATCCCCGAATCAAGGCTCAGGAGGCGTGAGGCGCTAGGTCTCCCACCCCTACCAAAAGTTAACATTGAAGGCTTAAACAAATCCTTAGAGAACATAAATGTTGAGAGTTTCCTTAAAGGGGTTCCCGGGAAACGTGGGGAGGCTAAGATGTGGGTATGAGCCTGAAATACGTGATTTATCTGGGCTGCTCCATCCCCTATAGGGTCTCCTCCTACGAAGCCTCTGCAAGAAGAGTCCTAGGCAAATTGGGTGTAGAATTGGTTGAGATGCCGGACTTCAATTGCTGTGGTCTCCCACTTGAACCACTTAGTCACGAGCTAATGCTTATCTTATCTGCGAGGAACCTTGCCATAGCGGAGCAAACCGGCCTAAACATTTTAACCCTCTGCCCAGGATGCGCTGGCACACTAAAGAAGACTAATAAGACACTTAAGGAGAATAAGGCGCTCAAAGAGGAGGTCAATAGACACCTAAAGGAGGCTGGCCTAGAGTTTAAGGGAAGCTTAGAGGTCAAGCATATCTCCCAAGTCCTAATCGAGGATGTTGGGATTGATAATATCAAAAAGGCTGTTGTTAGGCCGCTTAGGGGTCTTAGGGTGGCGGGGCATAGCGGATGCCACCTCTCGAGGCCAAGGAAGTATATTGAATTTGAGGATCCCGAGAATCCCAGGGCTCTAAAAGCGCTCATTAGCGTGACCGGGGCGAAGCCCATTGAATACATGGGTGAAACCGAGTGCTGCGGCTCAACCATAGCCGCTATAGACGATAAGATATCATTATCCTTGGTTAGAGAGAAGCTCCTCCACGTCAAGGATGCTGGCGCCGACGCGCTGATAACAGTTTGCCCGGCCTGCCATATAATGTACGACGCGAATCAGATACGGGCTGAGAAGATGTTCGGCGAGAAGTACGCTGTTCCAGTATTACATTATACTCAGCTCCTAGGTCTAGCGATGGGTATGCGGCCGGAAGAGCTGGGGTTTGACGAACTGCGGGTAAGACCCGCAAAAATTCTAGAGAAGATCTAGATGCCCATATGAGCTTCCACTTTTTACTACTTTTTAAGGATAGAATTTTCGGCCATGCGTTTAAGGATAATTGTTTCGGGCATAGTTCAGGGTGTTGGTTTCCGCCCATTCGTATATAGGATCGCCGTCAAGAACCATCTGAGGGGCTATGTTAGGAATAGAGGGGACTCCTGCGTAGAGATAGTAGTGGATGGCGAAGACAAGGATGTAGAGGAATTTTTAAGGGATCTTATCGAGAGGAAGCCGCCGCTGGCTAGGATTTATGAGGTTATAACAACACCAATCGAGGTCTCGGGTAAAGATTACGGGGACTTTAAGATATACAGGAGTTCCAATGAAGCCGAATTATCCGGCTCGGTTATACCGCCAGACATAGCTATATGTGAGGAGTGTCTCGCTGAGATGCGTGATCCAGCGAATCCGAGATATGACTATTTCTTCATAACCTGCGTAAACTGCGGTCCGAGATATACAATAATTGAGGATGTCCCATACGACAGAGAGAACACTACGATGCGCGACTTTCAGATGTGCTATTTTTGCAGATCAGAGTACACCGATCCGGCTAACAGAAGATTTCACGCTCAGACGGTTGCTTGCCCCAGATGTGGCCCTAAAGTATATTTGGTGGATGCTAATGGTGTGAGGGCTGAGTGTGTGGACCCTATTAGGGAGGCTGGAAGGCTCATTTCGGATGGGTGCGTCGTTGCGGTGAAGGGCTATGGGGGCTTCCACATCGCTGCTTCAACGCTTCTCGATGAGCCGCTTAGGAAACTTAGGATGGCAAAACATAGAGAGCAGAAGCCCTTCGCAATAATGGCTAGGAGCCTAGAGGCCGTGAAAACTTTTGCTAGGATTAGTCCATGGGAGGAGAGGACCCTAACATCCTATGCGCGCCCAATAGTTCTGCTGGAAAAGAGCGAAAACTATTATTTATCCGACTTGGTCTCGCCCGGCCTACATAATGTTGGTGTTATGCTACCGTACACCGGACTACATTACATGCTCTTCGACTGGGTTAAGGATCCGGCCTTCGTTATGACCAGCGCCAACCCGCCAAACCAGCCAATAATTAAAGACGAGGAGGAAGCGTTCAAGAAACTGAGAGGCTTGGCAGACTACTTCCTACTACATAGTAGGAGGATAGCCCATAGGTGCGATGACTCGGTTCTACGCATGCATGGGGATAAAACAGTCTTTATAAGGCGGTCGAGGGGTTATGCGCCAGAGCCGGTTAGGCTGAAGTTTAGGGTTAAGCGATGCGCGCTCGGGCTTGGGGGCGAAAAGAATAACACCGCATGCTTCGTAATTGGCGAGAAGGCCTTCCTATCGCAGCATATAGGTGATGTCGAGAACCTTGAGACGCTTGAATTCCTTGAGTCCGCATCAAGGAGACTAATACGTTTAACGAATAGTAACGTCGACGCGGTTGCATGCGACCTGCACCCGAAGTTCGCTACGACGGCGCTTGCAATGAGGCTCTCCGAGGAACACGGCTGGCGGATGATACAGGTCCAGCACCACTACGCTCACGTGGCAGCGCTATTAGCCGAGCATGGCTTAGAGGAGGTTATAGCCATATGCTGCGACGGATACGGTTACGGTGAGGATGGGGGTGCATGGGGCGGAGAAATAATATTAGGCTCCCTCAACCCACCGGAATTTAGGCGCCTAGGCCACCTTGAGGAGCAGCCGCTGCTCGGCGGGGATTTAGCAACAAGGTATCCGCTTAGGATGGCCGCCGGCGTGCTCTACAAGCGCGTTGATATAGAGGACTGGCTTATGAAGGAGAGCGTTCACTTACCCTATGGTGCCAAAGAAGCCCGGGTAATACTCTCGCAGCTCAGGAGGGGCGAAGTTAAGATTAAGACGACGAGTTGCGGCAGGATCCTTGATGCCGCCTCCGCGATTCTAGGCATATGTTATGAGAGGACATATGAGGGTGAGCCTGCAATGAAGCTTGAGTCAGCGGCAATAAATGGAAAGAACGTAATTAATCTTGAGCCGCAGATTAGCGGGACAAGACTGAACACGACTGAAATGATGGTCTATCTCTTTGAGGAAAGAAATAGCTATCCTAGGAGGGACCTAGCCTACTCAGTTCACTATTATTTGGCTAGGGGGCTAGCTCAGCTGGCAGTCAGCCTAGCGGTTGAGCATGGTGTGAGGAACGTGGGCTTCACCGGGGGTGTTGCATGTAACCAAATAATTACTGGGGAGATAAAAGAGGTTGCCGAGAGAAGCGGATTAAACTTCTTCGTCCACGTGAGCGTGCCACCCGGCGATGGTGGTCTATCCTTGGGCCAAGCCGTTGTAGCGGCTCTTTATCATCAATGAAATGAAAGGTATTTATTTTCGGCTCTCCATATCTTAAGGAGATTAAAAGATGTGTCTGGCTGTACCAGCGAGGATCATTGAGATTAACGGTGATTTGGCTAAGGTTGACTTCGGCGGTGGGGTGATTAGGGAGGCAAATATATCACTTGTAGACGCTAGGATCGGAGATTACGTCCTCGTCCACGCTGGGTACGCAATACAGGTCTTGGATAAAGAGGAGGCCGAGGAGACCCTAAGATTATGGAGGGAGATTCTAGAGGCCGAAGAAGGGCGGGAGAATGCTTTGGAAAGACTTTAAGGATCCGCAGCTCGCTAGGAGAATAACTGAAAAGATACGTGAGATCGCGCCTAAAAGGGATATTATAAAAATTTGTCATGTATGTGGAACACATGAGTGGACTATATCGCATTATGGTATTAGAAGCCTACTGCCCGAGAATGTTGATGTTATAGCCGGGCCGGGCTGCCCAGTATGCATCGTGCCAGCCTCCGAGGTAGATGAGGCGGTTGAGACAGCGCTGAGGGGAGCTACACTCGTATGTTTTGGTGATGCCGCTAGGGTTCCGGGTTCCCAAATGTCTCCCATAGAGGCAAAAGCCAAAGGCGCGGATCTCCGAATAGTTTACAGCGTTATAGATGCCGTTAAAATGGCCGAGAGGGAACCGAACAGAGACTTTGTCTTCTTTGCAATAGGCTTCGAGACGACAGCGCCATCAACAGCCTCCGAGATACTTAAGAGGCCCCCCAGAAACCTAAGCTTCCTGGTATCTCATAGGCTCATTCCGCCGGCTATGGAGCTTATGCTGGGTATAGGCGACTTGCAAATAGATGCCTTCATAGCTCCCGGGCATGTCAGCACGGTTATAGGGTTAGAGCCTTATGAGATATTCCCAAAAGTTTACCGAATGCCGACGATTGTGGCGGGCTTCGAGCCAATAGATGTCCTACTCGCAATCTACATGGCTTTAAGGCAGATCAGGAACCGCACGGCAACCTTGGAGAATGAGTATAGGCGGGCCGTGAAGTGGGAAGGAAATGTTAAGGCTAGGGAATTAATGAGAAGAGCCTTTAAGGTTATCAGCGGAAATTGGCGCGGGCTCGGTAGGATACCCGACTCAGCATTGACGCTGAGGGAGGAGTACTTGGAGTACGATGCCCACAAAAAATACGGCATAAGGATCAAGAGGGGGAGGGATATTCCGCCAGGGTGCCGGTGCCACTTAGTCATGATAGGGAAGATCAAGCCCACAGAATGCCCATTATTTATGAAGGCATGTACGCCGCAAAAGCCCATAGGATCATGCATGGTTGGGATAGAGGGAACGTGCAGAATATGGGCGCTAACTACGCAGGGATCAAATCCTAAATCCATCTAGAAGTGTTCTTATAAACAGTCTTTAGTGGTATATTTAGGCTCCGCTAACCAAGTAACCTATACCCTAAAGCATTTTATTTCTTCATCACTCAGGGGCGGTACAATGATCTCCTTCTCCTCCCATCCGCGCTTATAAAGTACTTTCACCTGAGTTTCCCTTGGTGCATCGGAGTACCGCGCGGTTATCGCTGCGGTCTTCTCTATAATGGTTAAATTAGATTCCCCAACAATTATGGTGACCGGCCCCTTATAATCCTTGACTAACAAATATGGCATTCTATTGCTCTCGGCAATTTTTAGAAGACTTTCATTCTCGCACTTATTTCTTCCCACCACAACCTTTACTCCATTTATCCTGAAGTGTCTCCCAATCATTAAGAGCGCCGCGTCATCTAGAGTCAATTTTCTTTCGTGCTTTAAATGATCCCTCAACCTCCTAGAGAAGGCTGGGTCGGTTAGTAGGCATCCGCCTGAGGGCGTTGGGTAATCCATTATACCATACTTAGCGGCCAGCTCCATTTGCGGTGCCCTTCTTCTTCCCCTAATGGCCAATAGCTTCTCCCTGTTAACCCAGCCCCTTACCTCAGCCTCCGTGGGTGAGAGTAATTTAGCTGATAGTGGTCTCAAAACTTTACCCTTTAATCCAGTCTCCTCCTCTATCAACTGCATAGCCCTTAATCTCTGCGAGAATGGCCTTTCATCAAGAACCTCTCCGGTCACGAGGAAGTCTGCGCCTATTCTATCGGCGAGCTCCCTAGCCCTCTTAAGCATAAGTATCCGACAATCTATACAGGGGTTCATTTGGCCTCCATAACCATATCGCGGTTTAACGACGACATCCAAAAAGTCTTGGCCAAGAAAGATAACATGCACCTTTATGCTGAAGTCTATAGAGATCTTATCAATGAAGTCATAATTATACTTTGAGAATGGCGTTACAAAGTGGACTGCCTCAACGTCAACACTTTGATCTAGCATAATTCGTGTAGCAAGTAGGCTATCCAATCCACCCGAAAGTAACACCAATGCCTTAGGCCTGCATTTACTAACGCCCATTAAACTCAACTATTAATTAAATATTCCGTTTGGGTCTTATAAACATAACATAGTTATAAACTTGCAATCGTGCTCAGATCTTTATGGTTTTCCATCTCCAAGTATTCCCAGCACCGCAAGAACCCTATAGACCAGTCCGCCTAAGAGGATCGCGAAGAATACTTCGGCAACTGCTATTATTGCCGCTCTCTTCCATCCAAATTCCTTAATGTGAGCTGCTATGGTTGCAATACAGGGCACGTAGAGCATTACTACTAACGAGAGCGTGAACATCTGAAGCGACGTGAGGTATTCATGAATATTCTCCGTGCCGAGTAAGGCTGAAAGTAACACCAAAGTAAGCTCTTTCCTCAGCACGCCAAATATTAGCAGTATACCAGTTATCTCGGGTAGCCCAAGCCAGCCTACAGTTATTGGGCTCATCATTCTCGAAATGGGGAGTAGAATGCCTGAAAGCTCCATGACCTTAATTACCAGACCGCTGACAACAATCACGGGAAAAGCTATTTTTAGGAATTCTTCGAGCCTAAACCACGTCTGCCTAATGACGGTCTTTAGATGTGGTGGTCTATACTCCGGGATCTCCATTATAAGCGCCATCGCCTCACCTGGAAGAAATTTGAAGGCAATTCTACCTAAGAGGAATGCTATTGCTAGGTCTATTGCATAGAGATAGAAGGCCCACTCTATCCCGAGGTATCTTCCAACAAGCCCAAGTATTACGACCGAGCGGGCCGCGCATGGAATTAGCGTCACCACAAAACCAGCTATGAATCTCTCCCTCTCCGTCTCCATTATCCTACAGCCCAAACATGCTGGTACATTACACCCATAGCCAAGCATAAGGGGTATGAAGGCTTTACCGTGCAATCCAATCTTATGCATAAAAGTATCCGCCAAGAAGGCTATCCGGGCCAAGTAGCCGGAGTCCTCTAGGAAATAGAGTATTAGGTAAAATGGAACTATGTATGGCAGTGCTATGGTTATCGTCGCTATAATCCCGTCTATGAGCCCGCCCCAAATGAGGCCCTTTAATAGGCCTGATCCAAAAATTATCTCAAAGGATATCTCATAGCCATGGAATATGTTAGTAAGGGCTTCTGATAAGAAGTTGCCGAAGCCGAAAATCGTATAGAAGACAGCTAAGACTATTCCGGCCATTATGATGTAACCATAAATTTTGTGCGTCGTTAAGTAGTCTATTCTATCACTTAGCGGAAGCTTCACTCTCGGGAGGATCCGCTGCACCTCCCTAGCAATCCTGCCCGCAATTTCATATCGCTCCGAGGTAACCACTGTTGGACATGGGTGCCCATGTATCTCCTCAATCTCCCCAGCAATTTCCTCCGCCAGGGCTAGGGCTTCAGGTTTAACCCGCCTAACCTCTTTTATGACCTCTTCATCGCCCTCAAGGAGCTTTATGGCAATCCACCTAAGCGGATACTTTAGGTCAACGCCCCTTAGAGCCTCCTTAAGTCTTTGTATTCTACTCTCGCTCTCTTCGCCATATCTTATTAGAGTCGGCTTCCTAAAACCCCTCTCAAAACCCTCAACAACTTTGGAGAGCAGCTCATGTATACCTTTACCCCTAATGGCAATTGTCGGGACGACTGGCACGCCTAATGTCTCCTCAAGTCTCTTATAGTCTATCTTTATCCCCCTCTTCTCGGCGACATCCATCTGGTTAAGGGCTATAATTAATGGAACCTCAAGCTCCATCAGCTGGAGCGTGAAGAAGAGGTTTCTTTCCAGAACTGATGCATCAACAACATTTATCACGACGTCTGGCTTCTCATTAACTATATACTCTCTTGAGATAAGCTCTTCGAGCGAGAAGGTCGATAACGAATATATGCCCGGTAAATCGATGACATCTATCGTGTAGCCCTTAAAGTGGAGGGTTCCCTCAGCCTTCTCAACGGTCTTACCGGGCCAATTGCCAATATGTTGGTGGAGACTGGTCAGCTGATTAAATATTACGGATTTCCCCACATTTGCATTTCCAGCTAACGCTATCCTAATCCTCTTCTCCATTCACCTCTGAACCTCTACGATGATTCTTTCAGCGACTCCCCTTCCAATGGCGAGCCTATAGCCCCTAACATAAACCTCAATTGGCCCATTAAGTGGGGCGGACCTGATAACTGTAATCTTTGTTCCCGGCGTTAGACCCATGTCAACAAGCCTCTTTTTGACCCCATAAGACCAGCACCACCCATGACCGAGACCCGTCTCTATCCTAGTGATCACTCCGGTTTCACCTTCTCTCAGTTTCGTCAATGGAACCTCCACTCAACCCACCCCTAAATTGGTCTCGCTATGTTCTCCTAACCATTATGAGTGAGGTGACTCCGCGGCTTATTGCATGAACTTTCCCATCTACTCTAACAGTTATTAGGTCATTTAAGGGGCTCCTTTCAATAATCTCTATGAGGCTCTCAGGCTTAACGCCAACCCTCTCGAGGTAACTCAGGGTGACATGTCCTTCCTCAAGTATCCTAGAGACAACAACCCTTTCACCAACGCTAACCTCAAAAAGTAAACATTCGTCCTCCTTTGGTATTTTGCCGCCCTCCGTAGGTATAGGGTTCCCATGCGGGCACTTCTTTGGAGAACCTAAGATATTCTCAATCTTCTTAGTGATGTTATCATTTATCCAATGCTCAAGACTGCAGGCAAGTTCGTGAGCCTTACACCATTCGACCCCCAAAACGTCAACCAGGAGTCTTTCCAAAAGCCTGTGTCTTCTGATCACATTTAAGGCTATTCTCCGACCCTCTTCAGTCAATTGCACGCCCCTATATGGCTTATGAACAACGAGAAGCATCCTATCAAGTCTCTCAATGGTATTCGTAACCGTTCCAGGAGAGACTCCCAGCATACTCACTAAATCACCCGTTCTAGCCACACCATAGCGCTCCTGGAGCCTATAGATTGCCTCAAGATACTCCTCAATAACGCTAGATACTTCCGCAGTCAAAGGGCTGATCTCCTATTTACGGTCAACCTAAAAAATATTTACGACTAGTCGTATTTAAAACATACGGCTAATATCGGTCAATAAAGTTGAAGATATGAGGCAATTGATGTATTAGGGGGACATTACAGCAACCTTAACCTGCTTAACACCCTTTTTTGCCATTATCTCCTCAGATAACCTCTTTATTTCACTCACTCTTCCATTAACTGCAATTATTTCTAGGCAAACATCCTCCTTTAAATGTACATGTGTAGTTGAGGTTATAATATCCATAAACTTATGTTGCAGACTGAGGATCTTCTCCACCAGATCTGGCTTATCGAGGTGATACAAGACTAAGATGGCACCGGCCACACGCTCAGCCTCAGAGAATCTCCACTTAAACTCGCTTATAAAGGCTTGAATAGCATCATGGACAGCCTTAGAGCGGCTCTCATAACCCATACTCCTCCAGACACCATCAAACTCTTCAACCATAGATGGAGGAAGCGAAACACTAAAACGTATAACGCCAACCCTGCTCTGCATCTCCATACCCAAAAATTTTAATAAAGATGCTCTAATAAATCCTCATCCATTTTCGTGCCTAGATCAAATTTTTTCCACTTTGATTATTTAATTAGCTGTAATGGCTTAAACAGATGGCTATATATAAGAACACGCCAAAATTTATACATTCATAAAAGAGGGATTAGGTACGCTAGGTCCCCCAACGCCCATCTATTTGTGTGGTCTAATGAGAATCTGAATAAAGCAGGAGTGACCTACGCCCGCTCTTCAAAATGCGGATAAAATACTCTTAAATGAGCGCTAAACCGATCTCATTAAACAAATAGCCATCAACCGGCAATTACCAAAACAAGACAATAAAGGCGTTGTGTTTAAGGACTAGGACCCAAAAGGTGGTGGGCCGGGCCGGACTTGAACCGGCGACCATGCAGAACCTTTTAAAGGTTTTCTGCGCCTCCTGGTTTTCTGTCAGGCAGACGTCCTAACCATGCTAGACGACCGGCCCCTCCTTTTACTTCACAATATTTTTGAGAACTTTTATTATAAAGTTTTTGTGCTCAGTAGTGCAGCATTTTTCTCCTCCTTACGAGCACTTATGCTAAAAATTCCGTTATTTGATAACGTTAGGCTCTTGGTTAAAATGGATGTGGAGGATTTATGGGAACACATATTATAGCATACCTAAGAGACTTTGCACGAGTGTTATGAGGGTTCTTGGTGGGAATATCCCTGGAAGCAGTCGCACTATTAGACCTAGAAGCCCTATTAGCACGGCCACAGCGATTAGAACCGCTATTATCTGCACTATTAGATAGGCAAGCCAGAATTTAAGCGAAGATCCAAAATCAACCGTTACCTTAAGTTTCTTTTCCTCCTCCATCTGGTACACCTACTCATTATTAATTTCAAATAATATAAAAGACTTTAGGCAAAACGCTTTTTAAGAATAAAGGAAGTTTGAGCTGGCTTTAACAACCTAACTTCTTGTTAATTTATGAAGTGTATGAGGTCTGACTTGAAGAAATTAAAATGATGCCGAATTAAATTATAGCCATTTTTTTAGTTTAAATGAGAAGAATGCTGGTTTAACCATCATTGTTGAATAAAATTGGTTCTGCCTAAGACCAAGTGTTATTTCTATGAATTCGGGTATTATTTTGTAGACGAGCTCTACTGATGGTTCACCCCAGCGTATACCTGTGCAGAAGGGATCCACATAAATATAAAACTTTTGATTTAAATATTCGAAAAGCGCCTCGGATGCATGACCATATTTTGGTTTGCTGAGGACCTTGAAGGGCCAGAGCTTACATGCTAGTGGTTTAATGTGCTGTAAACCACATAGCCATTTTCCGTTCGGACCTGGATATAGGAAGATACACGAACCATCGGCTCTTTTACTTATATAGAGCTTGTTTAATCCAGCCCTTGTAACGCCCACACCATAAATCTTTGTTATATTCAACCACTCTTTAAAAGTTAAGACTACTTCAAACTCCCTGCAACATAATCCGCATCCATTACAGCACCATAGATTTACATATCTCCAGGGGACAAAGACCATGTGTGTTTCCCTATTCAGAATACTTAAGGGAATGTGCTTCCTAATAAACATTCATTTCTGGAAATAATAAATTATGCTCTCACTCTCTTAAGTATTGGAAAATAAATTTTAGAAATAATTTTTGTAGCGAATTTAAGTAATGTTTATCTTCAGTTTCATCTTTTGTAGAGATATAATGTATGCGTGGGGAAACCAAGATATGAGTTTTCGCAGAAACGCTCAACCTTAACTGGTTTCCAGCCTATTATTTCGTAGTCATGTGAAACAATCCTTGCACCTTTCTTAAGCTCACTTTCAAGTTTAGGCTTAACCTTCTCGTTTGCGCTTGTGGTTAAGTAAAGATAAACGACGTCTGCCATGCTTATATTAACGCTAAATATATCACCGTGGATTATTTTGACTCTATCCTGTAGACCTAACTCGATCACCTTTTTCATGGCCTGTTTAGCTAAGTCTTCTCTTAGCTCTACTCCAATGGCATATGCGCCGAACTCTTTAGCGGCAATTATTACTGGCCTGCCATCACCAGCACCTAGATCAACAAATACTTCGCCTGGTTTCAGTTCAGCCATTTGTAGAAGCTTACGTATAACTGGCTCGGGAGAGGCTACAAATGGGGCTATGAACAATCAGTCCACCTCTATTTTTCCAGCTTTCACTTAATTGTGGAAAGCAGTATTTCTGTCTTACGCCTTGCTGCAGTTCACCAGAATCTTTTTTTAAGCGCCTCTCGCTCAGCCTCAATTATTAACTCAAAAAATCTATCTGTAAGAGATCTTTCTTTAGCCAGTATCTCCTCCACTTCACTTACTCTAAGTCTCTTGCCAGAGAGGGCTATGGCTGCAGCCTTACCAAACCTCGCGATGAGAGACGCGGTTTCAATGGCCTCTTCTTTTAAATACTTTTCGCTTTTAGTCAGCTTTTCCCCCCTCTTTTCTATGAGTGGATATACTTCCTCCTCCTCAACCTCGAGCATGCCAAGTCTCGGCGAGCCGCATTTTGGGCACAATGGCTTATTAGGCAGGTCTTTTAGAGTTATCATTCCAATGTAGTCCCAGCATTCAGTGCAAATGAAGGCCCTGGTTTCGCTTAGGAGTCTAGTCTTAGCGGACTCTATTAAGATTCTTCGCATCTTATCTGGCGGTATTAAGTCAGTTTTCATGCTTACGCGTTCCATCCCGACGCGGGCTATGGGCGTGAGCTCACCTCTCGTCTTCACACGTGTAATCTCTATTTCGCCCCGCTTTATTGCGCCAAAAACATTAATTAAGTTCTTAAGGTCGAGGTCTTTTGTGAAAACTTCTTTTAAAGCCTCCTCGTAAATTACCGTGTCCTCAAAACTTTTGATCAAATTTCTTAAGCTTATGCTCTCGAAGTCGAAGTCCTTTTGTATCGCGCCGAACCTTCTGGCAACGTGTATCAAACGCCTCTTAAATATGCCAGTTTTAACGACAGCCTTGGTAAGAACATTCCTCATCTGCTCTTCATTGTAATCTTTTAGTTCATGTATAATCCTGATGATCGTATCCGGCTCCACTCTCTCCATTGTTTGGAAAAATATTCTATAGGGGTCATGTTGAACTACTACTGAGTAGCCCGTTATCTCTGAGAGCATATGACCTAAAACCTGCGCAAGAGCCCTATTTGTTAAGGAGCCAAAGTTACAGTGTAGTATTATAAAGTCTTCCCATTCCTCCACAATCATACGCCTGTCTGTTGGAGCGGGATAGCCCATCTTCACATGCTCGATGGTTTCAGATATCGCGTCAAATATAGTCTTCTCATCTGCCGGGTATCTCCTAGAAAGCTCTTCCGCTATTTCACTTGGACTAAAACCAGCCTTAATCTTCCTCTCTATGAACGCCCTTATCGAGCCCACTTCCTGCGCAACCTCAAATGGAACGGGTATTTCTTCACCAACCCAGCTTGGAATGGCGCCCGTGGGGTCCTCAATCGGCTTCACGTAAATTCTGTCGCCATCGAGGCTTACTATTTTCCATGGGCTACCGCGGATGACGAATTTGACTCCCGGCTTACCGTACTCGGCAACAAAAGCCTCATCGAGTAGACCTACCGCCGTATCAGTCTCCTTATCTACCACTAAATAATGCTTTTCGTCTGGTATCATTGAAAGGTTTTCGAAGAAATATTCAAAGAGGACTTTCGAGTTACGCGGTTTAAGGACGACGCCATCGTCAAATGAGACCCAAGCGAGTCTTGGGAATCTATTATGCATATATTCTAAAACACGTTTTACATCATCGATCGTTAAATCCCTGTAGGGGTAAGCCCTTCTATAAATTTCGCATATCTCTTCAACTTTTATGCGTTTCTTTTTAAGTAGAAGGGCGGCTATTTGATGGGAGAGCGCATCTAAAGGCTTTTCAGGTATATCTACTGGCTCAAGTTCTTCTGCATAAGCCCTCCTACCTATAACCATCGCCTCTAGCGTATCGTCTGAATCCATTGTTATAATTACGCCATTAGCCACGCGACCAATTCTATGCCCACTTCTGCCAACCCTTTGTATCAGTCTGGTTACCTGACGCGGGCTCATATATTGTATGACAAGGTCTATCCTGCCGACATCTATACCAAGCTCTAGGCTGCTCGTGCAGACAAGGCCCCGCACGTTCCCCTCCTTCAGTCCCCTCTCGGCGGCAATCCGGGATGGCTTAGCTAGAGAGCCATGATGGATTGAGATCGGGAAGTTTACATCCCATATCTTAAATCTGCTTGCAAGAATCTCGGAAATTGTTCTTGTGTTTGTGAAAAGGAGAGTCGAATTATGTTTCTCTATTAATTGTCGCATTACTCGAAGCCTTGCAGCAACCTCCGGATGGGTGAATAGTGTTGAGACCAATTCGTAGTCTTGTGGCTCTGGTTTCGGATAAAGGATCTGTATCCTCATTAGTCTGGCAACTGGAACCCTAATAACCTCAATTGGTCTATTATTGCCTACTAGGAACTGGGCAACCCTCTCAGGAGTACCTATTGTCGCAGAGAGACCAATCACCTGGAAGTCCCTGCCAGCTATAACCCTAAGCCTTTCAAGAGCTAGTGTAAGTTGGCTTCCACGTTTACTGTCAGCTAACTCATGAACCTCATCGATAATTACCCAGCGTATTGACTGGAGGTGGCGGCGCATGACCCGACCAGCTAGTATTGATTGGAGAGTTTCGGGGGTGGTTATTAGCACGTCAGGTGGGCTTCTTGCCTGTCTCGAACGCTCATTTACATCCGTATCCCCATGCCTGACAGCCAACTTAATATCTAGGCTATTGCACCACCATTCCAGGCGCTCAAGCATATCGCGATTTAAGGCTCTTAATGGCGTAATGTATAGAACTTTTATTCCAGGCTCTCTCCGGGGCATCTGGATGAGCATGTGTAATGCTGGGAGGAAAGCCGCTTCCGTTTTCCCGCTAGCTGTTGGTGATATTAAGAGTACATTCTTCCCCTCAAGTATCTTTGGTATAACTTTCTCCTGCGGTTCCGTTGGCGCCTTAAACCCCTTCTCCTCAATAAGCTTACGTATTGGGCGGGCTAACAAATCAAATGCGTTCTTTATTTCTCTTGAGCCTTGAACCTGCTGTTGATCTGTAGTACTCAAAGCAATCAGCCAGTCGCCCTACGGGACTACGTCAGTAATGTTAAGGAAAAATAAAAGTAAAAGTGTTTTGCTAAATCTTTTACACCCGTATTGATTGGAATATTACAGCAACATTATTGCTGAGAGGATCATATGCACTGCAAAAGAAATAAGGAAAACGGAGCTAACAAGGAGGATTATTCTGAAAACTTTTTCATTTAGGACCTTCCTGCCCTCACATATAGAGTAGCTCACGAAGTTGAACCAGAGAAGGTCCGCGGAGGCGTGCCCCGCCAGGAAGAAAATAAAGCCCAGCGCTCCAGCCATAGAGATGGAGTTTGTAATTATTGGAAGACCCGTTGCCAGCCACCATAAAAAGAAGTACGGGTTTGAACAGCTAGTTAAGAGTCCTAGAAAGATTAATTTATGTAGAGGCGTTCTCCCATGCGCTACAATATTGTTTATATTTGAAATATCTTCGATCTTCATCCTGAAAACGTCAAAAATTAATTTTAAGCCCATGAGTATCAATATAATGCCGCCAGTATAACTAATAATTATTCTAACCTCTTCGGATCCTAAAACTTGCTGTAGACCCATAAAAACCATCAATATTATCGCGCCTTCTGTTAGGAAGTGCCCTAGGATGATTAGGGGGCCAGCAATCTTACCATTTTTAAGTGATTCCAAGAGGACTAATGCGAAGACCGGCCCTGGTACCATGGCTCCGGAGAGGGCTACCAGAAAGGATGAGGAAGCTATCCAAAGGAGCTCAAGCATGAATCTTCTTAACCTCTAATAAACTGAAACTTTCTCCACACCCTTTACCTTGAGGAATTCTGGTATAAGTTCGCCCGGTATCTTCGTCTCAGTTATTAAAATTAGTTTTGGCTCGGGCGTTAGCTCCGGATCATCAACTATCGCCTGCCTTATGCTTATATTCTCCTTGGCTATTAGGGAGGCGGCCGCGGCTAATATACCCGGAATCCTAGCATTTACTGGAGTTATCTCAAGAACACCAAAGTTTAGATATTTTGCCACTTCACGGAGGGATGAACCTGCCGGGCTCAAATTTTCAAAAATAACTTTTAGTTCTGGATTGTTCTCGATCATTTTTATCGTTTGAATAACTGTTCTTCTATCAACATTAACAACACGGCTTACTCCAATCACTGATACGGGTATGTTGCCACAATAAATCTTTCCACCTTTAACGCTTAAACCATATTTAATTAACACTTTTGCAACATTAAGTCTCTCTGGGTAATTACCTAAGTAACTCACTATTTTGCTCCACATCACCAGTCAGCTCTCAAAGAAACTATCCAATAGAAAAAATATATAGTTTGTTATGTTATCTCTGCTTATTTACCACAATGTATATTAAGTTTATAGTATAAACGTAAAAAAGTTTAAATATATTTGTGTCCCCAAATTAGAAATTTGCTGGAGGATCGGTCTTGCCTAAGAAGGAGAAAGGACGTTCTCACTCTACTAGGCCTGTTGGGAAGAGGCCGCCGAGCTGGTGTAAGTATACGCCTGAAGAAGTCATAGCCCTAGTTATTAAGCTTGCTAAGGAGGGAAACCTGCCAAGTAAGATAGGCGTGATATTACGAGATCAATATAGTATACCACTCGTTAAGCCCATAGTTGGTAAAGGAATACTTGAGATTTTAAGGGAGAATGGTCTGGCTCCTAAGGTACCGGAAGATCTAGATAACCTTATCAAGAAGGCTATTCGCATAACAGCACATCTGGAGAAGCATAAAAAGGATACCCGTAATAAAAGGGCTCTTCAGCTCGTGGAATCAAGAATACGCCGCTTAGCTGAATATTATAAGGAGATGGGAATACTACCGCCTAACTGGGACTATAGGGCTATGATTGTCTCTATAGGTTAAAACGGGGTTTATATGGTGGGTAAGGATCACGTAAGCGAGTTTTTTGATGAAATAAAGAAAGTTTCAGAAGAGGTTCTCAGGGAGATCGATAGGGGGACGAAGATTCTCCTAATTTCGCATTTAGATGCGGATGGCATATCTGCTGCTGGGATACTTGGTAAGGCCCTCTTGAGGGTTGGGGCGATCTTCTCAATTAGAATAGAGAGATGGATGGAGGAGAGGGTTGCCGAGGAAGTCTCCCTGTATGCTGGGGAAGACGTACTGCCTATTTTCATAGATATGGGGAGCGGGTATCTTGACATTTTAGGCGCTAAGCTCGAAAAGAAGCGTATGATGATACTGGATCATCACCAGCCTATTGGAAGGCTAAGGGAAAACTTCTTGCAGGTTAATCCGCATCTATTTGGGATAGACGGATCAAAGGATATAAGCTCGGCTGGAATCTCATATTTTGTCGCTAAATCTATAGATAAAGGAAACTCTGACTTAGCATATCTGGCTGTTGTGGGAGCTCTGGGCGACCTGCAGGATAAATATGAGGGAAAGAGGCTTGGTGGGCTCAACGACATTATTGTTAAGGATTCCATCGAGGCCGGCTTCCTAAGCGTCGAGATGGATCTACTTCTTTTCGGTAGGGAGACGCGACCGATACACAAGGCACTAGCCTACCTTACAAACCCATATATCCCTGGGATAAGCGGTGAGGAGGACAAATGTCTAGCTTTTCTAAGTAGCCTTAATATCGAGCTCAAGAAGAATGATAGGTGGCGCGCTTTAAGGGACCTCTCTCAAGAGGAGAAACGCAAGCTTTTCTCAGCATTACATGACTATTTAATCTCAAAGGGGTTTAAAAGCGAAGTTGCGATGAGCCTAATTGGGACAGTTTATATTCTTGTGAAAGAGGAGCCGTGGACTCCTCTCAGGGATGCTAGGGAGTTTGCTCTTCTCCTGAACGCAACTGGGAGAATGAGTGTGCCGGGTTTAGGCGTAGCGGTATGTATGGGAGATAGGGGAAAATCTTATGAGGAATCTTTAAGAACTCTAGATGAATACAGGCAGATAGTCAGCAAGTATCTTACGTGGCTTGATGAGAACCCGGACCGGATTGAGGAGTGGGAGCATATCTATATTTTGCATGGAGAAAAAGAGATAGATGAGAAAACTGTAAGCGCTATATCGACCATAGTGTCAACAAATCTGCCTAAGCCAAACAAGCCTCTAATAGCCTACTCATATATGCCAAGAGAAAAGACTATTAAGATATCTGTGCGAGCAACAGATTCTCTTATAAGAAGGGGGATAAATCTCGGGGAGATAGTACGCGTTGCCGCCGAAAAATGTTCTGGAATAGGCGGTGGGCATGACGTTGCAGCTGGGGCGCAGATTCCCTATGAGCAGAAGATGCAGTTCCTAAAGTATGTTAACCTACTTGTAGGAGAGCGTTTAATGGGGAGGAAGGATGGAGGCTGATGCAAAAATAATTCTAGTTTATGAGAGCGCGGAGGAGGCTTCAGCAATATCCCATAGTGTCTCACCAGATAATCTTACATGTCCAGAGGGATTATCTGTAGAAACTCAATCGTCAGGGGGGAATGTTATCACCATCATAAAATATTGTGGCGAAAATATAGCAACCTTCTTATCAACGATCGACGACCTTTTAGGTTGCGTATCTACGGCGGAGAAAGCGATTGGTATTGTTAAGGAGAAAGGAAATAGGTAAAGATATATAACTGAGTCTCCACAAAAGATTTTTAGGTTCCATTCTCCTATTCTCAGGAGAGAGGAAAGCATAAAATGTAGGAGATGATTACGGGGATGTCCGTGTTCGCCGTTCCGGGAGCATATGATAGGGCCATCACTGTGTTCTCTCCAGATGGGCGCCTCTTTCAGGTGGAATATGCTTTAGAAACAGTCTATAGGGGTTCGACAATAATTGGCATAGTATGTCCAGAGGGCGTTGTAATAGGGGCTGAAGAGAAGATTGAGTCAAAGCTACAGAATCCTAAATTCACCCAGAAAATATATGAGGTTGATGAGCATATTGGAGCTGCCGTCGTTGGGTTAAGCTCGGACGCTCGTGTGCTAATCGATGAGGCTAGAATATTCGCTCAGACAAGCAGGTTAATGTATGATGAGCCGGTGGACATTGAGATGGTCGCTAAGAGGATAGGTGACATAAAGCAGATGTATACACAGCATGGAGGAGTTAGGCCGTTTGGTGTGTCCATAATCTTTGCTGGTGTGGATAAAGGCGGGTGTCAGCTCTTCACTACGGATCCCAGCGGGACGTATAGAGCCTATAAGGCTGTCGCCATAGGAATAGGGCGTGAGACTGCTGAGAACATACTTAAAGAGGAGTATCATGACGATATGTCTTTGGAAGAGACCATAAAGCTGGGAATTAAATGTTTAGTTAAGTCCATGCAGGCTAGAGGGGAGCAGCCTAGAATTAGAATAGCCATTGTGCCACTTTCAACAAGGAAGTTTAGGTTCCTAACAGATGAAGAGATAGAGGGATACATGAGGGGGATAATAGGTAGCGAGGGACAATGAGCCGGAACTATACCATTGCGCGTATAAATATAAGTGGGGAAAACTTCGAGATACTCGTTAAACCCGACCCCGCATTCGCTTTCCGCAGCGGTAAGTCTATCTCGATATCTGACGTACTGATAATCGATGAAATATTTACTGACGCAAGCAAAGGTTTAAGGGCGTCTGAGAAGAAGCTCAAGGAAGCCTTTGGAACAACAGATCCACTAGAGATAGCGAAAATCATACTTAAGAGGGGGACGCTGCAGTTAACGGCTCAGCAAAGGAGACAGTTGGTTGAGGAGAAGCGTAGGCAAATAATAGACTTTATATCGCGTAACGCGGTTGATCCTAGAACCAAACTCCCACATCCACCAACGCGTATAGAGCAGGCTCTTGAGCAGGTCGGCTTCTCAGTAGACCCATTTAAAAGCGTTGAGGAGCAGGCTAACGAGGCCATTAAAGCCATACGGACAATCCTGCCAATAAGCATTGAGAAGATATCCGTTGCAGTTAAAATACCACCTGAGTGCGTTGGCAGGGTTTATGGGGCACTTAAATCTTTTGGCACAATAAAGAGTGAAAACTGGTTGACTGACGGATCACTCTCGGCAGTTCTAGAAATGCCAGCCGGATTCTATGGCCCCTTCTTGGAAAAGATGGGAGAGTTAATTCGTGGGAATATTGAGGCAAAAATCCTTAAATAGATACAATTCTCTGGAAGGGTTTTCAGCATGATCTATTTTGAGAATAGGCAGATTGTAACCCCTGGAGAACTCCTAGCGGAGGGAGACTATAGCGCAGGAAGCAATACTTACAAGAGTGGGAATAGAATTTACGCAAGCAGACTGGGGCTTGTGGAACAGCAAGGGAAAACAGTTCACGTTATCGCCCTAAACTCTGTTTATATTCCATCACCCGGAGACCAAGTTATCGGGAGAATCGAGGACATAAACGTTAACGGATGGGTTGTTGATATAAACTCTCCCTATAAGGCTCTTTTGAGGGTGGTTGACGCTATAAATAAGCCATTTAGACAGCAGAAGGATGATTTAACAATCTTTTTAGATGTTGGTGATTTAATTTTGGCGAAAGTTTTAGCATTTGATAGGACGATGGACCCGCTTCTCACAATACGCGAGCCCGGCCTTGGAAAGATAACGCAGGGTCAGATAGTAAAGGTGTCCCCGGCAAAGATACCTAGAATAATTGGCAGAAGAGCCTCAATGATAAATCTTCTAAAGAGAGAAACCGAGTGTAAGATTACTGTTGGGCAGAATGGCATAATATTAATTTCCGGGCCAACTCCGGAACATGAGAAGCTCGCTATCCTAGCTATTGAAAAGATAGCGCAGGAAGCGCATACTTCCGGGTTAACTGATAGGATAGCTGAAATGATTAGAAGAGAAAAGATGGTGAAAGCATGAGTGGAAAAGTTAAGTTGATTGATGAGAATGGTTTGAGGGTTGACGGACGGAGGCCAAATGAGCTTAGGTCGATAAAGATGGAGGTTGGAGTTCTAAGTAATGCCGATGGATCAGCCTATATTGAGCAGGGAAAAAGCAAGATATTGGCAGCAGTTTACGGCCCAAGGGAGCTCCACCCACGCCACCTAGCGCTTCCAGATAGAGCTATATTGCGATGTAGATATCACATGGCAACTTTCTCGGTTGAGGAACGCAAGCCACCGGCTCCAACTAGACGTGAGATAGAGCTCTCCAAGGTTATAAGGGAGGCTCTTGAGCCAGCGGTTTTCCTAGAGAAGTTTCCGAGAACCGCCATAGACATATTCATTGAGGTTCTGCAGGCCGATGGTGGGACGAGGTGTATTGGCACGACTGCGGCGGCTCTTGCGCTGGCTGACGCTGGGATACCTATGAGGGATCTTGTAGCGGCGTGCGCCGTTGGAAAGGTTGGTGGAGTCTTAATTCTAGACCTCAATGACATAGAGGATAAGGAGGGTGAGGCCGATATGCCGGTTGCATATATGCCTAATTTAGGTCAGATATCGCTCTTACAGATGAATGGAAGCCTAACCATTGAGGAGTTTAAGCAGGCGCTTAACATGGCGTTAGAGGGATGCAAACAGATACATAAGCTACAGAAGGAGGCTTTAAAAGCGAAGTATGTGGCGATAAGGGAGGAGGTTGAGACATGTCTTCAATCATAGCGTCTAGGATAAGGCAGAGGCAAATATATCAGATGATAGCCTCTGGGAAGAGGCTTGACGGCAGAGGCTTAACGGACTACCGGCCAATTAAGATAGAGGTGGGAGTGATTGAGAGGGCTGAGGGCTCGGCAAGGGTTTTACTCGGCAAGACTGAAGTTATCGCTGGAGTGAAGATTGAGATCGGCGAGCCCTTCCTCGATAGGCCCAATGAGGGCTCCTTCACAATCAATGCAGAGTTTGTGCCGCTAGCCTCACCTGAATTTGAGCCTGGACCGCCAGACGAGAACGCTATTGAGCTTGCTAGAGTTGTTGATAGGGGGATACGTGAGTCGCGCGCAATTGATTTAGAAAAACTCTGCCTGATCCCCAGAAAGAAGGTTTATGTTCTATTTATTGACATATACGCGCTTAATCACGATGGCAACTTAATAGATGCGTCGGCATTTGCGGCTCTGGCAGCTTTAATGAACACTAGAGTGCCAGTTTACGTAGTTGATAGTGACGAGATTAAGAGGACATCTGATTACGCGCCTTTGCCAATGAGGAATTATCCAATTGCGGTAACTTTCGCGAATATAGGTGATAAGATGGTAGTTGATCCGTGGCTTGAGGAGGAGGAGGTTATGAGTGCACGGCTGACAGTAACCGTCGATAAAGACGATAGGATATGTTCCCTACAGAAGGGTGGTGGGGGAGTTCTAACACCGCAACAAATTTTAGAAGCTATTGAGATAGCTAAGGAGAAAACAAAGGAAGTAAGAAGATTGGTGGTAGGAGATCTTGGTTAAAAAGGTTGGTCCAGCTAGAGGGTTCGGCGCGAGATATGGAGTATCGGTTAGAAGACGCTGGGTCAGCGTAGTCGCTGAGATGAGAAAGAAGCATACTTGCCCGCAATGTGGATCAAAGGCTGTGCGTAGAGAAAGTGTTGGTATATGGGCGTGCAGGAAATGTGGAATTAGGTTCGCTGGCGGCGCATACTCACCATCAACAAAGATTGGCGCAACGGCTGAACGGAGTACGAAAGGCACTTAAAGTTAGGGTCCTATTCTACAATGATCTTAATAACAACTTCTCATAGGCCTACAAGAAGGATTAGGAGTTTATGTAATGATTTAGCTTGCTCAATACCCGGGCTTGTTAGGGTCAATCGCGGAAAAATGAATTTTATTGAGGTTGCTGAAAAAGCCGTTCAAATAAATTCTGATAGATTTATTGTGGTTGATAGATGGAAGGGCGGACCTGGGAGAATAAGGCTCTTTAAAATAACCGATGAGGAAATTATGGAGAGCCCGCCCCGTATATACATATCCGGGGTGAAGCTACGGAGAGAATTCAATATACCACGCGAGTGGGTTAATGAGAAAATTAATCTTCTGCTTCTAAAAGAAGATATGGAAGAAGATTTGAAGATAATGGAGTTCAAGTCGGCCTTCTCAGACTTCCTTCAAATACCGATGCTTAAAGAGGGGGCAGAAGTGCTGGGGTATGAGGCATACATGAGCATAAGCGCTGGTAGGGACTGCTGGGCAACCATATCATTTTTCCATATACCGAGCGGGGTTGAGATCGGCCCGCGCATAAAAATTTCGCATATTGTGTGGGATGTATGATTAAGGGGGCATATGCAGTTCTACGCATAAAGTATCCCAGCGAGATGGAGGCCGAGGCCGCTTATAGGGCAATACACCCGGAAACTAAAGGTATTTTAAGATATCGGACCAAGGTTAATGTTTCAAGAAGCGGTGAGTACCTTATATTAACTTTCGAGGCAAGAGACACGACTGCTTTAAGAGCCTCAATAAACTCTTATTTGAGCTGGATCACGGCTCTCAAGAATGTTTATGATCTCTTGAAAGGTGGGGGTTGAAGGGTAGTGCCGAGTAGGGCGAAGATTAGGGAGATAGCCCTGAGCCGTATTGAGCGGTTATTTGAGCTTGCAATTAAGATGCTGGATAATAGGCCAGATTTATCGCAGAGATATGTTGAGATTGCCAGAAGAATATCCATGCGCGCTAGAGTCCGCATACCGAGGGAGAAGCGGCTGCTCATATGTAGGCATTGCAAACGTTTCATTTTTCCGGGGGTGAGTGCGCGGGTCCGCCTGCAGCCCAGAAGAGAAGCGCATATAGTCATTACATGCTTATATTGCGGGAAGCGGATGAGAAGACCATTAAGGAGGAGGGCGGGTGAAGAGAAGCGCGGCTAAGAAGGAAAGCGGTCATATAGAGGCTACTGTTCGGATAGGGAAGAGGGGAATTACTGAAGCGCAGGTAAAGGAGATATCGAAGCAACTTGATGCGAAAAGGAAAGTTAAGGTTAAGGTTTTAAGGTCAGCTCTGATGGAAAGCAGTATAGAGGAAATTGCCCAGAAAGTATCCTCTGAAACGGGCTCAAAAATAATCCAAGTAATAGGGCATACTTTTACGCTCTACAAACCTAAAAAGAGGAAAGTAAAAATAGTCAAGTAGTATTGCTTTAAGTAGAGTTAGGGGACAAAATAGCAAATAAGTATTTAAGATAGATTTTTAAAATAGTGAAAGAGAATTACTGAGGGGAATAATAGTGCCGACGCCATTTGATGTGCCTGCATCAGTATTGATTGAAAGGCTAGCGAGATATCTAAAGGATAATGTGGATGCAGTAGAGCCACCGCAGTGGGCAGCATATGTAAAGACTGGAGCGCACACTGAGCGCGCACCCCAGAATCCAGGTTGGTGGTATATTAGATGCGCCTCCCTCCTTAGAAAGATCTATATCCTTGGACCTATTGGCGTAGAGCGTTTAAGGGCTAAATATGGCGGTAGGAAGAATAGGGGTGCTGGTCCGAAACATGCGGCGAAGGGAGGCGGCGCAATAATTAGAAAGGCGCTTCAACAGCTAGAAAAAGCTGGGCTGGTGCAAATAATTAAGGGGAAGGGTAGGGTAGTGACCCCCGAGGGGAGAAGGTTATTAGATTCTCTTTCAGCAGATATTAAGAGGGAGCTTGAAGGGGCTATTCCGGCACTAAGCAAATACTAGTGGGGGTGTGCTGGTGAGCTCAAGTGATGACATGGAGCTTGAGGAGATAAAGAGGCGAAAGCTCATGGAGCTACAGCAGAGACTCTTACAAGAGCAAGAGGCTGCTGAAGCGCGAAGAAGGGCTGAGATGGAAAGGCAGGCCATACTTAGAAGGATATTAACTCCGGAGGCCAGGCAGAGATTAGCTAATCTCAGGATGGTTAAGCCTGAGTTTGCCGCTCAGCTAGAAACGCAACTTATTCAGCTCGTGCAACGGGGGCTCCTTCATATTCCCGTAGATGATGAGCAATTAAAGGAGATCCTTAAAAGAGTACAGTCCACTAAGAGGGATATTCAGATAAGGAGGATTTAGGCTTGGCGAGACATAAGCCATTAGCCAAAAAGCTTAGGTTGATAAGTGCTGAAAGGGAAAATAAGCCGATACCAGCATGGGTTATCGCGAAGACTTTGGGTAAAATTACAAGGTTGCCTAAAAGGCATTGGAGAAGAACTAAAATAAAGCCTTAGGGTGATTACATGAGTAAATCGGAAGAAGAGATTAAGGAGGGGGTTAGGGGAAGCGAAGAGGTTGTAGAGGAGCGTATTTATACTGTTCCACTTAGCAGAGCTTGGATCAGGCCTAGGACAAAGAGAGCTCCAAGGGCCATACGCCTTCTTAAAGCCTTTATAAAGAGACACATGAAGGTTGATGAAGAATCCATTATAATATCAAACGAGGTTAATGAGAAAATTTGGGGTAGGGGGATCCAAAAGCCTCCCCGTAAGGTGAGAGTGAGGATTACAAAGGATAAAGAGGGGATTATAACAGTCCAGCTGGCTGAAGGAGAGTGATATGCCGCTTTTTCTCTTGGATATATTCGGCAGCGCGAGTATAGGAGTTTTCATGCGGGCAACGGAAGAGATTGTAATTGTACCTAATCAGTTTCCAGAGAGCACAGTAAAGAAAATTGAAAATTGGTTTAAGCTGCCCGTTATAAGGACAAATATAGGCGGGTCTGTGCTTATAGGCTCTCTTATATGCGTTAATTCGCATGGCATTGTGCTGCCCCACTCTGTAAGGGAGGAGGAGCTCGCTACGCTAAAGACTTTAGGAGGAAATATCAACATAGCCGTCATGGAGGCAAGTAAAAAAACCGCTTTCGGAAACCTTATCTTAGTAAATGACTACGGCGCAATCGCTGACCCTAGGCTTAAGAGGAGCGAGGTTAAAGTTATATCTGATACGCTTGGCGTTGAGGTCGTGCAGGGCGAGATAGCTGGACTACCCTATGTCGGGTCATTAGCTGTTGCGACGAATAGGGGAGTTTTAACCCACCCGCTAATTAAGCCAGAAGAGGAAAAACTTTTAAGTGAGGTATTAAAAGCTCAAGTTAGTGTTGGCACGGTTAATTGCGGAATACCGTATGTAGGGACGGGCCTCGTAGGAAATAGCCGCGTCGCAGTTGTAGGCTCGCTTACAACTGGTCCAGAGATATTTATAATAGGTCAGGCGCTTAAGGTGGTTGGTGAAGAATGAGTGAGATTAAGAGCTACATGGTGATTGGAAAAATAACTAAGCCAAACTTAAAAACAATGTTTAGGAAGAAGATTAAGGCATTAAAGCCGGAGCATGCTCTGGAGGAAATCTATAAGCTGATTGGTAGCAAGCATAAGGTTAAACGCTTTCACATAAAAATTATGGGGATTGAGGAAATTAATGAGGAAGAGAAGCGCTAATATAAATCTCTTTTTTTGAATAAAGTTTTAGGAGGCCTCTTATGTCAACACAATCAGAG
>Ga0105162_1000037_pt1 | contig 85719 bp, 82 predicted proteins | sample JNZ201metaG_FD_81532 | JGI IMG/M metagenome (GOLD analysis project Ga0105162, IMG submission 81532) | Hot spring microbial communities from Jinze hot spring, China to study Microbial Dark Matter (Phase II) - JNZ 20120812A | ecosystem: Environmental > Aquatic > Thermal springs > Hot (42-90C) >...
AAAGATTGAGCTATGCTGGCAGCATCACCCCATAAGAGACCTCGCCATACATTTAGTAAAACGTCCAGCGTGAGGGCACTAATATAGCAATAGCAATCTTTAACTGTTAGATCGAAAACAAATTATTACTGGTGCCCAGACCATGGGAAATAAATCCATTAAAGAGATGAAGGGCACCAGAACTAGGGGTTCGGGGCTCATCCCCGGCACCAGTACCATAATGGTGAAAAGATGAAGGACTTTTATTCTTAGATATTTGTGGCCGTATTATATTTCTGTGAGGTGGAATATTTTCTCGAAGACTCGAATGAATATGATGATTATGTAAAAGCCGATGATTAAGAAGGCAGGTAACTTAAATTCTAGGGTGAGCGTTACTCCGTCTAACCGAACCTCCGCTATGCCCATTCCAATAACATTTAGAATTATGAATAAACTGAGGAGGAATGATATAGCCGTGAAGATTACGCCAATGCAAGGCTTAATGCTGGAGGAGATTACGCCAAGGGATATGAAGACGCCTATAAGTAGGGCGAGTGTAAGATGATCTATATCAATGATTGGCATACCAGTTATCGTACTCACGAAGTATGGTAGAATATAGGCGGAGATAGCATAGAAAATTATCCCCTCGATGGTTCCTAAAATTATCCTTTTAATCAAGTTTTTCTCCATAAATTCAACCCGCCCTTGTATACTTAAATTTAAATAAGCCTGGTATCACCTCGACCTCTATCTCACTAATGCCCGACTGAACTTCGCTGGGTGTGAGAGTGATGCGCCTGCTTACTTCTCCTTTAACTACGTTTTCGAAAATAATATCTGTGCTGCCTAACCTGACTCTGACTCTACTCAATGATATATTAATGGGATAATGAAGGACAACTTTTGCCGAAACCATGCCTTCATTAAGCCATGTGACCTCTTCAACTCTAATCTCAAATAATCTTGGGTCTCTAAGGATCTGATAGGTGAACACTATTAGGGGGGTTATTGTCAAAATCATCATGGAGAATAGAGAAACTAAAATGACGTACTTAAGCGGGCCGTATATGCTCACTTTCCCGCCTTCTCCTCTCTAATTGATTGAATGCCGTACTTTAGCAGAATGCCGCCCGCCCAGATCATTATCCCAAGGAACCCAAGCTTCACAGCAACCTCAACCAGCATATACACCAGTGATGCTACAACTATCTCTAAGCTTGCTGTGGGGATCTGGTGTGTTGAAAGCGTGTGCCCATAAAATGAGATGCAGGCGATAACTGCACTGAGAATAATCAACACGGCCCCGGCGATTATTAATCCCACCCCTATAATCCTGCTAATCGACTTTTCTAACTTCTTAGCCTCTTGAGAGAGTGAAGGAGGCGACTCCGCCATACAGGTTCCCTTCAACATTCAAGAAATTGTTTCCCCTACCCTATATAAATCATAGCTCTCTATACCTTTAGAGACATAAAGAATTATATAGCAAACATAGATAAACAAATTAGGCGGGGAATATCTTGAGTGGAACAAAATATGGGAAGTATATTATTAAGGAGCCTTTGGAGAAGGTTCGGGGCCATCCAAGCCTGCATGCATGTGGTCATGAAGAATGTTTTATAAATCTTCCAGGCTTCCCGGCAGACTTCCAGCTCATTTATATTACAGAGCCATTTACAATGACTGATAGACCCCATTGGCACGATGTTGATGAGCTCCTGTTTATTTGGGGGAGTAACCCGGCAAACTTCTTTGAGTTTGATGCAGAGATTGAGGTGTATTTAGGCGAGGAGCAAGAAAAACACGTTATCGATTGTACATCTATCATTTATGTTCCGAAGGGGCTGCCGCATGGTCCCGTCGTCATAAAGAGGGTTGGTAAACCATTCCTGTGGGGGCATATACTTTTTGCACCAAAATATACCAGCGTCGGTCACCAAGTCCCCTCGCATAAACAACGACAGCTATTTACGCCAGAAGAAATTAAACGATTACGTGGGCGATGAACTTAGGTCGTTGTCAGCAACCCTCTCAAAAATATTTTTCTTTTACCGTTACAAAATTACTAGGAAATTTCATTCCGATTTTCAAAAACTAAACTTAAACTTGTTACTCTATCAAAATAAAAGAAATTGCAGTTCTTTAGGAGAATATTGATGAAAGCTTTTTAGGCATCCGTGTATTAGAAGCTTAGGGCCCGTGGCCTAGTCTGGATAGGGCGCAGTAAAAGTTTGTCGCGTAAGCCTTCGGAGGTAGTGACTTAAATATTGGAGAAAGCCTGAAGTCGGGGGTTCAAATCCCCCCGGGCCCGCCAGTTTTTGTTTGAGACATCCGGTAGGGATCATGTTTGTTTTTAATGGTTATTCGATGACTATGTTATTAGGGATTCGGTGATGAGAACGCATAAACTTTATCTTGCCAATAACTCCTACGATAAACTCATTTCTTATAAGCACTTTTATCTTTCTATTCAGGTTTGAGTGATTCAAGGAAATTTTTAATTTCGTGCTTGCGTAATATGAGTTCTACGACGGTGCCTGAGATCATAATTTCTATCCAGGCTTTAGTAATTATGAAGGCTATTACCGCTTGCGGAACAGCGTACACTGACATGCAAGCCAGATGTAGGGCGTGTATGGGATCATTGCTAGGGCCCCGCTGACTGGTGGTGAAAACCTTAGCTTTTTGGATAAAAAGCCCGTTACACCAGCGAGCAGCGCGTTCCCAAAGGGTATAACTACATTCCCTATTCGGACTGTTGAAATTATCAGGCTTAGAAGACCAATTATGGCGCCTGGGAGGGGGCCAATAGATACGGCGGCAAGTAGGGAGGGTAAAGCTGATAAGTGGAATTCAACCGTTGTGCCAGATGCTGATGGTAACCTTATTGCGAAAAGACCTAAAATGTTCCCAATGGCGCTTAAAAACAATAATTAGCGCAACTAATCTTGCCGATGCCTTCACCATTAGGGATATCGCCTCAAAAATTTCAAAACCTCCGTATCTTATATATATGCTTTTTCATAAGCCATTAAAGTTATCTACTGAGGAGGAAAGTCATTCCTTAAGAGCGCCCTTCAGTATTTTACAGCTGTTACTGATTATGTCAATAAAGTATTTACGAAATGGGTTACGGTTTCTTTAATCTGGAAGACGTAGATGTCATGCTTAAGGCTGTTATCTATTAAGGGATGTTCACGAGACTTAACGTTAGGTCGATAAAATCTTTATTAGGGTGTTCACGTCAACTTCTATTTCAACTGGTCTCTCGAACTGCTTTAGAATTATATCTGGGTCCTTTAGACCGTGTCCGGTGGCCACGCAGACAATTAAGTCGTCCTGCTCGACAAGCCCATTTTTAGCGAGCTTAATTAGCCCAGCTATGGCGGCTGCACTTGCAGGCTCGACGAAGATCCCCTCCATCTTGGCTAAGAGCCTCTGAGCTGACAATATTTCTTCGTCGGATACAGTTTCAGCAACTCCACCAGACTCTCTGATCGCCCTAATAGCCTTCTTCCAGTTCACTGGAGAACCAATCCTTATAGCCGTTGCAACGGTTTCAGGCTTCTCCACGAACTTAATCTCATTTAGCCCCCTCTTTATCATGTTAGCTATCGGGGCGGCTCCCTCGGCTTGGACCCCAACCATCCTGGGCAGATCCTTGGCTAGGTCCATGATATATAATTCCCTGAAGCCCTTCCATATGGCGCTTATATTCCCGGCATTACCGACGGGAACAATAACCTTATTCGGAATTCTCCCGCCGAGCTGATCCCATATTTCAAAGGCTATTGTCTTCTGTCCCTCAAGCCTATATGGATTTATGGAATTAAGCAGGTAAATTGGTTGGATCATACATAACTCCTCAACCATCTTCAAGGCGTCATCAAAGTTCCCCCTAACTTGGATGACCCTTGCGCCGTAAATCAATGCCTGAACAAGTTTGCCAAGAGCAACCTTGCCAGATGGTATAAGGACGATGCACTCCATGCCAGCTCTAGCTGCGTAGGCTGCAAGTGAGGCGGACGTATTGCCAGTTGAGGCGCACGCTACGCGTTTCATACCCATCTCAAGGGCCTTCGTAACGCCAACCGTCATCCCCCTATCCTTAAAGCTACCAGTGGGGTTCTCGCCTTCATTCTTTATGTAAACTTCCCTTAGCCCAAGATATCTTCCAAGCCTGTTGCACCTATTTAGACTTGTTCCGCCCTCTCCCAAGCTTACTATCTTACTCCTATCACCTATTGGCAGTAGCTCAGCGTACCGCCAAACTGATAAGGCCCTCGCCCTCCACCTTAGAGCGACCTCATTCCTCATTAACTTCCTATCATATTCTACGGAGAGTAGGTCTCCGCATTTACTGCACTTATAGATAACCTCGCTTGGAGAATATTTTGAGCCACAGCCTATACATACAAGATAATAGGGTTCACTGCGATTCATGCCACTACACCGATGCACTAGTTGCCATCCAACCTTATCTGATTTATAAGGTTATTATAAGTCTTTTATGAAGGAAAGGTGCTAGCTTCGACGAGATATTTAAGGCTAATTCCGAGCAGAGGTGTCAAAATCGTAGCGATTCTAGAGATTGATAAGGTATCTTTCAGGGGAATCTTAGCTTCTGAAGATAATATGGGTCTTTTTTTAGACGTTAGAATTACGCGTGCATGCAGAAGGACGAAATACCTCTATACCAGACTAAGAGACTCAAAATAGATTTTAAGATGAACTCTAGGGATAGACCTTTTCAGGCGGTATTTCGGATGGCTTATAAACTACCTCATATATTACTCCAAGCAGCGGCTCCGTATCAATATAATAGTAGCGGGAATCATAGAATGCGCCCCGCTGTAAAATTCTTAGACCCATTTTCTTAAACATCTCAAGATCTCTTTCCACCTCCTCCAGCGAAGTATAAACCTTCCCAATATGATGTAATCCTTCCCCCTTAGCATCAAGAAACTCTTTATATATGCTTGGTCCCTCCAAAGGCTCTATCAACTCATAATAAATTTTACCTAGTGATGCTATAGCGATCCTCATCGTGTACTTAACTGGTTTCTCCCTGACATAAGTTTCTCTATGGAATGGCGGCACGAAAGATTGAATTATCCACGGTTCAATTCCAAGTATCTCTTTATACATTTTCAGGGACCTATTAAGATCCCTAACAACAGCGGCGACATGGCTAATTTCTTTAATCTTCATTCTCGCCACCCTAGGGGCATCCTAATTTATCTTTTTGGAATTAGAAAATAGAAGAAAGATTATTGAAGATTTGTAAGCAAATTTGTTATGGTTTTTTATAGTTTGGGGGTAATACTGGCACAGGATGTTCATCTAGAACTGGCTTCGTGTAGCAGATTACTTCTATGAAGGGTCTGCGGACATTTCTGAAAACGATTGGAGCGTGAACTAATCCTGCAGGAATGTGAATGCACGTAGGCTTTGTAATTATGTATTTTTCAGCATCTTCTCCACAACCTAACCAAAACTCAACTTCTCCCCCTAGGTCCAAGGGATTCTCCGGATCAGTCCCTATAAATAGGAAAATCTCATCTGCGGTATGATACATTGGCCAGCCACGAGCAATTATTTCTCCCTCCTTTGTGCGGTAGAGAGGAGGCCAAATCTCGCCCTTTGGCTCATTAGGCAGCCCAGAGTGGACTCTTTTCATATGCTCCTGTACTAATTTGCTATCCGGGGGGACTCTGGCCACATCCGAAACACCATCTCTTACACCTTCTTTCCTTATTATCATTATTTCGAAATGATGGGGAAGCGTAGGTATATCAGTGGAATCAATCCATAACATTTCACGGAAAGGTTTTTGGCCAGGCACCGCTGTTGGATAGGGTACGTGAACTATTTCGCTAATATATCTTTTATATTTTTGCTCCATAAAATCACCACTCTGAATTTAATGTATGGTGAGCAAGTAATATAAATAGTTTTTATTTTAGGTAAGGCATCTTCATGGGGATCCTAGTTGATGAAGGATGGGAGGTAGATGCTCAGCCTTATAAACCTTGCATAAAAGAGCTCTATTACACCAGCCGCCTACCATCTCATCAAGCGCTTCTGGCTCATCAAGCGTCAGCACGTTAGCGTTTGATATCCATACACCGTAAAGATAAGGTTCTTCAGCGGGCATTTCAGGATACCACCAGTGACTTTGAGCATTTACTACTTTGGGGTGTATGGTCGCGGATAATCGTGCCTTCTGTAGAATTCGTCCTCGTCTCGTCTCTATCCAAACCCAATCGCCATCCGATATACCATATTCTCTAGCTGTTTGATAATGAATTTCTACTATTGGATATGGGTGTTGTTCTCTAAAGCCCATCCCCCAGTGTCTATACTCTGAGTGAAACATTGGCCTAAATCTCCCTCCAGTAGTCAATATTAAAGGATACTCCTTTGCAACTTCAGGTGTAGAGATGGGGCTCTCAGGGGGTTCTTCATAGAATGGAAGGGGGTCGTACCCAAATATTTCAAAGGATACAGGCCATATCTCCGCCTTCCTTGTGATTGTTGCAAAACCATAGGGTTTGCTGGTTTCCGGATTTATTTCCTTAAAAGCCTCATTAGTGCACGGATTGCTTGGAATTAGGCCTAGCTGGGCAGCTTCATCTAACGTTAATCCCAAGGGCTTTAAACGATAATTACAGACATCCTCTGGATCCTTCCACGGGAAGTACTCTCCAAATCCAAGTCTAATTGCCAACCCCCTCCAAAACTCATAGTCGCTTCTTCTTTCACTTAGAGGTCTAATAGCTGCTTGACCAACTATTATGTCGCCCATAGCATCCTGCCAGTTAGTTATGAAGGGAGTTTCAAGGCTCTTGCAAGCTGCGGGTATTACATAGTCAGCTAAAGCAGCGGTTGGGGTCATCACATGGTCTACAACAACGTGTAATTCAAGATTTGGGCTCTTTAAAGCTTTATAGACAATCTTAGTATTTGCAGCCCAAACCATCGGGTTCGCCGTCCATGTGATTAAAGCCTTAATGGGATATGGTTTTCCCGTAAGTATTGCTCTCCATAGGAGGGGAGCTGGAACTAGGTGCCCATGACCAGACATATTATTAGAGACGCCCCAAATCCTCTTAAATAGAGGTGTTGTAATCTCATATTGTGGCCAAGCCATAACTTTGAACTTATCGGCTCCAATCATCTTCTTTCGTTGATTTACAGGGAGAGCTTCCGCAAGCTCTAATTCAGATTCACGGACATAAATTCCGCCAGGTCCACGAGGCCCCGGAAATGAAACTGGCATAGGAACCATACCCGCCAGAAGATGAAGAATCATCACGCATTGATGAACTCTACTAGAATTTCTGCCAATTTGATGGGATGAAACAAAGGCCAGTATTGGTTTAGGTTTAGGAGAAGTAGCCCAAATTATAGCAGCTTCTCTTAATTTCTCTGGGTCAAGCCATGTTATTTCAGCGACTTTTTCAGGAGTATATTCGGCAGCTCTTTCAGCTAACATTTGAAAAACAGTTTTACAAGTTGTCTCCTTCCCATCAGCCAGTTTAACCTTAAACGTGCCTAAAAGAGCCGGAGTTGTATTTGAAGGTAGATACTCTTGGGTTTCAGGATCCCATACGGCCATTTCGTTCAAAGACTCGTTCCAGACCACAAATTTATTTTCGCTTCCATCCTCTTTAACATCTTTTTCCCTTAAAAGCCTTTTTTGATCTGTTCCTACAAGAAATGGCGCATTAGTCCACTGTAAAAGAAAGTTAGCGTCGTAAAGTTTCTCTTTAATAATAACATTGATCCATGCGAGTAATGCAGCGGTGTCGGTTCCTGGTCTTATTTGAAACCAATAATCTGCATGTCTCGCCGTCTCTGTGAGCCTTGGGTCAAAAACTATTAATTTCATACCTCGCTTCTTGTTACTTAGAATTGTTTGGTACTCTAATGGAAAGCTTTCCGCAGGATTGTGACCAATAATTACATAACAACTTATTCCAGGAATCCCCCATTGAAACATGCCCCCACAGGAACAAGCAACTCCCAAGGTCAGTTGCCATTGGGCAGCCATGGGCTTACCACATACAGTGCCTGGGTCAGCGACATTATTTGGGTTCCCAAGCAGGTTCATGAGTCGAGCTCTAGCCCAATATGAATCTGAGCGAAAAGTCCCCTCCACTATTCCTATGGATTCAGGTCCATACTTATCAATTATCTCTTTAAGTTTTTCCGCAATTTCATCTAGAGCTTCATCATAACCAATCTGTTTCCAACGGTTTTCTCCCCTTTCTCCCACCCTCTTGAGGGGATGTAAAAGTTGCGCTTTATGGTATAAGTAGTTGAGGAAGAAACCCGAACCAATTTTAGCGCGATCAGGGCACATCCATCCTCTATTCACCGGGTGGTCTGAATTAGGTTCAATCCGTATGATACGATTCTCTTTCTTGTCAACGTAGGCTAGAAAACCGCAGCAAAGATAACATCCACCTGTACCATTATGGCATATAATACGCCTTACCTCAATTTCATCGCTCATAACATTTCCCTCATCTAATCAATTCACCTAATAACAATATATCTTGTTCTTTAAAACGTTTATAGTGGCAGCATTAGCGAATGAACCTCTAATACTCCTTCTTAAATCGGAGCTTTTTGCAATAATCTTTATTAACCCAGGTTATGCATTATTCTTTTTCGGTGCTTAAAATGAACAAGCCAGAGTATGAAATTGTAGAAGAAAGAGATGTCTATATAACAATGCGTGATGGTGTACGCTTAGCGGTTAACATCTTCCGCCCAAAAGCCGAGAAGAGGTTTCCCGTGTTATTATCTATGGGACCTTATGGTAAGGATATACAGGATTTACTGATACCACCACAGCCGCTTTATGAGAGTGCTTTTTGGGATGGCAATATAGAAGCAGGCGATATCGAATATTTTGTGCCCAGAGGATATGTCCATATAATAGCTGATGTAAGAGGCACTGGGAAATCAGAGGGAGAATATACATTTTGGTCTATGCAAGAGGGAAGGGACGGTTATGATCTTGTAGAATGGATCGCTCAACAGCCGTGGTCCAACGGCAACGTTGGTATGTTTGGTTACTCCTATTACGCGGCAACGGCCTTAAAAACAGCTGTATATCAGCCACCCCACTTAAAAGCCATCTTCGTTTCTCACGTATATACGGACGCTTATCGCGATTTAGCCTATCATGGCGGGGTTCTCTCTTTGTTCCTTTATCATTTATGGTACGGGCGTCATGCAGGCCTCACCTGCGGTTTCGCACCAAGAAATGCTGTATCAGAGATGATGAAGCTTCTGCCCAAGGAGGAACTCGAACGTAGAGTTAAGGAACTTTTAAACAACCCGGACATAAAATACTATACAATGCTGTATCATTTGCTACATTATCCACAAAAATGCCCCATATTCTTCGATATCATGCTTAACCCCTTTGACGGACCTTATTGGCGAGAAAAGTCGATTTATCCCTTCTTTGACAAAATAAAGATACCAGTGTATATTGTTGGTAAGCAAGCTCATGAAGCCCGTGCCTTTTGGTATCTATACATGAATGTCAACACCACAAAGAAACTTTTAGTGAAGCCTGTAGGTCCTGAGGAGCGACCTTGGAGGGAGGATCGAGAAGAGGCTCTTAGATGGTTTGATTACTGGCTTAAAGGAATTGATACGGGCATCATGGATGAACCGCCAATAAAAGTATTCGTTATGGGAACTAATGAGTGGCGCTATCTAACAGAGTGGCCGCCAAGTAATATTAAATGGGTTAAATGTTACTTTCGTAGATGGGAATGGCTCTCATTTGCGCCTGAGCTCGATTACCCTGAACCAGACTGCTATTTATACCGACCTTTATGGCTATCTAATAAGAGAGACTGTGTCCAATACATGACTCCACCTTTACCAGGAGATTTAGAAGTAATGGGGCCCGTAGCCGTGCACTTTTATGCATCTATAGATCAAGATGATACGAATTGGATAGTTAGGCTATATGATATAGCGCCAAATGGTAAAGCTACAAGACTTGGTAGGGGTTATTTAAAAGCCTCTCACAGAGCTATCGACCAAGAAAAGTCTAAGCCTGGTGAACCGTATCATCCACACACTTTCTCAGAGCCGGTAGAGCCAGGCAAAATATATGAATATGCAATTGGTCTTGGCATAGTGGTAAACGTATTCAAATCTGGCCACCGCATTAAACTAGAAATAGAGAGCGCGGAGTCTCCCAAGGATCCTGAAATGCAAATCCACTTCCATCCCCATCTGTGCAGTAGCAAGATTACACTCCATAAAATTTATCGCAACAAAGATTATCAATCGCATATACTTCTGCCAGTGGTTCCAAAACCAAGTTATGAGAAAGTGATAGAAACGCTGAGTGATGATAATTATTTCACTAAGTCTGAATGGTTCCACTAGGAATTCTATAGCATTAATCCTCATTTTTTCCTTTTGGAGGATATACTAAGCAAATGGGACTTTAAAGATAGTTTTATATCACCTGTCTCACTCCAAGATAATAATACCGAATATAGCGACGCATGCCCGCAATTTTAGTTTAAGATCAAGATTATTAAGACTTTAAATGCATTATAATAACGGGGACTTCTCGGGGAAGGGGGATGGCACTTTTAAAGTGTATTAGGTGTGGAGAAACATTTAATACGGGGTTTCCAGAGTATAGGTGTCGACATTGCGGCGGGCTTGGAACACTTGAATACGTAATTAGTTACGGGAGAATCTCTTTCACTGGAGACTTTAACTTCTGGAGATATAGAGATCTACTCCCAAAAGTAAGGAATTGTGCAACCCTTCATGAGGGTGGAACTCCACTCTATAGGGCTGAGCGGCTGGCAAAGTACCTTAATGTCTCACGACTATATTTAAAGGATGAGACTAGAAACCCGACCAACTCTTTCAGGGATAGGGCTGCAGCTCTAATGGTCTCAAATATGCTTGACTTAGGTTATATTGTCGCTATCTGCGCTTCCAGCGGCAATACAGGCGCGGCCTTGGCAGCATACTGCGCAAAATATGGAATAGCCTGCCATGTAATAGTGCCAAGGTATATTGATATTGGCAAACTTACGCAGATGATAATTTATGATGCTGTCATTGAGGAATACGGCGAAACAGTTGATGAGTCGACGAAAAAGGCTATAGATTTCTCTGAGGAGATGGGCTGGTATCAGGCAACATCTGCCCTAAATCCGCTGACAATTGAAGCCCAAAAGACAATAGCCTTTGAAATAGCTGAGCAAATCGGGGTTCCTGATATAATAATCGCGCCTATGGGGAGCGGTAGTGTGCTTTACTCTGTCTGGAAGGGGCTTATTGAGCTCAACGAGCTGAAGATAATAAAGGGACTTCCGAGGCTAGTTGGTGTTCAATCGAGTGAGTGTTCGCCGATAGTAGATACATACCTAGGTAAAGAAGAGAGCAAGTGTTCAATAACAAGGGCGACAAGTATACTTGTACACAATCCACTAAAGAGGGATTTCGCCATAAAAGCCATAAGAGATTCAGAGGGACTCGCCGTATCGGTCTCCGATGATGAGATACTTAAGGCTGAGAGGGAGATAGCGAGTATGGAGGGTTTATTTGCTGAGCCAGCGAGCTCAGGAACAATAGCGGCGCTAAAGAAACTTATAAATGAGTCCACCATTAGCAGGGATGAGAGCGTCGTCTGCTTAATAACCGGAAGCGGGCTTAAGGCTACAGACGTACTGCAGGCTTTATCAAAGAGGAAAAGAATGGCCCTCATAGAAACGGATCTCAGCACAAAAGAAAAAATAATGCGTATAATAGCTGGGAAAGAAACTTATGGGTACGAAATATGGAAGATGCTCGGGAAAACCATGACAAAGGCCGCTGTGTATCAGCATCTAAACGAGCTTAAAAATAAAGGTTTAATATCAGTTTATATGAGAAACGGACGAAAATACTTCACGATAACCGAGAAGGGCAAAAGAGTCCTTAAAGCCATAGAAGAAGTTAAAGCTTTAATGGGCTAATATTAAATGGGTTATATTAAAAGATCAACAGCTTATGCCCTCCTTTTAGAAACAAATTTGTTTCCCCTTATAAAGAACCTCAATTCCTCATTTAAGTCTAGGCGAACGCCAATTCTATGTGATCGCTCAATCTCTCGCAGATCAATTTCTCTGCCATCTATTATAAATAATGGGCTCTTATTGCTTGTTAGATCCAAGAAATTCATGTTTCCGTCCACTTTTAGAGCCTTTGTCAGCCGCCCCGGACCATTAGTTAGGCCTCTTATATCGCTTGTTCCCCTATTAGCCATCATTATCTCAATGCCTTCTAGAGGCTCTAGCGCCCTAACAAGCACCGCGCCAACGCCGCCGGGTTCATGCGCAACAACGTTAAGTAGCCAGTTTCCGTGCACCATGTATATGAAGGTTATTCCAAGTTCTCTCCACATCGGCGCATTATATCTTTTCATTCCGTCTCTAGCCCGCGAGGCAGGATCGTTCTCACCATAATATGCCTCTGTCTCAACAATAACGCCTTTGAGACAGGACGCATTTAGTATGCGCACTAGAACTTTCCCTAGAAGGTTCAATGCGACGGTCTTTGGATCCCTTGCATAAAACTCTCTTGGTAGAATTCTCTCTTTGGATGCGCTCATAAGCGTCATGCTTGGCATCCATCTATATTAATGGTTTTGTGAAGTTTAGTTCGCTAATTAATGTGTGGGGAACTAAGGATGGTACCTCAACCTCCCACCATTTAACCCAAGTCCTGGATCTGCCTAAGTCTATTATGTTTTGGAGAACCCGAAGCATATTATCGCTTATCCTTAATTCCCTAACTGGAGAGACTATCTCTCCGCGCTTCACTCTAAACATTCCATCTCTTGGGAGCATTGAAAAATCTCCGGTTCTATAATTTTGGTACCTAAGGTACCAAGCGTTCGTAACATATATGCCATCGTCGATCTGGGATAGCAGATCCTCAAAGGACTTGTCACCCGGCTCTATGACAAGGTTCCAAGGAATGGGCACTATTATCCCAGCATTGCCAGTGGTCTCCACACCGAACTTCCTAGCGGTTATGCTGTTATGTAGATAAGTTTTTAGGACGCCATTCTCGATTATAGCCTTTCTCTTTGTTGGAACACCCTCATCATCAAAGGCTTTTGCTCCGATACTCCCAGCCAACGTTGGATCGTCAATTAAAGTAAGCTTTTTTGAAGCAACCTCCTCCCCAATCTTATCCACTAAGAATGACTGACCAGCATCCACCAGGAACGCTGAGGAGAGTATCCCGGTTTGGTTAGCGAGGATGGCGAAGATCATCGGTTCTAGCAGAGCCATATACTTTCCCGGCTCCCCTGGAGCTGGGTTATCAGCAATCTTAGCTATTTCGCCAGCGACTCTGCCAGCCTCCTCTGGATTAAAATCTTCTGGTTTGCCAGCGATTGAGAGGAAATGCCCTGTCGCTATCTCTGAGGCAAATGCCCTAATGGATAGCTCGAGTCCAGCGCCCTCCTGAGAAGCGTACACTTCACTAGACGTAGCGAGCGTCATTTTACTTCTAAACGCGCTTAGTGTCCCGGCGGCTTTTTTAGCCCCGCTTTCCAGCGCGGTTGAAACAGCCCTCTCAACATAACCGGCCAATACCTCTGGCTCTAACGGTACTTTAGGAGCCTTTAGCAATTTTGGCTCGTATCTAAATGGGCCTTTTGGAAGCGGAGCATATATATCGGCTGGCGGGCTCATACGGGCGATTTTAACAAGGTTCTTAACGCTCTTCTCTATGTTTCTGGTGGATAGTGTGCTGATAGTCGTCATAGCCCTGTGTTTCTCAACCATGAGGAAAACGTCCACCGTTATTTCACGAAAGACCTTTGAGACTGTTACCTCATTATTCGAGAACCTTATCATCACTCTTTGAGATTCGATGATCTTCGCCGCTACGTCTGTCGCTCCATACTTCCTCCCCAAATCGACAATATAGGGCGGGATCTCCTCGACTTTCATTCCCTACCACCAATCCTAACTTTTCTCAGGCGTATATGCGGTCCTCCGGTCCAGACTGGTATAGCCTGCATTGGGTCACCCTTACCACAGTAGGCTGCTTGGAACTTCAAATCTTTGCCAGCGGCATCCACTGCAGACCAGAGACCAGTTGTCGTTATTTCTAGAACCGGGTTCCTAATGGGGTTCTTTATCTCGCCGTTTTCTATTTTGTATGCTTCAAGTCCAACATAGCGCTGATTAAATCTTCTATCGTCTATGTTCCACTCCATAAAGCTCTTCATGTAGACCCCCTCCTTAACGTCCTCAAAAAGCTCCTCCTCTGAGTAGTCTCCTGGTAGGAAAAATGTGTTGGCCATCCTAACTATCGGTTCACGGTTGTAGGCTACCGCTCTAGAAGCGCTATTACTTTCAATGCCGAACACGCTCGCCGTCTCGCGGTTATGGAGGAATTCATTAACCACGCCCTCTTTTATCAAAACCCTTCTCCCAGCTTTAACCCCTTCATCATCATAGAGATAGAAGCCAAACGAGCCCTTAAGGGTTGGATCATCAACAATATTTACACGCTTGCTACCAATCCTAAGCCCAATAGAATCCGACTTTAGAAATGTTTCGCCCGCCTGAGCAGCCTCCCTACCAAGGATCCTATCCGCCTCACTTGGATGACCACAGGATTCATGGCACGTAATGCCGACAATTTCAGGCCCAAGAACAACATCCATCTCACCAGTAGGCGGCCTCGTTGCCTCGATCAAAACCTTAGCTAAGGTGGATGTCTCCTCATGGAAGACTTTTGGTAAGTTCCATTTCTCGGCAGTCTCCCACCCACCGCTCTCCCCCAGCTCAATGTATCTCTGCATAATCCCTTTTTGCGGGTGAAGCAGCGTTATAAGGGTAAAAAGGGCAACCCTAGGGGTCACGCTGTATACGTTTGCCCCATCGCTTGTCATCACAAGTTTCTCTGTAACCCAAGTATCTAGCGTCATTACTCTTGCTGGAACTTTAACTTCAAACTTTGATGCGGAGCTAATTACCTCCTCATCGGTCTCCTTGAGAAGGCTTATGCGCGCTTCGGGATCAACGTTCGCAAAGCTTACCCTCGGCTTAATAATGACTTTGTCACTTCCAAGATTCCCCTTTCCCATACAGATTTTGTGTTTAATTAGCCCAGATGTAGCCTTAGCAACCTTAAAGGCCTGCTTTAGAGCTCTTTTAACTTCTTCCCTCTTTAGTTGGTTGGTTGAGGCGAATCCGAGAGATCCGTCTACTAAAACCCTTATGCCCACTCCCCTAGATTCCTCAAACGCGTATGTTTCAAGGACCCCATTCTTAAGCAGGAGTGATTCACGTAAATCAACTTGGACCCTAGCTTCAGCATATTCAGTCCCCATTTTTCCAGCATAATCGATGATAAACTCAGCAAGATCCTCCAATGAGACCACCAAAAGATTTCTCTAGCAGCTCTTAAACAAATAATTTTGCTGGTCTATCTGGGGGAAAGCCAAATAAGTAATTAATGCCAATTCTCTTCTGGTGTTATGATGGCCATTCAGTCTAGCGAGAGGGAGCTAATTTTATCCGAAGTATGCCAAGTGCTTAAAAAGACTAATGCGATAGCGTTTGGAACATTTAGGTTGCCTAGTGGCAAGATAACACCATACTACATAGACTTGAGGGTTATTCCGAGCTTTCCAGATGCTTTCATAAAAATCGTTGAGATATTCGTGGACTCCATGAAGAGCGAAATTGGTATAGAGAACTTTGATAGGGTTGCTGGAATACCGACTGCGGGCCTGCCCTTAAGCGCAATTACAGCATACCTTCTGAAGAAGCCCTTCATCTACATCCGCCAAAAGCAGAGACTTAAGGGTAGGGAGCGTAGGGTTGAGGGAGTTATTATGCCTGGCGACAGGGTCCTACTAGTAGACGATATGGTGACAACCGGGTTAAGCCTCAAAAGGTCAACTCTGGCAATTAGGATTGAAGGTGGCCTCGTATCAGATGCGTTTGTCCTCCTAGATAGGGAAGAGGGCGGAGAGAAAAGGCTCGCAAAGATTGGTGTAAAATTACATGCGGTTCTAAGGGCAAGCGAGGTAGCTAGAAAACTATACGAGATGAACATTATAGGCGAGGACGAGATGAAGATAATACTCAGTCAGATCAAATTAAAGAGCAGGAGATAATAGTTTGTTAGGTTAGCTCCTCTAGCTTGACAATTGCCTCGGCAGGGTTATCAAAATCGTACTCAAGGAATAGTGGCATAATTTGGCAGCACGAGCGGAGTTCATGCTCAAGAAACTCGATGAAAATTCCCTTCTCACTTTGATTCAGTATACCATTCCTTAGGGCTATTGCGCTGTTAACTGCGCATGAAGGGGAGCGCCTAATCCCAACGACGGCAACTATGTAGATTCGCGGCTTCTTACTCATGGTAACAAGGTTTCTTATCTGCTCAGCAACATCCTTTGCCAGTCTTTCGCAGTGCTCCCTAAAGCCCCATAGTCTCTCATAATCGTCCTTTGTTCTAGAGGGACGCGGGTTCCCGCAGAAAGTAAATTCTGGACATGGCATCTGAATTAATCCAACATTGTATCTCAGGGCGTATTGAATTATCTCGTTAGCTAACCCAATGTTTCTCTCAAGCGATTTTCCCTCTTGCCACCACCTCACACTTTTATTTAGCAAACAATGGGAAACCACGAGTACCTTAGACGTAAAGCTGCGCATGTCACATCACCATGGAGTCTATTGCTGAGGCGGGCGCTTCTGAACATAAAGGTATCTTCTCGCCCTTCCCTCACGAGTCAATATCCCATCCCTCACAAGGTCCAGAAGCGCATGCGCCACGGCGGTTCTATCATAATGATAGCCCCTTCTACTCATCTCCATATGGACATCATTTAATGATCGGGGTACAGAAAACCATCCCTCCCCCCATAACTGCTCAATCACTCCCCGACAGGTTTCAGCCCTAGCTGAAGGAGCCTTAATTTCCGGAAGGGGAACCTGCCCAGACGTATAACTTGAGACACTGGAAAGAACCTTATCCACGACATCCTTTACTTGATCCTCTCGACAACTTATTTCAAACTCAATATTTCCAATCCTCATTTTTATGTGAACCAAAGGTTTTTCTTCACTTTTTTCGCTCATTCTCTCCCGCTCAAAATGTTGCGCAAATTGAACATGTTGCGCAACATTTATATACAACTTCCCCCGATTATGATTTGGTGAAAGTTGGTGATTGATCAAATACATTATGCAACAACACAAAGATATAATTTTCTTCGAGACCTCGGGGATCTAGATTTATCAGAGAAGCTTATTGAATTAAGTCTCACTTCAATGAGTGAAATAAGGGACGAGTGTTTTCAGCCTTGGATTGATGTTGAAAGTCAGCATGTGGAGAAGATTGAGGAGCAGGAAAATGTTATCGAGGTTGACGGAGAAGTCTTGGCTTCGCCGATTTTGCCCCTGAAACCTATACCTGATGGGACGCCAGTTATAGCTATTGATGCGTCATGTATTAAGGTTGGCGAAACAAGGAGCGGCGTTATATGCGCTATTAGGAGCGCAGTGGTATGGAATGAGGAAGGAAAATATAGATGTCTGCGTATAGGTCCATTTCCATTTCATATAACCAGAGAGAATAGGAAGAAGATACTCAGCTTTATTGGCCGATTTTCACCAACAGTCTTCAGCTCAAGCATCACATTCTTAATCGAGATTCAAAGTCAACTATGCAGTGCCCTAGAAAGGTGTGTTCAAGTTGCTATTTCCAGATCCGTTAGTAACAGCATAATTCTTTTTGATGGGGCCCTCTCAGCGAGACTATCAAACAGTGATGCTGACCTTTTAACACAGATCTTGAAGAAGGCAAGAGACAACTCGAATGCAGTTATATCTTTTTCAAAGGCCTCCACCGTCAAGTTTCTAGGCAGGAGGATCACAGATTTAATTGCAAAGCAAAGGGAGCCTTGTCTATTAGAAATAAATGAAAGCATGCTCTTGGTATCTTCTAGGATACTACGGTTGCTAGGAAAAATTTATATAGGTAAATTAAGTGGAAGGGGCTATGCCTTTAGAATTGATGTTGATAAAATGCTACCTAAGGAGGTACAGATAATAGTTATTCAGAGGGTTATTGGAAATGATATAGTCTTTCAAGGATACCCAGAAACGCTCCGTTTGGCCCACATATTCTCAACCTTCACTGCAAGCGATGTTATAGGTATACAGCGCTTCCTAGCAAAGGAGTATGGGCTTAAAATAGTCAATTGGCCTAACCTTAGAAGAGTCCTATTCGGACCCTTTGGGACGGGTGGTGCCGGAGACTGACCCCCATGCGCCTTTATAAAAAGACTGGAAAGACAATACATATTATAAGCTTTCCAGACGAGGATGTCGAAAAGGGGTGCTATTTACTAATTGAAGATAAAAGGGCTGGTAAATCAATTGTGGCACTGGTTATCGACATACAATTTGCAAACGTTCCAGGCATAATGGAAGAGCTTCTACGCGAGCCATTAATAGATGACCCGAAGAGGGAGGATATAGACCCATTTAATATAACTTCTCATATACTCTATGTTCAGGATGCGCGTTTACTAATATGTAAGATTCAGGGGACGATAAAGGATGATAATATAACTTCGGACACCTCGTGGCTTCCCTCAAGAACTCACTCAACAATATATAGGCTCCCGATTGAGCGGTTGCTCAAGATGGCTGATATATCGGGAAAATATCTAATAAGCCTTGGCGAAACTATTGAGATGAGCCCAATAGTAATAGATGCCTCTAACTTGGATGGCAAACTCAATGTAATTACTGGCAGAAAAGGTGTCGGGAAGTCACATCTATCTAAGCTTCTTGTTTTAGGATTGATTAGGCACGGCGCAACAGCCATCGTTTTAGACTTGAATGGCGAGTACAAAAATCTTGGCTTAAGTGTCGATGGTAAGAAGAATGAGTTCTATGATAGGATTCGAGTTCTCATACCCAGCAAGAACTTTAAAGTAACTTTACGCCAAACGGGTCTCTCTGTAATAATAGGAATACTTATCCACGCGCTTTGTTTACCTGGGACATCGGCCCGTGAGTTCAAGCATATCTGGCGTTTCCTAGAGGAGCGGAAAATGCTTTCATTACATGAAATTGGCGAGGCTATCAGGAGGTGGCAGTGCAATCAGCAGGTTAAGGATGCCCTCTTCTCCCGCTATTACGCCCTTTTACATACTGGCTTCTTTACAGACGATCCAAACGAAGCTACTGATTTTGAGGCGCTGCTCCAAAAAGTGGGGGAGGAAGGCGGCGCGATAATCATAGACTTGAGCGGTTTAGCGCCAGTAGACAGACAGATTGTTGTTGAGTATATTCTTATGAAGTTACAGGATTTATTGTCTCAATGGAAGATAAGACCAATTTTCCTATTTGCTGAAGAGGCGCACCTCTACCTTAGAGAGACCTACTGGGATGATGTAATCACAAGGATGAGGCACTTCGGGATATTTGCGACATTTATAACGAACCAGCCAAACACGATAAAAGAGAATATTTATAGGCAGGCTGATAACATCTTCATCTTTAACTTTGTGAATGAGCACGACTTGGAGTTTATCTCGAGGACCGCCAAGGTCGACGCGGAGACATTGATCTCAATTGTTAGGGATCTACCACCACACCACTGCCTAGTGCTTGGCGATGTAGTAAAGAACTTCCCGGTAATAGTTAAAGTGAGACCGCTCAGTGTCCAAACAATGGGAGAGACAAGACTTTTCTTCAAAGAAAGGAACATTGAGGAACTTGGGATCGAGCGAGAGACTAATCTCCATGCATTACAACGGGGAGAAATTCCTTAATTATTTATAACTTTTATGATTAATTGAAGTATCGTTGCCAATTCAATACGTTTTACCGCTTTTATAGGCGATACTTTTTTATCTTTCCGGTATTATGCCTTATTTAATGGTGTTTAGATGAAAGGTGGACACAAAATTCGCGTGTAAAAATGTCCGCCGTGAAACATATTTAGTACGGATTTTCCAGCACAGCCTTATAAATGGCGGATATATCTTCTCTTGGCAGAATAGCGTCCTCTAACGGGAGGGATGAGGGTGACGAAGATATATATAGAGGTTCCGTCGGTACCTGACTTACCGCAAATAGAGCATAGGATATTAGAATTCTGGAAGAAAACTAGCGCCTTTAAGAAGCGTGTAGAGCTGAATAGGGGAAAGAAGCCTTACTCCTTTATAGATGGCCCAATAACTGCCAATAATCCCATGGGTGTCCACCACGCATGGGGCCGCACATACAAGGATTTGTTTCAAAGGTTTAGAGCGATGCAGGGGTATGAACTGCGATATCAAAATGGCTTTGACTGTCAGGGACTTTGGGTTGAAGTTGAAGTTGAGAAGGAGCTTGGCTTTAAGTCAAAGAAGGATATCGAAGCATATGGCATAGCCGAGTTCGTCAAAAGGTGTAAGCAGAGGGTTCTACATTATGCGGCTAAGCAGACGGAGCAGTCTATCCGCCTCGGCTATTGGATGGACTGGAATGACCCGGAGTTCCTACAAAGGCTTGCTGATGCCTTAGAGAGCCCGGGTCAAGTGATAACCATTATGGGCGCTAACGGCCAACTAATAACTGACACCGTTGAGAAGATAGTTGGGCAACTAGGCTCCCCAGAAATTGGTGGATCGTACTTTACATTCTCGGACGAAAATAATTACATGATTTGGGCTTTCCTAAAAAAGTGTTATGAGAGGGGCTGGATTTATAAGGGCAGGGATGTCATGCCATGGTGTCCAAGATGCTCAACAGCCCTCTCAGAGCACGAGATTGTCACTGAAGGTTATAGGGAACTCGTCCACCCAGGCCTAACGGTTAAATTCCCATTGAGGAGCGGGGAGAAAGAGTATCTCTTGATTTGGACAACAACGCCGTGGACCCTCACATCCAACGTTGCGGTTGCGGTCCACCCAAACATAACCTACGTGAAAGTCAGGCATGAGAATGAATACTATTATCTAGGCAAGCCAGCCCTAGACAGAATTCTTCTGAAGGATAGCTACGAGATACTTAAAGAGATTAAAGGAAGCGATATGGAAGGATGGGCTTACGATGGACCATTCGATGAGCTTCTGGCTCAAAGGGAATCTGGTGCGGTGGAGACACATAGAGTGATACTATGGGATGGCGTAACGGAGGAAGAGGGCACATGCATCGTCCATATAGCACCAGGCTGCGGTAAAGAGGACTTTGAACTCGGGAGGATCTATAATTTGCCAGCAATAGCCCCCCTAGACGAATTCGGAGTATTCATTGAAGGCTTCGGCGAGTATACTGGCATGCACGTCTACGACTCAGCCGGGCCGATAATTGAGAACTTAAAGGAGAAGGGTCTGCTTCTAAAGGTTGAGGATTACCTCCACCGCTATCCAGTTTGTTGGCGGTGTGGCAGCGAGCTAGTTTTCCGCCTGGTGGACGAGTGGTTCATACATATGGGCAAGAAGCTCAATAAGTCTCTAGAGGAATTGACCGAGGAGAAGAAGGCTCAGAACCTAAGGTACCAGATTATGGAGGTTGCTAAGAGGGTTCGCTGGATACCGCCCTATGGGCTGCAGCATGAGCTGAATTGGCTTGAGAATATGGAGGATTGGATGATATCGAAGAAGCGCTATTGGGGTCTAGCCATACCAATATGGGAATGCAAGAACTGTGGACACTTTGAGGTCATAGGTAGTAAAGAGGAGCTTAAAGATAAGGCAGTTGAGGGATGGGAGATATTCAATGGGCATACACCCCATAGACCTTGGGTTGATGCCGTAAAGATAAGGTGCCCTAAGTGCGGCTCATTGATGTCACGCATACCGGATGTCGGTAACCCATGGCTCGACGCTGGTATAGTTGCCTATTCAACGCTACGCTATAGGTATGACCGCGATTACTGGAGGAAGTGGTTCCCAGCAGAGTTCGTCTGTGAGTCTCTTCCAGGACAATTTAGGAACTGGTTTTATGCAATGCTAGCCATGAGCACCGTTATGGAGGGCGAGCCCCCATTTAAGGTATGCTTTGGCCATGGACTCGTATTGGATGAGCAGGGGCGTGAGATGCATAAATCTTGGGGTAACGTGATATGGTTTGATGAAGCCGTGGAGAAAATGGGTGCAGACCTTATGCGCTGGATATATTGCACGACTAAGCCTGAATCAAACTTGCTCTTCGGCTACAAAAAAGCTGACGAGGTCAAGAGGCGCTTCATATTACCCCTATGGAACATATATAACTTTTTCACAACCTATGCAAATCTCGACGAATGGACTCCAAAGAGCTCTGCACCATATAATATATTATCACTGCTGGATAGGTGGATTCTTTCTAGGCTTAATGTACTTATAAAAGATGTCACGTGTTTCCTTGAGGACTTTAACCCGTATGATGCAGCTATGGTCATAGAGAGATTCATTGATGATTTATCAACTTGGTATATTAGGAGGTCTAGGCGGAGATTCTGGAAGAGTGAATGGGACGAGGATAAGAACGCCGCTTACACAGTGCTGTATACTTGCCTAATAACACTAATAAAGCTCTTAGCACCATTCATACCATTCCTGACAGAGGAAATGTACCAGAACATCGTGCGTAGGGTTAATCCAGATGCCCCAGAAAGTGTCCATCATAATGACTGGCCTACTCCGAACGAAGACTTAATCGATGAAGAGCTGATGAAAGACATGGATCTAGTGATCAAAGTATGTAGTCTTGGGCGGGCGGCACGCAACAAAGCTGGGATCAAGCTGCGGCAACCACTCGTGGAAGCTAAGGTAATAGCAAGCAAGGAGGTAATTAACCGGGTAAAAAGATTAGAGCATTTAGTGCTCGATGAACTTAACGTGAAGAAGATATCTTATGCAGTAGATAGGAGCGAGGTCATAAATTATATTATTAAGCCGATACCAGAGATCCTTGGTAAGAAATATGGCAGACTGTTCCCGAAGATTCAGGAGGTTATAGCGCGCATGGACCCGCTCAAAGCCATAAAGGCTATCAGGGAGAATGATTTCTTGGCGATATTAGTTGATGGGCAGGAGATAAATATATACTCAAATGAGGTTAAGGTAATAGAAGAGCCCAAGAGTGAATGGGAGCTCTCTGAGGAAGGTGAGGTTCTTGTTGCCATAAATACTACTATACCACCTAAGCTCAGATTGGAGGGGATTGCTAGAGACATAGTTAGGCGGATACAGAACCAGAGGAAGGAAGCTGGCTTCAACATAGCGGATCAGATAGAAACTTATTATGAGGCTGGGACAATACTTACAGAAGTATTCGAGAGCTTTGAGGAGTACATTGCTGCCGAGACTCTCTCCGTATTCGTAAGAAAAGGGAAGCCGAACGCGGAGGCGCATCAGGCAATATACCAGCTAGCCGGAGAAACGCTGACGATATGGCTTAGAAAAGTTGGTTCATAACGTTTATTTCCGCTCTACGCACCATTAATTTAGTGTGGGCTAGATAATGAGTAGTCAAAAAGACTTTGAGCTTTTTAGTGGCGAGCAGGTGGAGACTTCTCTTAAACCACATCTGCTCTCATTCCTAAAATATTATTCTGCATGTCTCTACTTAGCATTTCTAGCAGCCGCGCTTTATATAATCTATCAATGGTTCCACCAGAATGTATGGTCAAACCCAAACATTGCAGGGATCCTGAATTTACTCTTCGGTATAGTACCCGGGTTAAGCCCGGAGGAACTGGTCTCCCTGATAATTTTCTGGGCTATTTTAGTGTTAAGCGGACTTTTAATAGGGGCCTTATGGATTAGCAAGATGCCACTATTCTACATGATCCTCATAGGCATTTCTGGAACGCTGCTGGAGGTCTACTTGTACTCGGAGCTGGCCGCAAAATCTACTATACTCCTCTTCTCCGCGGTATTAGGGCTGATTCTAGTGGACTTTTATCGGCGTGGGCACAGGTTCGTCTTAACAAACTATAGAATCATTGCCATAAAGAAATTCATTGGGAAGGAGACTCGAGAGGTGATGTATGACAAGATATCTGATGTCTATGTGCATCAGGGGCCCTTAGGCAGAATATTTAATTACGGCACAATTATACTAATTACAGAGTCGGGTTTTGGATTAGGTGAAGATGCTTCATTAGCAGCCATCTCCATAGGGGCTACTATAAAGGGTAAATTGGCTGGAGCCTCAGTAGGCGGGAAGAGGAGTGCGAATAGACCTAGGGTAGCAACATACTTCAGCCTTTATGGAGTGCCTGATCCTAGGAAGGTGCGAGGCATAATAGGTAGCAAAATGCTTGAGATGAAGGAGACGCCAGTTCTGAGGAGGATTGAGGATCTACTAAGGGGAGGAAAGGAGGAGGAAAATCCTGAGAGCAGTGGAACTATCTAAGTGGACTTTAAACTGGAACCCTTTCTCCCTTCTCATTATATTTTATTAACCCGAGGCAACTCTCAACTTCCCTAAGCTCCTCCATCATGAAGACCGGACCATCTCTACACACCCTATACCTGCCTATCACGCAGCTTCCACATATTCCTACGGCGCACCTTATGTACCGCTCTAAGCTCGCCTGCATATCCACCAAGTAAGCCTTAGCCAAGTTATAGAGCTTTTTAATCATGCTTTCTGGCCCGCAGGCATATATTATGTCAACCTTCCCTGATCTAAGAACTTCCTCGGCGACATCCGTCGCTAGCCCCTTAAGTCCATAACTCCCATCTTCGGTGACAAAATATACGCTAACCATATCCGATTTCGCTAGGTTCTTAAGTCTCTCCATGAAGATTATTTTATCCCTGGTCTTAGCCCCATTAACAACTATCGTCTCAACATTTCTATCAATAAGCTTGCTTATGAGTAGCATAAGCGGGGCCATACCTATTCCACCCCCAACAACAAGAGCTTTTTTGCCGATAACTCTGTAGCTTCTGCCGAAGGGTCCCCTCACGCCGATTAAGTCGCTGGGCTTCATTTCAGTAAGAGCTTTAGTAGCCTCGCCGACGGCCGCAACGGTTATCGATGAAGAGCCATCCGGGTATACTGATGAGATGCTAATCGGTATCTCATCTATCCCAGGTATCCAAACCATAACGAATTGGCCCGGCTCGGCTAGGGTGCACATCTCGTCATTAAAGAAGATTGTTTTGACGTATGGGTTTTCGACCTTAATATCTAATATCCGAACGACACGTAACATATTATTTTTTATGGGCCAGCCCAATTATCTCACCTACGCTCCTAAAGCCCTTTCTTGCAAGATATTCTGCCAAGCCAGTGCAGATGGATTTAAATATTGAGAACCCCTCGATGGCTATTGCTGAGCCAATTTGGACTGCGCTCGCGCCAGCGAGCATGAACTCTACAGCGTCTCTCCAGCACGTTATCCCACCACATCCAATTATTGGTGCGTTCACCGCTTCATAGATCTCATAGACGCATCTCAAGGCTATCGGCTTTATCGCGGGTCCAGAGAGGCCGCCAATCCTGTTGGCTAATATGGGTCTATGGGTCTCAACATCAATTGCCATTGCCCTAACAGTATTTATTGCGGTAATGGCGTCAGCCCCGGCTGAGATGGCAGCTTCTGCTATCTCCGCTATATTCGTGGTGTTTGGCGTTAGTTTAGCGAAAACCGGCTTCTCGACGCTTCTTTTAACCGCCCCCACCACCTGCTTAATCATCTTCGGATCCTGACCTATCTCCGCACCAGTACCACTAACATGCGGGCAGGATAAGTTTAACTCTATGGCGCTTGCCCCGGACTCCACGGCAATCCTAGCGACCTTAGCGTATTCCTCGGGAGAGAAGCCGAAGACGCTGACTATAATTGGCACCCCCAGATTCCTAAGCGCCTTTATCTCCTCGGCGAATTTATGAACCCCTGGGTTTGGTAGTCCAACAGCATTTAAGAAGCCACACTCAACCTGTATTACGGTCGGGTTCGGGTATCCGCTACTGGGCTTTAACCCAACTGACTTAGTTACAACCGCCCCCGCGCCGGACTCAGCCACCATTCTCAAAGTATCAGCGGACATGCCAAGTATCCCAGAAGCAAGCATCGTTGGATTTTGCATAAATAACCCAGATACGCGCACGCTCAGATCAATACAATTAGGCGCCCTAACCATCAGGTTTCCCATGGGTGATAGTATGCAGTAAATACATATATTTGCTTATCAACTTTATAGAGTGGGACTTGGTGAAGTCTCTTGAGGGTTGCTATTATACCGAGTGTTGTAGGGGTTTTAGCTGTAGATGAAAATGGTAGGATAATTGATAAAGAGGTTTTTGAGAGGGATGCCACTAAGATTGCCGAGAGATTATTTGCCCTAGAACAAGGAAAAATCATACCTGAAGCGAGGAGACTCATAGAGAGACTGAAGAGGCAGGATTGTAAGTTAATATTTAATAACCCGGAGATAGCTAATCTCATTAGTAGTGAGTTTAAGATAGATATTGAGGTCAGGTCCTTAGGTGGCTTAACTAAGAGACTGCGGGAGAATATTGGTGAAGTGGGCGTTGAAGTCGGTTTTCTTAAAGAGCCTAGCGAGATAACTAAATGGACGCATGATGTAACGATAGAACTCTCGAAGCTTAGAATAAAAAGGGCTACTGAGAAGAGGGATCTTCTAGTAATTCAAGCTGTTCATGCCCTTGATGATCTAGATCAGACATTAAACTTATTCGCGAGCCGCATACGCGAGTGGTATGGAATACACTTTCCCGAGCTTAGCCGCCTAATAGATAAGCATGAGTCATTTGTCAGATTAGTGTACCTTTTTGGGCGCAGGGATAATTTTTCCTCTGAGAAGCTTGAGAGGGAGGGCTTCCCAAAGAGTAAGATAACACAGATAATTGAAGCTGCCAAGTCTTCTATGGGTGCCGATCTAGAGGATAAGGACATAGAGCTACTTAGAAGGTTCTCAAAGCAGGTAATGCAATTATATGAAGTCAGGGCTAACATAGATAAATATATTGATGAGCTCATGGAGGAGGTTGCTCCAAACCTCAGGGCTTTAGCTGGGTCATCCCTTGGTGCTAGACTAATAGCCCTTGCAGGAGGATTAGAGAATCTCGCCAAGTTGCCTGCAAGCACAGTTCAGGTTCTAGGCGCCGAGAAGGCGCTTTTCAGAGCACTCAGAACTGGCAGCAAGCCTCCAAAGCACGGCGTGATCTTCCAGCACTCCCTAATATTTAAGGCTAAGAAGTGGCTAAGAGGCAAGATTGCCAGGGCCCTTGCAGGGAAGCTCTCTATAGCTGCTAGGACAGACGCTTTTACTGGCAACTATATAGGAGATAAGCTTAAGGAAGAGCTGATGGAAAGAGTTAGGGAAATCGAGGAGAAGTATCCTACACCACCTAAGGTTAAGAAGACCGCAAAAAAGGTTGCTAAGAAAGCTGGGAGAAAAAGGTAGTTTAGAGGTAGTTGTTTATGAGCGTTAAAGTTGAACCGGTACCACAGTTTGAGGGGATATATCAAGTTACCCTTGAGGATGGAAGCAAGAGGATAGCCTCTAAGAATCTTGCCCCAGGCAGGGACGTCTATGGAGAGCGCCTGATAAAATATAGGGATACGGAATACAGGCTTTGGGATCCTTATAGAAGCAAGATTGCCGCAGCCATCCTCAAGGGGTTGAAAATGCTGCCGATAAAACCCGGGTATAAGGTTCTATACTTAGGAGCCGCCTCCGGAACAACTGCAAGTCACGTCTCAGACATAATTGGCGAAAAAGGCCACATTTATTGTATAGAGTTTGCTCCAAGGCCCATAAAAGAACTTATAAACAATGTCTGTAAATATAGACCTAATATGTCACCAATATTGGCTGATGCCAGATTCCCAGAGAAATATGCCCATTTAGTCGAGAAGGTTAATATAATCTACTGTGATATAGCACAGCCCGAGCAAGCTCAGGTGCTGGCAGATAACGCTAAGATTTTTCTTAAGAGGGGTGGCTGGATAATGCTCGCAATAAAAGCTAGGAGTATAGATGTCACGAAGGAGCCCAGTGAAGTTTATAAAAGAGAGATAACCATATTAGAGAAGAATGGATTCCAGATACACCAAGTGATCCATTTAGAACCCTATGATAAGGACCACGCGATGATTCTGGCGCAATATCTACCTGGCCAATAAGAGGAGGAATATTCATGAGCGCCCCCCCTCAATGTGCAAAGTGTAAGAAGGCTTATTGCTTATTCTCGCCAAAGGAAGAAATTGATAGAAAATTACTTCCGAGTTTTTGCCCGATAGTGAATTATGAGCAAATAATAGAGTCAGCGCAACTTATGTATAATGACGAATATATAAAGAGAATTTACTTGGCCTCCTCAATTACTGAGAAAAAAGCATATGAAGTTGTTAGGGGAGCGTTGATGCCCGTGTATCCGAGGATAAGGGAGCTTATAGAATTCTGTAGTCTCATTGATGTTAAAAAGCTAGGTGTAGCTTTCTGCACGGGGCTTCATGACGAAGCAGCAAGGGTGGTAGAAGTTCTTGAGGAGTCAGGATTTTCTGTAGTCTCCGTCAGATGTAAATGCGGCGCAGTTGATAAGACAAAACTTTTTGTTCCTAATGAATATAAGATCCGGGATCCAAACAAATATGAGGCTGCATGCAACCCAATAGCCCAGGCATTGATATTAAATAATGCTGGAACAGATCTAAATATAATTGTCGGTTTGTGCATTGGACACGATATCCTCTTTACAATGCATTCAAAGGCCCCGGTAACGACTTTAATAGTTAAGGATCGACTTTTAGGGCATAATCCAGTAATCGCACTTTACAGTAATTATCATAAAAGCATCATAAAACCGCCCACTAAACCTTAGATTCCTCGATTCCAATAAAAGCAGCTATAATCTTTTAATTCAGAAGATTAATAAGGAAAAAATATTGTCTATCTTTTTCTCAAGAGGGTTATTTCACCCAAATTTACGTCTTTATCAGCTTTTATGTCCTCTAAAATCCATGGTATATATCCATCTTTTTCTATTTTGATTGAGTATATATGCCTCCATTCTAGGTTTTCGAGCCAGAAATCCCCAAATTCATCAGTCTCAGTAATATATGTTTTACCGGTATCTATGTCTGTAAGTGTTACTTTGGCCCCTTCTAGGCATTCATCGATCTCCGGGTCATATACTTCTCCAGCTATAAATGGTTTGGGCAAATTAAGGTAGTACACCCTCGGCTTATATTTGTTCTCACCATACAGAATTGCAAATGGTCTTTTACGCCACTCCGGGTTTAGTGTTTCAGATTTGCCTATGACCTCTTTTATTTTTGGATCATTTTCCTCTCCAAAGATTATCGCATCGTGCGGGCAGACCTCAACACACCTAGGAATTTTAACTAAGGGGTCTACCCCATCTATTATATGTGCGCACATAGTGCACTTCTGGGCAATGTTAAACTGGTCATTAAAGTATATGGCGTTATATGGGCATGCATCTATACATGCTTTACAGCCGTTACATTTTTCTGGGTCTATTAGGACTATACCATCAGCTCTCTTTTTTATTGCACCTATAGAGCATGTCTGGATGCATGGAGCGTTATCGCAGTGCATACAGGGACGCGGTATATAAGTTACTTTAACCTTTGGTATACTTCCCCTTTCCAGCTCTTCGATCTTAAGCCAGAAGTGACCGGTGTCGGGCTGTGGTTTTGCGTATGGACTCCAATCGTTATCTACATGCTCATCCTTACAGGCTATTTGGCAGCAATAACAGCCGTTACATTTAGCTATATCTATAATAAAAGCTTTCCCCATCTTATCTTTCCTCCATGACCCATGATCCATGATATGGTCCAACATCCTTATGTAATTTGCGCTTAAAAGCTTCTGGGTACCTCTTCATTATATCGGAGAGATCTACCTTTTCTACTTCAACTAGTATCCCGTTGCACACTTGGCCTACAGTATTCTTAGACATCGGCTTAGGCGGCATGAGAATGTCTATTGCTCCACCCCTATCTATGGGCGGGTCTATTGATATTAAATCGGCTCTTGATCCATGATGTACTAGGACGCAGCCCAGCATTATCCTCTCAGTGACATATGCCCCACATAGAATTGCTCCCCTCTCATTATAGACCTTAACTACATCTCCATGCTTTATACCCCTTTTGATGGCATCGAAGGGATGAATCCAGAGGGGCTCATACCAGTAGCCATCTGGCCCTTTAACTTTACATGTCGGTATCTCCCTAAGCCATGTAATATCATCACCTTGAGCATGGAACCTCCATCTTGGATGATTTGATACTAATAACATTGGGTATTTCTTAGCTCTCGGGTGAAGTAGACTTTCTTGGTGGGTCTCACCGTAGGGCATGTATCTTGGTAGCGGGGGTCTCTCCTCATCGTCGGGAAAATGCTTAGCTAAGCCAGTGGAAAATATTTCTATTTTACCAGTCGGGGTCTCAAGGTCTTTTCCTTCAGGCAACTCATAAAACCAGGTTAAACCTGGCTTCGAGCCCCATGTCAGACCATACTTAGCGGCTATGTCATTTTGAATCTGTTTCCACTCCTCCCATGTCGGATGATCCGGAATAAGAACTTTTCTTCCTTTAAGTTCCTCCAAGCTTAATCCATATTTTGTGAGAGCATATGTTTTTTCATATAACCTTTTCATAAACTCCTCTGGCGGCAGAAAAGCTTCAAGTATTTCAGGCTTATTGAATTCTTTCGCCAGTCTTTCTGCCAGCATTCGGCATATCTCATAGTCGCTCTTTGATTCACCTATAGGATCAATACATTTTTCTTGAAAGGCAATCGCACTCACAGCCGCGCGCGCAGTCTGTATTAAGTCTTCATGTTCAAATATGGTTTGAGCGGGAAGCACTACATCAGCAAAAACAGCTTCGTTCTCAAGCCAAGGAGAGACCGCAACAATGAACTCTATCTGCGGGCTTCTAAATGCCTCCAATATTTTACCATTCCAGCATGTGATATAGCAACAATTAGCGTTCCATATCATGTGAATGCCCGGATGCCCCTCTGGCGGAAACGTATACTTCTTAAATTGATCTTCCCTCCTCGCAGCTATCGCCCCCGTGCCATACCATATTATAGGCGGGTTTAATATTGCGTCAGCAACGAGAACTTTAGGTACAATTACTGGCGCAAGGGCTTCAACCGTGTATCTGGCCATTGGATTACCTACAAATGACCTAGTGATCTCAGGATACTGAGGAATCGGCGCTATTCTCTTTCCTGTAGCTGGTGGGTAAAAACCCCTAAAGAATTGTCTCCCAGGTTTTCCTAGCCCCTGCATGGCCATGCATACAACTTCCAGCCTAGCAGTTTCATGAGAATATGGACCCCTAATCTTTGGCCCTCCGAAGAACACTGTTAATGATGTCCTTTTCTTTGCCCAGACTCTGGCTAAAGCCTTTATGGCCCTCGATGGAACGCCGGTTATCTTCTCCGCCCACTCAGGTGTTTTCGGTATTCCATCTTCCTCGCCAAGAACGTATCTCTTGAACTCCTCAAAGCCAACACAATGAGTCTTCAAATATTCTTTGTCATACGTGTCCTCTTTAATCCAAACATAAGCTATAGCTAAATAGAGCGCCGCGTCAGTATTAGGTCTAATAGGAATCCACTTATTGGCATGCAAAGCTGTTGTAAAATTACAGTCAGGCGCTACTGCTATTATCTTTATTCCAGCCTCCTTAAACCAGCGGCACATAACGCTGCCAATTTGGCCAGCAAAACCAGCAACCGTTGTCTCCGGGTCGCACCCAGTAAATATTAACACCTCAGCGTTTTCTAAAATATCATCAAAGATGGCGTCCTGATGGGGAAGCCCGGCATGGGGACCTTCCATACCCCACACGTGCTTCGCGCCCCAATAATAGCCCTCCCAGCTATCCGGGTTTCTTACCTGCATTGTAAACCCGCCTAGTCGATAGAAAAGCTCATGGTATACGCCATGTGGTGTCTGCATGGCGCCACATTGTCCGTGACCGTCATCCTGAACCAATATCGACCATAGTCCATACTTCTCTTTTATCCGCTTTATTTCGCTCACAATTATGTCAAGGGCTTCCTTCCACGTTATTCTGACAAACGGGCTTTTTCCTCTATTCTGCGGGTTTCTATTCTCTGGGCTCCAGTCAACTCTCTTAAGCGGGTACATCACTCTATTGGGTGAATAGGCGCGCTTCTTGTAAGCCAGACTGATCCAATAAGGTAAGGTTTTAGCTGGTTGGGTGAAAACCTTCCCGCGAGCCTTTATCTCATATAACCTAACATTCTCAAAGTGCATTGGTTTAACCCTTAGAATCTTTCCGTCTTTAACATGAACCTCTAAAGGCTCGGCTGAACTTCCTATTCCACCTAAGCCATGACTAACATAACAAACCTTAACACCATCCGTCTCTTTAATTTTTCTCTCTTCCAACTAATGCACTCTCCAAAACATTAAATTTACTTTCTGGTGAATCGCTATTAAAGATTTTCGTGATGTAATCCTCAATCTCTCTGTATTTAGTCTTTTTATGTCTGTTGAACATGACCTAGAAAGTTAAAATAGGTCACGCTGGGGAAACGATTCACATATGAGACTTCTAGCGGAAGATTCTAAATAGTGGGTGATTAGTTGTTAGCGGTTTTGTTCCATATTCCTGTCTCGCAGCATAAGCTATATATGCGTCTGCCAGCGCGCATGTGGGATATGCTATCCCGGCATTCTCTATTGGTCCATATAAGAGGAAGTTTGCCCCCAGTATTATGGAGGTGACGTTAGCTACCGCGCTAGCTAACATATACTTAGTTGGATCTTTTTTGCGTCTTTTCCTCCACATATCAATGGCGTTGTGTATTCCCGCTCCCGCTGGTAAACCATATTCCTCCTTGACATAATAGATTGCTTTACTAACCGGACCTGGATCTGGTATGTCGAGGACACACGTATCAACTAAGATATTTTCAATCTCAGCCTTCTGGGCTATTATAAGCAGATCATCGAGAACCTGCAGTCTACCAGATAATGTCGGCCTTTTTGCGTTAAGCGTTAAAAAGATTGCGGACTTTATCTTAGCCTCTTTAATTGCGGAAATTTCATTTTCTCTTGTTTCAGGCGTAATGGAGTTGTAAATAACCCTTTCAGAGAGACCAGCTTCTCCTACATACTTTGCTCCAGCTATTCTTGCATCCGCTGTAACACCATCTATTGAGAACGGCCCCTCAATTACGTCTGCGATGAAATCTATGAATTTCTCAAAAGCCTGAGGCCACCCACAACAGACATCAACTATCCTCGGGTTACCTGTCTCATCAGATATTTCCTTTTCCTTCATTAGGAGCTCTTCAGCTTTTTGCTTATCGAACTCTCCGGTCTTCTCATTGTATAGTATTTTGTGCTTATGGTAAAAGATAGATCCGATCATCGCTGTTGGAAGTTCACCAGGCTGCCCACCAATTTTAACGCCAGCGATATCGAAGATTTTTTGTTCTTTACTAAACCTGAACATAACATAGTCGATATTTAAAATTTAACTTAATAAGCCTTACCCTTTAGACTAAAACAAGTGGCGTGAAAGTTCTTGAAAATTATACTTTCCAGTCGATGTTGACTTTGCTGTTTTTCTTAATGCAAAGCCTAATCAAAAGGGTAACTGTCAACATGAGCCATAAGGGAGCCGCGATAAAATAATATACTGCAAACTCTGGAAGGTTAAAGTGAAATCTGAGCTTTTTTGCGAGAAGGTAAAATGTTGCTGAATATCCCAGAAAGCTACCAAGGAGCATTGCAAGGCTTTTCATAGCGGGGATTATGACAGAAGTGAAGGCTGCTGGAAAAATTAACAAACTTGTTGTTGTTGAAAATAGTAAGAGCAGCATATAAAGCGCTTTAGTGAATATCTCGTCTGGTATGAAGAGGCTCATCAGCAGAAGGGGAATTGATGGAAAAGCTGAAAGCAATGATAGAGCTATGACTCTAGGATGTTTCCGAAGGGCCCTTCTAAGCGTTCTAAAGTGATCTTTAACCCAGAAAGCTGCGCCAATAGCCCACCGTTTTCTCTGGTTAAACCATCCCCTCAAAGAGGAAGGTGCTTTAGTGAACACGGTTAGATCACTTATGAATTTGAAGCGCGTGCCATTGGCAAAAGACCTCGTAGCTATGTCTAAATCCTCGCATATAGTTCTTCTAAATCCGCCCAGCTCCTCAAAAGTTTCTCTCTTTATGGCGAAGGCTGCACCATTTATTGCCAAGCACCGCCCTATTTTTTGAGAAAAGTATAGGCTAGCTAAGGCGAAGCCTATATAATCATAGCCTGCTATTTTAGCTACAAAGGAGTCTCTGATAACCTCCTTCTTGATTTCAACTATTTCTGCATTCTCCATCTCTTTGGCTATAGTTCCGAGAAAGTTCCCTCCAGCTGTCTCATCTATCAAAACATCAGCGTCAAGGAATAGAAAAATATCGCCGCTCGATTCCTTAACAACCTCGTTTAGAGCGTTGGCTTTACCCTTTCTCTCGCCATTTAATCTGAAGTGAACCCCTCTCTGAGAAAATTCTTCAACTATCTCTATGCTTTTCTGTGTCGGCTCATCTATTACAACGAAAATCTCTTTCTCTTTGTATGGATCATTCAGAAGAAATGCTAATGTCTGTCCAATGAGCTCAGACTCCCTATAAACTGGAATAAAAATGCTAATTTTTCCAGTATTATTCATGTCGATTTAATGTTTATATCTTTAATGAGTATTTCTAAGTTTCGGTTTTTTAAGATGTTCCCAAATCCTCCTTAGGCTTTTCTTTAAACCTTATCCCCTTTTCAGTTAGCCTTCTCAAATAAGAAACGCTTATGTGCTAAAAATGACCCTAGCTTTTAATATGGTTGAGGTCATCAGTAGACTTATATTTCCCCGAGTAACGGGTCTCATAACCACCTGCGATAAGGATGGAAAACCCAACGTCGCATCATTCTCATTTATGATGCCAATCAGCTTTGAACCGAAGTATCTAGCCTTTTCAGTGGCTCCGGAAAGATATACCTTCAGGAACCTCAACGAGGTCAAAGAATTTGTAGTGAATATCCCATGTGAGGATATGCTTAAGGAAGTGTGGATCTGCGGCACAAGGTCTGGTAGGAATGTCGATAAGTTTGCTTTAATAGGGCTTGAGACCGAAAGAAGCATAAGGGTTCGCCCACCTAGGATAAAAGGCTGCCCAGTTCAGCTTGAGTGTGTCGTTGAGTTCATGGAGAAATTTGGTGACCATTACCTTGTTGTCGGCAGGGTCGTTGAGGAGCACGTGGATCAAACGGACTTTAAGCCAATCCTTCACTGCTCCGGAAAAATGTTCTACAGAGTTGGGGAAAGAGTATCTGCTGAAGCCACTCTTTGAGGAGCTAGCAATTCTTAAAGGTAATGTCTCTGTAGATCTGGGAGCAGCAGACTTGTGAGAACCTTATATCTAAACCTAGTTCCTTCGCCCTTTCTATGGCCTCTGGACTTGGGAACGCTATCGCATTAGCTCCGGCATCGACCGCCAGTATATCTGTCCTTACTCTATGAGATCCTTTTGGTCTTGCACATCCGAGGGCTATTGGAACTCTCGGCATCAAAAACCTAGCTTTTAAAAGAATCTCTAGCACGGTTTCTGGAGGCGGTGGCTTAATAGACTCCATCTTTGCGCCCCTTATGGGGAAGAAGACTATGAGTATCAGGGCTGATGGATCGTATCTTGAGATCATTTTTAATGCCTCAACCTCACCCTTAATGCTGCCGTAATGCAAGCCTATAAGAACATGAGGTGTGAATGGTATTCCGGCGCTCTTCAGCGCCTCTAGCGTCTCAACATACTTCTCTACGCCGCAGTTAAGGTGGTAGATCTCTTTTATAGTTTCATCAGAGCCTATTATGTCAACTGAAACAGCGTCCACACCAGCCTCCTTAAGTCTCTTAGCAGTCTCAAAGTTTATTAGACCCGTGTGCACAACGATTGTTAATCTAAGTCTCTTCTTTACTTCAGATATTGCGTCTATAAATCTCTCTATTGGCACGGAGCCGCTTGGCATGCAACCTCCGCTTATCAGGCAGCCTATCGCTCCACTCCTTTTAAGGTCTGAGCAAACTTCTATAAGCTTGCTTGGCGTAGTAGCCGGGATCATAGTCTTTAGGATCGCACCACCACAATGATCACACTTAAGTGAGCAAAAAGAGCCAGTAATAGATATCGATGGAAAGACCGTTGGTGACGACCTAAAGTATCTGTTATCATAATATGTGAAGCCCGGAACATAAAAGTATATTACCTTGCCAAAAACCCGCCAGCTTAATTCCTTAGCCCGCCCTATTTTATCACTAGTCAACGCTCTTCACACAAGACTAAAATATCTTTTTGATGACATTATAAATGTTTGGTGAGTTAAGCTTGGACGAGACTAAAAGGGTTTATAATTTGGCGTTTAAGTATGAAGCAAAATACGGAAGCTGTCCACAAGCGGTCTTGAGGGCAGTATATGAAGTGTTTAACCTTAAGGGAATAGAGACGGTGATCAAGTCGGCACATGCCCTAGCCGGGGGCTTAGGGTTAAGCGGAAATGGGACATGCGGAGCCCTCTCCGGAGGAGTTCTGGCGCTCGGCATCTTCTATGGCAGAAGTTTAGAAGACATGGGGAAAGGAAGATTCCTCAAGTCTTACATCAAGGCAAAAGAACTATACGACAAATTTGTTAGGGAATTTGGCAGCTGCGTCTGTAAGGATGTCCAGACGAAAATTTTTGGAAGGTCATTTAACCTATGGGATCCGGAAGACTTTAAGAAATTTGAGGAGATGGGCGGGCACAGAGATAAATGTACTAATGTTGCTGGCAAGGTGGCTAAATGGGTTGCCGAGATACTATTAGAGGACGAGAGTGTGAGAAAGCAAATAAAGGGTTAAGTGCCACCTAGTGTTCGCCCTTAGGAATCCTTGAGAGTAGTGCGGTCACCATTAGCGGAAGTATTACGGTTGCGTCCCCCTCAATCGTTACGTGTTTTGCGTTCTCCTTAACCTTGCCCCATGAGATGGCCTCGCGCACCCTCGCCCCGGAGAGACTTCCGTCCCATTCAACCGCGGTGGTTATATAGACCGCATAGTCTAGCCCGCCCTTAAATTGATTCCACCATATTATATGGTGTTTAGAGATTCCACCACCGATCACTAACGCCCCTGTGCGTTTAGCGCTGAAAATCATGTCGCTTAGCTCCTGCTCATCCTTAAGGATGTCTATCTTTATCTTATGGTCTTGGGAGAACAGCCATATTTGATAGCCTACGGCACCATCCGTGATTCCTGGCACGTAGACTGGTATGCCGTTCCTAGCAGCCCAGTAAAGTATTGAGTCCTCCCCGCATACATTTGTTCCCATAGCCCAGCAGAGCTCCTTAGTCGAGATCTCCCTAACGCCACTACTCCATAAGTCCATTAGGAGCTTGCGCATCTTCTCCTCAATTATCATTCCATAACTCTCATTCGGTATCAATATGTTCCCAAGCCTATTTATCCCCCTCCTATGGAGCTCCGCATCATCCATATCGAATGATCCATGATAATAGTTCCTCCAACTCCTTGCCAAGTCATGGTCGAGGGTACCACAAGTCGTTACGATCACATCTACTAGGCGGCGCTTAACCATCTCAACAACGACGCCTCTTGTTCCAGTAGCCACGATACATGCTGGGAAAGAGAGAAACTTTAGGCACTCCTTGTCGAAAATCATCTCCCTTAATATGTCCATTCCAGCCGCGATTTTCCCAGCGGTGAAGCCCCAAGCAGACCGCATTTGTTTAACGATCTCGTCCACCGTCATGCCCTCATAAATTCTATAATCTTTAACAACGTCCTTTTCGCTAACCATTAAACTCATTCTCCCAAAAATTGAACGCAAAAAGGACTGGTACTATAACGCTATCTCTGCTCAAGCCCCTTAAGAAAGTTTAGAACGCACCGCGGCATATCTCTTCCGTATCCGCCCTCGAGGACGGCGAACGTCTTTCGGTTGAGTCGAGCTATCATTTGCCCCATCTTAGTATATGCTTCCATGCTTAATCCGAGAGAGCAGACCGGGTCATATTTATAAGCATCAAACCCGGCTGAAATGGCTATTAAATTTGGGTTAAATTTCTCAACCTCCCTAAGGGCTTCGCCTAAAACCCTTAAATATTCTTCATCACCGACGGCATGTATGAATGGGTAATTTAAGCAGTTGCCCACGGACTTTGATCCGGTTCCCGGATAGACTCCAATTCTATGGAGGGAAATGAAGAGTACGCGAGACTCGCCGAGGAATATCTCTTGGGTTCCGTTTCCATGATGGCAATCTATATCTACTATCGCAACTTTGTTTACCCTCTGAAGAGCCCTTTTACATGCAATCGCTATGTTATTAAAGTAGCAGAACCCCAATGTCGGTGCATTAAGGGCTCTTCCATCTGCGCCAGCGTGGTGCCCCGGGGGTCTCATTAAGGAGAAGGCTATGTCTCCGCTAAGGGCTATCTCCATACTTTTTATCGCCGCGCCAGCGGCTAGCTTAGCATACTCGTATATTCCTGGAAGTGCTGGTGTATCCGGGTCAAAGAACATTCCGCCCTTTATAGTCTCGACGTATCTATTACTATGAACTAGGAGTAGGTCTTCCTTACTGCATGGTTCTGGCTGAGCGAACTTATAGCCCTCCTCAGCAAGCAATTTATATGTTTGATACACTCTCTCAGGCGACTCCGGGTGCCCGGGACTCCAGTATTCAAGGCACTTCTCTGAGAAAACAATATGCATTAAATATCCCCCATTAATGTGATTAGTGGGAAGCCTCGATATGAATATTGTGTAAAGGGTGGAAGTTAAATAATGAATCTAGACAAAAGGGTCAGAAGGGTTAGGGTTTCTCTTGGAACAGCTATAGTACTGGGCTTATGTGAGGGAACAATTAGCGCTGAGCCAACGACCGCTTACCTCCTTACCTATTTTGATGGACGCTGCTCAGCAAACTGCGCCTTCTGCCCACAAGCAAGGGGAAGCAGCTCCAGGATAGACATGCTCTCTAGGGTTGTGTGGCCAGACTTTAATGTTGAGGACGTTATTCTTAGCATTAAAAGGGCCTTTGAGGGCGGCAGGATAAGGAGAGTGTGCATTCAGGCGCTAAATTATCTTGGAGTGCAGGATGACATATTATTGTTGGTTAAGGGCATCCGCCGTGAGTGCAGTATTCCGATATCAGTTTCATGCCAACCCTTAAGCCAAGTGGAGATCCGCATGCTAGCTGATGCCGGTATCGACAGGGTGAGCATAGCGCTGGATGCCGTCACAGAGGAGATATTCTCTGCAGTTAAAGGAAAGGCTGCTGGCGGGCCATATCGTTGGAACAAGCACTTTGAGGCCCTAAGGACCGCCTTAGAGATTCTAGGTAAAGGTAGAGTCACAACGCATCTGATAGTTGGTTTGGGCGAGAATGAGGAAGAATTTATTCGTATGGTCCAGAAGTGTCATGATATGGGGATATTTCCTGCAGTCTTTGCCTTCACACCAATACCCGGAACGCAAATGTCAAGCCGCCCAAAACCTCCGATCGACTCTTATAGAAGGATTCAGGTAGCTCACTATCTTATAACCCGCGAATTGGGGCGTTACGAGAACATGAAATTCAAGGGCGGGCGGCTGATAGACTTCGGCGTCCCAAAAGATACCCTCAAAGAGGCCATTTTTTCTGGAGAGCCTTTCCTGACGTCCGGCTGCCCGGGCTGTAATAGACCATACTATAATGAGGAGCCGCGCGGCCCCATCTACAACTTCCCGAAAAAACTGGCGCAGAAAGATGTCGAGAAGATTTTGACGCAAATGGGCATAGAGTTATAGGATAAACATGAAAGTTGAAACATTATTGGTTGTTAGGGAGGGGAGAAGCAAGCTGTTCTTGAGGCCGCTAGGTTTATGCAGGTTGCTGCTAGAACCGCGCCGAAAATATATGGAATGTATATGTGTACCGGATTGGGCTGCCGCCATGGCTCAGCCAAGGAGAAGAACCTCTACTTTGATAGGGGTTAGCAGCAACCCCTAAGTAAAAGTTCCTCCTACTAGTTTATTTGGGGTGTTTTCCTTGAAGATCTTTATAGACTCGGCTGACTTGGATGAGATTAAGCAGGCCTGCGAGTGGGGCATTATAGATGGGGCTACGACAAACCCGTCGCTTATTAAGAAGGCTGTTGAGAAGAGGGCTGAAAAAAATTCCATGGAAGACTATATTAAAGAGATTCTTAAGACTGTTCCCGGGCCGGTTAGCTTGGAAGTAATCGCTGTCAAGGCCGATGAGATGGTCGCGCAGGCCAAGCTGCTCTATGAAAAGTTTAGCCCTTACGGCGAGGTTGTAATCAAGATACCCGTGAATCCGAGCCTAAGCGAAGGTGACCATCTGGACTTCGATGGCCTGAGGGCCATAAAACAGCTGAGTAGAGAGGGGATACCAGTAAACTGCACCCTCATCATGACACCGGAGCAGGCGATCCTTGCAGCGAAGGCTGGGGCAAAATATGTAAGCCCATTCGCGGGCCGAATAGACGATTACATTAGAATGAGGATGGGGATGAAGATCGGTGTTGACTACAAAAAGGAAGATTATTTCGATTACAGTTTACTCTGTAGAATATGGGATCTAAAACTTAACGAGCAAATAGCTAAGTGTGGCTCCATACTCGACGCCTGTAAGAGCCAAGAGATAAGAAAGTTAGACCAAACGATCCACGATAATGGAATTATTAGTGGCGTTGATCTCATCGCAAGAATAGTCAGGATCTTCAGGATATACGGTTTTAAAGCGCAGGTAATTGCATCAAGCATTAGGAACGCTAGGCAGGTTAGGGAGGTCGCGGAGGTGGGCGCGGACATCGTTACGATGCCATTTGAAGTCCTAAGGGAGATGATTAGGCACCCGAAGACGCTCGAGGGAATAAGGGACTTTATGGCCGATGTCATCCCCCAGTACAAGGAGATTTTTGAACACAGATAATTGCCTTATCAAGGGATAGAAAAATGGTCTATCCTCAGGAAAAGACAAAATTCATAAGGGCTCCGGTTTTCTCCTTTGGCGCCCCCAATCTTTTTATCTTCCGCCAAGTTCCTATCCATTGGCTTGGATGAAAAAACTGTCTAAGAAATTGGCGAAAATTTTTCTCGCCAAAGGGCTTTAGGAGTTTTCGGTCAGAAAAATCGTCTTTATTTAAGTGGATACAAAAGCATCAACAGGCTACTTCTTTCTACTAAGCATCCGCTCTAGGTGTGGTCGCAGCTTCTCGTTCTCGGCTCTTATTCTCTCCCGGCCCAGCTCCTTTAGTTTAGTGGTCATCTCCTTCACTATCTGGGCAAACTTGATGCCCTCCGCCGCTGAGACGTACTCCACCCTAAGCCTATCTGGCGTTAAGCCAAGTTTCTCGAGGGCCTTGGCCAGCGCATCCATCCTCACTCTCATCTTCAGGTTTCCGTCAATATAGTGGCAGTCGTATGGGTGGCATGCCCCTATCAGAACCATCCCGGCGCCCTTCTTTAAGGCATATAGCACAAAATCCCTATCAACGCGCCCAGAACACATCACTCTAATCATCCTTATGTTTGGCGGATACTCGAAGCGGCTCGTCCCGGCTAGATCCGCACCAGCATATGCGCACCAGTTACAACATATGCCCAGTATCTTGTCCTCGGGGTTCTCCTCCAGCGCGGCATCTATCTGAGCTAGTATTTGTGCGTCAGTGAAGTGCCTTTGAGTTATAGCATCGGTTGGGCACTCAGCAACGCATGTTCCGCAACCGTGGCACATGGCAGGCGTAACCACCGCTGGTTTCCCGGGTTCGGCTTTAATCGCCCCATAGGGACACTTCATTGCGCATATACCACACTTAACTTGGGTGTTCCTGCACTTATCTGGATCCACTACTGCCACTATCGGCTCGATCGTTACATGAGATTTTGAGAGTATAGTTGCGGCTCTAGCGGCCGCGCCGCAGCCCTGCGCAACACTGTAGGGTATATCCTTCGGCCCCTGACAGGCCCCTGCTAGGAAAATTCCATCTACGGGGGTATCCAGCGGCTTAAGCTTCGGGTGGCTTTCGAGGAAGAAACCGTCCGTTCCCCTTGGTATATTTAATAGTCTAGCAAGTTCATCTGAGCCTTTACTTGGAACTGCTGCAGTTGCGAGGACAACCATCTCCGCCTCCAGCGTTATTGGCTCTCCGAGGAACGTGTCCTCAGCGTATATTATGAGATTCTTTGTCTTCGGATCCTCCTCTATCCTTGATACCCTGCCCCTAATGAAGTTTACGCCCATTTCCCTGGCCCTGTTATAGAACTCCTCATACCCCTTAAAGTGACTGCGCAGATCCATATAGAATACATAAACATCAACATCATCCCCATAATGCTCCTTTAACTGAACAGTATGCTTTAGGGTGTACATGCAACAGAAGTTTGAGCAGTAGGGGTACTTATTAATGTCCCTTGAGCCAACACATTGTATAAAGGCAACACTCTTTGGTTTCCTGCCATCAGATGCCCTAACAACATGCCCGCCAGTTGGCCCGGCGGCTAAAATCAGCCTCTCAAATTCCAAGCTTGTTATTACGTTAGCATATTTCCCATATCCGTAGAGGTTGCCATCTTCAGGGATGTATATATCATATCCTGCTGCAACAATTATTGCTCCAACCTTAAGCTCTATATCCTCTGGCTTCTGATCGAAGTCTATCGCCTGGCGCGGGCCACATGCGTCAACGCATTTGTAGCACTCTATGCAATAGTCTCGGTTTATTCTATAGACTAGTGGAACGGCCTGTGGGAATGGAACTGATATGGCCTTTCTAACGCCCAGATTCATGTCCCAATCGTTTGGATACTCAATGGGACATACAGGAACACATTCGCCGCAGCCAGTACACTTATCCTCAAGGACATAACGTGGGTTCTTCCTAATCTTCACTGCGAAGTTCCCGATGTAGCCCTCAACCTTCACTAAATCAACAAACGAAATTATCTCGATGTTTGGGTGGCGGGCCACGTCAACCATCTTCGGTCCCTCGATGCAGATCGAGCAATCCAATGTTGGGAATGTCTTATCCAGCTGAGCCATGTGTCCGCCTATGCTCTCCTTCTTCTCAAGGAGGTAGACCTTGAAGCCCATTTCGGCTAGCTCTAGAGCGGCGTTCATACCAGCTATTCCACCACCTATAACAAGCGCTGTTGGCGTAACTGGAACCTTTATTGGCTCCAGCGGTGCTAGCAGCTTAGCCTTAGCGACGGCCATCTTGATCAGCTCCTTAGCCTTTTCTGTTGCCTCTTTCGGGTGGCTTGGATGGGCCCAAGAGCAATGCTCCCTTATGTTGGCCATCTCCAGAAGGTAGGGGTTTAAGCCAACTTCAGCAATAGTTCTCCTGAAAGTGAATTCGTGCATTCTAGGCGAGCACGCCGCTACGACAACGCGGTTAAGATTATACTTTTTTATGGCCTCTTTAATCTCTTCTTGACCGGGATCTGAACATGTGTACCTGTTGTCTATAGCGAAGACCACGTTTGGCAGCGTACGCGCATACTCCGTCACTTCCTTAACATTCACTACGCCAGCTATGTTTAAGCCGCAGTGGCAGACAAAAACACCTATTCTAATATCCTCTTGCTTTGATTCAATGCTCATCTCTTGGCCCGACCTCCCATATGTAGTCTTTTAACCGAGTCATAGGCTTTAAGGAGTGACTTACTCCGTAACTCTTTACTCATATTTAATGTTGAAGTTAATCTTTCTAATGCTTTATTCCATGCCCCAGACTTGACTGGTGCGTGATAAATAGAGATTCTTTTAAGCTCTATGGCGCCATTAACTGGGCAAGCTTTTCTGCACGCTCCACAGTAAATGCAAAATAACTCATTAACATTGACCTTGCCATTTTCGGCGATAGATAAGACGCCTGGTATAGGACATGCGTCAACACAATAGCGGCATCCCTCGGGGCATAAATCTATATTGATCTTTATAGTCCCAGTAATTATTTTCCTCGTATGTATTGCATCGTATGGGCATTTAACCTCACATACGCGGCATCCGGGGCAGTACCCGCTATCAACATCAACTTTAATAACCTTCTCCTCGGGACCAAATTTGACATGGATTAGGCGTAGTGGACAGACCTCTTCACATATTTTGCATCCAGGCGGACATTTACTTTCATCAATCTTAACTTCGTGAATTATCCTTGGGAAACTCTCACTCTCAATCACTGGGATAAAGTCTTTTCCATCTACGCTCTGCTTAAAGGCCCCGAAGATGCATATTTCGGAACATATTCCGCAGAAGTTGCATTTATCCTCGAGAACCGTCGCGGTTATCTTTTTCGGTGGTTCCTCAAGGTTCTTGAGTTCAGATGGCTTAACAACTTTAATTGCCTCCTTTGGACAAGCCACTTCGCAAAGCTCGCAGCCAACACATCTATCCCTGTTGAGAGATAACATATAACGCTTAGTATACATAATTCTCTCGAGTAGAAGGGAGTTAGCATCTTCACTCTTAATTATCTTTACTGGCAAATTCATCAACCCATCCGGGGATATATTTTAACTATTAAGAAGCTAGGGAGCATAAGAACTTTACGTTATTCTTGTGTTATTCATGATGGAGAATAATGTTAATGCGACCTGATGCTAAAGTTTTGCGCCCCTTCTCTTTAACACAATTATTATGTCGTTTAATATTGCTGAGACCGTCTCTTTTCCAGCTCCGTAGCCTACTAACGTTATCTCCCTTGCTAAATCGGTTTCAACGTGTATTGCATTCAACGTCCCATGCACACACAATGGATGGTTTACTGGAACAAGCTTCGGCGCGACCTCGAGTCTCCTATCAATCGTGCCAATCAGCTTTATTGCATAGTTTACCTTCTTAGCTAGGCTTACTGCTTCCTGTGTTATATCGCGTATACCAACTCTTTCAACATCATTAATTTTTGCATTTCGTCCCATAAGCGCATTCGCGAGAATAACAACCTTGCAAGCAGCGTCTATGCCATCAACATCATAGGAGGGGTCCCTCTCAGCAATTCCCTTCTCCTGGGCCTCCTTGAGAGCTATATCAAAGCTTATCTCCTCAAAGAACATTCTTGAGAGAATGTAGTTTGTTGTGCCATTTAATATCCCATATAACCTGATTATTTTATCGCCCTGTAAGCACTCTCTAACAAGTGAGAATATTGGAATCGCGCCGGCGACAGCCCCCTCATAGAGAAGGTCACAATTATTTTCCTTTGCTAACTCCGTTAACTCCCTAAAGGCTAAAACAAGGGGGCCCTTATTGGGAGTAACAACATGAATGCCCCTACTTAATGCAAGCCTAATGTGGGTTAAACCTGGCTCCCCATCCTTAATGTTTGTAGGAGTCGCCTCGACAATTATGTCACATAGATCATTTCTAATTAGATCGATAGCAGGACCAGTCCTAAATTCTGATAGTTTTGAAAGATCGTGCGCGGCAATTAATCTCTCCGCATTTAAGCCATTTTCATCATAAATGTAGCCCTTACTATTTGCAGCTCCAACGATAAGGAAGTTTTTATCAAGTTCTCTGAGGAAGGATATTTTCTCCCATATTACTTTTAAGAGGTTTCTTCCGAGAAAGCCAAAACCAATGATTGCCAGTCTCATAAGGTATCCCCTTGAAACCTTATACTCCTATTGACGGAATTAGTAGGGCGCTCTGCTCGCTGACGATCCTCTTAAGCTTCTCGACAACTTTTTCAGTCACATCTGCGGGCGCCTCAATCTCCAATCTAATTGAGACACCACCAGACTTTGACATCACGACCTCAACACTTATTATATCTACACCATCAAGCCTAGACTCAATAACCCTCTTTATATCCATGCTGCCTATAAGAATGAACGTAAGCCTATGTCGCTCAACCACCTCCTCCGACTTTATAATGGATATTCCAAAGCTCCTTAATTCTTCTATGGTCTTCCTAAAGCTCTGGTGAGACAGAAAGTCTACCACAAGACTTACTGGAACATAGCCCTCGACGGGCTTATCTCTTTCGTGGATAATAGATATTATGTTTCCGCCATTTTTGGCTATTGGTTCGAGGGCCCTTAGTAGCTGACCAGGCTTATCGGGGAGAGCTAGAGTTAAGCTAAATTTCATTAGTGTCCCCTCTTAAAATGTTAAGGACCGCGGTTGAGATTTCAATGCCCCGCCCTTATCGGCCGATTGTACAAAGTACCAGTATCTTCTCAAGTATCCCTTAAAGATCCACGGCGGCCTAGGTTTCCATGATAAAAGACGTTGTCTAATCTCCTCATCGGTAAGCTCAACATTCAACCTCCTATTGGGTATATCAATGCTTATAATATCCCCGTCCCTTAGCGCCGCTATGGGTCCACCCTCGGCAGCTTCCGGCGAGATATGGCCAATGCATAGGCCCCTTGTTGCGCCTGAGAAGCGCCCATCAGTTATCATGGCCACAGACTCGCTTAGACCCATCCCAGCTATGGCAGCCGTCGGCGCAAGCATCTCACGCATCCCCGGCCCTCCCTTAGGCCCCTCATACCTGATGACAATTACATAGCCAGCGCTGATCTTCCGGCTTAAGATAGCTCTCATAGCATCTTCCTCCGAATCAAATACTCTGGCTGGACCCCTAAACATGAGCACTTTAGGTGATATTGCAGTGATCTTTGCGACGGCCCCTAATGGCGCAATGTTTCCAAAAAGAACTGCTATCCCACCTTCCCCGTGAACTGGATTTGAGGGCGATCTAATAACCTCCCAATCGTGAACTTTGACGCCCTTAATGTTTTCACCCACGGTTCTGCCAGTAACAGTTAAGGCATCTAGGTGGAGCCTGTCACGAAGGACACACATGACTGCTGGTATTCCGCCGGCTGCTTCAAGCTCCTCCATATCATAGGGTCCGCTTGGCCTCATGTCACATATATGCGGAACTTTTCTAGATACTTCATCGAAGACTTCTAATGGGAGATCCACGCCAGCCTCCTCGGCTATAGCCTTTAGGTGGAGAACCGCGTTTGTTGAGCCACCTAGGGCTGCATCAACCGCTATAGCATTTTCAAAAGCCTCTCTGATTAAAATGTCGCTTGGCTTAAGACCCTCCTTAACCATTTCCACGATTCTCTCCCCACTTCTCTTAGCTATCCTGGCTTTTTTGGACGAGAAGGCCAGGGCTGTTGCACATCCCGGTAATGATAAGCCAATGGCCTCCGCTATGCACGCCATCGTATTAGCCGTATACATACCGTTACATGAGCCGCATGTGGGAAAGGCATAATCTTCAAGTGCCCTTAAGTCCTCTATGCCTATTTTTCCAGCCGAGTATTCACCTATAGCCTCGAATATTGCCGTCACATCAACGCGCCTACGCCCATACCTACCTGATAACATTGGCCCACCAGTTACAACTATCGCAGGAATATTTAGCCTAGCAGCAGCCATCATCATACCAGGAGTTATCTTATCGCAGTTAGTCAATAGAACTAAACCATCAAAGTTGTATACTTCAGCCATGACCTCAATAGAATCGGTGATAATCTCTCTTGATGGGAGCGAGTAGTGCATGCCCTTATGACCCATGGCTAAGCCATCGCATATAGCGATCGTGTTAAATTCGAAGGGGACGCCGCCAGCAGCTCTAACTCCGGCCTTAACATACTCAACAAGTTTATCTAGGTGAATGTGCCCCGGAACCAGCTCTGTGAAACTATTTGCTATGCCGATAAACGGCTTATTAAAGTCTTCATCCGTAACCCCTAAACACTTCCACAGAGCCCTATGCGGGGTCCTCTCAACACCAAACTTAATAACATCGCTCCTCAAACCTATCAGGCTCCACTAAACTCAACCACAAATACAGCCAAATATATCTTTTCATAATCAATGTTCTTTTAAGATTAATTAAAGTTGGAGAAAATGGGATTGCAGCCATGATCGATGGACTATTTTTCATTGGACATGTCTCAATCGATAAAGTTCAGAATATTAATGGTTCTAATCTACAGCCGGGGGGAGCCGCGCTTTATGCAGCCATTGCCGCAAAAACCCTCCTAGAAAATGTTTATTTGGTCTCCGTTCTAGGCAAAGATTATCCATTTCTGGAAGTTTTAAATATCTTCTCAAAAAGGTTCATAAAGTTTTCAAATGCTTCCTCGACAAGGTTTAGCATAAAATATAATGAGCGGTGGGAGGCAAAATATTTAGAGGCGAGGTATGGCTCTGGCCTTAAAATATCACCGCTACTAGTTCCGGTAGAGGCCCTGGGTCAAGAAAGTATAGTGCATATCTCGCCTCTTTCCCCCTTAAGGGTTAAGAAGATCGTTAAGTTAATTAGGGAAAAGAAGCCCGAGGTGAAGATCTCCGTCAATACTTGGATAGGATACATTAGAGGTGAGAATAAGGATACTCTTAGAGAGATAACCTCAGAAGTAGACTTTTTCATACTGAATGATTCTGAGGCAAAAGCCTTGACAAATGCGAAGAGCCTAGCAACTGCTCTGAAGCTCTTAGAGACTAAGACTTTAATTGTAACATTGGGTGATTTGGGGGCAATAGTAAGCAGAGATGGTGATATACAGCTTGTGCCAGCGCTAAGGATCCCGGTTGAAAGAGTTGTAGATACGACTGGTGCTGGTGACACATGGTGTGGCTCTTTCCTAGCAGCCTATAAGCAGACAAACGACTTAATGAAGGCCGTGACAGCGGCATCAATCATCTCAAGCATAAAATGCACAGGCTGGGGCTTCAGTAAACTCTTAAACCTGAGATTTAAGGGGGTTGACGACATAATTAATTACGTTATCGGGTTGAAGGAGGGCGGCATGCAAAAGAAAATTATGGATTACATTTAATATGCCCCATTTCCAGTTGCAGAGAAACGTTAATTAGAGCGATGCCCTAATATTGAGAAACTAAGGGATAACTGGTTATGACAAAGAATATACTTGAGATATGCAACTTAAGTGTAGAGGTGTCCGGTAGAAGAATATTAAACAATGTAAATTTGCAGATACCTGAAGGCGAGGCTCATGTGCTCTTCGGGCCCAACGGCTCTGGAAAGAGCTCGCTAATTATGACTCTTTTAGGCTTTCCAGCATACAGGGTTATTTCCGGCAGAATATTTTTCAAAGGCAAGGATATAACAGATCTTCCAACAGACGAGAGAGTTAAGATGGGTATAAGCGTAGCATTTCAGCATCCGCCAGCAATCAGGGGCGTTAAGCTCGGGCACATCCTGAGGCATTTAACATTGGACGATAATAAAATTCAGGATCTCCTCAATAGGGTAAAGTTCCCGCAAACCTTCCTCGAAAGAGACGTAAACTTGGGTTTCTCAGGCGGAGAAATTAAGAAGTCTGAAATTCTTCAGGTTTTAGCCCATGGCGGCGACCTCGTTGTGCTTGATGAACCAGATTCCGGGGTTGACGTTGAGAACTTAAGAACTTTGGGCACGGTTATTAATGAAATGTTACGCGGCCGCTCAGCACTGATAATTACGCATTTAGGAGTTATTCTCCAGTATATTGATGTAGACGATGCGCATGTCTTGATGAATGGATCTATAGTTTGCTCCGGCTCGCCAATCAAGATTTTAGGTCAAATACTTAATGAGGGTTACGCGTGGTGCGAGAAATGTATTCAAGCAAAGATAGAGCGCTGCGAGCTATAAATAAGCCATCTGAGTACGGCCCGGATCTCGACATAAGCCAGTACTCTAGAGAGGCAAAAAATTGGGATGCATGTCTGCTCTCTGCTCTCCCGAGGGATATCTTGGATAGGGCGCTAAGCGTTGGCGTCGTAGCTGATGAGAAGGAGAGGTCCGCAACATATTTTCAAATAGATCATTCTGTCGTCTTCAAGGCGATTCAAGAAGCCTTCGAGAATAAAGTTGAGATAATGAGTATCAAGGAGGCGCTTGCCAAATATGACTGGCTGAAGGAGTATTGGTGGAGAAGCGTGGAAGTTGATAAGGACAAGTATACCGCCCTAGCTGAGCTCGCGTTAGATCAGGGATACTTCATTAGGATACTTGAGGATCAAAAAGTTGTTCTACCCCTGCAGGCATGTCTCTTCATATCAACAGACAACTTGAACCAAAACGTCCACAACGTAATAATAGCTGAGCCCGGCTCAGAAGCTCAGATAATAACTGGCTGCACCCTACACCCAAGCGTCCAGCGCGGGCTCCACATAGGCATAACGGAGTTCTATATTAAACGGGATGCCAAATTAACGTTCACCATGATCCATAACTGGACTCAAAAATTTGATTCTAGGCCCAGATCCGGGGCGATTATCGAGGACAATGGGGTATTTGTAAGCAATTATATGTGCTTCAAGCCGCTTAGGAGTTTACAGGCTTATCCAGTCGCATACTGCGGTGGGAAGGATGCGCGCGCCAGATTCAATACAATCATTTATGGTGTGGGAGATTCCTATATCGACGTAGGCTCAAAAATAGTCCTCCAAAACGAGGACTGCAGAGGCGAGGTTATTTCCAGGGCGATTGCAAGAGACAGGGCGCAAATATATGCTAGAGGCTTCCTAGTGAGCGAGCATGGGGACACAAGGGCCCACCTAGAGTGCAGAGGCCTATTATTGTCCGATAAGGCAATGATCCATGCGATTCCGGAGCTTGTGGCTAAGGCGCAGGGTGCCGAACTAACGCATGAGGCAGCTGTTGGGAAGATATCGGAGGAGCAGATTCAGTACCTGATGGCCAGGGGCTTCTCGAGGAGTGAGGCGGAGTCCCTTATTGTCAGGGGCTTCATGGATGTAAGCATATTTGGGTTGCCAAAGGATCTTGAGAGAGAAATCCAAAGACTGATCGATGTAACGACTGAAGGAGCTCTATAAAATCTCCTTACAGATTATTATTCCCTTCTTCTTTCAATAACCTTATGATGATGCATGAGGGTCTCAAATATTATCTTAGCGGCGGCCGCCGCTGTTATGCCATTATCATAGTGCGGTGTGACCTCAACAAGATCAAATATAGCTAATCGATCATCACAAATCTCCAGCAGTATATCTAAAAGCATAGTTAAGGAGATTCCTTCTGGCTCAGGATTTTGAACGGCGGGTGCGAAGGATGGGTCTAGAACGTCCATGTCAACTGTAATATACAGCCTATCACGGTCGTAGAGAAAGTCCTTAATGTCTCTTAATGCACCCTCAATACCCTCATGTAAAATCTTCTGTGAGGTTATATACCTAATATTCTCGGACTCGGAGACGTACCTCAGCTCCTCTCTGCATGCAGCTCTAGCACCGATCACCATTATTCTCTTCGGCTCCATCTCCTCATTTATCCTCCGAAGGAAGGTTGTATGTGATAATCTTTCACCCATATACTCATCTCTTAAGTCTAGGTGCGCGTCAAAGCTGACTATCGTGAGGTCTCCCTTGATGCTCTTTGCCGCGCCGAAAGTTATTGTGTGCTCGCCACCTATGATAACTGGCATTTTATCCTCTTTGAGGATATCTCGGCAAACCGCCTCCACTCTTCTCAGCGTCTCACCAGCATTCATGCTTGTATGGAGGTCCCCTGCGTCATGTATTTTCAGATCCTCTAGGTCAATGCCTGACCTAAAGCTGTATGTTTCTATATTAAGGGACGCCTCCCTAATGGCTGTGGGTGCAAATCTGGCTCCTGAGCGATATGTACTCGTTGCATCGAAGGGTACTCCAAAAACAATGTATTCTGCATCCTTAAACTCCTTTTGATAGCCACCGAACAGCGGTGCTGGTGATATAAAGAGGTTTAGATTGCTCATATCTGTCGGCAAGGAATAAAGATTTGTATTACATATATGCTTTACTTAATGAAAAAGCATCCCGGATGAGAGCAATATGATTGAGAGGATATCCATGTCACACATTATTTCAGTAGCCTATTTTATTGCTGGAATAGCGTTGATAATCGTTGCTACTCAATCAAAATATGTTCCTGTTCATATATGCCTGGTAGGCGTGCTCAATATAATTGCATCCTGTGGAGTATATGGAAAAAGAAGGGGGACACTTTATACATTGGCTCTAATCTCACTTATCAGTCTCACGTTTGGGTTTGTGACGCTAGCCGCAATGACCTTTTCCTTTAGCCAAGATATTTTAAGCATACTGGCACTCACGGGAACCATTTTCTATGTGGTTCTCTCTATAGCATCATTAGCTTACGCAATAACACAGATAAACAAATTTACTTAGGGGTCTTGGTAAGAAATATTGGGAGGGATACCCATGCTTATCGTTCAGATTTCAGACGTCCACTGTGGGCCGATGTTTAATTACGGGGTTTTTCACACCGCTATGGATGAAATAAATGCCCTCTCACCAGATGTGGTTGTGGTGACTGGTGATATAACAGAAAATGGTATACTCTCAGAGTTTAAAATGGCCCGTGAAGAGTTTAAGCGGCTAAAGACTGAAAAAGTTATTTACATTAGCGGGAACCACGACTACAGATCCACGGGCTATCTACTTTTTAAACAGCTTTTCCCATTTAACCAGGTTACTGAAATTGGCGATGTCATAATGATCGTGCTGAGTAGCGCGCGCCCCGACAGAGATGATGGGGAAGTTGGGCATAGACAGAACCTTTGGCTTGAAAGCACGCTGGAGAACTATAAGAATCACGTAAAGATTGTGGCCATACACCACCACATAGTCCCGGTTCCGGATACTGGCGCGGACCAGATCACGGTCTTGGATGCAGGCGACGTACTCAGAACCCTCATAAAGGGGAAGGTAGACTTGGTTCTGTGCGGGCATCGGCATAGACCATGGAGATGGCGAATAGAAGATATACAGATGCTCCATGCTGGAAGCATCTCATGCGAGAAGCTACGTGGCTTCTTTCTAAACTCATATAATGTGATAGAGCTTAAAGGCAAGAGAATCGAGGCGAAACTCAAGGTTGTTGGCGGAGACTACATGGACTTCGAAGAGGTTACTGGAATTACAAGCGCTCTTGGATAAACATTCCATATAGTAGAATAAGAGAAGCCCTCTCTAGATATTTTGGCAGTATTAAATGATATATTGATCTCTTATTCTCTCAAAGTCCCTTACGATTTCAAAGTCATCATTATAGTATTCCCTGAAGTCTGATAAGGAGGCGCTAAGACTCGGAGGATTTAAGGCCATTTTGACGGTTGGATTAGTGCAGATTTTAACGTTTAACGCGGCTCCCTCCGCGCTCATTTAAGTTGTACTTAAATAACCCTCAAACATGGAGAAAAGAGAAACGCCGTCTCACGTCTTAAATTCTCGGTTCTTCAGAAAAGACTTAAAAAGTGGGCTCTAAAAATACTTTTTTGGTGCCTAGAATGAGAGTACTTCAGGTGAGGTTCAAATTTAAAGTACCAAGGGCTGAGCTTGAAAAATCTATCTTAGAAGTCGCTCCAAAATTCAGACCTGGTGGTGAAGTCCAGGGACTTTTATGGAAGATTTGGCTCATAAATGAATCTGAAAGCCTACTCTCTGGAATTTACTTGTTTAAAGATGAGGCTTCAGTGGAGACATATCTTAGGGGAGAGCTATTCTCGGCATTAAAAAAGAACCCAACTATAAGCGACCTTGAAGTAAAGATATTCGAGATATTGCGCGAACCTACAAAGATCACCCATGGGCCCATAGAATAATCATAATTCGCACCACAATCTTTTTGTAATACACAATTACCAAGGACACAATAAAAGTGCCGAGAGAAGTAAGAAAACAGCAAAACCCAAGAATTTTTAAGGCAGAAAAGAGGGCCCGTTATGTCTCCATGGTAACAGTAAACCATAAATTGGGCTTCTTTCTTTGATTACGTCTCTAAAATTTATTCTCAGGAAAGACTTATGTCATCATTTGGCATAAGTGGACTTTTGTCTGCTGGTTCCCGGATTATTTAACCTTATGTAAGAAAGGGTTAACGTTTCCGCTCCTGGAGGGGCGCTTTTTGTTAACCTTAGGGCCGTAAGGTTAACTGCATTTTTAGGATGGCTAAAAAGTTTGTCCATCAACCCGCGTGGAAGCCTCTTGGGGAAGACTTAATCCCCTATTTTGGACAGTTTTTCTATCTGAAATCCATGCCCCCGCCCTATAACGCCGCCATAACCGCCAGAAAAACCGGGAGACCTCATGTGAAATGTTATTTCTAAGTGATGGATAGAAAAACTATCCATTTTCTTACTTCATGATCTTTTTAGCGCCTGGAAAACCCTATCTCTTAAGTCTCTTAACCGCGTGAACCCAGTCGAGAAGCCCGTTCTCCCTCTCCCTAACAATCCTCTTAAGCAATGATGATATTACTGGCATAGCGCATAAATCTTTAGCGTAAATTTTTGCCTGCTTAAAGCAGTTATAAGTTATGGCGGTTTAAGCCAATTGAGGAGGCGAATAAGCCTCTGCCAGACGTTTTTGCCGTTAAGGATAATATGATAATAGCGTTCGAGGTTAAAGCCCATAGAAAGAGCAAAATGCAAAGCTATTCGAGCCTATTTCTTTCTACAGAGGTTAAATGGTGCTATATTGGGCGGCTTGATGAAGGCGAAGGGATATACAAACTTTTTGGGGAAGCCTGAAAATGGCGCCATTGGGAAAATGAAGGCTGAAAAAGGTGTATCTGTTACCATCCCCAATGGTAATAGAGAACCCTACATTAGCCTTCTTTCGCCAAAAGCGCCTCTGAAAACGCTCCTCTATCATCATACACAAAATGCGCGGAAAGTGATGGTAACAGAAAGCCATAAATCTGGCTTTATTCATCAAATTAAGGTTGGGGCCCGTAGCTCAGCCAGGACAGAGCACCGGGCTTTTAACCCGGGGGTCGGGGGTTCAACTCCCCCCGGGCCCGCCACAAAGAGAGCAGTTCTTAATCTTCGTACATTAAGAATTGAATCAGGATTTCATTAAAAGTCATCTTGGAAGAAAAAATGGCTTCAAGCGGGGGAGAGGAGAGGGTATATTTAGAATGTTGCTCGATATATTATTCCTAATTTAATCTTTGATAAATTGTGGACTGGAAAGATTCCCTTTATTCCGGTTATCGCCTTTAAAGGTCTTAAGGGCGCCCTTATATTCATCAGCATATTGAGGAGCTTGTTTGAGAGCCTTGAAATGGTTGCTATATTTTATCCATTTTAGATCTAGACCTCGTCGCTCAGCTATTCATGATTCATGGTAACTTGGATCCTTTTTCCTTTGTTTTTATAGGCTGATGGGCTGCTGGGCTCTTTACCATAAGTGACCACGTTAGCAGGACTACTATAATATGGGTGAGGGATATAGGGATGAAGATTGATATTATTGCGTGTGCTAGCCCAGAATATAGAAAGGTTTTCTATCGTGGAGAGAAATACGTGGAAAATATGTTGCCTAGGAAAAGGTTCTCCGTAGGCTGTTCTCATGGGTATATGCTTAGGTATAGGGTTGCGCTCGTACTAAGCATCTCGCTCCCCTCAGGCAAGTATATAGTATATCCATTATCGCCAGCGTCAATTGGTAAGCTTCGCATACCAGCAGATGCCAAGTTTATATACGTCACATAGCCTGAGGGGGATAGGGCGCTTAGGGGCCACTCCGAGGGGACCTTACAGCGCCGCTTTTATATACATATGGGATAGCCCTCCCACCAGAAGGCAGACTCATGGGGCTAGCCACCACAAAGGATATATTATCTTGCTTTGAGGTTTGAGCTGCCCCGTAGAAGCCGAGTGGGCAGACCCTATATGTCAAGGAGGTTTAGGCCTGTGAGCTCGTCGTATTTTCTATGCACTGTCGGCGATAGCTCCCTTAAATAGACTTCACATGAGAATACCCTTGAGCCCTCAGATAGGTGGCCTCCATAGCACCTCCCATCCCTATCCGAGAGCACGACGTGCGTATGTATGAGCACATCATCACCCATCATAGCAATATTCCCAACTCCGGAGGCTATTTCGAGGGGGAAGTCGAGCGAAATCTTTGCATACTTCTTTTCCTCCTGCATGTAATATAGTATAGTCGCGCTCTTCAGTGCCCCCAACAAAACGAATACTCCGGTCTTCACATCGAGCTTTTTAGCCAAGTCTTTTAATGCCAGTAGGAGATCCGAGTCATAAGGGAGCCTAAACAGGAACTCCCTCCGCCCCCTAACCTCTAAATGCCCCATAAAATTCACCGCAGAGAATTAATGCCCCTAAGTATTAAAAGCGTTTGGGAAAGCATGTACGGTCTATTGCTTCCCCTCCAATTTCCATCTCTTCGCCTCGGCAATGGCTTGAATTAGCCGCTCAATAACCCAGAGTCATCATCAGATCTACACCACTCCTCGATCTTCGCCCTTAAGTCCGGGCGCTCCCTAATCAGCCTCTCAATTTCACTACAAATCCACTCAACCCTGATTGGGACTTACTGGAATAAGATTGTTGACCAAGACCTTAAACTCACTAAGAATGTCATCAATCTTTTCCTTTCTATTTATGCGTCTCTATGCTTCACGAGGCTCCTTCCTAGGGCTTCCTCTAAACCCCGTGTAATTAGAGTGTAATAAGCAATAAGAGCCGGATATAAACTTAGCTTCTTCTCCTTACATAAGAATTAAGAATATTCTCATATATAGCATCTAGGTTTTTGATCAAGGGGCTTAAATTATCCCGGTTCTATATTCGCCCCTCACCTTCCTAACTTTTCTTCCAAGCCACGCTAGGATGAAATCCTCAATCTTACCCTTCACATATGGGTCCTGCCAAGCCCTTTCAAGAGCCTCACATACATTTAACCCGCCGACCAATCCAAAATGATTCAAGAGTTCTCCATAAAGTTGATTCTTCTCAAACTCGCTCAACTTAACCCTAAGCCCACTCCTACTTAGAACATCGTTAAGGAGAAGGGTAAAAATAACCTTGCTCAATATTTAACCCTCACCACATTATCTAAAAACTTTACCACCAGATATTTAAGTGTTTTAGGTTTTTAAGCATCACGCTGAGGACCTACTCTTCCTCAAATTTATCCGGCGGTATGTAATCGCCGTAAAGATCCCTAGCCTTAATGAGGCGCCTAACCTGCTCATCCATTATCTTAAATAATTCCTCTGGAGCGTCATCAACCTGCTTCGACCAGAACCCCCTCACACGCCTAATCTTACTCAAATTCTCAGGAACCCTGATAGTAAACTGTCTCCTGTAATCCTCCATGGCGTACTCTTTGTTTAGAACCTGCCTGAAGAGTCTTGCTAGATCATCATACCTAGGAATTAGTCCTGTGGGCGCGCGTATTGCGCCAACGTCTCCATGCACGCGGAGCTCCACCCACTTTACCCAGACATGCTTGTCAATGGGGCTATTCAGAAATTCACCAGTATTTAGATCGCGTAGAAAATAGTTTGCTCCGAAGACCAGCGGCTGCTTCTTTAGTCTCTTGCCGAACTCCAGATAATTCTTGATATATTGGCCGAGGGGTATTGAGATGAAGTCCTGGTTTGCCATTATATTGACTTCATACCTGCCCTGTTCTGTGATGGCGAATGTCGTCTCCGTCTCTAGGGCCGCTCCGTAAGATATTATGCCATGCTCCCAGCTATATCCCTGCTGTATTGGCACATAAGCCCTATAATCGCGCCCCCCGTAAATAATGGCACTTAACTCGACCCCTAAGGGATTATCCAGTTCTGGATCATAGTTAGGCAGGGCCTTCAGGGATATTATGTAGCGGGCGTTATCGCTGGCTGGTGGAATCTCCCTGCCATCCGGCCCCTTCTTTCCCCTCCACCACTTTCCGGAGAAGTTTACGCCTTCATTTGGGGGGTCGCATCCCATCCCAATCCACCAGGGCTTCGCATCCTTAACTAGGACGTTCGTAAAGATAATTTCGTTTGGGCTCGTGAGAACCCGGTAGAGTAGCGGCTGATCCCTCGGGTTAACGTCCCTCAGAATCCCGAGTATTCCGGCCTCGGGGTTCACGGCTCGGCAGACACCATCAATATTGCGTAGATATGCTATATCGTCAGCGAGTATTGTCTCTCCTGGGAGCATCGCCGTAGAAGTTTTTCCACAGCCGCTTGGGAAGGCTCCAGCCACATATGTTTTTCTCCCCCCAGGGCCGTGGACGCCCATTATCATGAAGTGCTCGGCTAGCCAACCCTCCCTATGGGCCTTCCTAATGGCTAAACGTAGGGCGTGCTTCTTAAAGCCGATGGAGTTCCCAGCATACTGCGTATTAATGCTATAGACGGTGTTCGTTGTGTAGTCAATGTAGATGCGCTTCTTCTCATACTCAACGCTTATCCTGCGCTCATCAACCTTCCCGCAGGAGTGGAGGGTCTTAAAGAACTCTGTATCGGGCGTCATTCTGAGGAAAGTATCGTAACCTTTTCGGTAAAGTAAACTTACTGCATGCGCCACGTACCACGAGTCTGTGCACTCCATGCAAGGTATTGTGAAAACGGAGTCTGGTGGTCCAAGTGTTAGGAAGCGTACAATCATGGTCCGGCCTACCATAGAATCCTTAAGTAGGCTAAAAATCTCCCTTAAACCCTCATCCCTATTAATCTGCCTAATCGCCGGGCTCAGCCTATCGCCCCTCGGGACAAGGAATTTTGTGACTTCTCTATCCCTCGCTTGGTCATATATTCCATCGAAGTGAAATATATGACCTGGGATCTCTAGGGCAGCAGACTCCTCACCACTTGCGATTGCCATATGCTTAATATATGCTATTTCATCTGGCTTGTCGCTGCATATAAATATATCTTTTGGGTTACAGATCTCTGCTGCTTCGGTGATGAATTGATGGACTCTGGCATCCTTTATGGCGCATAGTTTCCTATAGTTCTCGCTGTCCATCCTATCTACCAATATATTCAGCGGTTTTTGGACAGCTCCCTCATAAGATCTGCTTGTCATCCGTACTCTCTAACTCCTCTTACTCTTCTCGGAACTTCCACTTTATACTCCTTTTCTATTGACTGTTAAAAATGGAGACTTACGCAATATTAAGTTTTCTACTGGGAATATGCGTGTATTTTATTCAAATTTTTCGACGACAGGAGGGTTAAAAGCCACTATATTTTTCTTTAGGCTTTGGGACAGCTATTTTTAGGTAACGTGGGAATCAGAGGCATTATGACTGTGGGGTTGGTGCCTAGGATGGGCAGTGTTAAAGATTTAGAGGTCATTAAGAGGCCAACCGTTGATAGTATGGGGGTAGCCCGATTCCATTTTTCAGACAGGTACTCGGTTTTTGATTGGGGTGAGATGCCTGATCACATAGGGGGTAAGGGCGCATCCCTATGTCTCATGGGAGCATACTGTTTTGAGAGACTTGAGGAGAAGGGAGTGAGAACCCACTACCGCGGTCTAGTAGACTCTAGAGGGCTGGTTCTCCGCTTTGATGAGATTGAAGAGCCCTCAAACATTATGGAGATAAATCTTGTGAACGTTTATAGGCCTAGGGCTTATGTGGAAAATGGGAAGCTAAAGTATGATTATAGTATTTTCACGCCAGGTCTGAAGAATTATCTTCTGCCCCTTGAGATAATCTATAGGAATGGTTTGCCCGAGGGTTCATCGATCTTTAGGAGGCTTAGTCAGGGGCTTATAACCTTGGAGGATTTGGGTTTAGATCATATGCCGAAGCCCGGCGAGAGGCTCCTGAGGCCTATCTTTGATGTTAGCACAAAGCTTGAGGAGGGCGATAGGTACATTACCTGGAGGGAGGCTAAGGAGATAGCTGGCTTAACTGATGAGGAGGTTGAGAAGGTTAAGTTGATTCTCTTTGAGGTTGATGAGACTATAACCGAGATAGCCGATGGGGCTGGCTTGGTGAATGAGGATGGCAAGATAGAGTTAGCATTTGATCCTTTGAGACGGCTAATGGTTGTCGATGTTGTTGGCACATTGGATGAGTGTAGGTTCACATATAGTGGGCTTCATGTTAGCAAGGAGGTTGCCAGAATATATTATAGGCGGACGAGGTGGGCTAGGGAGGTTGAGGAGGCAAAGAAGATGGCGCGGGAGAAGGGCATAGAAGATTGGAGAACTCTGGTGAAGGTTCCGCCGCCAAAGCTTAAGCCGAGACTAAAGACCCTAATAAGCCAGATGTATATGGCTGCGGCAAACGAGTTAACTGGGAGAAAATTCTTTGATACACCAAAGTTGTCAGAAATACTCAAGGAACTCCAGGACTTATTGGCGGGCTCATGATATCGAAGATTAGATTTGCGGACAAATGATCTCTAGATTGAGGAGCTGCTTTCCGGGACTGGTCTCTCCTCTCTCTGATACAACCTCTATCGTGATAGGGATTTTGGGACAGTAGTCAATTTAGTCCCCATCACCTATAATTATAATTAATTTTGGCTGAGCCCATTTTGGGCTTTAAGTAAATATTTGCTCGATATGTTTATATGCAGTATATATAAATATTATTGTCTTGGGTAACGTTATGCCCACTCAAAGGTTTAGAATTACGCCCACAAGTAGGGGCGCCCTGTTTAGGGCTAAGAGGTGGTTTTACTCAATCTTCTATACAAAGGAGCTTCCAGCCGATGTTAGGGAAGTTAATAAGAAGGCCTGGGTCGATCTCGCTTCGAGGCTTGTTAAGGAGGTTAATAAGCGTAATGCCTCAGATAAGCCTACGAGGCTAATAATAAATTATGAGAGTGGTCCTCGTGGCGAATTTATACCCCTTTCGGCAACTGTCGAGTTGATGGAGATAAAGCCCCTGGAAACATTCACGGTCTATTTGTCTAAGGATGAGGAGATAAAGAAGATTAAGGCCGATCTCGCAGAGCTTGTTAAGAGGGCTAAGGAGCTGGGAGCTAGCTTAGAGGAGCTTAAGGAAGTAATCGCATAACCCCCTTTTTCTATAGTTTGGGAATCTGAATTTGGCTTAAATATACTTTAGTTCTAATAATTTCTATTTGGTGGTGTATGTGTCTGAGAAGGAATTAAAGGAGGTTGGCAGAGTAACCCACTATTATACAAAGATAGGAGTCGCCGTAATCAGCCTAATAGACACGTTGTCTGTCGGAGATAGGATCCTCATAAAAGGAACAACCACAAATCTCGAGCAGAGTGTTGAGTCGATGCAGATAGAGCACAAAAACGTTAACACTGCTTATAGCGGGCAGAGCATTGGCCTAAAGGTCGCCCAGAGAGTTAGGGAAGGAGATAAGGTATACAAAATCATTCAGAAATAACTAATAATTTATTTTCGGTATCCTATTGAAAGATGCCCTTCAGCTGGGTATACGGTAACCTATTGTAGATTAATGGCAGCTCATCCTCCTCATTTATCTACTCCCTATATATTTACCATAAATGGAGGTAGATTGGGTGGACGAACAGTTGCCAGGGTATAGGGGGCTGGCTCTAAAAGCTCTGCTTGACGCTGGTGCGGAGATAGGCGACCTAATACGCATAGTTAAGGATGACTTGATTCTAGAGGGAATCTTAATTCCGAGGTCAGAGTATAGCGACGACAGGCATATAGTGATAAAAATTAGATCTGGCTACAATGTAGGGGTTGAAGTCACGCCTTCTACAAAGGTTATTCGGCTCGGCTCTGAGGCGAAACCAGCGTTTATCCCCCCGCCGCCGCCCGAGCAGAGGGCGGGCTTACCTAAGGTTACAATAGTGAGCACTGGTGGAACTATAGCCAGCCGCGTTGATTATAGGACTGGGGCTGTTAGGCCAGTTATATCGGCCAGCGACTTATACAGCATCGTCCCAGAGCTAGCTGACATAGCCCTCATAGAGACGGAGGTGTTATTTAGCATTTTTAGCGAGGATATGACCCCGAAGCACTGGTCTGGAATGGCAGAGGCCGTTGCAAGGCAAATTAAAAATGGTGTTCAGGGAGTCGTTATAGCGCATGGAACGGATACGATGGGCTACTCTGCAGCCGCATTAAGCTTCGCCCTCCAGAACCTACCGGTCCCGGTGATTCTTGTCGGCGCACAGAGGTCGGGGGATAGACCAAGCTCGGATGCTGCTCTAAACCTGATAGGTGCGGTATTAGCAGCCTCAAGGGCACCCTTCGCGGAAGTCTCCGCGGCGATGCATGAGACCCCATCAGACGACTCAATAATCCTGCATAGGGGAACAAAGGTGAGGAAGTGTCATACTAGTAGGAGGGATGCCTTTAAGACAATAAATGCCAGCCCATTAGCCAGAATAATTGGCAATGAGATTATCATGTTAACGGACAATTATCGCCCAAGAGACCCCAGCAGAGAGCTTATTCTTAAGCCAAGTTTCGATGAGAGGGCTGCGTTGATAAAGTATTATCCAGGCCTAAACCCAGAAGTTATCGATTGGTATGTCTCTAAGGGATATAGGGGCATTATCTTAGAGGGGACTGGTCTAGGGCATATTCGTAGGGAGTGCTTCCCGGCGGTTAGGAGGGCCATTGAGAGTGGCGTGATCGTGGCGATGACGTCCCAGTGTATATGGGGCCGCGTGAACATGAACGTTTACTCTACTGGGAGAGATCTGCTCGCGATGGGGGTTGTCCCCTTGGGCGATATGCTTGCTGAGACAGCGCTGGTGAAGATGATGTGGTGCCTAGCCCAGACAAGTGATCCAGAAGAGGTTAAGAGGCTCCTATTAACCAATATGGCTGGAGAGATATCTCCAAGAACTGTCGAATATGTTGAGCTCCCGAAAACTTATGCGGGGAGGGCTGCCGGCGATTGAAGGTTGATTATGGGGAGATTGGGCTTAAGGTTGGTTTGGAATGCCACCAGCAGCTAGCGACGCGCGAGAAATTGTTCTGTAGCTGTAGCCCCGAGCTTTTCAAGTGTGAGCCGGAGATAACCTTTCTGCGGAGACTTAGGCCGACTCAGAGCGAACTGGGCCAGGTGGATCCGGCGGCCTACTTTGAGTTTCAGAAGGGCGTGAAAATTCTATATGAGGCTAACACAGGAACATCCTGCTTCGTGGAGATGGATGAGGAGCCACCGCATGATCTTAACAGAGAGGCGCTGGAGATAGCCTTAATGGTAGCCCTAATGATGAAGGCCAAGCCCGTCGACGAGATATACGTTATGCGCAAGATCGTGATAGACGGCTCAAACACAACTGGCTTCCAGAGGACGTGCGTTGTAGCGTTAAATGGCTCTATAACAGTTGATGGGAAGGAGATTCCAATAGAGCACGTAAGCCTAGAGGAGGATGCCGCCAGAAAGATGGGCGAGGAGGGCCTCATAGTTAGATATAGGATTGATAGGCTTGGCATACCACTCATCGAGGTTGCAACCGGCCCAGTGATAAACAGCCCGGAGGAGGCTGAGAAAGTCGCTCTGGCAATAGGGAAGACATTTAGGGCAACCAGGAGGGTTAAGCGCGGGATAGGCACAATAAGGCAGGATCTAAACATATCTATCAGGGATGGGGCCCTCGTGGAGATAAAAGGCGTCCAGGAGCTAGAGATCATCTCAAAGGTTGTTGAGTACGAGGCCCAGCGTCAGCTTAATCTGCTTAAGATAAGGGATGAGTTAAGGAAACGCGGGCTGAAGGAGGAGGATATTAAGGAGGAGTTCGTCGATGCAACTCCAATATTTAGGGAGACTAGGTGCCGCGTGATCAAGAATGCAATAAATAGGGGTGAGATCGTGATGGCCGTGAAGCTGCCTAAGTTCGCCGGTCTATTAGGCTTTGAGCTTATTCCGGGGCTAAGATTTGGGGGGGAATTATCTGATAGGGCTAAGTTCTGGGGTAGGGTTGGCGGAATACTCCACACGGATGAGCTTAAGCTTTATGGTGTCACAGATGAGGAGGAGAACGAGCTGAGAAGAAGAATGAGCGCTTCGGAGGAGGACGCTATTGTTTTAGTTGCGGGTAGGGCTGAGAACGCGAGGAATGCCCTCGAGGCCGTTGTAGAGAGGGCGAGGGAGGCTCTTAGGGGGGTTCCAGAGGAGACCCGCGCAGCGAACCCGGATGGAACTACGAGGTATATGAGACCCAGGCCAGGGGCCGCTAGAATGTACCCGGAGACCGATATACCGCCGACAAAGGTGACTAAAGATCTCCTAGAGAAGATTAGGATACAGCTACCTAAGCCGCCCGAGGAGAAAATTAGGGAGTTGATGAAAAATTATGGTATAAATGAGAAGCTTGCTAAGCAGCTTCTAGACACGGATTACGACGACCTCTTTGAGACGATTGTTAAGGAGACGGAGGTTGCACCAACGGTTGTAGCAACGGCCCTAACAGAGACCATTAAGGCCCTTAGACGCGATGGTTTCGATGTCGACACGCTAACTGAAGAGCAGATAATCGAGACTTTTAGGCTTGTAGGCCAAGAGAAGACGACTAAAGAGACTATACCGGATATACTAAAGTGGCTCTCTAAGCATGAGGGCGCCAGCCCAATAGATGCTGTGAAGGAGCTTGGTTTAACCATGATATCCGAGGAGGATCTCCGCAGGATCGCGAGGGAGCACATTAAGAGAAATAAGGATCTCATCGCTGAGAAGGGTCTCAGCGCGCTTGGCACATTAATGGGCACTCTTATGAGAGAACTGAGGGGTAGAGCTAAGCCTGAAGTAGTCAACAGAATTCTCAAGGAGAAGATTTTGGAGGAAATTGCGGGCAGATAATCCATATTTAATCGCCACAAATGTTATTAAGGCTCACGTATACCAAATAGATATTAGTGATGTTCTTTGGGCAGAGTTCAGGCTGAAATAAACATGCCCTTCGGTAGAGTGGTAATAGAAGGATCAACACCAAGCGAACTCCTTGAAACACTAGAAAAGCTACCGGAAAACTTCTTCACAGACCTAGAAAACCTAATTTCGGGAAAAATCGCAGCGAATAAAAGAATTAGCCCCGAAGAAGCAGTCAACAATGTGGTGAAGTGTACCGAGGAGGGGCCCGTGCTAGTCCTAAAGAACCCGGATTCTATTACACATTGCGAGGCGATTGGTCTACTCTTATACTTTTCTAGGGATAAATGTTTTAGACCATTGCAGATAAGGCGCCTCCTTAAGTACTCGGGAATGTCCGTCCAAATCTCTTCGAGACTAAATGAGATGTTTAGAAAGGGCCTAGTTTTTAAGCTCTCTCAAAAAGAGCCTGGATGGGCTCTGACCCCCAAGGGTGAGCGATGGGTTAAAGAGGAGGTTCTACCAAGGATAATGAAGATGTAACCAGGTATATGCCTTATTCAACCTTGTTGGCCGCTCTCTTCTCTGCATACTCTTCATATGCCTCTAGCATTGCCTTAATATATTCCTTAAGCATCGCGGGTGTGATCTCTGGGGCTATAGTTAAGTTTATTGTTATGTTTGTTCTAGGCTCCAGAGATATCGCGGGCATTGGCGAAGTCCTCCCCTCGGTCTTCCTGAGAAGTGGTCTAACCACTTTAGTCTCCGCGGGAACTAGTTTTCTCGGGGACTTAACCACTCTTACTGGCGTAGAGAGCCAATTTATTTCGAAGGAATATGCAACCATGTCCAAAAACGCGTTCAACCCAACCTTATCAGCCCTCAGATCACCAACTATCCTTGGTAGATCTATTAGGGCTGCTTCCCTATTAATTCTCTCGCCCCTTATCCGCTCAACAAACTCGACCAAAACCTCATCCTTAGAAAGAATGTTTCTCAGAAGAAGTTTTGTTTTGCTACCATCTGGATCAATTCTATAGGCGTAGGCGAATTCCGCAGCCTCTTTAGTCAGCCTATACTTCCCCTGTTCCTTCTCACTCTCCTCTATGAAGCCCCAGCTCTTAAAAAAACTATTGTTTCGGCTAATGTTATGTAGGGTGACCGTGGTTTTCTCGGCGACGTCACCCACGCTTACATATTCCTTATCCGCGCCAGCATTGAGGTAAGCAACTAGTGCTTCGCATATCTTGGGAAAACTTAAGCGCCTTGGGAGAACCTTCGATGAACTCATTTTTAACCCTCAAATCATCTTCTAATTAATTGGTAGGCAGTACCTATACTAGTAGATTTCCTCTCAAAAATATATCCTTTCTACTGAGAAGCTCATCCAGATAATTATGTGGGCAAAAATCTTTTAGATATAAAATCATGTTATAATAATTTTTGAAGATTATTATGAAAGAGGATTTGTGTAGTGAGATGAAGAGTGTAGAGGGAAATTTAGAATTAACCGTGAGATATAGGAATCTTGAAGCAAGATTTGCTGGTAAGCCAGACGAGGTTATAAGGGCTCTCCTAAACTTTATTAGTAGAGTTCTGCCAGCGTATGACCTTGCTGCCCAGCTGACGCTCTCCGTGGACATAGAGGACCTTCTGAGGGGCGTTAGGGGCATTATAGCTCTCACGCCAGAAGGTCCGGTTATAACTGTTCCACGCGATAGGTTAGGAGGAGATAGGAACGCCATACTGCTCAACCTAGTTAAGGTGTATGTTGGTTATAGAGTTGGACGCATTGAAAAGGACTCCCTCTCAGTAGCTGACCTGACATCCGCAACCGGGTGCAAGAGTGGTACTGTTGCCGCCCGCCTAAGTGAGCTTACGGACATGGGGTTCGTTGAGAGGGTTGGGCGCGGAGAATATAGATTAACAACGCTTGGAGTAAAATTCTTCTTCGATGAGGTATTACCTAAAATTAAATCAGAGGGGGAGATCGGGGTTGAGCGCGGTTAAAGTCCACTTAGAGATTGGTGACATGAAGGTAAATTTTGAGGGAAGCTCTGAACAAGTTTTCGATTCATTATTGCGCTTTATATCGCAGATCTGCCCAAACATAGAGCTGCTGCGTAGAATCATGTACACACCGGATCTAGCTAAGATCATAAATAACATATCTGGTCTGGTGGAGATATCTTCAAGCGGCCCAATAATTAATCCAAGCCTAGAGTTATCTGCAAAGAACGCCATATGCCTAGCCCTCTTGGGGGCCTATGTTGGCAGTAGAATTGGGAAGCTGAGTAAAGATACACTGTCAGTAGGCGAGCTGTCAAGGCTGACTGGTAAGGCTAAGAAAACAGTGACCAATGAATTGCCAAAACTCATTGAGGGTGGTTTGGTTGAGAGGGCTTCTGAGGGAGAATATAAGATAACGGAGCTAGGAGTCAGGAGAACGGAGGAAATAATTAAGGTTATAAAGGGCATATAAGCCTATTAGCCCTCAGCAACATAGCGGTAATATACGCTCTCTCCAGCGGTTGGGCTCCGCCTAACTATTTTAACAATGTCTCCTGGCTTAGCGCCAATTAAACGCACAGCTGGATCAGAAGCCTTTATGCGCGGTAGCTTATATGGTTCTATGCGATACTTCTCTAGGAGGGCTTGTCTCTCCTCGGGCGACAGGATCTCGTGCTTTGGAACAAGGTAATGCTTAAATATGTTAAATGAGGGGAAGTCTTGGGGAATAAGCTCAATATTCTCTTTTTTAGCCTGGGTTTTTGCGGATTGTGAATACTTGTTACTCACTATTATGCCACTCTCTGCGCCCCTATCCCTCATATACTTAGCCATACTATTCACATGCTTAATACCCATCTCGGATATGGCAGCGGTCCATATGAGGATCTTCCTACCTTCTTTATCCTCAACCAAGGTAAATACGCCATCCTCACTTTCCTCCCTCCCCAAAACCTTATAGTTCCTAAGCTCAATAAGCACATTCGTCTTCCTTTCAAGTATCGGATCCACGGGCAAGCACCTCAAATAGAAAGCACTGATATATCAGATCCACCCCATTAATTAAACTTTGCTCTCACTAACACCCGTTCTCATTTCGCCATTAATTGAATTCACACAACAATCCTGCAATCTTAATTGTAATATCATGAGGTAGGAAGGATCAATTCACGCTTCCATGTCAATTATTAGATGCTTGAGGAAGTATTATGTAGACCTAGATTTCGCTTTAGAAAGGGAGTGTACCCCAAGCGGTACTAACACTACTCCACTGCCATAGAGGAGTGTCTGGAGTGGGGCTATTGTCGGGAGCTTAGTGATAGATACCATTAGCTTGCCAAAATCTGTGAATGTGATAAGTAATCCCAGCACTAGAAGAATTAGCCCTGGAGCCATTAGGGAGAGCCCGAAGCTGGTATTTGAGTACTCCTCATTAAAACTTTTATACCTAACATCCTCTGGGACGATCGAGGGAACCGCGGCCGAGACTGCCTTTATAAGTAGTGGGTCGAATATTAATACAAATGGAAGCATAGTTATGTACCACCATATGGTTAAACCAACCGATAAGAGCATAATGTCCATGAAGCCAACTTTAAGGGCTTGCAGAAATAGGTATCTATATAGATAGATATATAGAAAAGCTGTTATAAAGTTTGCTAAAGTAAGCGTTACATTTGCCGCGATTATAAACCTCTTCCAGCTAAACTTTCTACAAATTCTTCCAAATATGTAGAAGCCAACGAAGTTCCCCGGAACGGCGGCAAATAAGCTCCCAAAATATAATGTTCCATGTTTAACCGAGTCTGCAATCAATGTTCCTATTGCCGCGCCTATACCCGCCGGTAATGGACCGAAAAGAACTGCAAATAGGGCTGGTATAACGACAGCTGGTCTGAACTGCCCAAAACCCCAAGGTGACGGAATATAGGCGGTTGCATAGGAGCTAACGGCATATAAAGCCGCACATATAGTGGTTGCGATAATACTTAGTGATTTCGGCTGACTGGCCATATTTTAACACTATCCAGGCAGTATTAAAAATAACTGTTATATATAGATATATAAGAATTTCATATGTAATGTTTAAACAAAATATACTTAATTGAGTGATCAGATCACCAGGGTCATCTCCGAAAACTTTTAAAACACTTGACCAAGAATTATTTATTCTTGTTTAGTTAATATACACAATTATAATAATCTACATCAACACTCTTGAACTAAATGCTAAAGCTTGCCCTTAACTTTATACCTAAGATCAATTAAAAGAATCACAAATCCGTTTAGACTAAAAAATAATGAGTGGCGGGATGCCGATCATGGTGTCATGTCTATATCAGAATAAGAGAGGGCCTTTTAGAATAGTTGGTGTTGGTGGAACATTTGATGAGCTCCATAAGGGGCATAAAGTTCTGCTGAAAACCGCTTTTGAGTATGGAGAGACTGTTTGGATAGGATTGACCACAGATGGGTTCGCCAAGAAACTGCGCAAAAACCATGGGATTGCGCCCTATGATGTTAGACTTAGAAATCTCATGAAATTCCTTGAGGACTTGAGCGTCTCTAGCAGGGCTGAGATAGTCCCATTGGACGACCCATATGGTCCGGCGGCATCTAACCCGGAGATCGAGGCGATCGTCGTCAGCAGGGAGACGGAGGAAAAGGCTAGGGAAATAAATATTTTGAGGGGGAGAAGGGGGATCAAACCATTAGAAGTAATTGTCATAGATATGGTCTTGGCAGAGGATCAGATTCCAATCTCGACGACGAGGATCAAGCGCGGCGAAATAAATCATGAGGGCCGATTAATTAGGTAAGGAAAAATTTAAAAGGAACTATTATTATTGTTGAGCATATTTGGGCAGATGCCGTGATTTACTTGAAGAAAACTGGCTTAGCAGAGCTCCCCCTACATGATGGGAAGGCCCCGCAATGGCTAGTTAAGCGCATGATAGAGTTAGCAAAGGAGATAGTTACGATCATTATTGACGAGTATGGCCGAGAAGAATTCCTTAGGAGAATCTCAGAGCCCCACTGGTTCCAGGCGTTTGGCTGTGTGCTGGGGTATGACTGGCATTCATCAGGGCTAACAACAGTCGTTACAGGGGCCTTAAAGACGGCGCTTAAAGAGGCGAATCTAGGAGTAGCTATATGTGGGGGTAAGGGGAAGGCATCTAGGGAAACGCTCTTGGAAATAACAACTGTTGGAGAGATCTTCAATTTATCCACGTCTAAGATAAGTGATCTACAATATGCTAGTAGGATGAGTGCCAAAGTTGATAATACGGCCATACAAGCTGGCTACCAGCTCTATCACCATGCTTTCTTCGTCACAGAGGACGGCAAGTGGGCCGTTATTCAGCAAGGGATGAACGTGAACGATAGGACGGCGCGCAGATATCATTGGCTATCAGATCACGTTGAAAACTTTGTTGTGGAGCCGCACAGCGCCATAGTCGGAGATGTGAGGCGCCCCCTCGCCCTAGACATGACCGCCAAAGAAAGCGAGGAATGTAGAAAGACCTCAGTGGACCTGGCTAAGGAGAGACCCCAAAGGGTTACGAGACTATTAGATATGATAAGGCCATCATACCAAAGATCCCTAAAAGAATGGATTCCAGAGGCAGCACCCAAAGAGGAAAAGGAATATGTTGCGGAGTTCCTTAAGATGCCATTATCAATAAATTGGAAGGCCCTGAAGAGGGCCTATGAAATACAGCCAAAAAATTATGAGGAGCTACTTGGGATTAGGGGTATAGGCCCCTTAACAGTTAGGGGACTGGCGCTCGTCGCCGAAATAATTTATGGCAGTAAGCCAAGTTGGAGGGATCCCGTTAAATATTCATTTGCATACGGTGGAAAAGACGGCGTCCCATATCCAGTTAATAGGAGGGCAATGGATGAGTCTATAAGAATCTTGAGGGAGGCTGTTGAGAGGGCTAATTTGGGTGATAAAGAACGCCTAGAAATGCTCCAGAAATTGAGGAGGTTTGTTCCACCAAACGCTAAAACCAGGCTCTTTTGACCTCTCATTTCGCCTCTTAGTAACTAGCCCCGTATTATCCTCCACTCATCTCTACACAAGCGGTCACTTCTTTAATGACAGAGGCCCCTCAAAGAATAAGTTTACCCTACTTAACCTCGAGCATGAACTGAGAATTTCTTCCAAATCCTATGAAAATTTTTATGGCGCGGGCTTAAAGCGCTCTAATATGACATCTAGTATTCTTTCTGCGCACTCTTCTGGGCTAAGTTTATCCGAGTCTACCGTTACCTCTGGATTTATCGGCTCTTCGTATGGCGCTCCGATCCCGGGGACCGTTTCACTTTCCCCCCTAAGCGCCTTAGCATATATGCCGCCTGGAGCCCCATAAAAATCTGGGCCACGCTTAGATTCCCTCATGATGCAGACCTCCAGTGGACATCTTAAATAGGCCTCCATAAACTTTGGGATCAGCCTTCTAGTCTCATCACGGTACCTACGCCTATTGCCAGTTGCGTCGATGATCACATTCACGCCGTTCTCCGTTAAAATTCTGGCAATATAGACTAGTGTAGCATAGACTATGTCCCGCTCCTCCTCAGTATACTTTGGGCTAGGCGTCATAACCTTGCGGAGTTCATCTGAGGAGAGAACATAAGCGTGTATTCCAAGAGCCCTAAGCTTCTCGGCAAGAAGATGCGCAACTGTAGACTTACCGCTGCCAGGTAGACCAGTAACCCAAGCGCACCAGCCGCTTATGGGCATATTTCAATCACCTTTACGGTGCGAAATCACTAACCCGTATATTCCATAAAAACCTATAAGTAGGCCCGCGAAGGATATGGAGAAAGCTAGTATCAATAGGGATATGTGCTTCTCCAAGATGTCTACAACCATTAGAAATGAGAGGGCGAAGCCAGCTACTAAGAGAAAACCTCCAATGATTATCTCAAGGGCCTCTTTACTCATTTTAATCATAAAGCCAGCACTTCACATAATGTTCCTTTGTAACTTCTATTGTCGGCGGCTCCCTTGCATCGCAAACCCCCTTCATGAAATTCGGGCATCTCGGATGGAAGCGGCAGCTGGATGGTGGACTCATTAGGTTAGGCGGCTCGCCCGCCGGCACATCTTTAATGATAAGGCGGTTACCTGGATCTGGATCTGGTATAACGTTGAGCAGAGCCTTTGTGTATGGGTGCATCGGGTTCCACAGTAGCTCGCTTGTACTCGCGCTCTCAATTATCTGGGCCGCATACATTATATAGATTCTCTCCGAAAAATATTTTGTTGTGGAAAGATCATGCGTTATATATATTATACTTTGATTATACTTCTGCTGCAATTCTTGAAGTAGCTTGAGGATCTCTATTCTAACTGATGCGTCTAGCATTGAAACGGGTTCATCGGCGACCACTATCTTTGGCTCCAGAATTGTCGCTCTAGCTATAACTAGTCTCTGCTGCTGACCCCCACTTAACATATGCGGATACTTATTGATAAAGTCCTCAACTGGCGTCAGCTTAACCCTCTCCAAAGCCCTGTAAATCCTCTCTTCTCTCTCCCTCTTACTCTTAACGCCGTTAATTATCAGCGGCTCCTCCAATATTCTCTTCACCGTCATGAACGGTGGTAATGCACCGAACGGATCCTGCTGAACTAAGCCAGTCTCACACCTATACCACTTCAAATCCTTCCATCTTAAGCGGGTTATATCTCTCCCATCAAATATTATTCTCCCACCGGTAGGCTCGTACAACCTAAGTATTGTTTTACCAAGGGTTGTTTTTCCGCAGCCGCTCTCGCCAACTATCGCTATAGCCTCACCCCTAACTAATGTTAGACTCACCCCATCAACAGCCTTCAAATAAACCTTTTTACCCAAGAAACCCCTTCTTACCTCAAAGTACTTCTTCAAGTTTTCAACCAGCAATAATGGTGCGCCCATACTTACTCCTTCGCATAAAGCCAGCATTTAACGTAAAAATCTTCATCTAGGTAAATTATGGGCGGATCTTCGGAGCACTTATTAAAGGCGAAAGGGCATCTTTCTGCGAATCTACACCCTTTAGGCGGATTTAGAAGGCTGGGTGGCGAACCTGGTATGAAGCCTAGCTTCTTATCAGTTCTAAGCGTTGGAACGCTCTCCATCAATCTTTGAGAATACGGATGCTTCGGATCACTATAGAATTTTTCCGCCACATTGAACTCAACTATTTGGCCAGCATACATCACAGCAATTTTATCGGCTAATTCGCTTGAGAGACTGATATCGTGGGTTATAAATATCATGCTTAAATCTCTCTCCCATTTAATGCTCTTCAATATATTCATGATGTTAGCCTGGGTTAACACGTCTAATGAGGATGTTGGTTCGTCCAGAATTATCAGTTCCGGGTTTACAAGAAGAGCAGTTGCTATGGTAATTCGCTGCTTCATTCCTCCGCTTAATTCAAAAGGATAATGATCTATGAAGCTTTCACTTATACTAACCTTTCTTAATGCTCCGGCAGCTTTCTCCAAAGCCTCCCTTTTACTCATCCTGTAGACGAGGATAAGCGGCTCTATCATCTGCTCCCCAACTTTAACGATGGGATTCAAAGAGTTTAGCGCCGCCTGCGGAACATACGCAATCTTGCTCCACCTAATTTTCCTTCTAAACTCTTCCTCATCTAAATCCATCAAATTAACGCCATTAAGTAAAACTGTGCCTTTATATACGGAGACATTTCTGGGCATTAATCTTATTATCGCCTTTGCCAATGAGCTTTTCCCACAACCTGATTCACCTATTAAGGCCATTGTTTCCCCTTTAAGTAGCGAGAATGATACATCGTCGACAGCTTTGACTTCACCTTTCATGGTTCTATAATACATTGTTAAGTTTTTTACGCTCAGGTGTTCCTCCTCCATTTACATCTCCTTTAACCTTGGATTGAATATTTTATCTAATGCGAAGCCCAATATTGCGAAGCTCAACGAAGTTAATGCTAACATTATTGATGGTTGTAGAACCCAATAATATAATCCCTTATATAATGCTCCATACGTATATGCGTCATCAATTATTTTTCCCCATGTGGGAGTTAATGGGTCGCCTAAACCGAGTATTGCTAACGCAGCCTCTAGGAAGACGAAATCTGCAACTGAGATAACTATTGATGGAATTATTGTTGGGAGGACCTTCGGGATTAGATAGAGCATTATGATTCTAAGGTTACCGGCCCCATAGGCTCTAGCGGCTTCCACATATGGGAGCTCCTTGATTTGCAGGAACATTGCCCTATAATTTTTGACGCCACTACCAAATACCGTGAGTATTATAATGACTGCCAAGAGCACCCATATATTAAATTTATAGAATGTAGATATCATTATTAATAGCGGTAGGAAGGGAAGAACCATAAAGACCTCTGTGAGCCTCTGCAAAATGGTATCTGCTTTCCCTCCAAACCAGGCGCTGATAGCCCCAATAAACATTTGTATCAATGCCACAGTGACAGAGGCAGTCACGCCGAAAGAGAGCGCTATAGGTGTGCCCCATAAAAGCGCTATCCTTAGATCCCTTCTTAGGTGATCTGTGCCAGCTAGCCCATAAACCTTACCATACACCACTAGTTTAGCATCCAGGTCCACATTAATTTCAAAGACGATGCCCTCTATCCAAAGTTCGTACACCCCCTTCATTACCCTAGCCGTATCTGGACTCAGGATGCTACTATCCTCTTCTGCAAAGAGTAGAATGGTGATTGGCGCCTCATATTCTATGGTCTTGTTAATTTTATTTGAGATATAGCCCCTGATCTCCTTGGCTAGTTCCTCATCGTTTGATATGTAATATCTATCTTCCCTCGATATTAAAAGTGACCTCAGAGTTATTTGCTCCCCACTGGGTTTAACCCAGTAGATTGTTAGATGGGGATTAGATTCATTAAAGCTCGCCTTAAGGAATAGGTTTATCTCACTTGGAAAATCGTCGTACTCATAGCTGAATGAGAACTTTACCTTAATTATGCTGAACTTTTCACCCGGAGCTGGAACTATAGTTTTAGAGACGCCAACTTGGGGCTTCTCCGTGCTCAATACTATTGTTTCAGGAAGCCTTTTTTGCGTAAAGATGTTCACCCATAGGGGTAGGGCGTTGCGTGGATTATCTAGCCAATATTGTTCGCCAGCCCTCCAGAGCCGCGTGGCCTCCTCATATGGTATTGTTATAACAGTGTAAATAGAGAGCCCAACTAGAAAAAGTATGATGATTAGTCCAATGAGCATGGACTTGTAGAGTAATAGTTGACTAAGGGCGCCTTTAACTTTTGACAAGCTTTATGTTCCTCCAGCCCTGATTCTTGGGTCCAGGATTGCGTATATAAATTCAAGAGCGAAAACTGTTGCTGCGAGAAGGTATGCATATATGACAACGAGTCCTACAAGTACTGGTGTATCGAACATTATGGATGCCGCGTAGAATAGGCTTCCTATTCCAGGCCAGTTGAATACTCTCTCAGTTATTATTGCCCCCATCCATGAGCCGATTAACGTTAATGAGAAGTCGGTTATTATTGGTGGTAATGTTGGTCTGAGTATATACCTCCTTTGTATTAAAGAGTCGGGTAAGCCTTTAGCCTTTGCAAATTCCACGTAATCCTCGCTTGAAAACATTAGGAAGAAGGTTCTTCTCACGTAGACATTTATGAAGGAGTAGGCTATTAGCCACGATAAGACCGGTAGGGTCATATGTTTTAGGACGCTTAATGCATATGCCAGCTTATCTGCTGGCGGCGGGACATCAACCATGCCTCCATATGGCAACAGTCTCAGGAATGACGCGAAGATTAGTATGAGGAATATTCCATAAAACCATCCTGGTAAGGACGAGAGAGGAGCAAGCAAAACAGAGAGTCTATCCAAAAAACTTCCATACCTCCTAGAGAGGAATAATCCGAAAAATAGCCCTATGAAGAATAGGATCAGCTGCGTTGTTGTGAATAGGAGAACAGTGTTTGGCAGTCTTTCAAGAATTATTATGCGGACACTTTTTGATCCGCTATCGCTGCTTAAGAATAATGCCCTTCCAAGGCTAAGCGTTATAGCATCCTTCAAGTAAATGAAGCTTCTATATATGAATGGTTTATCAAAGCCTATTTTCTTCAGCTCATTATCATAAATCTCGCTTATTATCTTTGTTATCTGGGTTTCATTTAATCCCTTATATGCCGGATTCTGCCGAACACTTTGAGAAACCCAAAAAAGTATATCGCTTTTAACTATTTCATCAACGTATCCGCCCATATTTGCAATCCAAATTGTTACATAAACTGCGATGACCACCGTTATGAAAAGTATGATGGCGCGCTTTAGTACATACTTCACTATTCTTGGAAGCATTATCCTTCTTTCCTCACAATCTAAAGAAAAAATAGGTGAAGAGGAAGAATAAAAAAGTAGTGGTTACTTCTTTCTTAGTATTGGGAGTATTATCGCCACTATAGAAATTATTATGGCTACTATACTAATCCACATAATCGTCGTAACCGTGCCGATTGCATCCTTTAGTTCATCAATCCTCGCATTAATCTCATTAATTCTCCTTTCCAGCCCAGTTTTTAGATCCGACAGCTTTACTTCATAATCGGCTTTAGCCTTTGCTAGCTCGCTCATCAGATATTCTGTCTCACTCATGATCATAGCTGTTCCGCTCACAGACACCGGCATACCAACCAATTTGGAGACAGCTATTACATTTATGCTAACCGCCCCAGCAGCTAATAGCGCTGTCTCCTCCGACTTGAGCTTAATAACCCATTTTCCATCTGCCACAGCCTCAGCTGTTCCGGTCAAGGTTGCTGTTGGGCTGGTAATCATATACTTAACGTAGCTCATGTCCGCTTTTCCATATGGCTTGCCCTCAAATGTTACTGAAATCGTGATCTCCGCAGGTAAGCCCGGTACAATTGTGGGCGCAGCGGCAATTTTAACTTCCGGTATCATTGGCTTAGAGAATTTAAGCCATTTATCAGCTGGATCGATGAATTCCCTATTGGCCTTTAGCACAACTATCCTAGCGGTCGGGTCAACTTTATCTAGGTAAAATGGACCATTGCCGATGAGGAAGTGGCCCTTCGCGCTATACCATTTCTTTAGATTATTATATCTCTCTAGGGCTTCCGCCTCGCTAACATACTTGCCAAGCACGTTCTTATAGGGTATAAATTTCTCCCTAATAGCCTTCTCCAAGTATTCGGCCAGTATTGGTATTGAGGGGCCTGCAACATAGCTCATCCATTCAACTTTAAGGCTCTCAGCCTTATCAGCCGTGAAGGCCAGCATCTTATCTGCTTCAGCCAGCCAACCGATGGCAACCATATGCCATGGAGAAGGACACTGCAGAGTTTGATCCTCCGGATAGAACCTTGTCGCAGCCTCAGCAACTATCCACTCGGCATCCAGATATAACATATCTGAGTAGTATTCTATGACTAACGGGTTCGTGCTCACTATCTTAAAGCCCTTAAAGTATTCTCTGAAGGCCTCAAACGCGGGAACAATTGATTCATCATATACTGGGCTTTCAGGCTTAGCTACATCAAAAGTCAGTATATAATCGAATAATATGTCCGCTAGTGAGAGCTTACTTCCATCATGGAACTTCGTGTTAAATAGGTTCTCATCATAGTAAACCACGGTCTTTGTTTTTGCTTTTGTTCCAGGAGGAGCATAGATTATTTCCTGCTTCACCGGATCCCAGTCATACCATGCATCTGTTGGCACAGTTATCTCATCAACAAATTTCAGGGAAACCCAATCCAGTGTAACTCCAAGAGGCAACCCTTTCTCAGCATAGACCTCTGCCTTCTTAACTCTCTGAGGCCAGTAGAGCCCAGTGAATGGGTCTGGTATAACGGCTGGGTCGGATAGCGCCCGATAGAACATGGCATCATATACCCAGTTGCTTCCTCCAACTGGATTTATCGAATCTACAAGCAGGTCCGTGGACATTATTTTAATTGTGCCGCCAGCTTTATCGACATATTTAATAGTGTATGGCCATAATCTTGCACCAGAGAAGCCCGCTGCCAGATCATACGTTAGCGATACCTCTTTTCTAGCAGGCCAGGGAGCTATCTGATTAACCAGCCATACTCTTACAGAATCCTTCATTGAAAGTGTTAAGGCTTTCTTCATGAGGTCGTTTCTTTCCTCGATGGTTCTAAAATCTCTGGCCCATAACTTACCAGCCACGTAATCGAATTCTGGTGCTGGCTTATAAGCGCTCCATAAGGGGCCCATAGCGCCTCTTGGCGTGTAAAAATAGCCAAAGTTATCTGCATCATCCCTGGAAACCGCGGTTACAATCCATCCGCCGGTGTAAATGTGCCATTTCCCATCAGCCGGGTTACCTCTTATCCATATTGGCGCTGCCTCTCTACTAGTTTTATACTGTCTATCAACTGTGAAGCCCAGCTTCTCGAGCTGTGAGGCCACATAATCGCCTATTGGTCTCCTCTGATCTTCAACTCTAACAAGGAATATTATCGTAACTGGTTCACCCTTATAGTACCATTTCCCATCTCTTAGCTCGGCGCCGAGCTTAATCATCTCCTCAGTGATAATTTCCCTAGCCTTTTCAAAATTATAACTATACTCCTTTTCAATCTCCCTAACCACATCCGCATATCTTGCGTACTCTGGGAAGGCTGGTGTTAAAACTGTGTACTTAGGTACAGCCATCCCAGCCATTATCTCGTCGCAGATATATTTTCTGTCAACCAAGTAGTTTATTGCTTCCCTTATCCGTGGGACTGAGAATGGATTCAACTTGCCAGTTGCAGGAAACTCTGGCCCTACGGGGTTAAATGTTAATTCAAAGTATAGCCCAAAAGACGTAACATACCAGAGGTCTGGCGAAGCCTTTACCCTCTTAAATAGCTCTGAGTCTCTTATATCTCTAAAGTATACTTGTATCTCGTTCTTAAGTAGCATGTCTACGGTCTTCGCCTCATCCGTTTCTACGGAGAATACAACTTCATCAACCCAAGGACCCTTTGGCACCTGGGCGTATGAGACTGGAATCTCTGACATGAGAATTCCTAGGAACAGTAAAACCAGCAAAGCCCCCGCTAAAATTCTCATCTTATTCCCCAACATAATTACACCCAAGACATTTTTCCACAATAAAAATTTATAAGACTTTCTATCCATAGAGAACGACATTAACAACTAAGAGTTAAAAATTCAAATTCAGTTTAATATCGATCTTTTCAGTTTCAAGTATGCTCTTTATGAAGTTGAATATCTTTATTCTTGTCTCTTTTGCTAGGTTTGGGTACCATATTGGCGATGCTATTACTAACCCCCTCCACGCATAATATGGCTGTATGACCGTTAGAATTTCCTCGTCGCCAGCCTTATTTAGGTAGTTTTCCCAGAATATCTCAAATAGCCTTTTGAAGGAATCTCTAAACTCGCCGTAAGCTTGTAGCGAGTAGAATAGATAATTTATTGTCATGGCTGCTAGATCGTCCGCTGGCTCGCCCCATTCACCCCGGCTCCTATCTAGGACTGTGAAGTCTGTTCCCTCGTGAAATAGTATGTTCCATGGATGGAAGTCTCCGTGAACTCTGGCGCACCTATGGGTCTTTTCCTTCAGTCTCCAGCGCCACTCAAGGCATCTACGCTCGATCTCCATTAGGGTCCTCTCATCCGCGTAATCCAGCCCAGGTGGATAGCTATCTATCAAGCCCATAATACATTCGCCATGACCAATAAGGTCCCTAACACGCCTAATATAGAGCGATTCTAATCCAACCCCCTTAACCGAATGGACCTCGACGAGGTAATCAGATAGTGCTAGGCAGCGTTCTATATCAAGACTTGTTAATTCGCCTCGGGCCTTTATATCCTCTAAATCTAGGTAATATGGTCTACCCTCAACGTATTCCGTTAATATAAAGAACTCGCTACAGTCTCTAAGGGACTTTAATGTTCCGCTGGTTGTGAAGGCGCCAACATCTATTGACCTAACATGTCTTGGGAGCTTGTTGAAGGCTGAGTGCTGCCAAAGGAGTATCTGAGCCCTGTCTGAGAAGTGCTCGTGCCCAAAGCCGCCTGGCCTAATGGTTTCAAGGACAACCCTCTTAACCTCGCCGTTAACTAAGACCTCAATTAAATATGGGGTACCGTAGCCGAAGCCCTTAAGCTCCACACCCTTCTCCTTCCCAGAAAAAAGCTCTATAATTCTAAGAACGCGGGCTTCAGGCCCATAGATCTCACGAAAATAGTTACGCAAGCTATCCGGGCCGAGGAGTATCTCCATGAGATCCCCCCAAGAATTTTCACAATAAATCCTTTATCTTCCCACGTATTTATGTGTGAGGCATCCCTCCTATTAACGTAAGAAGAAGAGTGGGAGCTAACGTAACTTAACAATCGCTCCTCAGTAATTCTTCTAGCGCTCCAGCGCCTAAGAACCTCAAAAGTAAATAAGGGGCATAGCTGATTATTTTCTGCTTTGGGTATCTTTATGGAGATCGCGATACTTGATGGTACTGTTGTCACAATGGGTACCAAAGGGATCATACGTGAGGGGGCTGTTGTAATTGAGGATGGCGTCATAACTGATATCGGAAGGAGTGACGAGATTAAGCGTAAGTATCCGAGATACGAGAGGATTGACGCTAGGGGAAAGGTCGTCATGCCTGGGCTAATCAACGCCCACCAGCATATGGCCATGAGTCTATTAAGGGGCTATGCAGATGATTACCCGCTCAAAGAGTGGCTTGAAAGGTGGGTTTGGCCAGTAGAGAGACATATGACTGGATATGACATATATATAGGCTCGCTCCTAACCGCCATAGAATCAATTATGAGCGGAACAACCACCATAAACACGATGTACCATTACATGGAGGATTACAACGAGGCTAGAGCCATCGCCGAATCCGGATTGCGCGGCGTAGTCGGCCACGTATGCTTCTCATGGCGCAGGGAGCGGGATATCAGAAGCCTAAGGGATCTAGCCGCAAAGTGGCATGGAGGAGCTAATGGGAGGATTCGGGTTAGTGTAGACCCGCACGCGCCATATACCGTCGACCCAGAATACATGAAGGGGCTCAGGGCTACGACGGAGGAGCTTAATGATAGATATGCTCGGGGGATAGGCCCGATAATATGGCACATTCACTTAGCGGAGACGAAAGATGAGGCGCAAAAGATTAGAGATTCATTTAATATCCGCGTCGAGGATAGCGTTGTGGAATATGTTGATTCGCTTGGCATATTAGGCCCAGATGTGCTCGCAGCACACTGCGTCCACTTAGGAGAAAGGGACATTGAGATCCTAGGGCTTAAGGGGGTTAAGGTCGCACATAACCCGGTCTCAAATCTTAAGCTCGCCTCTGGAATAAGCCCCGTCCCAGATATGATTAGGGCTGGCGTAATAGTCGCCCTCGGCACGGACAGCCCATGCTCAAATAATTCGGCTGACATGTTTGAGACTATGAAGCTCGCAGCCCTACTGCATAAGGGGGTTAATGGGGATCCAACATTGCTTCCGGCCGAAGCCGTGCTTAGGATGGCGACAATAGACGGTGCTAGGGCCCTCCTATGGGACGATCAGATCGGGTCTATAGAGGTTGGGAAGAGGGCCGACATAATTATAGTTGATTTTAGGAGACCACACCTAAAACCAGTGTATAGCGAAATAAGCCACCTGGTTTACGCCGCCAAGGCCTCAGACGTCGAAACGGTTGTGGCTGATGGACAGATAATTATGGAAGACAGGGAAATAAGGACTATTAATGTTGGGTGGGTTCTGGAGGAGGTTGAGAAAGCATGCGAAAGACTACTTAAGCGCGTGCATGAAATGGAGGAATGAGATAATATGCCAGGTTGCTTTGATTAGGCTACAGCCTCTATTACATAACTCCATGCTTCTTATCTATTAGATATGTAGTGAAAGTCTCCATAGCGGCTCTTTATGGTCAACTTATTCCCTTCACAGTTCTTTTCGCATCTTCCAATGACCCTTGCCTCTAGACCATACTTCTCCGATAGGCTGATTATATCGTCAGCAACCTCAGGGCTCGCGACCACCTCAAAGCCAACTCCCATATTATAATTCTCGTACATCGCCGCCCAACCTTCGCCAGACTCGCGCTGTATTATCTTGAAGATCGGGTCCGGCTCAAACAAATTATCCTTAATGTAGTGAATGTTCCTCCCCACACGCAGGCACTTTGTTAATCCCCCACCAGTGTTATGGACTAGCCCAGTGATTTGCTCTCTGTAGCGCTCAAGGATTCTCAGAATTACGGGCGCGTAGAATCTTGTTGGCGATAGGATTGCCTCGCCAACTGTCATGCCGAGCTCATCGATATGCTCGTCGAACTTAAACCTGCCATAATACGACCTCTTTCCGCCATAGGCTTCAACTATCTCCGGATACTTCTCTTGGTAGATCTTATCCATTAGACATAGGCGTGCCAATGTTATCCCATTACACATTATTCCACTATTTTCAGTCCTCTCGTATTTTGTCTTCCCCCCACTCCTAAAGCCTATAATCACATCATTGGGCCTAACTCCGCTTCCAGTTATGGCCCTAGAGATCTCCACACGCCCATTCATGGCCACCACAATATCCAAAGTCCTAAGCTGATCTGGTAGATCCGCAGTCTCACCACCTGAGAAGAAAACCTTAATGCCTAAGCTATCCAGCAGGGATAGGCATTCCTTGAAGCCATCGCTTAAGGCGCCTAGCACGCCAATCTTATCAACTCTAAGGGGGTTCACCGCCACATAATCGACAAAATTTATTGGCACAGCGCCCACGCAAATGATATCATCTAAGTTCATTGCTAGGGCATCCTGGGCCAAGCCCCTAAACCACCTTAGCTCGCTAGTCTCCTTCCAATGGAGATAGGCCTGAAGAGGCTTACTGCCAGCGCCATCAATATGGGTAACAATACCAAAACCAGGTAGGTCTGGATCCACACTAACAACACAGAAAGCACCTGGAAAAATGTTATCTAGAAGAGAACTAAAAACCTCCACACCCATCTTCCTAACATCAACCCCAGTCTCAGCATACCTGGAAACCAAAACAACCACCATCACTAAACAATGTACAATTAAACACTTAAACTAACTGATAAATGAACTTAAAAGCGGATAAATCCCGGAGATAAATTTTTAAACCAGAACTTTTCCATTTATTCTTGAAAAATAGATAAACCTAAGTTATGTAAAGTAGCGGGGTGGGGTAGCCAGGTTAACCCGCTGGGCTCATAACCCAGAGATCGGACGTTCAAATCGTCCCCCCGCTACCATATAAATCTTTTCGTACGTCCGCCCGCGCCCAAGCACCTTCTCCCGAAACAAAGCATGTTAACCCCCGCTACCATATACTTTGCGAGAGGTTGTACAACCCCAAACTAAGCCCCCCTCATTAAATGTTCATGCCAGAAAGTGCGCCATTCTTGGAGGCTTTTTAGTGTTTCCTTGCTTTCCCGCTCTATTGTAAACATGAACTCCTCCTGTAGGCGCTTGAGATCATAGTCATTTTCCACGATTTGCCAAAGTTTAAGCAGCTGCCCCCATAAGCCTTTCTTGAAGAGGGATTCTTCAACATATTTTCTTGGCATATGCATATAATGGAAGCCTAAAATTATGTAGTCATGAGGGAGAATCGTAGCCAAGCCTAGATCCGGATAAATATCTAGGAAGACTATGACGTAATGTTGCAATTTTTATAATCATATGGCCTGCGTGGGCTGCTTGAGACGCTGCCCAATGGGAGACGGCAGTCCCTACCAATGCGGTTTATGGCTTAGGGATTTTTAAGATTGCCCTCCTATACGTTGCTAAGGCTAATATCGCCCCTATTCTATCATCTCTTAGCTTCTCCTTCAGGGCTACCTTCACTACAGTATCCGTCACTTCGACCCCCTCAGGCTGGACCCCTAAACCCTCGAGCAGATCTATTATGTCGCCATCCTCAATTTGCTCCGGTTTTGCACTGGTGTTGCATGGGCCCATATTACACATGGCGCAGTGCCTTCCGTGCGCATAAACGTTTGCCTCACAGGCGGCCTTAAAGACCATGAGACCTAGGTCCTCAGCAATCCCTTCAATCCTCCCTTTTAAATCGGCCGATCTAACCTCAACCTGCTCCGATCCCCTAGGTGGCCTTGCTAGTCTCCCCTTAATTTCATGTATGTTGGCGCCACAGCGCCCAAGATTCGCGAGGATTCTCTCAGTAACCCTAAGTGATCCAAGGGCAACAGATTTCACACCGTTTTCCGCCGCTAAGCCAAGTATCTTATCTGCCTCAGCATCAGTTATCCCTGGGATTATTGGCCTCATAAATAATGAGACTGCAAAGCCAGCCATAGAGGCTCTTCCAGCAAATTTTATCCTCTCTACTGGATCCGGGGCCCTCGGCTCAACCCTCCTATTAGACAGAGTTACTGTCGTTACGAGTATGCTCGTCCTCGGGTCCCCCAAAGAAATTCCCCTTAATATCTCCTCCGTAAGGATGGCTTTTGTTGAGATTTGTGTTGGGGGCCTAAGCCACCTATACACTTCCCTCATGTAATCGATCGCCCGTCTAGTGGTCTCTGGGAGGAATGGCTCTGTCACCGAGCCGTATGCTGCCAGGGTTCTCCCTTGGATAACATATGGATTTAGTGCAAGCGCGTAAGCTATCTCCTCCGGTTCAAGCGGATATAGCTTTGGCTTCGCTGTGAAGCCCATGTCGTAGATATAGCAGTATGCGCAGCTGTAGCTGCAACCTACGCCAGTATGTATCGTCATTCCGCATGGCCTGGGTTTTCTCCTTGAATGGTGGTCCCCGCTGGCCTTAAGCCTAGACCCCTCACTAAGCCTATTACCAAGCTCCTCCAAAATTTTCTTTTTCAGCTCAAGCAGCTGAACTAGGCGGGACAAGTGCCAATGGCCCCGGTAAACCAATGCTAAAATATATTCCGCATTTATATGAATTTGTTGATCATCTTTGTAAAAACTTTGCATAAAGTTAATGCATTCCCGCGATTAATATGGGCCTAGTCTCTCCTACCCCTGGTTAGATTATGTACATTTTTGTTCGGAAAAGATTAAATATGTCCTTGTATGTTAGTTGTTAAATGCCTTGTGGTCGTATGGTCACATCTTTGGTTTACGGGCTTCGGTTTATTGGGTTTAAGGGTTGGGGCTATGCGGTGCCTCATTAGGGAGGGGCTGAAGAGGAAAGTACTGATGGTTTACTTGACTGCCGGGGATCCGTACGTTAGCGGTGATACTGTGAGAGCCATTTCTGAGTGCGGGGTTAGGATCTTCGAGTTTGGGATCCCCCTCGCGAGACCGAAGTATGATGGGCCGACGATTAGAGCGAGCTACAAGAGGGTCCTAGAGAACTATACAGCTCTGGAGGAAATTTTCTCCATCATAAAAAGCTTCCACGTTGATCACAAAATAATATTCACATATTTAGAGTATGCGAAGAGGATCGGCTTAGAGAGGATTGCGGAGCTGGCCCTGGAGTCCGGTGCGGAGGGTTTACTCTTTCCAGACCTATTAATAGACTACCCTGAGGAGCTAGGCGCGTACATGAGACTCTGCAAGGAATATGATCTTGAGCCGATCTTCTTCGCCACAAGCTCCTTCCCACATAGGCTCGTCTCTAGGCTAGCTGAGCTAAACCCAGCCTTCATTTATCTGGGATTGATGGCCTCAACCGGAATCCTTCTGCCCATCACCATAAGTAGGACAATTAGGATTATGAGGGGGCTCATCGGTGGGACGCCGCTCTTAGTAGGCTTCGCTATAAGCGAGCCGCATCAGGTCTCAAACTGTATAAGGGCTGGGGCCGATGGGGTTATCGTTGGTAGTGCTATAATTAAGTTGCTATGCGGTGCGTCAGATTTAGATGGGCTTAAAGAGTACGTCCTCAGCCTCATAAAAGCCTTGGAGGTTTAGGTTTGGTCGGCATACCCAGCTTATGGTACAATATTGTCCCAGATTTGCCGCGCCCACTACCGCCCCCAAGGGACCCTGATGACGATAACAGTTTCTCCCGGATTGA